>JGI20225J20221_1003175_pt1 | contig 15382 bp, 13 predicted proteins | sample BioMet4_FD_20221 | JGI IMG/M metagenome (IMG submission 20221) | reverse complement strand
TAGTTGCGGGTGAGGATTTCCAGCATGGAGGGCAGAACGGTGGTGCGCATGATGGAGGTGTCCTCGCCCAGCGGGTTGAGAATCTTCAGGCTGTCCCGCAGCGGCGAATCCGCGGGCAGGCGGATTTTGTCGTAGTAAGTGGGGCTGATGAAGGAGTAGGTGATGATCTCATCCATGCCGAAGCTGCGGCATAGGACGCCAGCCAGCCGCTCGGCCTCCTGAATCTCGGTGTAGCCGCCGCAGCGGGTGTTGCCGCCGGAGAAGCGGATGGGAATGTTGTTGTAGCCGTAGAAGCGGGCGACCTCCTCGGCAATGTCGGAATAGTGTTCCACATCGCCGCGCCAGGAGGGGACGAGGATAGTATCGCCGTCGAGACCGAACCCCAAGTCAAGGAGAATCTTCTCCATGGTCGGGCGATCGATATCGGTGCCGAGAAGGGCGTTTATTTTATCCGGCTCCAGCTTCACGGTGGTCCGCCCGGCAGGATTGGGATAGACGTCAATGATGCCTTCCACCACCTCGCCGGCGCCCAGCAGCTCCACAAGCTCGCAGGCGCGCTGTACGGCGGTCATGGTGTTCTCCGGGTCAAGACCCTTCTCATAGCGGGCGGAAGCGTCTGTGCGCATTCCAAGGGCTGTGGCGGTGCGCCGGATGGAAGCGCCGTTGAAATTCGCGGATTCAAACAACACCATGTCGGTGTCGCCGATAATTTCCGAGTTCGCACCGCCCATGACGCCGGCCACGCCCACGGGCCTGTCGGTGTCGCAGATGCACAGCATGCTCTCGGACAGGGCCCGGGCATTGCCGTCCAGCGTCTGGATGGTCTCGCCGGGTCTGGCGGTGCGGACATGGATCTCGCCGTTATTGACGCAGGAAAAGTCGAAGGCGTGCATGGGCTGGCCGTATTCCATCATGACATAGTTGGTGATGTCCACGATGTTGTTGATGGGGCGCATGCCGCAGGCGCGGATACGCTGGCGCATCCACTTGGGGGAGGGCGCGATCTTTACATTTTTCACCATGCGGGCGGTGTAGCGCACGCATAGGGGGTCCTCCACAAAAACCCTGGCCAGCCTGGTGATATCTCCGCCGGCCAGCGCCTTGACCCGGGGCGCGGGCAGATTCATCTTCATGCCGAAGGTCACGGCCGCTTCCCGGGCCAGACCCACCATGCACAGGCAGTCCGGGCGGTTGGGCGTGATCTCGAAATCCACCACCTGATCGTCCTTGCCGATGACGGGCAGGATATCGTCGCCGGGCCGGATGCCGTCCTCGTGGAGGATGAAGATGCCGTCGTCGATGCAGTTGGGGAATTCCTTCTGCTCGGCGTGGAGCCCGTCCAGCCCCAGCACTTTATCGGTCTTGGTGTCGTAGGCCACCAGGTCCCACTCGTGGATGTTCTGATAGTCCACGGTCAGCGTCTTTTCAGTTCCGCCCAGATCAAACACGCAGCTCCACAGATTGACGCCGGCCGGGGCCACGGATTTCACACCCGCGCATACGACGCTGCCAAACACCTTGTCGCCAGGCCTGATGCCCGCGGGGACGGAGGGCCGGGCCGGGTCGATGGGCTTATAGTTATTCAGCAGGGCGGCGGGTTTAATGACACCGTAGGCAAAGTCGTGGGTGTCCAGCTCCAGCTCCTTCAGGGAGCAGAGCATGCCGTCGGACAGCACGCCGCGCAGCTTGCCGCGGAGGATCTTCTTGCCGCCGGGCAGCAGGGCGTTGTGCTTTGCCACGGGGACGAGATCGCCCGCGTGGATGTTCCACGCGCCGGTGCAGATCTGGAGAGGCTCTTTTTCGCCCGTGTCGATCATGGTGACGAACATATGGTCGGAATCGGGGTGCTTTTCGATGGAGAGAATTTTTCCCACCACCACATTTTTGATCTCCGCACCCAGGTCCTCGGTGGTCTCCACCTTGGAGCCGGCCACGGTCATCGCTTCGGTAAAGGTACGCTCATCCGCGTCCACAGGGACGAAGTCTTTGAGCCATTTTCTTGAAAGCAGCATTCTGTCGTTCCCCCTTTCTCAGAACTGTTCCAGCAGCCGGACGTCGTTTTCGAAGATCAGCCGCAGGTCGTTGATTTTATATTCTCCCAGCGCCAGGCGCTCCAGCCCCATGCCGAAGGCCCAGCCGGAATAGACGTCCGGGTCGATGCCGCAGTTGCGCAGCACCTTGGGGTGCACCATGCCCGCGCCCAGCAGCTCGATCCAGCCCTCGCCCTTGCAGGTGGGGCAGCCCCTGCCGCCGCACTTGTGGCACTGGATATCCAGCTCGCAGCTCGGTTCGGTGAAGGGGAAGTGGTGGGGTCGGAACCGGGTGACGGTGCCCTCGCCGTAGATTTGCTGCACGATGAGGTTCAGCGTGGCCTTCAGGTCGCCCATGGTGATGCCCTTGTCGATGACCATGCCCTCGATCTGGTGGAACATGGGGGAGTGGGTGGCGTCCACCTCGTCCTTGCGGTAGACGCGGCCGGGAGCCAGCATACGGATGGGCAGGGGCTTGGTCTCCATGGCGCGGATCTGCATATTGGAGGTCTGGGTGCGCAGCAGGATGCTGCTGTCCTCGGTGAGATAGAAGGTGTCCGACCACTCCCGGGCGGGGTGATCCTCGGGCGTGTTGAGCTTGGTGAAGTTATAGTCGGAGTATTCCACCTCCGGCCCGTCCAGGATTTCAAAGCCCATACCGATAAAAATATCCTTGATCTGGTCGAGGACATTGTACATGGGATGCTTGTGCCCCAGGGGCACGAGGGTGCCGGGAACGGTCACATCCACGGCCTCGGCGCGCATTTTGTACTCCAGCACTTTTTCGGCGAGAGCGGAAGTGCGCTCGTCCAGNNTGGCCTCCAGCTCACTGCGCAGCTGGTTTGCCAGCTGCCCCATGGCGGGGCGCTCCTCGGCGGAAAGCTGGCCCATCTGCTTGAGAATGGCGGTTAGCTCGCCTTTTTTGCCCAGATACCGGACTCTCAGCGCTTCCAGCGCGTCCACGTCGTCGGCTCTGTCGATGGCCTCGGTCGCGGCTTCCCTGAGCTTCTGCAACAGTTCTTTCATGCTTGTTGACTCTCCTTATCACAAATAGTATTTCCCGAATGCCGGCGGCAGGATAAAAAAAGAAGCCTCCCGTCCCACAAAAAGGGACGAAAGACCATTCTTCCGCGGTACCACCCAGATTTGGCATAAAGCCACACTCGTTGCCGGATAACGGCGGCGCCGCCGGGGATTGGCCGGAGCTCGCGGGCGAACCAAACGTCTCCTGCCGCGGAGAGCTTTCAGCCGGTGGCTCTCCCTCTCTGGGGCGGCGGTATTGCGTTATCTTCCCGTTCAATGCTTGTAACGTGTTCTTTATAACACTTTTTGCGGCGTTTGACAACACAAAATTGACTATCCCGCGGCAGAATTATATAATATGCAGAAGAATGCGAAGCCATAGGGGGGCTGACTGTGAAAAATGATGCCGATTCCGTTCATATCCTTGAGACAGGCGACGTTTCGCTGCCCCGCCGGGCGCGGGACGTGAACAAATACGACTGCGGCCGGGTGCTGGTGGTCGGCGGCAGCGTGGGCTACACCGGCGCGCCCGTGCTGTGCGCCGCCGGGGCGCTCCGCGCCGGAGCGGGCCTTGTCTGGGCCGCGGTGCCGCAGGTGATCTATCCCATCGCGGCGGGAAAGCTGCTGGAGGCCATGCCCTTCCCCCTGCCGGACGACGGCAGCCGATTTTCGGAAGCGGCCGTCCCCGTGCTGCTGGATAGGCTGCAAAAATGCGAATGCTGCGTCCTCGGCCCCGGTCTGGGCCGCAGCGAAGCGCTGATTGCGCTGGTGCGGTCGGTGCTGGAAAACTGCGCCGTACCGCTGGTGCTGGACGCCGACGCGCTCTATGCCGTGTCACGGGACAAAACGATGCTGCAAAGCGCCCGCTGTCCCGTGGTCGTCACGCCCCACGGCGGCGAGTTCACCCGGCTTGGGGGCGCGCTGACGGGCGATCCCGCGGCCGACGCCAGGGCGTTTGCAGGGCAATACGGCTGTGTCACCGTGCTCAAGGGGCCGGAGACCGCCGTCGCTTTCCCGGACGGCTGCGTCTTTCTCTCCCGTTTCGGCAATCCCGGCATGGCCGCCGGCGGGTCGGGGGACGTGCTTTCGGGGCTGATCGGGGGCCTTGCCGCCCAGCTGCCGCTGCGGGATGCCGTGCCCGCTGCCGTGTGCATCCACGGCCTTGCCGGGGACCTGTGCGCCGGGCGCTTTGGGGAATATTCCATGCTCCCCGGCGATATGATAGAAGCAATACCGGAAGTGATGAAAACAATGATCCGGTGACGGAGGACGGCATGAAGCGAACAGCCCTGTTCGCACTGACGATAGCCCTCCTGCTTTTACCCGGCTGCGGCATGAAAGCGGAGGAGACGGCGATCCGGGATTTCCAGACGGCGCTTGCCGCGGCACAGACGGTGTCCTTCACGGCGGAGGTCCGGGCGGAGTTTTCCGATAAGACCGAGGAATATACGCTGAACTATACCAAAGACGCCGACGGCGCCGCGGTGGAGGTGGAAAAGCCGGAGCTACTGGCGGGCCTGCGGGCCCGGGTGGGGAAGGACGCCTCCGCGCTGGAGTACGACGGCGCGGCGCTGGATACCGGTCCACTGGCCGCCTGGGGGCTATGCCCGGTCTCGTCCCTGCCGGAGCTGGCCGCCGCCATGGCGGACGGGCATCTGGATCTGGTCTGGCGGGAGGGCGACGCCGTCGCGGCCCGGTTTATTCCCCGGGACGATCTCACGGTGACGGTCTGGTTCGGGGCGGACGGCGCGCCTTATCACGCGGAGGAGCAAAGTGACGGGAAAGTACTTGTATACTGTGATATAATCAATTTTACATTCAGCTAAAAGAAGGCGGAACCAATGAGCGAGCTTCAAAAAAGGACCTGGGCTGAGATCAGCCTGGACAACATCGAACACAACTACCGCGCCGTGAAGGCCGGTCTGCCGGCGGGGTGCAGATATCTGGGTGTGGTGAAGGCCGACGCTTACGGTCACGGCGCGCTGCCGGTGGCCCACCGGCTGGAAAAGGCGGGGGCGGACTATTTGGCCGTGTCCTGTCTGGACGAGGCGCTGGAGCTGCGCCGGGGCGGCGTGGCCATGCCCATCCTCATCCTGGGGCACACGCCGGTGGAATACCTGCCCGAGCTCATCGAAAACAACGTCACCCAGACGGTGTCCTGCCTTGCCAAGGCGGTGGAGTATTCCGAGGGCGCCGTAAAATACGGCGGGACACTGCGCATCCACATCAAGCTGGACACCGGGATGTCCCGCCTGGGCTTCCTGTGCGCCGGACGCCATTTTGACGAGGGCGTGGACGGCGTGACGCGCTCCTGTATGCTGCCGAACCTCGATCCCGAGGGCGTGTATACCCACTTTGCCGTATCCGACGAGCCGGGCGCGGACAACCGCGCTTACACGCAGGCTCAATTTGACCTCTTCAACCGGGTGATCGCCGGCTGCGCCGCCCGGGGCGTGACCTTCCGCATCCGCCATTGCGCAAATTCCGGCGCTGTGGTAAACTATCCCGGGATGGCGCTGGACATGGTGCGCCCGGGGCTGACGCTGTATGGCTACGGCGACGCGGGCGGCAGGCTGGGTCTCAAGCCCGCCATGCGGCTGGTCACCACGGTGAGTACCGTCAAGATTTACGATCCGGGCACGGATGTCAGCTACGGCCGCCGTTTCCGCACCGACCGGCCCACCCGCATGGGCGTGGTCGGCATCGGCTATGCCGACGGGCTCTTTCGCGCCGCGTCCAATAAGTGCGCTTTCTGGACGCCTCACGGCTTCGCGCCCCAGCGGGGCACCATCTGCATGGATATGTGCATGCTGGATCTCACCGACCTGCCCGACGTCACCGTGGGCGACGAGATCGAAATATTCGGTGCCAATGCCGATATCAACGCGCTGGCGGCAGCGGCGGGCACCATCTCCTACGAACTGCTGTGCGGCGTGTCCAGACGCGTGCCGCGAGTGTACCGGGACTGATTTTTTCCCATGCCGTGTATAAAATTCTCCGCTCCGTGGGAGAATGATTTTCGTACCCTACATAGTATGTAGCGGGCGACTATCTACCGGAGTGTGAGAAAATTGAGCATGGTCAAACGCGGAGACATTTACTACGCCGACCTCAGCCCCGTTGTGGGCAGTGAGCAGGGCGGTATGCGTCCGGTGCTGATCGTTCAGAACGATACCGGCAACAAGCACAGCCCCACGGTCATCGCCGCCGCAATCACCAGTCAACTGGGAAAGGCGAAGCTTCCGACCCATATCGAGCTTTCCGCCCAAAGCGTGGGATTGAGCCGGGACAGTGTGATCTTGCTGGAGCAGATCCGTACNATCGATAAATCCCGCCTGCGGGAAAAAATGGGCCGTCTGGACGAGGACACGATGACAAAGGTAGACAACGCCATTGCCGTCAGCTTCGGACTTGAATAAAAAAACTCTCCCGGTTTTCCGGGAGAGCCTTGATAGAATATTCCCGAAAGGTACATAAGAGATGAGAAAAAAACAGCTTCGCGTCATCCTCACCGTGGTCGCCATCGCGCTGGTCGTGGGGGGCATCGTGTTCCTCGCGATCAACAACTACCATTCCTCGGCGGACCCGCTGGTATCCATGAGCTACATCAACGAAACGCTGACGCCCGCCCTGCAGGCCAAATTTGACGCCCAGCTCAAGGCGTCCGAGGAGGCGCTGCAGGCCAGCTTTGTATCCGCCATGTCCGNCGGAGCGGACTGCAGGGCCAGGCTTTGTATCCGCCATGTCCCCGAATCCGGCCGGGCGGCTTCACCTCCGTAACCATTGGGGGACCAAGGCGGGCCAGACCCTGGCCTGTTCCGGCCGCAGCGAGCTGCTGCTGGTGTCCGGCAGCGGCCCAGGGTGGTCAACGCCAGCGCCGGTCAGCGGATGTCACCGCCGGCGGGCCGCCATGGCCGCGCAGGGCCGATCTCGCGGCCCAACCACCTCTACCTGGTTACCGCCGCGGCATCCGCCGTCACCGCTGTTCAACGATGTCCACCGTTGAATGGTTGCGGCGGGCCACCGGCCACCGTGGCCATGATTACCGCATTATTGCCGCAGGCTCTCCGCTTCATATAGTTGAGCGGAGCTTTTTTGTGGAGGTGTGCCATGGAGCGTTATTCCTGTGATCATCGGCGTTAGAGGGCGCCGCGGCGAGCTGCGGCCGTGGACGCTGAATGGGGCTTTTCACCCGTATTTGAGCTGGAGACCGACCGTGCGGAGGGAGTCTACGTTTTTCGGTCTACGGGGGCGGCCGGGAAAGGGCCGCTGGGCGTGGCCGCGCCCCGTGGCGGGAAGCTGTACCTCCGCCGCCCGTCTCAGCCCGCGCGCAGCTGCGGGATTTTCCCGCAGACCATCGACTATGCCGCCCCCAGCGGTGAGCCCGCCGAGAAAAAAGAGGAACCGGCGTCCCCGCCGGCGTCTCCGCCGCAGCCCGCGCCGCAGCCGGAGGAGACCGAAGACGACCTGCTGTGGTTTTCCACACCGGAGGGCGTCCTCACCGCCTTCGACGGCAGGCAGAGCCTGATCGCGGTGCCGTCGGACGCGCCCGGCGCGCCCCGCGGCATCCGCCGGGTGATCGGCGGCAGGGAATATGTGGTGTTCCCCGGTTATCCGGGGCGCAAATAGTATTGGAATTCGGTCCCGCGTATGCTATAATAAATGCGTTACAGTCAATACATGCGGCTGAATTATGTAAACATCATTCAACGGAGGAATCTGCGCTATGCTCATGACAGACCTGATCGCGAAAAAGCGCGACGGCGGGATACTTACCACCGATGAGATCAATTTTATCATAGACGGCTACGTGAAGGGCGATATTCCCGACTACCAGATGTCGGCGCTGTGCATGGCCATCCTGTTTCGCGGCATGGAGCCCCGGGAGACGCTGGATCTGACCATGGCCATGATGAATTCCGGCGAGACNCTGGATCTGTCAGGCATTTCCGGTATTAAGGCCGACAAGCATTCCACCGGCGGCGTGGGCGACAAGACCTCGCTGGTGCTGTGCCCCATGGTCGCCTCCTGCGGCGTGAAGATCGCCAAAATGTCCGGCCGCGGGCTGGGTCACACCGGCGGCACCATTGACAAGCTGGAGAGCTTTCCCGGCTATTCCACCTCCATTTCCGAGGAAAAGTTCATTGAAAACGTCAACAGGATCGGCATCGCCATCACGGGGCAGACGGCGGAGATCGACCCCGCCGACAAAAAGCTCTACGCCCTGCGGGACGTGACGGGCACGGTGCCCAGCATCCCGCTGATCGTCAGCTCCATCATGTCCAAGAAGCTGGCCGCCGGGGCGGACATCATCGTGCTGGATGTGAAATCCGGCAGCGGCTCCTTTATGAAGACCGAGGAGAAGTCCCGGGAGCTGGCCCGGGAGCTGGTATCCGTGGGCAAGCTGGCCGGGCGCAGGACCGTGGGTGTCATCACCGATATGGACGAACCCCTGGGCTACGCCGTGGGCAACGCGCTGGAGGTCAAGGAGGCGATAGCCGTGCTGCGCGGCGAGGAGAAGGGCGAGCTGCTGGAGCTTTGTCTCACATTGGGTGCCTGCATCCTCACCGAGGCCGGTCTCGCCGAAAACGACGGTGCGGCGAAGGCGCTGCTCCAGTCCCACATTGACAACGGCAGCGCGTTGGATAAGCTGGGCGATCTGGTGGAAGGGCAGGGGGGCGACCGCCGCGCCGTCTACGATATTTCCATGCTGCCCGCCGCCACCGTCACCATGGAGGTGCCCTGCGCGGCGGAGGGCTATGTGGACCGCATCCAGGCCGACAGCGTGGGACTGGTGTCCATGCATTTGGGCGGCGGCCGGGCCACCAAGGACAGCGTCATCGACCTTTCCGTGGGCGTGATGCTGCACAAAAAGGTGGGTGACAGGGTGGAGCGCGGCGACAGTCTGGCCACAATCCACGCCTCGTCCCCGGACAAGGCCCGGGAAGCCGCCAAGCTCCTGCGGGACTGCTACGCCATTTCCGGCTCCCCTGTGGAGAAAGCGCCCTTCATCAAGGGCATCGTTCGATAGAACAATTAAGCGCCGCCTCTTTCGAGGCGGCGCATTTTTCTTTTATGGCGGTTTCGTCACTGTACCGCGTGGGTGCGGAGATAGCTGAGCATCTGCAGCAGCCCCGCGGAGTTGGGCGTCAGCCCGTCGCCGCTGTCATAGTCGGCCTTGAGGTAGCCGTCGGCGTCCGCCAGCGCGGTGAAACTGTCGGCGTATTTGCAGCCGTTGTCCGCGGCGGCCTGCTGGATCCAGTTGTTGGCCAACCTGATGGTGTCCGCGTTCATATTGTTGGCGGTGGCGTAGGTCTTCGTCACCGGCAGAATGGAGTTGCAGAGAATCACAGTCTTGGGGCTTGCGGTCTTGATGCCGGTGAGCAGGGAAGTATATTCCGACGTNAAATAGTCCTTGCCCATGAAGGCGCAGCCGTTCTCACCCAGCGTGATCACCAGAATGTCCGGCTTGGCGGCGGCCACGGCGTCGGTGATGGACGGGGTGTCCTTGCCGACGGTGAGCTTAACGCTGCTGATGCCCGAGAGAGACACGACCCCGTCGGCGGTGGACAGCACCTTGGCGGTGTTCTCCTTGTCCGCCAGCAGCCCATAGCTCTTAATGCCGGCGGTGGTGCCGTCGGCCAGGAAGGTCATGCGGGCAACGTAGCTGTCTCCGCCGTCCGCCGTCTCGCCCAGCAGGGCGGAGGTGGTCAGGGCCTGCGCGGTCTCTGTGGCCTGGGGCGCCGCGGTCTGCGCGGCGGCCTTGGTGCCCGCCTTGGCGGCTTTTGGGGTATAGTCCTTGGTAAAGGACGCGAACAGCAGCGCAAACAGTACCAATGCCACGCTGAGGATCATCAGAATCGACCAGACGGAGTACAGGGAATCCCTTTTTTTCTTGTTCATAGCAGGCACCTTAACCTTATACCGATACGGCGGACTGAAATCAGTCCGCCGTCGTTGATTGTTGTGGGATTACTCGGCCTCGGCCAGCTTTTTGGCTTCCTCGATGACCTTCTGCTGCACGTTGCCGGGGGCCTCCTCGTAACGGATGAATTTCAGGGTGAAGGAGCCGCGGCCCTGGGTCATGGAGCGCAGGTCGATGGTGTAAGAGGACATCTCCGCCATGGGGACCTCGGCCTCCACGGTCTGCATCCCGTCCTCGGCGGTCATGCCCAGCACGGTGCCGCGGCGCTTGGAGGAAATATCGGACATGATATCGCCCAGATTGGCATCGGGGATGGTGACCTTCAGGTTGCCGATCGGCTCCAGAATGGTGGGCTTGGCGTTGGGGATGCCCTCCTTGTAGGCCAGCTGCGCGGCGGTCTTGAAGGCCATTTCGTTGGAGTCCACGGGGTGATAGGAGCCGTCGTACAGGGTGGCTTTCAGCCCCACCAGCGGGTATCCGGCCAGCACGCCCTTGTTCACGGCCTCGCGCAGGCCCTTTTCCACAGCGGGGAAGAAGTTCTTCGGCACGCTGCCGCCGAACACTTCCTCGGCGAAGATCATCTCGTCCTGCTCGTCCTGGGGCTCAAAGCGCACCCAAACGTCGCCGAACTGGCCGGAACCGCCGGTCTGCTTCTTGTGACGGCCGTGGGCCTCGACCTTGGCCTTGATCTTCTCGCGGTAGGGCACGCGGGCGGGCTTCAGCTCGGCTTCCACGCCGAAACGGGACTTCAGCTTGGCGCACAGCACGTCCAGCTGGATGTCGCCGGCGCCGGACAGCACCTGCTGCTTGGTCTCGCCGTTATTGACGAGCGTAAAGGAGACGTCCTCCTCGTTGAGCTTGTTCAGACCGGCGGCGACCTTGTCGTCCTGCCCCTTGGTCTTGGAGAAGATGGCCATGGAGTAGCAGGGCTCGGGCAGCTCCACCGGGGGCAGCTCCACTTCGTTCTTGGGGTCGCACACGGTATCACCGGTCTTCCAGTCCATCTTGCCGATGGCCACGATGTCGCCGCAGGCGACTTCCTTGACCTCGGTGTTCTTCTTGCCGGACATGATATACAGACGGCCCAGCTTATCGGTGCTGCGGGCGCGCATATTGCGCAGGGACATATCGGCGCTGATCTTGCCGGAGAGCACCTTGACAAAGCTGTACTTGCCGAACTGGTCGGAAATGGTCTTGAACACGTAGCCCACGGTGGGGCCGTCCACTTTGATGCCCTCAACCTCGGAGGGGTCGGGAACGTAATCCGCGATAGCGCGCAGCAGCACTTCGGTGCCCACGCCGGTGAGGGCGCAGCCGCAGAACACGGGAACGACGGAGCAGTCCTTCACGCCGGCCTTCAGCCCGGTGACGATATCGTCCTCAGACAGCTCCATGGCGTCGAAAAACTTTTCCATCAGCTCCTCGGTGGCGCCGGCGGCGGCTTCCATCAGCACGGCGCGCAGCTCCTCGACCCTGCCCGCGTCGGCGGCGGGGATGTCGGCCTTGGCGGTCTTGCCGCCGGCGGTTTTGTAGGCGCAGTTGTGCACCAGATCAATGACGCCGGTGCCGTCGGACAGGGGGGCTACCACGGGGCAGATGACGCCGCCGTACTTGCCCTTCAGGGCTTCCAGCACGGCATAATAGTCGCCGTGTTCCTCATCCATCTTGGAGATATAGAACATGGCGGGCTTGTTGGCGGCTTTCAGATATTTCCAGCAGCGCTCGGCGCCCACGGAAAGGCCGTCCTTGGCGCTGCACAGGATGAGACCGGCTTCAACGGCGCGGATGGCGGCCAGAACCTCNCCCACNAAATCCTGATAGCCGGGGCAGTCCAGCACATTGATCTTGACTCCGACGAATTCCACGGGGGCCAGCGCGGAGGAAATGGTGATCTGGCGTTTGATCTCCTCGGGGTCGTAATCGCAGACGGTATTGCCGTCGGTGACCCTGCCGAGACGGTCCAGCACGCCGGTGGCGAACAGCATACTCTCGGCCAGGCTGGTCTTGCCGCTGTTGCCGTGGCCCATAAGGGCAATGTTGCGGATTTTCTTTGTGTCGTAGCTCATGAGTCGTTTCCTCTCCTGTATATAAGTTTATTCGTTTTCACAAAAACCGATAGACGGTCAACGAATTGATTATACACTATTCCAAATGTGATGGCAACAGAAAATTATCAGCGGCGCAGGCCGAAAACCAGCGCGGCCTCGGGCAGCATCCAAAGGAGCATATACAGCAGCAGATTGCCGGCCGTGACGGAATCGAAGGCCGCGGACAGGCACAGGAAAAACATCAGGATCATACCGATCACGGTGCACAGCACACTGAGCATCACGTTCAGCCGGACGACGGTATAGAGCCGGTGCCCGACGTCGGACAGCTCCACCAGCGCGGACAGCCCCTCCCGAGAAATCACGGCGGCCACTTTGGAATCGTTGGAGCGCTGGGCGGCGGAGATCTCATAGCGCTTGGCGAAGCTGGGAAAATCGAAGCCGTCCGTGGGCATGCGGAATTTGTGGCGGATCATTTCCGGGGTGATATTGAAGTCCCGGATGGCGAAGATGGGCTGCCGGCGGGTGTGCAGCAGGGAGGCCAGCGCCCGCTGGACGGTCACCACGGGGGTATAGCTGACGGTGAAGATAGCGGAAATCATACCGTTGACGGAGACGAACACGGAGTTCTTCGACGCCAGCTTCTGGGGCAGGCGGACGCCCATCAGGCGCATGAACCCGGAATTGCCGCACAGCACCTCCTCGCCGCGGATCATGGCGGTGAGACCGCCGCCCTCGTGGCAGCGGAAATCGTCGATCTGCTCCATGGCGCAGCCGTTCTTTTTCATCAGATCGGTAAAGATGCCGGACACGCCGGAGCCGGAGGCCGCGATGACGCTGCCGGTGTAGGAGATAATTTTTTTGGGATCCATCCCCTCCAGGATGCGGATGCTCTCAAAGGCCACGGTGTCCCGCGGAAAGATATCCCGGTCGGTGATCACGATGTGGCGGCTGCCGCCGATGTCGTAGGTGCCGGACCAGCCCGCGATGGCGGAGCCGGAGCGGAAGATCCTGCGGGAGACGGCGGCGTAGGGCAGGGGAAAGCCCAGCAGGGCGGAGAGGGGGGCCGCCGGCATAAAGATCGCGGCGAGGATATGGACGAAGTTTTTGAAATCATGGCCGGCCACCGCCGCCACCAGCGCCAGCGCCACCGCCGCCGCCATCAGCCAGGGGGCCATGGCGGAATAGACGATCTCGTCCGGCGTGATCTCCTCGGTGCGGCGCAAAAAGTTTTCGGTACTGGATTTTGTCTTCAGCAGCGTGATTTCCCTGTCCGCGATGCCGGCCTCCGCCGTCACGGCGAAGGGGTCGCGGCTCAGCGCCAGCGTGCGCAGGGTAATGCGGTTGCCCTTGCACATCAGCAGGGAGGACCACAGCGCCCCGGTCAGGGACAGCGCGGACACCGCGCAGAAAGGCAGCCCGATGGTCTGCGTACCGGTGACGGCGATGATCACGGCGTCCAGCGCGGAGAGCACGCAGGACACGGCGATCAGCGACCCCGCGCCGGGCTTTTTGCGCACAAGATCCATGATTCCGGCAGTAAAGACATCCAGACACAGAACCACCACGGCCAGCTCCAGAATCAGGCACATGAGAGTGCAGACGGTGGCGTTATGTAAACGGCCAACGACAGGCAGCCCGAAGGACAGGTACATCAGTACCAGGCAGAACGCCGCGGAGAGCTTTGTGCGGGTGCGCAGGTGGTTGATATGGGAGCCGTAGTAGCGGGAGGCGCGGTCGGCGTCCAGCTCGGGGCCCAGATCCTCGGCCTCCTCTGGGGGCGCGGCCTTTACGGTGGTCCTGCGCTGCTGCCGCTTGAGGGAGATCATCGCCATCAGGGCCAGAAACGGGGAAGCCGCCCGCTGGCCGAAGGGACGCTCGGGCTTCTCCGGGCGCAGAGGCTCGTCGTAGCGCGCGTCCGACGCGGGCTCGTACTCGCCCTCGTCCATCGGCTCGTCGGGGGAGGCGTATTTGGCGGGCGCGGCATCCTCGTCGGAGACGTAATCCAGCCGCACTTCCCGCAGCAGCTTGTCCAGATCGCCGCCGCCCACGGGCTTATAATCCTTGATGATATCGTAGTCGGTCTTTTCCGCCGCCGCGGGCGGCTCCGGCTCTGCCCGGCCGTTTTCCTCCCCGGATTGAATGGCGGCGGCAAAAACCTCGCCCTCCNGCTCCGGGACGATCTTCTTCGCCGTGGGCTCCGCCGCAGAGGACGTTTCCGTCTCCGCTACGGCCAGATTCTCATCGCTGAATTCATTGAGGATGTCGTCCAGCGAGAATNCCTCTCCCAGAGGCTCGCCGTCCGGCGTTATCTNTTTTTCAAAATCATCCATCTCTATCCTACCCTGCCTTCTCGTGATTGGGCGCGCTATTTTGATCGCTGGCGCAGAACCTCATACATGGTGACGGCTGCGGCAGCCGCGGCGTTGAGGGAGGTGACCCGGCCTTTCATGGGGATGCTCACGATAAAATCGCAGCGCTCCCTGACCAGCCTGCCCATGCCGTCCCCCTCGGAGCCGATGACCAGCGCCATGGGCCCGGTGAAATCCGTGTTCCAGAGATCGGAACTGCCGTCGGCGGCGGTGCCGTAGATCCAGAGGCCCTTTTCTTTCAGCTCTCCGATGGCGGCGGGGATGTTGGGCACTCTGGCTACCAGCGCGTGTTCCGCCGCGCCGGCGGAAGCCTTGTCCACGATGGCGGTCAGGCCCGCGCTGCGCCGCTTGGGGATGATGATGCCGTGGGCACCCGCGCATTCGGCGGAACGGATGATGGCGCCCATGTTGTGCGGATCGCTGACCTCGTCGCAGACGATGACGAAGGGGGCCTCGTTCTTTTCCCCGGCGGCGGCGAGAATATCGTCCACAGAGGCGTAATCCCGCACGGCGCACACCGCGACGACGCCCTGATGGGCCTTAGTCACGCTCATAAAGTCCAGCTTGCGGCGGTCGGCGTCCACCACCACGATGCCCAAGGCCTTGGCCTTGGAGGCGATGTGTCCCAGCGTCTTGTCCGTGTCGCCGGCGGCGATATAGATCTTGTCGATGGTACGGCCCGCGCGCAGGGCCTCGATCACGGCGTTCCGCCCTTCGATGATTTCGTTTTTCAAGCCGTTTTCGGCGTTATCAGTATCCATAGCTGCTCCATTTTCATAATAATACAGCTATCATGTTACCATATCGCCGCCCAAACATAAAGGGAAAAATTCAGGAAGGGACAATTTTTTTGTGGACTTTGGTATTTAATGAAGGTATCATAAGATCATTACAATTGGAGGACAACGTATCCAATGAAAAGCTTTATGAAAAAAATTGATCTCTTCTGCTACCGGCATCCGCGTTTCGGCATCCCGAATCTGA
>JGI20225J20221_1001495_pt4 | contig 15396 bp, 16 predicted proteins | sample BioMet4_FD_20221 | JGI IMG/M metagenome (IMG submission 20221) | reverse complement strand
CTACGCCTGCACCACTTACTGCTTGAACAGACATATTTGTAGGCATTAATTGTACATTTGTAAAATTAGGACTGGAATAATTTTTTGTAAAGCCTAGAGAACCATTATATTGCCGTACACCATTTTTATAAACAGTGCCAGTCGCGGAATAGTGAAGTGACGAAGTCTCTGGGATAACTCCTTCATGATGTAGTTGTACGGTTTTACCAGTTGCCTTGTCCAAAAATAGAATAGGAACGTAATCTCCAGATAAAAAAGTTTGAGAATACGTAACCGTAAGTGTTGCACGTACCGAACCCATAGCATCCATATCTTGGTCGGATTTTGTTAGATTTCCAGACCGCATTGCAATAATATCTTGCTGTGTCAACGTGCTTTCAAAAAAATCAAAATCTTCAGTTACTTCCTTTGTTGTTTTTCCATTAGCGTTTTCTACTCCTGTGCGTGATTTGGCCACCGGTAATTCAGAATGGTTAATTTTATATAATTTGTTTCCATCAATATAAAAAATGCTATTTCCTTTTTCTTGAAAACTTTTGACATTCTCAGGCAAAGAAATTTTAAGCCTTGCATTAGCAGTATTCATATAGACGGATTGACCCTTCTGACTTTCTTTGCTATTTAGTGCATATGCTGGCGATGAAAGCAAGGCAATTGCCATGATTAATGAGAGCAGACAGTATAATTTCTTTCTCATTTTCAATCTTGACCTCCTTGAATTAATCATTAATAAATATAATACTTCCTAGTTATAGGTATTACCTCAATAATTAGCCCATATTATTCCAAAATATAATTTTTATTTATAAAAAAGCGCATCATGGAATAAATCCCACAACGCGCCTCAATCAACTTCATGTTTATACCTGATAATTTTCAATCCTGCATGATATGCTTTGCATAATCACAATCTTGCTTTTTTACCAAGATTTTATAATAATTTTTAATCGCCGGTCCCCCTCTCGACAAACTTACATTTCTGCCATCCAGATTGTTCAAAGCCAGTCTGAGAGAATTGCTCTGGATTTTGGCCTTAAACATAATATTTGCATTTCTTAGAAGAGCTTGCTTTTTTAAATAATCTTGATAATTCATGCTTACATAAATTTCCAGCCAACCCAAATCGAACAATGACATCAAAATCACCTCTTCACATTAATAATCACAGTTCATCAATTTATTTTATTATAATATCGCAAAATAAAAATGTAAACTCCTTTAATTATTTTTATGACACTCAAAAGGGCGGCCGGAATTTCCGGCCGCCCTCCCATTTGTATCAGGATTGCGTATTTTATTTCTGAAGCGCTTTCTTTGTCACCTCGACAATATGTGCGGCGTTAAGACCGAACTCATCCAGCAGATCCACAGCCGGGCCGGAATGGCCGTAAACGTCGTTCACGCCGATTTTGACAACCGGTACCGGGTACTCCTCGCAGAGCGCGCCGCACACCGCGTCGCCAAGGCCGCCGATGACATTGTGCTCCTCCACGGTGATGATCTTGCCGGTTTCCTTCGCGGCTTTGACAATCAGCTCGCGGTCAAGCGGCTTGATGGTATGGATATTGATGAGTCTGGCGTCAATTCCCTGCTCCTCCAGTGTTTTTACCGCTTCCAGAGCNCGAGAAACCATCAGACCAGTGGCGACAATAGTGATATCCTTGCCGTCGCGCAGGGTGATGCCCTTCCCAAGCTCGAACCGGTAGTCGTCGGAATTGTTAAAGCTGTTGACAGCCAGCCTGCCAAGGCGGATATACACCGGGCCGTGGTGCTCGATTGCCGCTTTGACGGCGGCTTTCATCTCATAGTGGTCGGCCGGGTTCAGCACGACCATGCCGGGAATCGTCCTCATCAGCGCGATATCCTCGTTGCACTGATGGGTGGCGCCGTCCTCGCCGACGGAAATGCCCGCGTGAGAACCGACGATTTTTACGTTCAGCTTCGGGTAACCGACGGAATTGCGCACCTGCTCGTAGGCGCGCCCGGCGGAAAACATCGCAAAGGAAGTGGCAAACGGGATTTTCCCGCAGGAAGCCAGACCTGCGGCCACGCCGATCATATTGCATTCCGCAATGCCGCAGTCGATAAAACGTTCCGGACAAGCCTTTTTAAACACGCCTGTTTTGGTCGCCGCCGCAAGGTCCGCGTCCAGCACGACCACCTGAGGATATTTTTCAGACAGCTCAGCCAATGCTTCGCCGTAGCTTTCCCTTGTTGCCTTTTTCACCATTTCAGCCATTTATTCCGCCTCCAATCCGGCCAGTACCCTGTTCAGGTCCTGCATCGCCGTTTCATACTGCTCTGCGTTTGGGGCGGTGCCGTGCCAGCCCACCTGGTTTTCCATATAGGATACGCCCTTCCCCTTGACGGTCTTTGCAATGATCACGCTCGGTTTGCCCTTCACCGTCTTCGCGTGATTAAACGCGTCTTCTATCTCATCAAAATTATGTCCGTTTATCACCTGAACGTCGAACCCAAAAGAACGGAATTTCTCGTCAATCGGCTCCGGGCCGCCGATTTCGGCGACAGGCCCGTCGATCTGGAGCCCGTTGTTGTCCACAATCAGGCAGAGATTGTCCAGCTTTTGGTGCGCCGCGAACATCGCGGCCTCCCAGACCTGACCCTCCTCTATTTCGCCGTCACCGAGCATGGCGTAGACGCGGTAGTCTTTTTTATCCAACTTCGCGGCAACCGCCATCCCGCAGGCCGCGGAAACGCCCTGTCCGAGCGAGCCGGTGNTCATATCCACTCCCGGGGTACCCTTCATGTCCGGATGCCCCTGAAGCATTGCCCCGATATGGCGCAGCTTTTTCAGCTCCTCCATGGGGAAATAGCCCTTTAATGCAAGGGTCGCGTACAGGCCGGGGGCGCAGTGTCCCTTTGACAGCACAAACCGGTCCCTGTTTTCATCCTTAGGGTTTTTCTGGTTCACCTTCATCTCTTTGAAATACAGATAGGTGAAAAGGTCCGCCGCGGAAAGGCTCCCGCCCGGATGGCCCGATTTCGCGTTGTATACGCCCTCGATTACCCCCATTCTCACTTTGCACGCCAGTTTCTGCAATTCTTTCTTCTCCGTTTTGTTCATATATGATTCCTCCTCTGGGTAGTTTTACCGATTACAGGGATTTTAGTGATTTGCCATTTTATAAATCTCAAAAGCATCGTCATGGCCCAGGACCCTGAACGAACCGATTTTCCGCTTGCCGAAAAACATGCAGCTGTCCGCCAGCTGATTCAGAATTTCTTCGCTCTGTATGCCAATTCCCAGCTCTGTAAAGCAGGTGGGCATGCCGAGGGAGGCAAAGTAGGCAACCGTTCTGTCGATCGCCGCGTTTGCGGCTTCTTCGGCGCTGTCCCTGCGGATTCCCCAGACTTTATCCGCAAAGCGTGCGAAGCGCTCCGGTTTTGTCCTATAGCAGTACCTGGCCCAAGAGCCCCAGAGGGTGGAAAGGCTCGCGCCGTGCGCCACATCAAATTTTCCGCTCAGCTCATGCCCCAGCTGATGCACGGCAAAATCGACCACCCTGCCCAGTCCGGTCATGCCGTTGTGAGAAATGCTGCCGCACCACATGAGCTCGCTCATCGCGTCGTAGTCATGAGGATTTTTCATGGCGGCAGGCCCGTTTTGAATGACCACGCGCAGAAGGGCTTCCGCAAACTCGTCCGTAAGCTCATTTCCCTCTGTCAGTGTGAAATAACGATCCAGCGTATGCATCATAATATCCACAATGCCGCAGGAAATTTGAAAAGGAGGAAGCGTGTAGGTCAGCTCCGGATTCATAATGGCGAATCTCGGGCGGTTGAACGGCGTGTTGAGTCCCCGCTTCTCCCCCGTTTCCAGATTGGTAAGCACCGCCGAGTCGCTGGTTTCGCTTCCCGCGGCAGAAATGGTAAGGATTACGCCGACGGGACTGCTCTTTGTAAGGCTGGCCTTTTTTGTCCAGTAAAGCCAAATGTCTGTTTCCGGATTCGCCACACCGTGCGCAATCGCTTTTGCCGTATCGATGACGCTGCCGCCTCCGATGGCCAAAATAAAGTCCGCGCCGAATTCCTTTGCTTTCTTTACGCCGTCCCTTGCAAAAGACAGACGGGGATTCGGGCTGACTCCGCCGACGGAAAGGAACGGCAGTCCGCCTTTTTCAAGCGATTTTTCAACTCTTTCCAAAAGGCCGCTTTTCACCACGCTGCCGCCGCCGTAAACGGCAAGCACACGTGTACCGCCGTGTTTTTTAATTTCATCGGCAACCTGCAGTTCGGTATCCCGGCCAAATATTACTTCAGTAGGAGAATAGAAAGTAAAACTTTTCATCTGTTACATCCTTTCTTACCCAATCAATGAAGGCAAGTAATGCCAAGCGTAAAATCGGCGCTACCTACCTATATTACTCATTATATTTTACACTATTTCACGGTTCTGTCAAATGCTTTCAGCACCGGTTCTGCGGACAAAAAAACAGTCACCCAATAAACATTTGTTTAGAGGGCGGCTGTTTTACCGGTTAGTATTTCTACTTGACCCTATTTCCCACCGCGATACGCTCCCGGCAGCTCCCGTACTGACAGCCGGAAACTAATCCGCTACCGCCAGAACGCTGAGCACCGCGTTGTTGACGGATGCTCCCGGCGTGACGTCAATAATGGAGTTTGTCGACAGCTCTACGGAATAGGTGTAGAAGCCAGGCTCCACCTCTTCATCCATGAACTGGAAGCTGAAGGCCTCCGCTTCCAGAACATCCACAATTGTTGAAAAGGTATACGTTGCGCCCACGCCCACGGCCCCGTTCCTGGAGGAACGGCGGATCTGGAAGTTCAGCGTTACGGAGATCCCCAGAGGCAAATTGATGATGCTGCTGAAATGAAGCAGATTGTTTGTATTTCCCATGCCGCTTGTGTCAATGGTGGTGGACACCACGTTGAGCGGCTCGGCAAACAATGTGGTAAGAATTGGCAGCGGGCCGACCCCGCCGCTTGACGCATTTAAAGCTACCTGTCTTCTTTCCCTGGAGGAGGAAGCCCCGGGATTAGGATCACTGCATTGAAAATTATACATATAATCCACCTAACATTAGTTTATAGAGAACGTCCTCCGCTTTATACTATGCTACTTTTAGGTGGTATGTGTACATCCCTGCCCCGCATTTTTACACGGGAAAGGGTGCTGTTGACCGCACCGCTCAGGCCGTGTGGTTACCCGTATCCGAAGCGTATCCCTGCAGAAATTTCAAACCTGAAATCCGGTCGCACAGTTTTTGAAAAGCAGCGCTGTTGATCAGCGGCTGGAAAAGCAGCTTTCTTACCTGCTCAAGCAGCATGCTTCCCACAAAGATTGCCAGAACGGAAGCCGGAATAATATAAATGATCTTCGACGTTGCAAAATACAGATTTGTATGCAGTATTTTGGTATAAAGGACGCTGCGCACCCATATGTTGTCGCTGATCAGGTACACGCCGAACGTAAGCGAAGATACAAAATAAATAATTTTATTTCCCACCGGATTTTTAATGGTAACCTCCCGGAAAAAAAGGAACAGCAGAATGGAAGCAACCGTAATCGGTACGGAAACATAGGACAAAAACGCGTTGCTCCCCATACACTTTTTCCACGCGACAAACGCGCAGCAAAAGACGGAACCCGACAGATAAAAATATTTGTTAATATGGTAATTCCAATACAGCCGAAGGTACGCCGCAAAAAAATACAGGCAGACAAGCCATACCACATTGTAGCCGCCATTGGTGCTCATGATGGTCAGAGGAGGAAAAAACGCGTTCCACGAGCAGAACATTGCGCTCAGCAAACAAACCAGAATCCGCATCTGCTGCTTGGTCGCCGTGCGTATCACCATGTTCAGAAAAGGGGAAAGGCAGTAAAGCCCGATATAGCTGGTCGCAAACCAGTACTTTCCCGTTATGACCGGGAAAAAGGCGCCGAAAAGATGCACTCTGGTGAAGGGCGCCAGACCAATCCCGACAAATATAAAATAGATGGCCGCCGATGTAAAAACGATCTGCAGAATCAGCGTGATCAGTTTTTTCATTTTAAAGCAGGAACCGGAAAGGAAATAGCCGCTGATGAGGACAAACCCGTTTACCCCAAGGTAGGAAAAGGCTTCCAGAGTCCACACAAAAATATATCTTTTGCCGCCCGCAGGAATCGATTCCAGCATTCCCCCGTGCCCCAGATAATGCAGGGTAACAATCATCAGCATCAGAATAATACGAAGAAGCTCAATGCTCATATTCCGACTTTTTCTTGTATCCCCGGAGTTTTGGTTCAATACAGCACCCTCCTATTTTTACTTCCGTTCAGCTCGCCCGCCGCACCGGATGAGCCGGATAATCAGTGAAACCAGATGATGGAAACAACGGCGACACAAACGCCCAGCACAACGCCGGCGAAAACTTCCGCCGGGCTGTGCCCAAGCGACTCATTTAGCCCGGAGACGGTATCCCGCAGGTATTTTCCCTCGTCCGGAAGGCTGTGCTTGTTGTCCCTCAGATATTCCTCAATGGCATTGATGGCTTTTGCCTGCTGCCCCGCCGCACGCCGTACGCCCATCGCGTCGTACATGACAATCACAGCAAGGGTAAAGGCCAGAGAAAAATACGGAGAGGCAAAGCCGTACTCATGCGCCGTGCCGACCGCAACGGAGCACACAAGCGCGGAATGGGCGCTCGGCATTCCCCCGGAGCCCGACAGCGTTTTGAAATCAATTCTTTTATTTCTAAAAATAAAAATAGCGGATTTGATCAGCTGTGCCGCCATCCACGAAACAATCCCGATCGTTATTAAATAATTGTATGATAAAAACCGCAATACCATCTATAAATCCCCGTCTTTCCCATATTCGTATATCCGTGCGGCACCGTTGCGCACTGAATACAGTTCATTTTGCAGTGATTATTTAATTATACCATCTGTCGCATTATAAATCAAAAGCTTTTCATCATATCATGCATTTTTATAATTTTTTTCGTCTGACACGCGATTCAACCGTTCCCCCATAAAAAAGAACATAGCAGCCGCCCTTGAAAGGCCGCCGATATGCTCTTAATAGCGCTTCCGGTATATTTTAATAGGTAATTCCATTCGGAGTTTACTCAACAGAGTCAACCGGGGCAATCCCCCTGTGAGGAACCGGGGTGGAAAAAACAATCTGCGTCTGCGTATGCCCAAACTGCTGGAGCTGCCCGACAAACGTATCCAGTTCCACGGTGCTGGGGAATCCGACCTTGATCAGCATGGAATAATTCCCCGTAATGCAGTTGCACTCAATAACATTGGGGCAGTTTTGGATAAACGGATAAAAGACGACTTTCTCACTCGGCGCCACTTCCAGATTGATAAACGCGAGAATGTGATAGCCCAGTTTGACATAATCCACCGTAGCCGTATAGCCTGTAATAATTCCAAGCTTTTCCAGACGTTCCAAGCGGGCTGATACCGCCGGCGCGGACAAAAAGACCTCCTGCGCCAGCCGCTTAACCGACATTCTTGCATTGGACTGCAAAAGCACAATCAGTTTCCTGTCAATTTTATCCAACATATCCCGTCTCCCCCACAGCAAAAAGCACATAAGGCTAATGTAAAGCCAAATCGCCTTACAGACGCTGCAAAATGTCCCTTACCTTTGCAATTTCACCCGCATCCGTGCGGAAGATGGTATATTCGCTCATGAGCGGCAGCCCCATGCTGACGTCTGCTTTGCGGTAAGTCATTGCGCTTTCCACATTGACCTTGCCCGACAGATGGAACGATTTTGCTTTGGTCACGGCAGCAAGTTCCGTAATCTGCGCACTGTTCACCCCGCTGCCAACCAGGATATCCACCTTTCCCGCCGTCTTTTCCACAAGCTGCCCGAGCAGCTCCCTGCCCTCATAGCAGGTGTTTTTCTGACCGGATGTCAGGATGGTGTCAATATGCAGGTCTTCCGCGTCCTTCAGCGTCTGGAACGGGTCGCGGCTGACATCAAACGCGCGGTGCAGTGTGACGTTCATATCTCCGGCGGCATCCATCAGTTCTTTCATCCGAGCCACGTCGAGGCTCCCGTCTTCCCTGAGCACCCCGATAACCACGCCGTCCGCGCCGTACTTCCGGAACATTTCAACATCCTTTTTAATAATGCCGAATTCTTCGCCGGTGTAACAGAAATCGCCGAAGCGCGGCCGGATCAGCACATTGATTTTGATAGAAACCTTTTCCCGCACCGCAAGGAACAAATTGATGTCCGGCGTGGTTCCGCCGATGACCAAATTGGCGCACAGCTCCAAGCGGTTCGCGCCGCCCGCCTGCGCGGCTACCGCGGATTCCACCGAGTCAACACAGCACTCGAGAATGTAGTCCTTCATATTAAATCCTCCCCATCCGTCAACAGACTTGCATTATTCTTGTCTCATTGTAACCCCCGGCGGAGGACTCGTCAACCTTTTCCCTGTAAACAAAATTTTTCCTTTACAGTCTTGGCTGCGTCATAGAATTCGGGTTGAGGATATTGTCAAGGCTCTGCTTTGTAAGCAGACCGTTTTCCAGCGCGATTTCTTCCACCTTCCTGCCGGTGCGCAGCGCCTGCTTTGCAATTTCGGAGGATTTTTTATAACCGATGTAGGGACAGAGGGCGGTTGCGATTCCGACGCTCTGTCCCAGCAGTTCCCTGCACCGGCCCTCATTTGCCGTAATTCCCGAAACGCAGTTGTCTACAAAGGTCTTGACAGCGTTCTCCAGCGTGGTGATGGATTCAAAAAGGTTGTAGAACAGAACGGGCTCAAACGCGTTCAGCTCCATCTGCCCGGCTTCAGCCGCCATGGTGACAGCCAGATCGTTGCCGATAATATTAAACGCCACCTGGGAAACCACTTCCGGGATAACCGGGTTTACTTTTCCCGGCATAATGGAGGAGCCGTTCTGCTTGGCGGGCAGATTGATCTCCGCAATGCCCGCCTTTGGCCCGCTGGAAAGCAGGCGCAGGTCGTTCGCCATCTTGGAAAGGTTGACCGCGCAGCTTTTCAGGGCGTTGGAAACCGAGACAAACCCGTCGAGGTTCTGTGTGGCGTCGATCAGGTCGTCCGCCTGCTCCACTTCGATTCCGCTCAGCCTGCGGATATTTTCCGTAATGCTCCGCAGATAGGCGGAGCTTACATTGATGGCGGTGCCCACCGCAGTGCCGCCCATGTTGACCGAGCGCATTTCACGTTCCGCTTTTTTCAGCCGTTTGATGTCGCGCTCCACAACCGAGGCGTACGCGTGGAACGACTGTCCCAGCCGGATTGGAACCGCGTCCTGCAGCTGTGTGCGTCCCATTTTGATAATGCTGTCAAACTCGACCCCTTTACCGCTCAGCGCTTTTTCCAGTCTGGCCAGCTGCGTGAGGACTCTCGGCAGCAGCGTCAGCACCGTCAGCTTCCCCGCGGTGGGAAACACGTCGTTCGTAGACTGCGACATATTGACATGGTCGTTTGGATGGACGACCGAATAGTCTCCCTTTACCCCGTGCAGCAGCTCGATGGCTCTGTTTGCAATGACCTCGTTCGCATTCATATTGGCCGATGTGCCCGCACCGCCCTGAATAGGGTCCACAATAAACTGGTCGTGCCATTTGCCCACCATGATTTCGTCGCACGCACAAATAATCGCTTCCGCGATTTTTCCGTCCAGATTGCCCGCGTCGCGGTTGGTGACCGCAGCCGCCTTTTTTATTCTGGCCAGACTGTTGATAAACTGGTCGTTCATCCGCAATCCGGTAATATGAAAATTTTGTTTTGCCCTTAAAGTCTGGATGCCATAATAAGCGTCCGCAGGAATTTCCATGCTGCCGATAGAATCGGTTTCCACTCTTGTGCCCATGCTGATTTCTCCTTACCGTCAATCGCTTGTATTGATTTATGATATGTATTCTTGAATCCTGTATGAGGATAGCACCGCAGAGATTGGGAGTAAACAGTAAGAAAGAAATGGAAAATTAAATTTTAAATAGCGGGTTTGCGGGTTTATTTAACAAGGTTATTTACCGTATTACCTTATAATGAAAAGCGGAGCCGGCATCTGACTTGACCCTGCTTAATCAGGCCGATCAGCGAAGGCGCCGCATCGTCAATCATGCGCTGCCGCTCCTCCGCCGGCATAGGGGGCCGACTATATGTTTTTTATTTGCCGCTTGGCTGCTGCTGGGTAATGCAATGGATATTTCCGCCGCCGAGAGCGACTTCGCGGGTCAGCACACCCACCACCTTGCGGTCCGGGAACATTTCCTGAATCCGGCTCCGTGCAAGCGCATCGTTTTCATCGCCGTACTGCGGGACTATGACGCCGCCGTTGACGATCAGGAAATTCGTGTAGGAGCCGGGGCAAAGGTAGCCCTCTTCTCTTGGCATGGTTCCCTCGACGGCGTCAACGCCTTTGGACTCCTCCAGCGTAATGCGCACCGGATGTTTCGGCAGGTCGAGTTTGCAGACCTTTAATTTTCTGCCCTTCGCATCCACCGTGTTGGACAGCAGGTCATAAGCCTCGTGGGCAATCCGGTAGAACGGGTCGTTTTTGTCCTCCGTCCATATGCAGGCCACCACGCCCGGGCGGACGTAGCACGCCACGTCGTCAATATGGCCGTTGGTCTCGTCGGGGTCAATGCCCTCTTTCACCCAGACAATCTTTTCCACATTCAGATACTCGCGCAGGTTTTCCTCAATCTGCTCTTTTGTCAGCTCCGGATTTCTGCCGGGGCTGAGCAGACAGGATTCCGTAACAATTAAGGTACCTTCTCCGTCAACATGAATGGAGCCGCCCTCAAGGACAAAATGATTCGGCTTATAGCGCGTAACTCTTTCTATTTCACAGACCTTGGAAGCGACAAGATCATCCTGATCCCACGGGAAGTACAGGCCGTCGTACAAACCGCCCCAGGCGTTAAAATTCCAGTCGACCGCCCTGACATCGCCCTTGCCGTTTACCACGAAGGTCGGGCCGCAGTCGCGGATCCATGAATCATTGCTGGTCATTTCCACCACGCGGATGGCGTCGCAGTCCGCGAGCATTGCCTTGGCATTCTCATATTGGTCCGGATTGACACACATGGTCACCGGCTCAAACTGTGCGATTGCTTTTGCCACATTGCTGAAAACCTGCTGTGCGGGCTTCGCGCCGTTGCGCCAGTTGTCCGTGCGCTCCGGCCACAGCATCCAGGTGCCCGTATGGTTTTCAAATTCGCCGGGCATTCTGTATCCATCTTTTTTCGGTGTGGAGTATTCCTGATGAATTGTTTTCATATGATAAGATTCCCTTCAGATAATGATGATTATTTTATATTCTGAGCCTGCTCAGCCGGCCATAGTCAAACAATCTTCTCTTTCGGTGTCCTGCTTTATTATAAGGGTTTTCCCATTGAACTAACAATTACTAACGGTATGACACCCAAAAAATCACCCGTTTTTTATAATTATTTATCCTGATATTCCTGCTCGCAATAGATGCACCGGTAATGGTGCGGATTGTCGTCGCAGCGCTGAAAAATATGGTCAATTTCCTCCTCCACACTGGTAATGCAGCGTGGATTTTTGCATTTAATCACATTTTTAATAATTTTTGGAAGGACAAGCTGCTTCTTCTCTATAATTTTTCCGTTATCAATAATATTAATTGTAATATTGTGGTCGATGAAGCCCAGAATGTCCAAGTCGATGTCAACCGTGCCCTCGATTTTAATAATGTCTTTTTTGCCGAACTTATTGCTTTTTGCATTTTTAATAACGGCAACGCAGCAGTCCAGATCGGCAAGATGCAGCAAATCGTAGATTTTCATGCTGCTGCCGGCACGAATGTGGTCAAGAACAATCCCTTTTTCCAAACTGTCTATATTAAGCATGTTCCACCTCCAAAAGCGTCATCATCAGCGCCATTCTTACATATACGCCGTTTTGAACCTGGTCGAAATACGCCGCCCTGGGGTCGTCGTCCACTTCCAGCGCAATCTCATTCACGCGCGGCAGCGGATGCAGAATAGCCATGTCCGGCTTGGCGTTCTGCATTTTCGCCATTGTCAGAATATAACTGTCCTTCAATCGAATATAATCCTCCTCGTTAAAGAAGCGCTCCCTCTGCACCCTTGTCATGTACAGGATATCAAGTTGGGAAATGACATCTTCAATATTTTCCACTTCCTGATATGGTATGTTTTTCGCCCTGAGGACATGGTCGATGATATAATCCGGCACCTTGAGCTCCTCGGGAGAAATCAGGATAAAGTGGATATCCTCGTATCTTGAAAGAGCCTTAATTAAAGAATGAACCGTACGGCCAAATTTTAAATCGCCGCACAGCCCAATTGTTAAATGATTCAATCTGTGTTTTTTCTCCCGGATGGTCATTAAATCAGCCAGGGTCTGCGTGGGATGCTGATGCCCGCCGTCTCCCGCATTAATAACCGGTATTCTGGAATATTTGGAAGCTCTTAACGGGGCGCCTTCTTTGGGATGGCGCATCGCGCAGATATCCGCGTAACAGGATACCGTACGGATGGTGTCCGCCACGCTTTCGCCTTTTGCGGCGGAGCTGCTGTTTGCAGAAGAAAAGCCTAATACACTGCCGCCCATGTTAAGCATTGCGGATTCAAAGCTTAAACGGGTACGTGTACTAGGCTCATAAAATAAAGTGGCTAATTTCTTTCCTGAACAAACCTGAGAATATTTTTTAGGGTTTTCTGCGATTCTGTCCGCCAAATCCAAAAGTCGGTCAATTTCCGAAACGGATAGGTCAAGAGGGTCAATCAAGTGTCTCATAAATACCTCCATGCGTCCAATTCATCCGAATTTTCTAAAAGAAGCACACCTTGAAGCGGATTCAAAGTGTGCCTGATAATCTAAAGCGGATAAATTTTATTTGTTAGTATACACTACCGTTTCAGCCATGTCTATAGATATAATCCATAAACATATTTCATATTTTATTATAATTATTGTCTAAATAATACACATGGCAACAGGGGGGCTGACCGCAACCTTTTCTTTAGCACAGTGTATGATAGAAAAAGCCGCCGGCAGACTGTCTCTCCATTGCCGGATTCTTCAGCCGCCGTGCCTCTTACCTGTAAAATCATCCGATACAATTTTAAATATGGTTGTAATATCCAGTAATTTTTCATCGAAGAGGAAGTTATCCTGCTTTGTGTATTTCTTCATGATCTGAGCCAGTGCAAGCTTTTTACCGTCCAAATCCCCGACAAATTCGGCAATCCCATTGCCAATAACGCTTTCGTAATTCATGGAATAGGAACAGGCCGCTTTATCGCCGGTCAATTGATGCCCACAGTCCATTTCAAAACAGACATGGGGATCTTTTCCAAGGAGGCTGATTTTTTTTCCTTCCTTCGCGCAGTGAAAATACAGTATAAGCCGGCCTTTTTCCATGCTGTACCCAAAATTCATCGGTACAATATATGGAAAACCGCCGTCGTTCATGGCAAGCCTGCAGACATCGCACTTTTCCACAATATCCATAATTTTCTTATCATCCGTTACTTCCCTGTCTTTTCTTCTCATTCCTGCCCTCACAGTTTCTCGAAAATATAATTTGTAATTTATTATATCACAGTTTGAAAAAATGTAAATCAGTGAACGAAACAGGGCTTCCCGGTATTCTCACCATTTTGCCGTACTGCGGCTGATGGCTGACATGCCGGGAAGCCCTGTCTTAAAATGGAATTACTTTTTGTTCTGTCTCGATTGCTGGTTCAGCTGTTTTGTTTCCTCCGTGCTGCTTGTTCCGGANCTCTGCCGGAGCCGGAAGAAGATGCTGTACTGGAACTTGCATATTTCGCATTCAGCTGCTTTGTTTCCTGAAGGCTCGGATCACCGGAACTTGAAGAACCGGACATATTGCCCTGTCTTGATTTTTGATTTGCTTTTTTCGCATCCTGTAAATCTTTATTATCTGTTGTATGCATCACTTATATCTCCTTTTAAATCCTTAATGAAAGTTTTCGCTTTCAAACGTATTTTGTCCACTATACCACTGATTAAAACTAGACATTTTTGGAAAAAATAAAATCCTCCGCCTGTGAACTTCCATTTCACAAACAGAGGATTATTCCGAACAAATTATTTAGGCTGTACTGTGTGTTTCATTTTTACTCTGGTTATTGCAAAAACAATGAAGGCCGTAATTGCCAAAGCCAAAACAACCCAGATTACAGTTGCGTCCTGACCGGTTTTCGGAGGATTGGAGAGGGGAACATCCTCGTTGGGAATTTCCTCCGGAGCAGCGGAGGGAACAGTAGGCTCTGCCTGCGGAGTCGATTCCGTTCCGATGCTTTCCAAAGGCGTTGGCTGAATTGTATTGCCGCCGCCGCCATTATTATGCGGAAGGGAGTTAATCGGGTCAGCCAATTCAAATTTGAAAACCCACTGAATGTTCGCTTTTGCAAGCTGATATTGGTTATCCATTGTTTCCGGTGCGGTCAGTGTGGCTGAAAGCACACCGGACGTAGACTTCTCGTAAACATAGCCAAGGCTGACCTGCTGCGTTACAATATCAGAAACCGTGGTGCGTCCCGCTTTGCCGGATGCCGGACCCTCATACAAAGTCTGCGGCACAGAGTTATCATCCATTTTAAAGGTAATTTTCAGATCAAGCGCGTCCAGCACATTTTGTGATGTTATGTCGGTCGGATTCGCCTTAAAATAGACCCTCATTTTTTTGCCGCTTTGATTTTCAATGGTGATATTTTGCGGATTTGTACTGCCGCCGGGCATCAGATTCTTAAAAGTGTTCAGATCATCCGGCTTTTTAACTTCAACAGTCGTTGTTGTCGTACCATTGCCGGTGTAGATTACCCTCGTACTCGTATCAGCAGACAGCGTTGATGAATCCGCGGCAAAAGCAGTCACTGAGCTGCAAGCCATCAGCGCCGCAGCCGCTATTGAGATGAGTGCAATCCGATTCAGCTTTATCATTTTATAATTTTTCATTGCATCATTCCCTCTCAACATGGCAGCCAGTTTTTTCCGCTTTTCCACGTTGCACATAATTCAGCATTAAAGCGATAAAATATTCTTAAAGGTGTATGATTGGTTATTTAGGTGACGATACCGGAACGGGCGTGCCGTTTGAGTAATTCCACCCGTTAATCATGTTTGTTTCTGCGTTTCTGCTTGGGGTGAAATTATCGGCTTGAATTGCTTCCGCCGTAACATTGATGTGGAATTCCCGGTTCGCCAAATCGTTGTCCCAGTATTCCGGAATTTTCACCCTGTTGAAAAATACCGCGCTTTCGCTGCTTGCCAGTTTTTCCTGATAGTAGTAGTATCCGTCGTCTGCCGGGAACCATTTATCTCTGCCGGTGCCGTCCTCTGCCGACCCAAAAACGATATTGCCGTCAAGCAGTTGTCCCTGTTCGTCTTTGCTAAGCCCTG
>JGI20225J20221_1001516_pt1 | contig 15437 bp, 15 predicted proteins | sample BioMet4_FD_20221 | JGI IMG/M metagenome (IMG submission 20221) | reverse complement strand
GATATCTGCCTCTGGCTACCTGCGCCATGATCTGTGCCATCACTGCCGTCGACGTGGTGAGCGCACCTTCTGTTTCTTTGGAGGGAAACAACCTGTGGGTAGTGCAGTCGCTGCCGGTTGACGGTAGACAGGTTCTATTGGCAAAGTTGCGGCTCCACNTGCTAGTGAACATCCCGGCAGCGGTGTTTGCCGCTGTCGTCCTGGACGTTCTGCTTATGCCCAACCTTCTCGTGGCGACTCTCGCAGTGCTGGTTCCCTGNGTATANGNNGTGNTCTGTGGGGAGCTCGGGCTGCTGCTCAACCTAAGGCTACCGAACCTGGACTGGACAAGCGAAGCCGTCGCAGTGAAACAAAGCGCGAGCGTACTGGCGGCGGTTTTTTCGAACATCGGTGTCGTGGTCCTCTTCGGAGCTCTTTTCTACGTCTCCTCTGACCTGCTCTCCGAAGAGGGCTTCCTTTTCATAACGATGTCCGCCTTACTTGTGATGTCTGCCGTGCTTTGGCGAGTACTCATGCGGTGGGGTGTGCATACGCTGGCGTATCTAGACTAGGCATGTCCTGCTCGGTTTGAATCCTCCCGGAAGGCTCATCGCGAGCCCATCAGGGCGTCGGCGATCCTTGCGAACCACTCGTCGGCGGCACCCCTAGGCAGAAGCGTCACGTAGCTCTCGAAGTAGGAGCCATAGGCATCCTCGTCCACGGCGTAGCCGAGGTATCCGTCCGCATACCCGCACACGAGGACGGGCGCGTCGCTCGCGGCCCGGAGCCTCCGCCCGAGCTCGAAGACCACCTCCGAGGGGACGAGGGCGAGACGCAGGGCACCGAGGTCGATGACCGTCGCGGACGCATCGGACCTGATACGGGGAACGGCGAGCTTCGCCCTCACGACACCCAGCATCTGCTCGAGGTCCTGTCCGCGAGCCGCCAACCCGCCCGTGCCGACACCGGCTCCCGACTCGAGCGCGGCCGTGAGCCTGGGCAGCGACTCCCTGAGGAACGGGTCCTCGGACGGGACGTAGTCGAGTGCGACGGGGACGTCGACCACGTTGCCGAGGGACAGGTCGACAGGCCTCAGCTCGGCGGCGGCGAGGCGCCGCGCCATCTCCCGTCCGATGCGTCCGACCTCACCGAAGCCCTCGCCNCGCCTCGTAAGNCGCGTGCTGGANTCNCCGGCNTCNCCGGTGAGGAAGAGCGGCTCGGAGCCCGTGAGCTCGCGATAGGATGTGCGCAGGGCGCCGACGTAGTCGGTCGACAGGAGCAGGTTGTCGCCGTGCAGGATGGTGGGATGGCACGCGACGTGCAGGACGTCCACGNTCCCCGCGTCCGACTCGAGCCTGACCACCGTCCCCGTGGTGTCACACCCGCCGTGGATGCCGTCCCTGTTGGAGAAGAGGCCCTTGAGGTCGCAGGTCCCCGTGTATGCCCGGGCGTGGCCGGACTGCGCCAGGCAGGAGGCACACTCGCCGGCGCAGTCCGCCGCAGCGCCACACAGGAGACCGAGGTAGCCCTCGTCCGGCATCTCGCCCGGATCGGAAAGCGTGCTCACCTTGGGACCGGCGTGGGTGTGGATCGCCAGGACGTGGACGCGCCCGACGGGTGCCCCACACGCCTTCGAGACGGCCTCCCTGATCCGCCTCGCAAGGCGCTCCTCAAGGAAGAACACATCGAGGACGCACAGGTAGAGCACACTGCCTGCATCCGCGAGCGCAAGGCACCGCACCCCGATGGGGTCGTGCGCCCCCGTCGCGAGGCGCCTGCCGTACCCGTCCATGGGACAGGGCACCTCGGGCGTGACGTCCCGCTGCGAGAACGCGAAGCGCATGGTCTAGTCCTCCCCGACCTTCGAAACGCCGGCATCCTGCCCACTCGCAGGCCTGCCCTCGTATCCAAAGACGAGCACGAGCGCGAGCGCGCATGCGAAGCTCACGAGGGCCTCGGCGAGGAACCACACGATCGGCGAGAAGGAGGCGAGCGTGAACACGTTCACGAGGAAGTTGAAGACGATGAGCTTCACCTGCCCGAGCCCACCGACCGCACCTCCCGCCGCGCCGGCCACGATCACCATGGGGATGAGCCTGCGATAGCGCATGATGACACCGTAGATGAGGGGCTCGTTGACGCCCGAGAGGGCGCCCGAGATGAGGTAGGAGCCGACGAGGGTCTTGTAGGCCTTGTCCTTGGTGCGGAGGAACACGCCGAAGCTCACGCCGAGGCAGGCGAAGACGCTGGCGGACGCGAGGGCGAAGATCGGGTCGCCGCCGTAGTTGGTGAGGTTGGCCATGACAATGGGGATGATCGCCCAGTGCACCCCGAAGATGACGAGCAAGCCCCAGGAGGCGCCCATGACGATGCCGGCGAGGACCATGTTCACGCCGATGAGGCAGTTGATGGCGGCACCGGCCCCGTTGGCGACCACGCTNCCGATCGGCCCAAGGACGAGGACCGTAATCGGCGCCATGACCGCGAGGTCAATCGCTGGCACGAGGAAGCTGCGGAGGTTCGCGGGGATGTGCGCGTTGAGGAAGCGCTCGAGATAGCTCATCACCCAGACTGCAAGCAGGCTGGGCACGATGGTGGACGAGTAGTCAATCGCAACGATGGGGATGCCGAAGAACGTCGTGGCGTCACCGGTCTGCAGCGCGGTGTAGTTCGGCTCGAGCAAGGCAGCTCCGATGAGGGCGCCGACCAGAGGTGTCACGCCAAGCTTCTTGGCCGCGAAGTAGCCGACGAAGATGGGCAGGAAGTAGAAGATCGCATGGCCCGCAGCATACCAGACGGCGAACTGACCGCTACCAGAGGGGCACACGCCAAGGCCTGCGAGGATGATGAGCACCGCGGTCAGGATGCCCGCGCCGGCGAAGACCGGCAGAAGCGGCGTCAGCGCGCCGGAGATGTAGTCGAAGATGGCCGAGATGACGTTGCCACCCGCAGCCTTCCCGCTGACGCTGGCCGCGGTAGGTGTCGTCTCATGCCCACCGATCATGGCCGAAAGCGCCTCATGGACCTCGCCGACCGTCAGGCCGATCACGACCTGAAGCTGTCCGGGAAGGTCGATGACCTTGAGAACACCGTCGAGAGCCTCGATGCCCTCCTTGTCTGCCTTCGCAGGGTCGACGAGTTCGAAGCGCAGCCTGCTCGCACAGTGCGTGAGCGACGCGATGTTCTGCGCGCCACCGACCTTCTCCAGCAGGGCCTTCGCCAACTCGGGGCTGTCCATGTGTTCTCCACTCTGTCATGTCCTGACGATCGAGAGTGTCAGGGCCGTGTTTAGAATCCGTTCATGCTAGGGACAGGCGAGACGCGATGAATGCGGCCGCAGTCCTTTCGTTACATGCACGCAACGCGGCGGGTCGTCTCTATTCACAGGCTGGGACGTATGGCTTTCAGGGTTGCAACTGGACGCCGCACCGTCAGCGGTAGGGTTGGCTCGTCCTACAGGAGCCCTCGTTTCTAACAGCAAAAGCGTCCACATGTATACCTCTCGCGGATGAAACACTACCGTTGGACCCCGAAGACGCCTTCCCGAATGAGACACCGTTGGTGAAGACTTGCTATAGTGACGAAGTCTGCATACAAGGTAGTGATTGCCATTGGCAAGCTAGGCTTGTTTGGACGTATCGAGTGCACGCTCGGTATTGTCTGAACAAGCCTTTTTTGTTGAGCAGGTGGGACGTGCATCCACGGCAGAACGAACCGCCTGTATGGAGATGGATGTGATGTCGTGNCGTCTGCTTCATGCCAAGAAGTCGGAGGTGAGGGGAAGAGTGAGAGTCCGTAAACTGCTCAGCAACAACGCAGCCGTCGTCCTAGACGAGCAGAACAGGGAAAGGGTCATCACCGGCAAAGGGATTGGGTACCATAAGAAGACCGGTGACGAGATAGATCCGAATCTGATTGAAAAGGTCTTCTATCTCTCGTCGAACGACCTCAACCAAAAGCTCCAGGAAGTCATCACCTTCCTCCCCATCGAGGAGATTCGCATGGTGGAGGAGATCGTGAGCGAGGTCAGGACCAACCTAGGCAAGCCGGTCAGCGACTCGCTCTACATCGCGCTCGCCGATCACCTTCACTTCTCTCTGGCGAACTTCGACCGGGGCATCAGGGTCCCCAACGGGCTGCTCCTGGACATCATCCACTTCTACCCGGATGAGTACGCTCTTGGCCGAGAGGCGCTTGGGATCATCGCCGACAGAACCGGTCGCACCCTTCCTGACGATGAGGCGGGGTTTGTCGCCTTGCACATCGTCAATGCGGAGATGGGCAACAGGGGGATGTCGGAGCGGGCAGAGGATGTCACGAAGGTCATCGATGCGATTCTGGAGATCGTAAGGGAACACTTCGACATAGACATCGCCGATACTTCGATCGCGCACTACAGGTTCATCAACCACCTGCGGTACTTCTCGGAGCGCATCCTCTCCAACTCGACATTCGTCGAGGATAACCGTGATCAGGAGCTCTTGGACGTAGTCAGACTCAAGTTCCCCGACGCACATCGTTGTGCCAGCGAGATCGTCGCGTTTGCCAACCGGCGGTTCGACGCGCATGTCGGAGAAGACGAGCTCCTCTACCTCACGATTCACATCCAACACGTCATTGAGACACAAAAGTAAGGTGAACAATGGACACATATGAAGCACTGGCAACCTTTGTGATTGGCAACGTCGGCGGCGGCGCCAACATAAAGAGCGTCACTCACTGNCTCACGAGGTTGCGCTTCGACCTCGNNGANGATTCGCTCATCGANAACGACGCGCTCCTGCACTCCAAGGATGTCGTCACNACCCAATTCGCAGGTGGGAAGTTCCAGGTCGTGATCGGTGCCCAGGTAGGTGACGTCTGCACCGAAATCGAAAGGCAGCTCGGTGGAACCTCTCAGGACGTTGGTGGGGAGGAGGAGAGCCGAAGCCTGCTCGACCGCTTCACGTCACTCATCACCCAGGTCATGACACCGGTGCTGGGCGTGCTGTGCGGGTGCGGAATCATCGCAGGCCTCATGGCNATNCTCTCCACGGCGGGCCTCATCGCATCGACTGATGGAGCATACCTCGTGCTCAACGTGATGGGCAACGCGTGNCTGACGTTCTTCCCGGTGATACTGGGCTACACNAGTGCCAAGGCATTCAAGATGAACCCGTTCACGGGAATGATCTTGGGCTGCATCCTCATCTACCCCGGACTCGCCGCGAGCATGAGCACGGGCAACGCCCTCTACACGATCTTTGCNGGGACTCCCCTGGCAACNCCCATCTACCAGACGTTCTTCGGCATCCCGATNATGTTCCCGTCNTCTGGGTACACCTCGACGGTCATCCCCATCATCTTCGCGACGTTCGTCGCCTCCAAGGTGGAGAGGTTCGCGAACAAGACGCTGCCTCAGGCGTCGAGGATGTTCGTCACCCCGATGGTCGTGATACTCGTCGCGGGAATCGTCGCCCTGCTCGTGGTCGGACCCGTCTCGATCATCCTCACCAACCTCATCAGCATGGGGTTGAACGGACTCCTCTCCGTCGTGCCGATACTCGCGTACATTCTCTTCGCCCTCGTTTATCAGCCGCTCGTCATCCTGGGACTCCACTGGGCACTCATCTCCCTCGGCCTCATCGAGTTCGCAAGTTCCGGATCGACCCTGCTGATCGCACTCATCTTCCCCGCCTCCTTCGCACATCTCGCGGTATGTGCCGCCGTGATGCTCCGCTCGAAGAGCAAGGTCATGCGCGAGACCTCGCTCGCCGCGGTCATCTCCGCATGCTTCTGCATCATCGAACCCTCGATCTATGGCGTGACGCTTCCCGTCAAGAAGCGCTTCGGGATCTGCATGATCGCAGGTACCGTCGGTGCCGTCATCATGGGCCTTGCAGACTCCAAGATGTATGCCATCGCCATGGGGGTCACCGGTCTTGCCAGCTTCATCGACCCGTCCACGGGAAGCACATCCGGCCTTGTCATCTGCCTGGTCTCGGTCATAGCCACCATGGTGGTCGGGTTCGCGTTGACCTGGATCACCTACAAGCCTTCTGATGACGGTGCGTCTGATGCCATCGACGACAAGGGCATTGAATCGGAGAATCCACCCGTCCACCACGAGAAGGTCGCCATCTGCGCACCTGTGTCCGGCATCGTCTCGCCGCTTGCCGACATGGACGACGCGGCCTTCTCTGGCGGTGCTCTCGGAAAGGGGGCCTGCATCGTGCCNGCGGAGGGCCGAATCGTCTCTCCCTGTGACGGTGACTTGACGATGGTCTTTCCCACGGGGCATGCGCTGGGAATCACCACCAGCGATGGTGCCGAGATCATCATCCACATCGGAACCAACACGGTACAGATGCCCCAAGGCACCTTCACCGTGCACGTGGCACAGGGCGCGCATGTGACGAAGGGCGAGTTGCTGGTGACCTTCGACCCTAAGGCAGTCCTCGACCAAGGCTATAACCTTGAGACTGCGGTGCTGGTATCGAACTCGTCGGACTATCTCGACGTGCTTCTGGTTGCAGATGGCAGCGTCACGGAGGGCGACGACCTGCTCGTCGCGCTCTCACGCGATCTGGAGCCTTCGAATATCACCTCCCATGTCCAGACGGCGNTGTAGGTGGCGGACATGGAACCTACGGAGTTTCAGAAAAGAACGTGGGGGGCACTCGCAGGGTGTGCGTTNGGCGATGCCATGGGAATGCCCACCGAGATGCTCAGCAGGGAAGACATCGCGAGATCATTCCCAGATGGCGTCCACGAGCTTAGCCGATCGACCCCTCATGACGTGTTCGGTCGCTCCCTTGCCGCCGGCGAGATCACGGATGACACCATCAACACGCTTCTGGTGGCCAGGATGCTCATCGAATCGCACGGGGAGGTTGACACCCGGCGCTACCTCGACTATCTCGGCGAATGGATGAAGGCAAACCCCGACAAGAGCAGGTTTGTCGCTGGTCCGAACACGATGAAGGCCCTCGACGCCATCTCCAACGGGACACCGATAGAGCAGGCGGGAAGATTCGGCACGACGAATGGCGGGGCAATGAAGATATCGCCCATCGGCGTNGTGTGCGACCATAAGGACATGAGCGCGTTGGTCGATGCGGTGGAGCGGATTTGTCTTCCGACGCACAACACATCCGCTGCCATAGGGTGTGCCAGCGCCATAGCCGCCGGCGTGAGCTACGGCGTCCGCGGAGGTGATGACACCTCAGAGCTCTGGGACGTTGCCCTTCGTGCGGCACGTGAGGGGCAACACCGTGGCTTCAGCTTCCCGTCGCCCAGCGTGAGCAGGCGCATGGAGGAAGCCAGGAAGGTCGTGGATGCAAGAGGGCGGTCAGAGAGCATCCAGCTGCTCAAGGAACTCTTTGGCACCGGTGTCGAGTCAGTGGAGACTGCTCCTTCGGCCTTCGCCATCATCTCGCTTGCAGGGGGTGACCCGTGGGAGGCGGTCCGGCTTTCGGCGGACATCGGCGGCGACACGGACACGCTGGGAGCCATCACGGGGGCCATATGCGGTGCCATGCATCCGGACGCGGTGCCCACCGACATGATCGATGAGATCGAGAAGGTGAACGACATCGATCTTCGTGGCTACGCAGAAGAGCTTGCTCGCGTAGCAGGTCACTAGGCATCGGAGTGCCATCGATGCCCTGAGCTCGATATAAGAGAACGGGCTGCAAAGAGCTTCCTGGGGAGCTGCCAACGAATGGCAGCTCCCCAGATTCTTACGGATGGCCTCGAGAAGGCCTATCGCTTCTTGTCCGCCCTTGACGATCTTTTGATGGCTTTGAACTTCTGCTCCTTGCGCCTGAGGTACTCGCCTCTGTCCTCCGCGTACTCAGCCTCTATCTTCAGCTTGCGATATGACATCCAGCGCTCCGGCGAAAGATCACCACGCTCGATGGCCTCCTGGACCGCACACCCCGGCTCCGAGGTGTGGGTACAATCCGCGAAGCGGCATGCACCAAAGTAGGACTCCACGTCAGCAAAGCTCCTGTCGAGTCCCTCGGAGTCGTGCCACATGCCCAGCTCGCGCATGCCTGGCGTGTCGATGACGATGCCACCGTTGGGAAGGAGAACCAGCTCCCTGCGCACGGTAGTATGACGGCCCCGGCCATCGTCGCGGACNGTGAAACAAAGCGCGAGCGTACTGGCGGCGGTTTTTTCGGACTTCGGTGTCGTAGCCCTTTTTGGTGTTCTCTTCTCTATCTCTTCTGGTTTGATCTCCGGAGAGTGCTTCCTCTTTATGACGATGTCAGCCTTACTTGTGATATCTGCCGTCCTTTGGCGAGTACTCATGCAGTGGGGTGTACATACGCTGGAGTACCTGGGCTAGACGTGTTTCGGTGGTCTTGCGAGTTTGGCAATGGAGGCGTTCTCGTATTTTCTGACCCAAACTCGCAACGATTCAGAAGTAGCTCCAAGGTTCTTTGCCGTCTTCGCGATGCCGGCATCACTCGATCCATAGGTGATAACCGCCTCACACCTGAGCACCTCGGTATATCTTGCCGTCGCCTCCTTTCTAAGCAGGCATGCCCTGCTCTAGTTCTAGGCGCCAACAAGGCTGGGAGAATCCACTTCTCCTCTCCCCACACGCAACTCGGCATGAGGTCGCCGGCCTTGGACAGGCAGATATGGGCTTCTTCGCTGCGATTATCGAACTCGACAGAAGAGGACAGGCTTCGAGAAACTTCCTGGGGAGCTGCCACCGGATGGCAGTTCCCCAGATTCTGACCGATGACCGCGAGAGAGGGCCTATCGCTTCTTGTCCGCCCTTGACGATCTCTTGATGGCTTTGAACTTCTGCTCCTTGCACCTGAGGTACTCGCCTCTGTCCTCCGCGTACTCAGCCTCTACCTTCAGCTTGCGATATGACATCCAGCGCTCCGGCGAAAGATCACCACGTTCGATGGCCTCCCGGACCGCACACCCCGGCTCCGAGGTGTGGGTGCAGTCCGCGAAGCGGCATGCACCAAAGTAGGACTCCACGTCAGCAAAGCTCCTGTCGAGTCCCTCGGAGTCGTGCCACATGCCCAGCTCGCGCATACCTGGCGTATCGATGACGATGCCACCGTTGGGAAGGAGAACCAGCTCCCTGCGCACGGTAGTATGACGGCCCCGGCCATCGTCGCGGACCCCACCGGTAGCAAGGCAGTCAGCCCCGACCAGGCGGTTGACCAGCGTCGACTTGCCTACCCCGGAAGAGCCGACCAGCGCCGCCGTGCGACTTGGTCCGATACGCTCCAATACCTCGCGGTATCCGTCTTCCCTCGTGGAGTCCGTCACCAGGACGTCCACGCCTGGCGCCACCTCGGCAGCAGCGCGGAGTCTGTCTGACACGTCATCACACAGGTCCGCTTTGGTGAGTACGACGGCCGGAAGGGCACCGCTCTCCCAGGCAAGCGAAAGGTATCGCTCCAACCTGCGCAGATTGAAGTCGCCGCCCAGTGACATGCAAAGGAACGCTATGTCGACATTGGCGGCAACCACCTGCTCATCGCTGGTTCCACCAGCTGCCTTGCGGATGAACGCGCTCCTTCTCCCCAGCACCCGGCGGATTGCCGCATTGCCCATTCTCCCATCGGGACGATCCAGCAAAACGAAGTCGCCCACGGCTGGAAAATCTGACGATGAGGTCGCCTCGAAGCGCAGTCTCCCGGAGACTTCCGCAAGAAGCTCTCCTCCTTCGCAGACGATCCGGTAAAGCCCCTTGTCCTGCGTAAGGACCCTTCCCGCATAGAACTCTGGGTACAGGCTGGCCTCGGTGGAGAACCGCCCATCAAAACCGTAGCGTGTCAGGCCAGTCCTGCCCACGCGATCATTTGAGTATTCCATCTGAATTTCCTCCTAGAGGTTGCCGAAAACCCTATGGGAGGCGTTGCAGAGACTACTGCTCGCAAACCTCCCGGCCTGCGACAATCTCCGACTGGCATCTACGACTCAACAAACAAACCCCCTTCAGATGGACGAGGCACGCCCGTATACACCAGAACGGCCCACGTGCGAGCAGGGACGCATGGTGTCCGAGAGGCATTCTAGCATCTTGCATGGTTCCGCGCACCATGGTCAGCGTCCAGCCATCAGCACCCGTAGTCCAACCGCACCAGCTTTTTGCCGTTGGGCAGCAGCCGCTCCTCCTTTGCGTCAGGCATATAGCCTATGTCGGCCATTGCCCGTGACAGCGCGCCTTCGTCTATCTGGTGGTGGACGCTGTCAAGTCGGTCGAACACGTGCTGGTAGGGAGAGCCAGACACGAAGCCAGCATCGATATTGACCTGTATGATCGCGGACACGTAGCTCGGTCCGACAGCCTTCACCACCCTTGCGAAGCACTCGCACCCGATATACTCGACGAGGAGGTCGGCGATGACCAGGTCGGTATGTGGCAGCGTGATTCCCTCGTTCGTCAGGTCGGCGTGCAGGCACTTCAGGACATCGCCGAGACACGCATGCCTGTGGGCGCACTCAGCCAGGTATTCTTCGTTGACGTCAACGCCGTACACCCTCTCGATCCGTCGCGGGTCGATGTGTTCCAATCCGTTTCCGCCGGCGACACCGAGCACCATGACCGTTTTGACCGGATGGCGGCATACCTGCCCCTTCATCATCTCGTTCAGGCACTGCTCCTGCATGACCGTCTGCGAGCTCATATGGCCCTCGTAGTCGGATAGTTCAATGTCTTCCCATGGGTTTCTCATCTTGTCTGCCTGTCGTGACATGGCGTCTNGTGCGCCCAAGTATACGTTCCCGGCAAGCTTCGCGATAGCACATGTAATACGTGCAGTATCTTTTCTCGGCTGGACGAGAAGGNCCCTCTGGGAGCACAATCGCTTCGATTCGGCCTTGGCCCACGAGAATCGCCGGGGAAGACAGGTCCGCGCGCCGAGGTGAGGACGGGCATCTCGACATGATCCGAGAGGAGCACGATGGAAGTCATCGACGATCGCAGGAGCGTGCGCACATACCAAGACCGCATGGTTGAGCCGGAGAAGGTCGAGAGACTGCTCAGAGCCGCCATGCAGGCACCCTCCGCCGGCGACCAGCGGCCATGGGAGTTCCTCGTCGTTCGCGACCGAGGCGCGTGCGCGCGCCTCTCGACCATGAGTCCCTACGCGAAGCATGTCGCGAAGGCTCCCGTCGCCATCGTGCTCCTGGGCAACGGANGCCGCATGCGCTTCCCCGAGAACTGGGAGCAGGACATGGCGGCTGCAGCCGAGAACCTCCTGCTCGAGGCCGTGAGCCAAGGGCTTGGGGCCGTATGGACGGGGGTATGCCCCATCCCGGAGCGCATGGATGCCGTCCGCAAGCAGTTCTCGCTTCCCGACGAGCTTAAGCCATTCGCCGTCATCGCGGTCGGCTATCCCAGGCGGGAGGACGCGAACCACCCCGTCGACCGCTTCGACCCCGAACGCATCCACCTCGAGACCCTCTAGAGGCAGACGAATGGCCCTCGCTTCATGGCGGGATGCCGAGGCGACTCATGTTCCTTCGGAGTCATCGCCGGATGTCCCCTCGTCCAGGCGCGACCAGGCGACGCGGACGACCTCCCATGCGTCTGCCGCGCGAAGGTCGATGAGCCTCGAGCCGACCACGTCGACGAGGAAGAAGACATAGCAGGCAACGGGATTGACGAACAGGGCGAAGACGGCGCCAAACGTGGTGGCTACGGAGAGCGCCACGTCGAACCCAATCGAGCGTGAGACCCGCCTTACCGCGTCGAGGACCTCGTCTCGTAGCGCCCGTCTTCCGCACGCAACCTCCCGAGCGACTCTTTGCCAGGTCTCTGGCCGAGCCTCATCTCGGCCCAGCAGCCCAGACGTTTGACCGCCCTCACGGACGAGCAGCCGATGGTCGCAAACCCAACCGCGACGAGCGCCACGTAGCACGCCAGGTAGATTGCGATGGCATAGGGGCTGCTCGGGTACTCCGAGATGAGCTCGGTCGTCTTCGGGAACAGGACGATCAGGAGCATGAGCGCCAGGTGGGCGGGGACTGACACCTCGCGTGCCATCCCCCCTACCGAGAACACCTGCGCGTGCAGATACCACAGCTGCCCCAACGCCACAAAGCTGACAAACAGTGCCGTGAAGGGGACGAACATCCCCCGAAGCTGGTCGGGGCCGAAGGCAGCGATCGCGGGAATGTCTATCTCGAGCACCAGCAATGTGATGGCTATGGCCATGACCGCATCGAAGAACACGATGGTCCGCTCGCCGATGCGGCGACGGACGTCGAGCGCCTCCTTGACCGTCTTGCTGACCTTCGTCGTCGGCATATCTGACCGTCCTCTCCGAAGCCGCCGGCTTCTAGCGCTCGTCCCCTCCCCATGAGGATACGGGATACGCTTCCCTTGTGGCAGAACGCCCGCCCTTGTATGACATGTCGAATGCCGGTGACATTCGGCGCATGGCCTCACGCCCGATGCCACGCTCTCCGGCGGCATCCCGCCACGCATGCTCGACGGTCTCGCAGATGTCCGTCAGCCTGGCCTTGGCCTCCCGCAAGGGAATGCCATAGAACCCTGCAGTCCCCATGGCAAGCTCGAAGTCGAGGGCATTTTCCTCGAAGTCAATGTTCAGCGACAGCGACTCACCGTAGATGTTCGGGTTCACGTCGTAGGCGGGGGCGAGCCTCCACCCGGAGGAGGTCAGCAGGAAGCCGTGGTTACGCAGATGGTCATCCGTATTGGAGACCGCAATGTTGAACACGATTCTGGCCCACAGCTCCCGCATGTCACGCCCTGGGTCCGCGCCATGCTCCTGTATGAATCTCGCGATGTCCAAGTAGCTTGCCTCATGCTCGCCGTCCGTCCTTCCGAGCATGGTCATCGCCGAAGCAAAGTGAATGCGCTTTGCGCCGTTACGGTCGAAGCGCTTGCTCAGGAACGTCCCTCCGTTTTTTGCAAACGTCCTTAGCTCTGCCTGCGGCACATCAAGTCCGCAGCGCCTCGCGAGGTCGTTGGTCACGGCCTCCCACGCCCCCATGTCCCACTCGTCGTTCCGCGAAGGGAACTTCGCAATCCAAATGGAGCCGTCAGGCGCAGTAACGGAGGCCTTCGGCCTTGCCCCGCCGAGAGATGAGCCGGGTACGAGGAGCTGCGCCAGCCACTTCTCCTCTTCCGGATCCTCCTCGTTCTCGAATGCGATGGATGCCGTCTCAAGTGCCCTCAGCTGCGTCCATGGCGGCACGACGAGGAATTGACCGGAGGACAGGAACACCCCATCCTCCGAAACAAAACGCAGGCCTCCCATCCGCGTCTGGTCGCAGACACCAGCGAGGAAGTCGCTCTCAAGGAGCTTCTTGGGCTTCCGACCCTCCCTGCGGGCCGCTACGACTTCGCGCCTCTGCATGAGGGTCCGCCCCCAGCGGTCTGGGCAGCAGTCCGAGAACATCCCGAAAAGCGGCTTGTCGGACGGAGCATACTGACGTCCGGAAAACGGATGGACCTCGGGATCAAGGAAGGTTGTCGCATGGTCACCGCGCAGCCACTTCTCGGAATACGAGAAGGAGAACAACTCTCTCCCCCTGCCCTCGGAGACGAACAGCTCCCCTATGGGAATCGGCTCATCTGCCAGCCAATCGGCGTAGACGAGCATTCGCCTCTCTCTCATATGCCCACCTCCCTTCGCTTTGGCGCACGCTTCCTCTCGGGAACACTCAGCGATTCCAGCGTTCGACCTAACTCGTCGTCTTTTGCGACAAGCAGCAGATCCTTATCCAAGCCCTGCAAGGCACTCAGGACTGCGGCATACATGCCGATGCTAACAGAGGGCGAACCCTTCTCGATTGCGCTGACCGTGGCGCGACTGACGCCCGAGCGCTTGGCAACGAGGTCGGCACTGATTCTTCTGCGCAATCTCGCACGTTTGATTTGGGCACCCATCGTTTCCAGAATCTGCCGCGTCTGTGGCATGAGCAACACAGTCTTCTTTGCCATCGTGGCCCCTCGCAAGCATTTATTAATGTCTATCATTATGCGCATTGTATTTAACAATACCAATATTATTGTGCATTATAATTGAGTAGACATCCGACGGGAACGGCCTCAGTGATACGACTCCCTACCGCGAGAGAAAGTACCGTCGTCCTCTCGGCAGTTGTGATGCGTCCCAATTCTGTNGTTGTCTCTTNACCATGACATGCAAGTCCATGGCGCAGTTCGGCGACACCGCTGTTCTCTCGGAGCTTGACCTCACCGTGGGAGAAGGGCAAGGTTGTCGTCGTGCTCGGGCCGTCAGGCTGTGGCCAGTCGACGCTGCTCAGATGTCTGGTCGGTCTCAAGCCAATCGACGCAGGAGAGGTTTTGTTCGACGGCGAGGTCATCTCCGGTCGGGGTCGGCGCTCCTCCGACCTGCGNCGCGNGGGGCTGTAGGACAAGCGAGACAGCTATCCCACGACGCTTTCCGGCGTACGCCGACGCCTACAACGCGCTTCTCGATGGGCACGGAGACGCATTCTCGACCGACAACACCGAGGTGCTCGCGTGGGCGAAGCAGAACCCCGGCCATACCGTGGGCGCGACCTTGCTCGGCGACGTCGACACCATCGCACCGGCCGTNAGCAAGGGCAACTCCACCCTGCTCGACTACGTCAACTCGGAGATCACATCGCTTGNCTCGGAGAACTTCTTCCACAACGACTACGCGCAGATACTCGAGCCGACCTATAACGACGAGGTCGACGTCAACTCGATCGTGGTCGAGGGAGGCCAAGTCTAGCCCCAATCTCGCGGACAATCGGGGAGCGCGGGCCACCGACATGACGGCCCGCGCCCCTTTTCTATTCCCTGTCTGGAATTTACCGCAGAGCTCAGGATCCGTACAGCACCCTAGCCTCGCCCAAGGGCACACAGGACTCAAGAATCTCCCTGTCTGTGCCCTGAGCTTGGGCGACCGTTCGCCCGATTGGAAGACTGCCCCTGAAGTATCGCGTTTTGTGGCATTCCNATCGCTACCCGTTACGAGATTCCCTGGCCCTCACCGCATACCTGCGGGCAAGCGCCAGTGCGAGGCCGGAGGCCACGAGCAGGCAGGCGACGGGCATGCCGGCGGGGTCTCCGGTCCGGGGAGTAGCGGTCGTCGTGGTGGTGACGGTGGTGGTAGTCGTGCTCCCGCCCCCCAGCACGACGGCGTCGGCCCTCCACTGCGCGTAGAGGGTGACCGTGCCGGACTCGGCGAGGTCCCTGACGGACTGCCCGTCGGCATAGAGCGTCCCCGAGCCGTCGGGGGAGGTGCTCCAACCGGCGAAGGCGTACCCATCGCGGGCGTAGGCGTTGGCGGGCAGGGCCGCCTCCACGCCATAGGTCATGGCCTCGTCCGCCATGGAGCCGGAACCGGAGCCGTTGCCATCGAAGGAGATGACGTAGGCGGAGGCGGGCACGTCGACTTGGGCCGAGCACCCCGCAGCCGTGTTGTACCAGGTGGGCGTTGCCGATGACGGGTAGACGATCGATCCCATCCGCA
>JGI20225J20221_1002222_pt1 | contig 15441 bp, 16 predicted proteins | sample BioMet4_FD_20221 | JGI IMG/M metagenome (IMG submission 20221) | reverse complement strand
TATTTTGTCTCAATGATAACGGCGAAATATTGGTATTCAAAAACAGGTGTCTGATTTTTGCGAAACGCCGGGGGCAGTGGTGCTACTTTTCGCACCAGATATATACTTCAACATTCAATCCCGCCCCAATTTTGCTCAAGGTGCTTGACGTGGCCGAGGTCCCCTTTGAAATATTCAAATCAATATACGTCAGCGTGATAGACGCTTCATTTCGGCGCAAGGGGGCGTGTATCGGCGTGATAAAAAAAAGCGCCGTCTACGACGGCGACGGTATCAGGGAGTGTATGGATTTTGTTTCTGAATCGGACATCCTCGAAAAAAAGAAAAACGAAAAAACAAAGCTTCTTAATTCTATTGTGGGCGGTAAAAAGTTTAATGAGCTATCGCGGCAGTTGCGTCAGGAAATACTGGCAATGGATGGCGCGACAATCATCTTTGAAGACGGAACAATATTTGCCGTGGGCGCGATATTAAAGATCAACTGCGGGTCTTCCGGCGGTGGACGGCGGGCAGCGGCATACACTCTGTCAAAGTACGGCGTGGGGATCAAAGTCTCGAGCGACGGCAAAATTACCATCTGGTATGACCCTGACAGACCTGATTATTTTGAAGAGATTGGCTAGGTGGCGGCAAGTCGGTGGGTCTGCATGCGTGCGCGTGCGGTGGGCGGGCAGTCATGGCCCATATACGAAAAAAGGTTCGCGGATATACCGCGAACCTGAATTTTCTGGTGGGCCATCAGGGACTCGAACCCCGAACCAACTGATTAAGAGTCAGCTGCTCTACCAATTGAGCTAATGACCCGCAATGCGTGAAAAGGTGTTTACGCAAATGGGGGCTGGGTGTCAAGCGTAAATGAAAAATTTTATGTAATTCTTTTGTGCGGCATGCAGTTATAGCCATGGACAAAACCTGACTCGCGGCAAAATTACCGCGCCGTGCGCTGGTTTGGTTGTGTTGGCGCAACCTGGGCGGGGAGATGGGCGCGCCAGGGGGGGGCAGGGTGGCGAGCGGGACGGGTACCCTGTTGCCATACCATGCGGTGTTGCCTGCCTGGGGCGGCGTGGTGAAGCCGGCAAACGATTATGGGGCTTGACTACTCGTCGTGCCTTGGGCTACAAAGCCTCTCACACCAAGCATGCGACGTTGGTCGCAGTATGCTGGCCTGTCTGCCGGGATGGTGGAATTGGTAGACGCAGCGGACTCAAAATCCGCCGAGGGCAACCTCTTGCGAGTTCAAGTCTCGCTCCCGGTACCAAGTTAAATCAAGGGTTTGTGAAGATGGCTCAACGCCGCTCACAAACCCTTTTTTGCGTCTTTTTGCCGTTTATCCCGCTCTTATCCCGCGGTGGAGATATTTGTGTAATTCCAACAAGGTTGAAAGTTCTATGGAGTGTGTTACGCATATTTATTTTTTATTGACAACATGAGTGAAATTGGGTAGACCAATGTCACGAGGTGAATATGAAAGCACACAGAGGACATACCCCCTTGACGAAGTGGCTTAACGGCGGTGAGCATGCAGCTTTTTTGTCGTGTGTTCCTGATATCTCCTCGCCGCTGTGTAAATCTCCAGTTAGGAAAATATTGATTCGTGGTGCGCCTAACATCACTGTGCTTTTGTCTGAAAAAGATAGAGAAAAGTTGTATGAATACTTGGAGAAAAGTTGTAGTTATGCTGATTTCTGCAATAACTATATTACTCCCGATGATGGCAAGTTCGCTGAACTAAGCAAAATACTTGACGTAAGTAGAGAGTTTTATAAGGCATTCTTTATGGATGTTGTTAAAAACAAACGTGTAGATGAAGGGGCATTCAACAAGATAATCGGCCCCTTTTTAAACGCGGAAATGAAGTTTTTGACAAGGAGTGATCCATTTCACCCTAAGCTTGGTTGGCAGTTCCACTTTAAGTCTATCACGATCCAGGATTATATAGAGTATTATGAAATTATTAGGCCCGGTTTGGACCAAGAAGATGACACATTTGCCATGATGCGAATATGTCCAAAGTGCAGCAAACTTTTTGTGGCAAAAACCAATAAGACCATTTTTTGTTCCCCAAGTTGTCGTGTTATGTACCAGCGACAGCATGGGCCTGAAAAATAGTATAAAAAACCCGGCCACCCACAGGGGGAAACCGGGCTTGTGCAGGGGGAAACCGCGCCAACGGTTTCGGCCTGACTGACTAACTAGAATCTCAGTCTGCCATACTCCCCCTTCTTCCGCAAGCCTTCCCTTAAAATGTGTGTTGCCTGACATAGCGGTCATCTTAACGCCAGAAACTGCGGTTAAGATGCAATCTTAGCTCACGCTCTAAAAATGAGGTGACTCATGGCGACTACGCTCATTGATCAGTATTCTGCGATATTGCCTGAATCTTTCCCAGGCACCATGATCGATTATTTGACAAGTAAGGGCCTCCGCTGGCGTACGATTCAGAATCGTAGGTCCCGCGGCGAGATCCCCGCCCACTGCTTTGTTAAGGTATCGGCTCGCAAGGTTCTTATCCTGCGTGACGCATTTTTGGCTTGGCTCTCCGAAGATATGGGCCGCGTCAATATCTAGAATGCTCGCGGCAAGCGCTTTTCGAGTAGCGGAAGCAGCGACAACAATTGCGATACAGATCTATCAACTATCTCACGCATTCTCATCAGCAGCAGATGCTGCTGATGAGAATATAGAGGAAGGCAGTATGAGCGAACATGATGAAAATTTTATGGATATCCAACTAACTCCATGCAGGCCTGAAGACAACTTTGGGGTAATGCTTGTCCCCACAGTACATGCCATTTCTGCTGCACCAACAGCTGATTATGATGGCAATAATGCAAAGGCTGAGGTTGATAATGGTGCGAAACGTAAGCGTCGCACCATGAGCCAGATTCAGAATCTTAAAGAGACTCTGGCTAGCAGCTACAAAGAAGGAATTCCTTTGCCTTTCATTGCGAAGCGACTCAATGTTCGCATTGATCTGCTGTACAAGCTTTTTTTTGCCCTTCAGGTAGAGGGGGAGCTTTCTCCGCCGTCTGCGGACCAGACCATCATTGAAACTCCGGATGTCTTCAAGGGCATTCTGGCAAAGTACGGCCTTACTGACGCTGGCTTGCTCAAGATTGAAAAAAGCCCCGATAGCTTAGCATTAGTCGTGTCTACCTTTGTAGGCTAGTGGTCAAGGAGTGGGGACACTGATGTCCTCACTCTTTGTCAATCTTGCCACCGAATAACCACACATCAGGAGTTTAAAATGGGCTACCATTTGACTAGAAGAGAAGCTTTAGATTTGAGGCGAACAAATTCTGAGTATGCAGTAATGAAGCAATATAAGAACAATAAAGATGAATATGAACTCAAAACTCATCTTTATGAAAGGCAAATGTATCATAGCTCAGATTGTAATATTATTCCGCTGAAGGATATCCCTCGTTGCCTCGAACAAGAGTGCAACATTCCCAACGATATTGAGCCGCAGGTTAAATTCCTCGCACACAGTTACGGAATTGACTATTTGGGGTCAATTAAGGTGCTCTTGTCTGCAATCAGCATGGCAATATGTGGGCGGTTGTCCATCAACCAGACAGAATTGTGGAATGAACCTGGTATCCTTCAAACGATAGCGATTGGTGAATCAGGCACAATGAAAAGCTCTTTATTGAAAACAATTGCTCACCCATTTCGGCAATTTGAACAGGATCATGCTGTGCCTGAAGAGCACCGCACTTTTTCCAAGGTTAGGCAGAAGGTTGGTGAAGATTTTGTCCGTGCAATGCTAAAAAATAAGCTTCGGGAAACAATCAAAGTAGCTGTTCATAGCGACTCCACAACGGCACTGGAGATGTTGGGACAGTTCGCCAATGAAAGTGCAAAGTTTCAGATTGATGCTTGCACGAAGTTAAATTCGGCTGTTCAGATAGCCCCACGCCTAATGCTGGATACCATAACGCCAATGGCGTTGGCCAGGCATCTGCAAGAGCATGGAGAATGTGCCAACATCATGAGTGCAGAGGCTGATTTTATTAAAAAAGTTATCCTTGATCCCTCTGCAGATATTGGTCTTACACTTCGTGGGGCCACTCAGGAGCAATATATACGGCCCTCTGGCAATGCCACAAAAGAAATTCGCCTAGAACACCCCGCTATAAATATGCTCGTCATGTCGCAATACTGCATTGCAGAAAAACTGTACCGCAATGAAGAACTGAATGATATTGGCCTTACAGCAAGACTGATGCCGCATTTTTTTGCCAAATATGATCACATTGATAAGTATGATTCATGTGTCGTTGGTAAATATAACTTCAGGATCAGGGATCTTCTTGATCAGTACTATACTCAGGACAGCAATGCAGAACACTATGCCGTAACGCTCACGCCGGGTGCTATGGATGTTCTCGATGATTTCAGCGAAGAAATTGAGGATATTCTTAAAGTCAAGGCTATGCCTGAAAGTGCCGCTCCTTGGCTGCGTAAAGCTTGTGGCTTGGCCTTAAGATATGCGCTTGCGTACCATGCTTGGCGTTGCGCTAATCCACATGAATCTGACATTACGATGGATGAAATGCTTTTGGGGGTGATGGTCGTTAGCAAATCCCTCACCCACGTGAGTTTTGCATACAGTCCTGAGGGGTTGTGTGCCGTAAATACCGCTAGAAAAATTATCGATAGCATCGGGAATCGGCCTGAGGACACGTACATTAAACTTGAGCAAGTTTGGACTTCGACTTTAATTCAGCAGCGCATCGGGCGCAAATCAGTTGAAGTAAACAATGCTCTCAAATTACTGGAAGTTCTTAACTGGATAACCCTGCACGATGAAGGGTCGAATAACCTTAAATTCATGCTTCACAGGGACTTTTTCCGTAAGGCTTTGCCGTAAAAAACGGGTTTTAGTCCAAATGTTATAGCAAAAAGGCGTCTAGGGTGATCCCTAGACGCCTTTTTGCTTCTCATCTGTGGGTTTATGGCGATTTTTTAACGTACACTCTTGCTGTAAAGTCTCCAGTGCCTTTTGCCCTGGCCTCTCGCCTTAAGCTCTAGCCTATCGTGAGCCAGCATTGTTTTCACTAATGTCTTTGCAATGCTAGACGGAGTACAACAGCGGCCAACAAAATGTCGGTTAAGCAGTCGTTGGATACCCGATAACCATACGTCTGGCGTCCGCCCGAGATATCGATGATAAGCGGCAGAAGGAGCACATCTTCCGCTTTGCTGTATCGTTTCGGACGAGACCGGGGATTGCGGCTACGTGCATAGGTGTTAGATCGGGATACCGCCAGGGCGTCCGTGACTCTTTTCAGATGGATGGAAAACACCTTTTCGGCGCTCTGTTGCACATCTGGCTAGGGGCCAAGGATACATCTGCTGCGGTCACCTCTGCCTACTGCTGATTGCCGGGTATGCATGGTCAATAGGGCAAGACAAGCCCGTGCCATTTCGGCTGTGAATTTGTGGCGAGAACAAAACCTGCTCGAATTTAGAACGCTGAGAGCCTTAAAGCTTCGTGTTTCAGTTCTCGCCGCACCGAACGCAATGCACCACACTGCCACAGACTCCCCCCTGAATTCCACGTTCATGCACAAGCCTGCAAAAAGGCCAGAACCCTGCTCTAGGCATCAAAAATGCGTCCTGAGGGTACTTTCAGACGCTTTTCTACCCTTATGAACATGACACGCAGTAACTCCGATACCACCGTAGCCACCAGTCCCACCCCCACACAGGGGGCGGGATGGCAGATTTCCTTGTTGACAGACAGCGGTTTTCGCCACTGATTCTGTTCGTCATTTCACGCGGTCGCGCAGCCAGGAAATGAACGAAGCTCGCTCGTAGACAATTTTCTTGCCCAGCTTCATGCGCACGCCGGGGCCAGTCCCTTTGGCATCGGCATTGGAAAGCGTCTTGGGACTGAGCACACCGCCCATGATTTTTGATGCCGTTCCCCTATCAAACATAGCAGGCAGTTCCTTTTCAAGCGCTGCGAACAGATCATTATCAATCTCCTGATTTCCGGTAGTCATGACTGATTGGCTCATGCACTCCTCCATATGGTGTTTTATTGGCGTATTTGAAGCCATATTATTGTACGTTGCATCAAATTGCATCGTCATATTTGCACAGTTGCTTTACTTGCACGGTTGCACAGAGATGTTATCCAGATTTCAAAATCATGATGGCCATCTTCAATATGTACCAATACGTCATTACTATATGCATATCACCCCAATCATGTACCAAACATCCCGATTGACATGATATGCAATACAATTCTTTCGGAGGACATCATGAGTGAAAATCTTGAAACAAACGGCTTGGAAAGGAAGACTGACACAGAAAGTATCATCTATGCCGGTTTCCCTGGCCCCAAAGAAGCGGAACTGGCAGGCATGTCAATGAAATGGGCGGCGTACCCGGCCTCACCGGAGGGCAGGGAACAGGCCATGCGTGATGGCTATCAGGCCATTTCCATCTTCGAATTCAGTCATGCTGTGGAAAAGGGCAACCCCCAGCCCACGCGATACGGTGATATCGTACTGGATTTTGACGCCAAAAAGGACGTTCTGGATGAAAACGGAGTCCTCATAAGCAGGGATGGTGATATTAACAAGGCCCTCAAGGCAGTCCGCGCCTTCGTCATGATGTTGCAACAGAAATATGGCGTTAATCCTGGCCATCTGCGCTATTACGCCAGCGGAGGCAAAGGCTTTCATGTCGTTGTTCCGCGTCAGCTCATGGGGGCCGAAGCCGGAGACATTGAACTTCCGGCTATCTACAGTCAAATGTTGCGTTCCATGCTCAACTTTGCGGCCAACCGAGAATTTTGGGACGGTATTGTCCCAGATGCAACCAGGGACAGCCGCAAGATTATGCTCGAAGAGCTTTGCATTGATTCAAACGGCTTCAAGGGAGGCAAAGGCCAGCTTATCAGGCAACCCCATATCCAACGGGCTGACGGCAATTACAAGGTGCCCGTCACATATGAAGAAATCCAGGACAAGGACGCCGCATTCTTTGAGGAGATTGTCAGGGCCGACAGGAAACCGTCCATAGAAACGGCAGCATCGGAGATACGCAGTGTCCCGGCCCTTGAAACCCTCTTCAATGAAGCGAAAGCACAGGTTTCAATTCCTGCGAACAAAAGGAATATCCTGCAGACTGTCGCCTGCCTTGAAAGTGGTTGCACATTTATGGAATACTGTCGTGAACAGCCGGAAAAGGTCAGTGAACCCCAGTGGTTCATGCTTGCAAAAATTTTATCACGTCTTGGTCCTACGGGGCGCCATCTCTTCCATGAATACAGCCGAAAAGACCACGTCCGCTACAACGAAAGGCGAGCGGAAGAAAAACTGCGGCACGCATTCCAGTATGTGCATCCCTCCTGTGAGGATGTTAAAAAAGAGTATGACTGCGGCAGGAATTGCGGCGTCAAGTGTCCGATTGACCTCTTTCGGAAAGCGCACGCCGACAGCATCGGTCTGAAGAATTTCGACCATACCGGAGATGGGCTTGTGTATTGCTCGGACGGTGAAGGGAGCGAGGGACATGAAAGGGTATGTTCCCCCATCACTGTCAAGGCATCCGCCCGTGATGCCGAAAGCAGCGACTGGTCAAAAATTGTCGAAGTCACTGACCCTGACAATATCGTACATGCCTGCAGAATCCCATATGCGGCACTGAATGGCACTGGCGAGGATGCCCTGAACATTCTCTCTGAGGCCGGTCTAAGGCTTGAGCCGGGAAAACAGGCCAAGGCGCGCCTTCTGTACTATCTCAAGGCCGCGAACCCCCATAACCGCGCCCGTATCGTTGATAAAAACGGATGGATACCCGGCGAAACCATGAAATTCGTCCCCTATGACCTTGGAGAACAACTGGACGGGGGGGATTACCTCTGCCTGAGAAATCCCGTTCCGAACCAGCATTTCAGGCAGTCCGGGACCCTGACGGAATGGCAGGAGCACGTTGCGGGAAAGTGTCCCGGAAATCCCATCATACAGATCCTCGTCATGGCCGCTCTTGCCGGGCCTGCTCTCCTCCCTCTGGGCCATCAGGGTTTCGGCATTCATCTTACCGGTAATTCTTCTCACGGCAAGACTACCGGCCTTTTTGTCGCCGCTTCCGTTACCGGTGGAGAAATGAAATCATGGAGAACGACAGATAACGGCCTTGAAGGCATTGCGGAACTGCATAACGACAACTGCCTTTTTCTTGATGAAATCGGCCAGTGTGATCCGGATACCGTGGGGCCTGTGGCCTATATGCTTAGCAACGGCAAGGGGAAGTCTCGCTCATCCAAAAGCGGCGCAAGTCGCAGGGTGCCAGAATGGAACCTGATATTCCTGTCCACGGGTGAAGAGAGCATCGGCGACCGCGCGGATCAGGGATTCAAAAACAGATCCATGCCTGGTCATGAAGTGCGCGTCATCAACATTCTGGCTGATGGTGGCACTGGACATGGCATTTTTACCACCATCCCTGACGGCAAGTCTGCCAGCGAGTTTGCGGACGATCTGAAAAAGTTCGGCAGTCAGCATTACGGCATGGCTTTGCTCATGTTCATTGAAGCTATCAAGCTGCTTCCCAGTGAACTCCAAACGATTGCCCAGGAGCACATTCAAGCCTTCATGGACAACTACAGCGAACGGAACCTGAAAGCGCAAGCCCAGCGTGTAGCAGGGCATTTTGCCTTTCTAGCCGGTGTAGGAGAGATCGCCATTCAGTGGAAAATACTCCCTTGGCCCAAGGGGGACGCTATCAAGTCGGCCAGATTCTGCCTTGACCAGTGGCTCAGAGAAAAGCATGGCGGTGATGATCTTGTAGTGCTGAAATCCGTTGAAAAGCTGTTTTCCTTGGTGAAAAGCGAGTTCTACGGCAAGTATGGCGAAGGGCATCCTGTCAAAAAGACAGACGAAAAAGGCCGCACCTGCTTCTTCATCCCAAAGGACTACATTATCCCGACCATCTGCAAGCACTATGAGTATGACGGTCTTGTGGAATATCTCAAATCAAAAAATCTGCTTGTGATTACAAGGCATGGCACTGTAAAAACGCAGCAGTCCAATGGTTACGGTGGTAACAGGCCTTACGGCATCTTCCTCATATCTGACAACCTGTATCTCGAATGTCCTGATTCCATAGAAGATTCAGACAATTACGCAAATGGTCTTCGCAGAAAGATTATGGATGAGTATGCAGCCATCAGTGATGATTCCATGTTTTGACAAAAAGCAGAACAACATCACTGTGCAACCGTGCAAGCGAAGCAACTGTGCAAATCAACTAAAATAACAGGTAGATACGGAATGGATCGAAGGTTGCCACAGAACATGCCATCGCGGCCAATCTGATCTGCCAGTTCGCCCTGTATGTGGGATGCCGTTTCCAGTTGCATGGGCGGCATCCCAAACTCAGAACCATGCCTCCCGAACGAAGTATGTACCCTAACCAACTCATACAAAGAGACATTGCCGCTCCACCGCTCCGGTGGAGCAGCAATGTAAGTCGAGTCAACATTCTGGTTACTTTTTGTTATGTGTGAATTCCAGGCTCCATCCGTCGCAACGTTGGAGCTACGGATGGATACAGCGGCTGGTTTAGCGTTGATTCGTCCGATGTTACCCCAGAACAGCGTGCACCTTGCGCTCACTGCTCCCTGTCTGCACGCATCGTACTCCGCACATTGGCGACGGCGGGTGAGGCTCAGAAGTTTCCCTTTGCCGCCTCCACAAGAGTAGTTTTTTCAAGGCTTAAATCAGCAATGGCTCGCCGTAGTCTGGCGTTTTCCTTTTCTAGTTCTTTCAGTCGCTTGAGCTGTTCAGTACCCATGCCCCTGTATTCCTTGCGCCATCAATAATACGCCTGCACTATTACAGCAATTTTGCGGCAAGCCAAGGCAATGCTTTCGCCTTGCCCACAAGAACTTCAACCTCGCGAAGCTTGAAAATGATTTGCTCTAGAGTGAATACTTTGCGACCCATCTGATGCCCCCCATGGCTCCACCTTACACTAACTTTTTAGGCGGACTTGTTTTTTGGGGGCAGCCCACGGGCATATCAAATACTGTTACCATGCATTCTGGATATTCCTTCCTGGTAAAGATAGAAAAGAAAGCGGGGTACGACCGCAAGAGCCTTATGTATTGACTTTGGCAGAAACTAACGGTCCTATAAAACTCATGACCAACACAATTGACACACACTGTCATTTGAATCAGATTTCACTCATGCTCAAGTGGCAGTTCGGGCGACCGAACTGCCACAACATACACAATTCGTTGACCATCGGGGGGCTTATGCCTGAGTATCAGAACCAAGAATATGAAACCAACAAGATGTACACAATCAATGTAAGCAACTTAAACCCCAATCCCAAGCAGCCTCGGAAGTATTTTAACGAAGATGAGATCAAAGCCCTTGCAGCGGACATTAAAGCAAATGGCCTTCTGCAAAACATCACTTTTACTTGCCATGAGGGTAAGCTGATAATCATCTCTGGAGAAAGACGTGTGCGGGCTCACAAGCAGTTAGGGAAGGAAACAATAGAAGCCAAGTATGTTGAAGGCGACCTGCTGACACTCGCCCTGATGGAAAATATACTTCGGTCTGACCTGACAGCTATTGAGTTTGCTGAGTCTGTAGCTGCATTGCAAAAGCAGAAGAATTGCTCCAATGATGAAATTGCTGAAATTATTGGCAAGAAGAAAAGCACCACAAGCGAAATACTAAAGATTGCTTCGCTTCCAGAAGAGATTCGCAATGACGCCAGGACAAAGCCCCTGATGACCCGTGAGCGTCTTTTGAAGGTTGCTCGCCGTAGAGATGCTGCTGTTCAGAAAAAGATGTATAACAAACTGCGCCATATGCTTGAAAAGCCAGAGAACACACCTAGAGAATCTTCTGAAAAATCTCACGGAAACAAGAAATCCGGAAATCGCTTTGTTAATGCGCATATCCGTAAAATTGAAGAGATGACTGCGGAACTCAATGCATCTCACGAAAAAATGCTTTCAAAGATAAAGGCTGAACTTCCGGATGAAGAAAAACAGGGACTGATAACGGCGCTTAAAAACATGCAAGCCGCTATTAGATCTATGTGCGATAAATATGATCCGAGCATAACAGTAGAAAACCAGGATAAATGTCCTATATACATGGATCCAGCAGACGTATTATCAGATCCAAACTTCTAGGAGTCTGACAAATAGTCATCTGTATAAATTTGACATAGCCATGAAGCGATATGGCACCCCCTCACGGATGAAGAATTTGTTGCGAACATGAAGGATGCACTAATGCATTCTTTCCAATGCTCTTTAAGGATGAGATATTGATCTGCATCCTTACTATGTTCGTGATTATTGGTGCCATACTGCTGAAGTAGAAAATTCATCTACTTCCTTAAATTGTGGCAAAATATGGACTATTAGTTGTGTCAGCAGGATAGCGCAATGAAAATTGTTCTGTGCATCGCCGCACTACTGCTTTGCGGATTCTATCTATCAAAATACGCTTTTGATCGTCCTCCGTTGCGCGGTATGGGACAGGAAGGCACGGCTGATATGCCTGTGCTTGTTTCGCGAGCGCGGCCAGTCGTCACTTTTGCGCCAGCCAAGGATATGAGCTTGACCGCCGCGGGGTGGTGCAGCCTGAGTCCAGAAACACGCCTTTCCGTGCCAGGGAACGGTCGGCTGTGGTTTAGCGCTTACAAGAACGGCGTTGGCCTGCTTATTATGGCATTGGCTGAGGCTGAATCCCCCTGGCTCTGGGAGGCCGCCCACCATCCCCCCTTTCCGGTGCTGAGGGTCGGGACAATCCCCTACATGGGGGAAACACTGCATGAGACGTTGTATACGCTTTCCGCCGATGCCGACCCCTTTCACCCCCTGCATGACGCTGCCAAGGATGCCCCCTGTCTTGTGTACCGGGCAAAACTTCTGTTGGATTTCCAGCAGATGCAGGTGATTATTGAATATCACGAGCCTATAACTCAAGAACAAGCGCGAGATATAGCCTATGATCTGCCCTATCTGAACGCCTTTCAGGAACGCGGCAGAGCCGCATGCTCCATTGTGCTGCCGGGAAAGAGCAGTGAAAATCTGCTTCCAAGCCGCGTTGATAAAATGCCTGTGGCTGACAAAGCCATTTCACGAATAAAGCTTTCTCGCTGGACAGGGGAAATGCAACGTTTGGGAAAACTCTAAAGAAAAAAATAGTGCACACTCAAAGTGTTAACGAAAAATTCCGGGATGAGTATTTAAATCTGAACGTGTTTCTTTCCCTGTATGATGCCCGTAAGACGGTTGAGACATGGTGGCAGGATATAGCGGCTACAGCACAGCTCATTGGGCTTATAACCTGCAACCCATTGGGAACCAGTAACTTACAAGTGATAGACGCAGTGGGGTAAGGGCACACCGACTGGCAAGCAAAATTCAGAGCACGATACTGCGAAGCCAACTTGACCGATAGAACTAAATTCAGCACTTATTTGGCTAAAGGAGCGTGAATATGCAACTTAGCACCGCAGTGCGTGGAGTAGCGCCCAATTAGTGCAGTCAAGGCGAATATTGCAGAAATCATTCGCACTTTCAGCGAAGAAGCTGCGCCGCCCGTTGTGATCACCCAAAATGGCGAGGCCAAGGCCGTGCTCATGGGCATCCATGAATATACACACATGCAGGAAACCCTTGCCCTTCTTAAGGCCCTAAGTCTTTCCAGCAAGAGCCTTGAGGCTGGCAATGGACGCTCTGCTCAAGAAGTGTTTGCGGGCCTGCGAGCAGTGGAGGAACTATGACCCTTGGGGCGCACACCAGTAAGCCTTGCTCGCCTTAGAGGCGAGCAAGGCTTGTATATCTACACATGTACAGCTGCCAATGCCGAGCAGGTAATAGCTAATACGATTCTAGGTAAACTTGATCAGGCCACCCTCGCTCTGGAAAGTTTCCCTCTGTGTAGCAATGTCCCCTCAGAACTTGAAATAGTGGACATCACCCGTTACCGTGAAATACATGCCCAGACATGGCGCAAAATCTACGAAGTGCTTGAAGCCGTGGTGCATGCCCATTAGGTTTTCGAATCTCGATGCAATGTGACAGGGCCATTTGCGCAAAAGATATTGCGGGGGGCGTGCCACCCCGAGCACATCGAGCCAATTGCAATATGTAACTATTTAATACGTGTTCGCCAGGGATTTTTTTCATGCTGAAGATGATGATGTTTAATACAATCGCCTTTATTTCGTCAGTTTTGTCACCGTTGGCTCTGGCTGTCGCCGCAGAACCCATTTTGAGTAATGGCATTTACATCATTCAGATGTCCAATAGTGACATGACTGCGGCAGCCACCAGTGAAGCTGGCAATTCTCCCATGATTCTTTGGCCATATCGGCCAAGCGCAACGTGGGCGTTTCAGCATGTTGGCAACAACGTTTACACTATCAGAACGAACTCCACTCTTTTAAGCGGCAGTGGTGGCGAGGGTTCATCCGCCACCATCACCCGTGCGAATAAAAGCGATGAGCAAAAATGGAAGTTAAAACGCGTGGGTGCGATGTATCAGATCATCAACCAGAAAACAGGCCTTGCCCTGACGCTGAACAATGGAAAGCGTGTAAAGGGCAGCAAATTGCGCACAGAACAGGTAAATACTGAAGATGCGCAACTTTTCTGCATTCAAAAACCATCAGGCCCCCGCTACTGTGGTGGACCTCCGTCGGGACGACAGGATGACTTACCTGGGGATCATAAGCCAACAAGATATTCATGATTATTAACGGAGAAGGCACTTTAAAGGATAAAGTTCCCCCATACCCCCAACCTACAGCCCCCGTCAGTTGCCGCATAGGGCCGCCACTTGTCCGCTTTTTTGAACTATATGACCGGTTCTTGCCCGAATACTTTCGGCTGTCTGGTTCAGGGTGAAAAAGGACAAGTTTTACGAGCTTTCTTTATATTCTCTATGCTCTCGCTACGCTCGCGTAGAGGCATGAACCGTTTTATTACACAGCAATGCGCTTAACCGGTGCCCCTATTAGGCTCCCACATGGCGCGCCGACCAAGCGCGTGGTCGGGAGCGCTACGCCATTGGGACGCACAAGCCCTTGGTTTTGGTGGTCCCTTCCCATATAACGGCATTACAGCCCGGTATTTTAAAAGAAGAGCTTTGACTGGCAAATTGGCCCTAGGAGGTCTGGCCAGCCCCCTTTATTTTTGTTACGTCCGAGTCCTTCCTTTTTTTCTCACACTTACCGGCCAGTACAAACCCCCACTTCCAAATAGCCACCCCGAACACCGGTGTCTAGTCTTTCCAATCATCCAACTTGTTGTAACCTCGGGCACGGTTAGGCCCGGGTTCACTTTAATACCAAGCCCTTAAGAAGCAGCTTGATGGCATTGCTGAGTTGCGCTTTATTTTTACGTCCCCGACTTTTTTGCAAGAAAAAGCTCCCAAAGCCAAACGGGAGTTTTACATACCTCAACTTGACCGCGAGCGTTCACTTTATGGCACAAAATTTGAGGTCCAACTTCGCAACGAACTGACCCAAAAGGCTATTGCCCGCGAATGCGCCGACTGGATTCGCAAGAAGGCGCGGTTTCGCTCCAACCTAACTGGCGGCAACATCAGCGGGTTTATGAACGTGGTCAGCGCAGAAGCCGTGACCTATATGCCACTCCATGGATTTACCACGTCGGATATCGGCTGCGAGCGCGGCAACAACATTATCAACCCGGTCAACAAACTGTACGCCCCGTTGTCGAATGAGTATGTACGCATGTTCGACCAGATCTGGAATGATAAAAGCTTAATGCGGGACGTAACCGAGCAGGTTATCGACGGCATCACTGCCGCCTATAACGAAAATGCGCCGGAGTTTATCTACTTCGTGGCGATATACAATCTTTTCAATGAGTTTCTGGAGGATATCTCCGAAGATGTTCTACCGAATGAGGCGACGGGGTTTAAGGAAACAAAGATCTGGAACAAGCTGTATGACTTCCAGAGGGACGCCACACTCGCAATTATCAACAAACTCGAAAAGTTCAACGGATGTATCCTCGCCGACAGCGTGGGGCTGGGCAAGACTTTCACCGCGTTGTCGGTGATTAAGTATTACGAACTTCGCAATCGCACGGTACTAGTGCTTTGCCCGAAAAAGCTGGGCGACAACTGGCATACTTTTAAGGAGAATTATCTCAACAACCCAATAGCTGCCGACCGTCTGCGGTACGATGTGCTTTACCATACGGACCTGTCACGCGACTACGGCCTGTCAGGCAGTACCGACCTCGCCAAACTGAATTGGGGCAACTACGACCTCGTGGTCATAGACGAGTCGCACAACTTTCGTAATGGCGGCGATTATTCTGGTCGTGGAAACGACAAACGCGAGAACCGCTACTTCCAACTGCTGAACAGGGTTATACGCAAAGGCGTTAAAACAAAAGTTCTG
>JGI20225J20221_1000092_pt1 | contig 15458 bp, 11 predicted proteins | sample BioMet4_FD_20221 | JGI IMG/M metagenome (IMG submission 20221) | reverse complement strand
GCGAGCGACGCGAGGACTTTCCCCGCGATCTACAAGAAAGTCAGGAAATACTCGCCTGATTACGCGGTCATGGACTCCGGTTATAAAACTCCGCCGATAGCGAAATTACTGCTGGATGATGGAGTTAAGCCACTATTCCCCTACAAGCGCCCCATGACAGCGAAAGGCTTCTTCAAAAAGAACGAGTACGCTTATGATGAGTATTACGACTGCTATGTCTGCCCATGGAATAAAGAGTTAAAATTCTCAACGGTTAACCGAGACGGCTACAGAGAGTATAAAAGCGATCCCCGGATCTGCTCGGGATGCCCATACTTATCCCAATGTACGCTAAGCGTGTCAAAACAGAAAGTCGTGACGCGTCATGTGTGGCAGGATTACATGGAGCGATGTGAGGATATCCGATATGGAATCGGGATGAGGGACAAGTACGAGAAACGGAAAGAAACCATCGAGAGAATCTTCGGCACAGCGAAGGAGTTCCACCAATTCAGATACACAAATATGATAGGGATGGCCGGCATGAGAATGAAGGTTGGCCTTACTTACACATGCATAAATCTGAAAAAGCTGGCAAGAATGATACAAAAATATGGCCTGAAAAAGGAGTCACTGCCTCTGACCCAGTTACTGAAGCGATATTTGTTTGGGTTAAACGCGAACAGGGCATTGAGAATCGCCTGATAGCGTTCTCAATGCCCTGTTTGTCTACAATCTGTGGGAGCCCGCTAAAATAGCGGACTCCCGTTTTTATTTAATAAAGAACTTCAAACACTTGCTAAGTACTTGATATAGCATAATTCAACGGACTAAAAAAACAACGATAAGGATATTTTTTACATACTAAAAAGGTATTGCGTTATATCTGCTTTTTATCTGCTACTAAACAGTCTATTTACTCCATCTGGATCTAAATTCATATAGTTATCCCATTTCGGCCATACTTGATTAGAAAGCATGGCATTTTTAATTTCCTCATAATAAATTATTTTCTTTTTAATATGTAATAAATTTCTTCGCGTTTGTTCAGTCTGCTCTTCAATGCTCTTTTTTCGTTCTTCTAATAAGCGCGAAATAGACGTACCATTATTTTTGAAACAGCATATAGATTTTACGCGATTGACGTGATTGTCATTGTATATTTGTTGGCCGGATCTGTTTTTGCGACATTCGTTAGGCGGCCAACATCTTCATAGTGCCGAAGTGTGGAAGACGGCAAGGAAAACATTTCAGAAATTTGATGAATGGTATAGCGCGTAATAATAAATACTTCCAATAGTTTAAATAATATGATTCATAAGATCCTTAAATGCTTTAAGAATTTTATTTAAGCATATAGCAATAAATCATCCTTTAACAGCCGTCAAAAGCTTACTAAAAAAATCTTGACTTCAAGTGTACTTGAAGAAATAAGGTTAAGTAAAAGGAGATATCTATGATAATATGAAAAAATATGTTTTACCAATTTTGATAATAGGATTACACAGTTTGATCTGGCGAATAATGGACCAGTCTATGGCTCAACCGAAGAGAATTTCGGAAGAATTATACGGGATTTTTTATACCCTATGAAATGAACACATTATTACTGCAAAGGCCGGATTCGATATGTGGCCCGAACCTTATGTTGATATATTCTATCATCGTAGAATGGATCCGGAAACACTTTTGGAAGAGACTATGCTAGAGTTAAAGCGCTTTGAGTCGGCTCGATTTTCAAACAAGAGTACTTCATTTAACCGCTGTGGTGTATAATACAAATAGTGTAACTGAACTTCAAGATCAAGAGGATTACAAAGTCCCAAAAACTTCGTAAACGCGGTTCTTATGGATATTATTTGAAACCTTGAATTGGCGGTCAGACATTGACCTTTGAACAAACAGGAGAAGAGAATGACAGCAAATAATCTCGATCAAATCCATCAGGAGTGGGAAAATTATTTGAAGACAGGAGTATACGACGAAACTGTGATCCGTACGGAAGTAGCGGATTCATGGAAAAGATGCCGGACTATCGGCGTAGATCCGAATGGCGGAATCTGCGAGCGAGTCCTGAAGGGCAGAGAGTTGAAAAAGCTTCTCGAGGATAATAAAGAGCTGATTTCCATAGCCCGTCCGGTCCTCAATAGTATTTATATGTTTCTCAAGGGCTCGGGCTATTATGTTGTTCTGGCGAATAAAGATGTTTATCTGCTGGACTTTTTCGGGGACACAACTATGGAGAAGGAGGCGTCCCTGATCAACTACATGAAGGGTGCCTGTTGGAAGGAAGAATATGTGGGAACGACGGTTCTGGGCGTCATGCCTTATGTGAAGAAACCGATACAAATGGCGGGAGCCGAGCATTATTGTGTGATGAGTCAGGGGTTTACCTGCTCGGCAGCGCCGATTATAAGCGATGAAGGAGAGTTTCTGGGTCTGGTCAGTATATCCGGTCCCGTTAAGGACGCGCATAAACATACACTCGGCATGGTGGTCGCCGCTTGTCAGGCCATACGTAATTACAAGACAGTCCTTATGAAGAACAGGCAGCTGATGGAAGCGAATGATTATATCATGAGTATCCTGAAAAATGTGTCAGAGGCGATCATCGCTTATGACAGATTAAACAGGGTCATGTTCGTGAACCCGGCCGCGCGGGAAATCATTGGCGCGAAAAAATTGGAGGGGTTATCGGTCGATTCTTTTTTTAAGGCCGGTAAGAAGGGAACTGTATTTAAGGAAAAAGAGTTTCATGACGTGGAGTGCTCGTTGATTACGGAAAGCGGTGTCAAAAGCTGTCTCGTATCAGGAATGCCTCTGAGCGAGAGAGACAATATTTCCGGTACGGTTGTTGTTATCCGGCCGATTGAGACGGTTCACAAGTTAATGAAAAAATATGGCAATACGCAAGCGCGTATCCGGATTGAGGATATTGCCGGTGAAAGTGTCGCGATCAGCAAGGTTATCCGACTCGCGAAGCAGGCGGCTAGATCCGACGGTACGATTCTGCTTCAGGGGGAGAGTGGAACAGGGAAAGAGGTCTTCGCGCAGGCGATACATAATCTTTCACGGCGAAGCAGTGGTCCTTTTGTCGGCGTGAACTGCGGGGCGATTCCGCGTGATCTGGTAGGCAGCGAGCTTTTTGGATACAGTGAGGGAGCTTTTACGGGGGCGGCTAAGGGAGGGCGGCTCGGAAAATTTGAGCTGGCTTCCAAGGGTACAATATTTCTTGATGAAATCGGGGACATGCCGCTTGAGCAGCAGGTGAATCTGCTGCGTGTGCTGCAGGAACGTTACATCACGAGAATCGGAAGTAACGAGATGATTCCGGTCGATGTCCGTGTCATCGCGGCGAGCAACAAGTCACTGAAGGAGGAAATGAAACGAGGAAGTTTCCGGGAGGATCTTTATTACAGGCTCAATGTGATTTCCATTGAAATTCCTCCGCTGCGTGAGAGAAAAGACGATATCGAGTTGTTGTTCCGGCATTTCGCGCGGGATTTGGGAGAGAACGCGGGTTATGGCGACCGGGAAATTGATCCGGATATTTTCGAGTATCTGCTTCGCTACGACTGGCCGGGAAATGTAAGAGAGCTGCAGAATGTCGCGGAGCGCGCGATGAGCCTGAGCGTCAATAACAGGATCACGGTAGAAGATCTGCCTCCGGAAATAGTCGTGTTTAAGAAAACACCGAAGATCAGGGAGAATCAGACACCACCGGTGGAAGAGACCGAAATTGTATCTGTCGGGAATATCAGGTCGAGGGCGCGCCAGAACACCGCGGAGACGGAAAAGAAAGAAATAAAGCGGGCGCTTCTTGAAAGTGGCGGAAATATTTCAGCCGCCGCTGAAAGCGCGGGATTTTCGAGAAGTACCTTCTATAGGAAAATGAAGAAATACGGTCTTGATTGATACATGAATGGCAGGCGGAGAGCCGTTTGAGCTTTCCGCCTGCCATTCGTTTACAGAGGCCTAGACAAATAATAATATCAAGGCGCAGATCGCGATTGAGCCGGAGGGCGTGTCAAGCCAGGTGTCATCCTTAGCGTTGACATAATTCTGCCACAGCTCGGCGACGATCCACGCGATTACCGCGAATGCCACGCCGATCCAGATATTACCGGTTTTCAAAGCCGCGATACTACAAGTAAGTGTGATGTGATGCGTAAGCGGCACGGAATACCCGAACTGTAAAAGAATCAGGGAGGCCGCGCTGAAGTAAAATCCAAATTCAGCCACGCCTGTTTTCAGGGCCGCATAGGAAAAGACAAGCCCAATGCCAATCGCGATCACAAGATTCATTTCGGAAGCCTTCATATTCAGAAAACCTGTTTTTTTACGGCTTGCTTTTTTCAGCTCCGCCAGTTCTTTTTCTTTGACGGAGCGTTTAGTTGCCAGCCCTTTGTGCCCGAACAAAATTCTGGCGAGGATTCCGGAAAGCAGAAGTGAAGTCGCCACCGGATTCCCGGGATATCCCACCGATGTAAGCCAGCTGTGGAAAAGGTAGCCGAGACTTCCGAAAATACCACCGGTCAGGATGACAGCCGCGCTGTTCGTTTTGTAAAGCGGGGTCAATATGTCGCTTCCTGTATCGAGGAGCTCTTTGCGGTGAGCCGCGAAGGCCGCGGCGGCGACACCGCCGCCGAAAGCGATTTGCGGCCCGGTAAGGGCACCGAAAATAACATCACCTGTAAACATACTGAGCGTGCCTGCCCCGCTCATTTGTAACGCCGCGCCGATGAAGCCGACAAAACCCATCATAATGAACATCGGCAAAGCGCCAAGCGCCGCGCCCATTACCCCTCCGCCGAAAGCCGCGAGAACTCCGTATAAGATCTCCATATTCAAAGGCGTCCTTTACCAGGCCTGCTCGTAGAGCTTGATGATGTCTTCACAATTGGCAGGCGTAATACGTGGATTCGCGCCGGTGTTGATATCATTATAGGCGGCTTTCGCAAGCTTCGGAATCGCGGATTTCTCTACGCCGGTATCGGCGATGCTGCCTATTCCGACATCTTTAGACAGCCTCTTGACCGCCGCTACGGCCTTCGCGGCAGCGTCGATTACCGAAAGCCCCTCAATATTCTCGCCCATCATGACAGCGATATCCGCGAATCTTTGTGGATTGGAAATGATATTGTATTCCATGACATAGGGAAGAATCATGGCGTTTGCCACACCGTGAGGAATGTTGTAGATCGCGCCCAGCTGATGGGCAAGTGAGTGAACGAGCCCGAGCCCGCCGTTCGTAAAGGACATACCGGCCAGCATGGAACCGAGCAGCATATCGCCTCTTGCCTCGATGTTCGTGCCATTGGCCACAGCCTGCCGTAGACTGCCTGCAATCAGTCGAATCGCTTTTTCACTGGTCATATCTGTCATCGGTGAGGTCTTTTCTTTTCTGGCAACATAGCTTTCAATCGCGTGTGTCAGCGCGTCCATGCCGGTGGCCGCGGTAACGGCGGAAGGAAGTCCCACTGATAACTCGGGATCCAGAAGAGCTACGTCCGGATAAACAACTTCTCCGGCAATGGTCGTTTTATATTCTTTGGCGACGATCGTGATGACCGCGCACCAGGTCGCTTCGGAGCCAGTGCCTGCCGTAGTCGGAATCGCGATGAAGTAAGGCATTCTGTTCTTCGGAGGCCATGATTTACCGGTCACGACATCGTAATCTACGGCTTTTCCGCCATTGGTGATCACAAGACCGATCGATTTAGCCGTATCCATGGAACTGCCGCCGCCGACAGCCACGATATTGTCAGCGTTCGCTTTATGGTAGACATCCAGTCCTTCGTCGACTGTAGCTTCGACAGGATTCGCGATGACACCATCAAAAATCGCGTAATCAATACCCGCCGCTTTCAGGCTTTCCTCGATGGGCTTGATCGCTCCCGCGCCGACAACACCCTTGTCGGTTACAATCAGTGTCTTTTTAAGTCCTTTTTCTTTGATAAGGTTTCCGACTTCTGCTGTCGCGCCTGCTCTGAAAATAACCTTAAAGGGCGCCATCCACTGGAAATTATTCTGTGCCATATTCATATCCTCCTTTTACTTTATAATTGGCGGCCGGAGCCGCTTTGGGTTTTGTGATCAACCGGGAAAAGTTCCCGCGACGTTTTCCGGGAAATTGATCTGAATACTCTTGATATTGCTGTAGTGATCAATCATGGAGAGATGGGTTTCTCTTCCGAGTCCGGACTTCTTGTAGCCGCCAAACGGGGTATGCGCGGGGGTTGAGCCATATTGATTGATCCACATCGTGCCGGTATGGACTTCTCTCGCTACGCGCATGGCGACGTTGATGTTCTGTGACCAGACCGCTCCGCCAAGACCATAATCGCTGTCGTTAGCGATTGATATAGCGTCATCTATGTCATTGGCTTTGATGACTACAAGCACCGGACCAAATATTTCTTCCTGGGCGATACGCGCCTTGCGGTCAACATCAGCGAAAATCGTTGGGGCGATGAAATATCCTTTATCGAGTCCATTGTCAGTAAGACGATAACCGCCCGTGACAAGCCGCGCTTCTGATTTTCCTACATCGATATAGCCGAGGACCTTCTTCATCTGAGACTCACTCACTATAGCGCCTACCTGAACGCCGTCTTCCCACGGGATACCGAATTTCGTCGCCTCAAATTTCTTTTTTAAAGCCTCAAGAAACTCATCATAGATGTCCTTATGCACGATCGCTCTAGACCCGGCGCAACAAACCTGACCCGAATTCCAGAGGATTCCGGAAGCACAGCCTTCAAGAGCTTTGTCCCATAAGCTTTCTTTGATATCCGGGAAAAAGATATCAGGCGACTTGCCGCCCAGTTCCAGGGTGGAAGGAATCAGCTTGTCAGCAGCGGCGCGCGCGACTTTGTAACCAACCTCTGTCGAGCCTGTAAACGCCAATTTCTTAAAGCCGGGATGCTCAAGAATATAATTGCCGGTCGTCCCGCCTCTGCCAGTTACAATGTTGAAAACTCCCGGGGGAACAATGCCCTGAATCAGCTTTGCTAACTCCAGTACGCTTAACGAAGTTTCCGAAGAGGGCTTGAATACGATTGTGTTTCCTGTCGCCAGAGCCGGAGAGATTTTCCAGGCTGCCATCAGCATCGGAAAATTCCAGGGCACAATCTGACCGACGACGCCTAGGGGTTCCCGCAAAATAATGTTCATATTGTCCTTGTCGAGCATTGCGGCCTTCCCTTCCTCTGTGCGGACAACACCAGCGAAATAACGGAAATGATCAATTGAGCAGGGAATATCAAAAGTAAAATTCTCTCTGTACGCTTTTCCGTTATCGATGGTCTCGATCATGCAGAGACGCTCCATATTCTCCTCCATGATATCCGCGATTTTGTTGAGGATAATTCCTCTTTCGATGGGGGAAGTGTCTTTCCAGGTCTCGAAAGCTTTTTCTGCCGCCTTGACCGCCTTATCCACGTCAGCGGCGCTCGCGTCGGCAATGGACGCCAGATATTCACCGTCAGCGGGACAAAACGTGTCAAGGGTCTTGCCACCCTCCGCGTCGACCCATTCGCCGCCTATGAACAATTGATACTTTTCACTGATGTACTTTTTCTTATCCATGTACCTGTTCCGCCTTTCTTATTGACTGTTAGCAAGTGGCTGGATAAAAGAACCGAGATCCTTTATCTGATAATACATATAGCAAAAGGCGTGCCAACACTTGTCAGGATTGTTGTCAGGAATAAAATTGTTAAAACACGCGGCTTTCTTTTGACATATGTACAAGACTCTAATGTAACAGATGTGTGTCACGAGTGTATCAGCGGTGTTCCGTGAATAGCCATTTTATCAGATGGACATAGCGCTGATATGTGCCACGCTCGGAGACATGAAGCAATAGAGAAGTTCGTACTACTTTTGAGAAATATTTCTTGAGAAGGTATCCTAGAAACGAAGGTGACATGGAAGTTATGGTTCTTTAAAGGCGAATTTATTAGATTATCCCAGACGTGAAATACAGCTGTTTAAGATTTTAGATGGCAGGATAGAAACAATTGAAACTATCAACGCGGTTTTGAACTGCGGCTTTCTACAGGGGAGTCTTGTACAGGTAGCCATATACGATAATAGATTAGAGATTTCTTCACCAGGTGGTTTGATGCCGGGGGTAACTATAGAGAAGATGAAGAAGGATTCTCGAAGGTCAGAAATCATGGTATTGCCAACGCGTTTGTTTATATGAAACTCATTGAACAGTGGGGAAGTGGTATCCCAAAGATATTAGCTCAGACCAAGGAATATGGACTGCTTTTCTAGAGCTCGAGTACCCAGTGGTTTACAAGTTGTTATTATAAATCCAGTAAATTCAAGGCTTAACAGTGATAAGGAACTAATCACTTATCAACTGTTAGCTGACGGTTTCGGGTGCACACGAAAATCCCGTCTGATTTCTAAACAGGAAGTCAGGCGGGATTTTTACTGAGGTCTGGGATTTCTGCTTTATAGCAGAGCTTTTATTTGTCGTGAGCTTGACATACGGGTGGCGAAGGTCGTGATAGCGAATCTTTCGCAGGCCGTTATGCTCCGGCAAGAGCGGAAACGCCGTGGTTCCATATCCAGGCCTAATCAGGTTCCCCATTTCATCTACGCACAGATAGCCAGGAAACTCTTTGCTGTAAGAGCGTCCGCACAGCAGACGATTTCCCGCTTGTTCTTCTTTTACAGCAGGCAGTTTTTCACGAAAATCGGGAACAAGCGGCACGGTTCTCATCGTAGATTTTGTTTTGTGCTGTCCGAAGCAGTCAAAACGTGCTTTCCTGATTTTCGCAATAAAAATTTGTTGACAATACGTTATTTCAATTCGGCATTGTTTCTTTTCAAAAAACAATTCAGCGTTACGCTGCCGGCGCTGCGGTAGGTGTCCGGTTCGTAGGCCATGACTTTGAGCTGAATTGCCGCTCCGTCTGCCGGAGAATCACCGATTGCCACCGACTGGACATATTCGCCGGGACGAATCAGGCCGGTTTCGCCGAGCGTGTTCCCACTTTCATCCAGTACCCGCAGCTTGAGCCAGACGGTATTTCCCTCCGGGTTTGTGAAATAGACGTCCGCCTGCCCGTTTTTGAGCTGCACCGCGCCGCAAACCGAGAATTTGTAGGCCTGGGCGTCGATCTCCCCAAAGCCAAGTCCGTCCGGCACGGTGGGAACGCCCGCCTGTGCCGCCGCGTCAAAGGGCGGCGGGGAAAATTCCGTTTGTTTTATATGGTTTCCGCCCGTGACCAAGGCGATTATCATGACCGCAACGGCGGCAAGGCAAACGACCGTCAAGACGGGCAGAATCCATTTCTCTTGCCGCATTCAAATTCCTCCTATGGGCTCTCATGTGTGCCAGCCGTCTGCACAGTGGGCACACATCAAAGGTCAAGGGCGGTTTTCCGCCCTTGACGGAGATGCAAGTTTGCCTTAGGCAATTGACACGGTGACGCTTCCGATGGTGGCGGCCTCAGTCACGGAGCTGGCCAGCTCACCCGTAAGGGTCAGCAGGGCGCTGGCGCTGGGCGCGTCGGCAACTTCGGTACCAACTGCGGTGAGAAGGCCGAGGGAAGACTTGTCAAAGCTACCGGTGATACCACTGTAGCTCTCACCCGGCGTATAGGAGAGTGCAGCCGTGACCGCTGTGTTGGAGTGGTTGGTGACGGTGACTTTGTTTGCGCCCTCTGCGCAGGACCATGCTGCATCCGTTGTGCCATCATAAGTGTGGGTGGTTGGATTCCAGGTGCCGGTGGAAGCGCCGGTGTAGGTAAACGCCATGCTGCCCCAGGCAACATCGACGCTGTATACGGTGCCGCCGGAGGAACCGGCCACATAGGTGCCGGTGACATCCGCGCTGTCGCTCCCGCCCGCTGTGGTAATTGGCGTCGCCGCGAAGGCGGTGGTGGACATTGCGGCGACCAGCATGATCGCCAGGAAAAGGGCTGTCAGCTTTTTCATGTTCATTTTTCCTTTCCGATTTCTTTTAGGTTAAGGTGACGGTGATGGTGCCGATCTTGCCGGAGGTCGTCTGGGTGTTGGGAAGCGTGCCGCTCAGGCTGAAGGTCGTGGTGCTCTTAGGGGCGCCCGACACGGTGGTGTCTACTGCCGTTGCAAGGGAAAGAGTTGACGCCGTGAAGCTGCCTGCTGCGGCGGCAAAGCCGTCCGACGCCGCATAAGCAAAGCCTGCCGTGACCGCTGCGTTGGAGTGATTGGTGACGGTAATGGTCTTGCCGTCGCTCCAGCTGGCGGTGGTGTTGTCCTTGTAGGAATGGGTGCTGGGATTCCATTCCCTGGTGCCGGCGGCGGTGTAGGTGAAGCTCATGGCGTCCCAGGCAAGATCTACGCTGTAAACGGTGGGGGTCGTTGCATTGGTGGTATACTGGGCGGATACGTCAATCGTCTTGCTGCCTGCGGCGGTGTCAATGGTGCCGCTCTCGGCCGCGAAGGCTGTGGCGGACATAGCCATGACCAGCATGACCGCCAGAATGATGGCTGTGAACTTTTTCAAGAAAAATTCTCCTTTCAAATTTGAGTGTCTTGTATGTAAACGCCATTTGGCGTAAACATTATTTGGCAACGGTGACCGTCACGGGGATTTCCGTGTTGACGATGGCCTTTTCACCGGTGTCCGGGTCATAAAACAGAATGTTGAACTTGCCCTCATAGGTTCCTTCGGAAAGCGCCTTCTCCGCACCGTCCAGAAGATTCAGGGTCGTCACCTGGCTGCCGGGCTTTAACGTTCCGGACTGGACGATGACCGTGTCCTGAATGATGAGCTGAACCACCATGTCCTGATTTGATTTCCCGGGATTTGCAAACAGCAGCCCGGCGGTTTTGTCCGACAAACTGACGGTGACGTCCTTGGAGTAGGTCAGGCTCACCGCCCCGCCGCCTTCGGGCTGCTCCAGCTTCGTGCTGTCGTCGCCCTCAATCGGCTCTGCGTTTGCCTCTGTCTCCTGGGGCGCATAATCCGGGGTCAGATTCTCGTTTTTATCCCGGAAAAACAGCGCCCATACGGTCACGCACACGGCAGCCAGGGTAGTCAGGCTTAATATCAGAATCAGGATTCTATTTCGTTTTCCTTTTTTGCGCTCCATTTCATTCTCCTCCTATGGTGACAGTCACGGTTCCAAGTTTTATGTTGCTCATCGCTCCTGCTGGTTTGCCGGACAAGCTCAGCAGCCATTTCTTTTCTTCATTGATGGCAATAGCCGCAGTCACGTCGCTGCCAAAGCTGCCTGTGATGGCGGTGTAAGCCGCCGTTGGCGTGTAGGACAATGTGGCGCTGACATTCACAGCGCCGCTGTTTTTCACCGTGACGGCATTTCCGCCCTCCGCTGCCGTCCAGCCCGCGCCGTCATACTGGTGGGTCGCGGCGTTCCACGTCCCATCGGAATAGGTGAACTCCATCGCGCCCCAGGTGACCTCAACGGTGACGATGTCCGAAGGCGTATTGCTGTAGGCCCCGGCTGCCGTGAGATAGACCGCAGCGCCTGTGAAATTCGGGCTTGCATCGGGCGTCGAGTCGTTGTCAATGTCCTGCTTCCATACGCCGGTGGAGGCGGAGCCGTTTAAGAGCCAGCACACCTCGCCGGAGGCAAACTGCTCGGCTGTCTTGGCGGTGNNGCNGNCCGCAACGTCGGCGGTTATCTGGCCAGGATTGCTGCCGCCGATACCGTACTGCACAGTGCCGGTGACGTCCGTGGCGCAGCCTGCGAGGTAATAGCAGTTGGTGACTGTGGCGCCGTTCATGTTGTTGCCGCAGATAGCGCCCACAGCTGTTGCGGTTGCCTCCTCGCCGCCGGTCACGGCAGCGGTGTTATAGCAGTTCATAACGCTGCCGCTGTTCTCGTTAATGCCACAGACGCCTCCGACCGCATACAATCCGGAGACCGTGCCGGTGTTCCCGCAGTTTGCTATGGTTCCGTAGTTGCTGCCGCAGATGCCGCCGACAGCATTATCAGTTCCGCAAACCGTCGCCTCATTGACGCAGTTTTCGATTGTGCCATTGTTGACGTTGCAGATGCCGCCGAGGTGCGCGCCGCTTAAATAGCTGTTGGTGAGCGTTAGATTCTTCACCGTGCCGAATATATCACCGCCGAACAGACCGACGCATGGGCTGTCGCTGACCAGATACAGGCCGCTGATCGTTTTTCCGCAGCCGTCAAAGGTGCAGGAATATCCGTTGATCGGCGTCCAGTCGCGCCAGTCGTCCGCCTTGGTACCGCCGCAGCCAGAAACATCGCCGGTGTTCACCGTGATGTCGGCGGTCAGCCTGCCGTTCAGGCCGCTCCCGCGGAGGTTGGCATTTGCTTTTTCGGCGAACCAGTAGAGCTGTCCCGCGTTGGCGATCTCATAATAGTCGTCGGTGGTGTTGTCCGCCGTGTCGTTATCGTTCAGCGTTGCGGGCTGATACAAGCTCTCTGCCAGCGCCGTATTGGAGTAGCTCATCGTCGAGCCGAAGCCGTTCGTGTCATAGGCCGTGTAACCGTAATACACCGCAGCGCCGGTGAAATTCGGGCTTGCGTCGGGAGTCGTGTCAATATCAATGTTCTGCTTCCATACGCCCGCAGCGGTGGAGCCGTTTAAGAGCCAGCACACCTCGCCGGAGGCAAACTGCGCGGCTGTCTTGGCGGTGCCGCCGGCGCCGGCCGCCACCTTATTGTCGGTACTGATGTCGGTGGAGAGATAGTAGCTGTTTACCGGTGCTGTACCGGCGGCAACAAGCGCGCCTGCGTTCGCTGTAGTACCTCCCGTGAAGGTGATGCCATAGGAATAGCAGTTTGAAACGGTGCCGTCATTCGTTTCCGTGATGGCGCCTGCAACTTGGTTGCTGCCAATTGCGCCCCAACAACGTGTGAAGGTAACATTGACCACAGCGCAGTTTGAAATGGTTCCGGTGTTTTTGCCTGCAATGCCGCCCATGCCAGCGTAATTGCCCATTGTAATCTGGCTGTCGGTGACAAAAACCGCTTCGATGCTGCCACTGTTCGCGCCAACTACAATGCCTTTGTTTTGCCCGTTCTGATCGAAGGTATAGGCAGATTTCATTGTCAGATTCTTTACGACGCCGTTTGCACCCAACGCATAGATTAACCCCGGACTTTTGTTGGTTTTTGCGGAGTAGTTCATATTGGATATTGCAAACCCGCCGCCGTCAAAGGTTCCGCTGAAGCTCGCGGTGTTTTCGTCGCTGATTCCGCTCCATGTAACGTCATACAGGTCGATGTCCGCCGTGAGCTTGCCGCTGATGGCGGTATCTCCTGCGTTCACCTTTGCGGCAAACCAGCACAGCTGCCCTGCGTTTGCGATTTCATAATAATCATCGGTGTCGTCATTGGTTGTGCCGTTGTTATTGAGCACGGCGGCTTCATATTCTTGGTATGTATTGGTGTATACGTCGAGAGAAGTGTCAAAAATTCCGTTTTTGTACGCGCCTTTGTATACGGTCTCGCCGGAGAACGTCGGCGTCCCTGTGCCGCAGGTCTGGAACCAGGTAAGCGTTCCCTCACTGGTGGAGCCGTTCAAGAGATAACAAACCTCGCCGGAGACAAACTGCGCGGTGGCCTTTGCCGTGGTGCTATTTGCAGTGTCGGCAGTGGTGCTGCCCAGCGTTTTGTTGCCGATGCCGTTTTGAACAAAGCTATTGCCGTCCTTGGCGCAGCCTGTGAGATAATAGCAGTCTGTGGGTGAAGAATCGCTTTCCATGAAACCGCAAATGCCGCCCGCATAGTTCTGGGTGCTGTGAACCGTTCCCACGTTATAGCTTCCCTCAATTATTCCCCCAGTGCTCTCTTGGCAAATTATGCCGCCAATATAAAAGCTGCCCTCAATTGATCCCGTATTGTAGCAATCTGTCACAGTCCCATATTTGAGTATGCCGCCTATTCCTCCGGCGGCGCTGTTGGTTGAGGTTACCGTTCCTTCGTTATAACAATTTTTGACGGTTACGGTGCTATCATTGCTGCCAACAGCCTCTCCGCATATGCCGCCAGCGTATGTGTTTGATTTTATGACAGCCTGTGCAGTATTATAGCAACCTGTAATTGTGCCTTTGGAAAGGCTGCCAATGATACCGCCAGCAAACGAATAGGTTGTCTCAACAGAGCCGGAGTTGTAGCAGTTGCTTGTCGTTGCAGAAGTTGTTGTGCCACAGATACCTCCGGCAATCGTCATAGCCTTGACAGAGCCCTGATTGTAACAGTTTTCAATCAAACCGCCGCTGCTGCCGGCTATTCCGCCTATATCTTGATAACCGGTAACTACTCCGGTGTTGTAGCTATTCGTTAAGGTACCGGAAAAATATCCGCAAACTCCTGCCGCATACATATTTGTGTCCGTCATTACGCCATCGTTGATTGCACTTACTGCTCCAGTATTGTGACAATCCGATATGGTTCCTTCCCGCGAATGACCGCATACGCCTCCGATATTTGACTTGCCGGAAACCGAGCCTTCATTATAACAATTTGCAAACGACCCCGAGGTACCTCTATTGTTAATTGTACCGGCCACACCACCTGCATACCCGGTGCTGCTTAAAACCTCTCCGGTATTATAACAATCCTTGACCGTGCAGCCGTAAAAACATCCGGCCACACCGCCAACTCCTTGGGACGTTTCTCCCTGACCGGAAACCTTGCCGGAGTTATAACAGCCCGTAACTGTGCTTGTGTTTGCATATCCGCACACGCCTCCCACATTTGTGGTACTTCCGGTTACCGTTGCGGAGCTGTAGCAATCGGTTATTGTTGCATTATTTATGAATCCGGTTACGGCTCCCACTGTACTTTTTCCGTATATATAACTATTGGCCACACCGACGTTTTTGAGAACGCCGCCGCCACCGACATATCCGAACAATCCCAAATAATTTGAATCGGGCATACTGACATACAATCCGCTGATCGTATGCTGATTTCCGTCAAAAGTTCCTACATATTGATAAGTAAAATTTCCCATCGGAGTCCATGCGACCCATCCGTCAGTCATAACGCCACCGCAGTTCACCAAATCTCCAGAATTGATGACGAGATCGGCTGTCAGCTTACCGCAAGCAGATAGATTTCGCGCTGTGCCATCGGTCAGCGTGCCGTTGACGACGCCTGCAAACCAGAAAAGCTCTGCGACGGTACCGATCTGGTACGGATCAGCTGCTGTGCCGCTGCCGGATGGCTGCGCGGGTGTGACAGCCGCTTGGGTCAGCACCGCAAACAGCGTATCGAAGCATTCTGCGCCTGTAATTTCCGCCTGCTGCGCTTCGGTCAGCGCCGTATAGGCGTCATGGGCCGTATGAATCTGCTCTCCCGCAGCGTTGAACGCTTCTTCGTCCATAGCGGAAAGCTCCTCCGCAGTCGGAAGTGCGTCGATCTGTGCCTGTACGGCAGACACAGCCTCGTCCGGCACTGCACCGTCAGCCAAAGCTTCTTCGGAAGATTCCGTTGTGCTTTCGGCTGTGCTTTCGGCTGTGCTTTCGG
>JGI20225J20221_1000900_pt1 | contig 15496 bp, 16 predicted proteins | sample BioMet4_FD_20221 | JGI IMG/M metagenome (IMG submission 20221) | reverse complement strand
ATTCCTGGTGCAATGCCTAGATGCATGAATATCAACGCATGCCTTATGAAGGCATTGTTTAAGGCGAGACAATAAAGACAACTATAGTGTTGTTTTAAATTTCTTTTGGTGGATCTAAAACAAATTATTCGTCGCTGCCCATTACTTTGTATTTATAAACGCTTTGTTACGCCTTCGATGTCCGCCTTTACTTAGAGTGAAGGCTGATGCGTAGAACAGCGTAGATGTTTGTAGGATCAGAATCTATCTGCAAATAGACGCGAGAAGTCAATAAAGACCTTTCGTTCCTTGTGCAGCCGTGTCTTTTAGTTCTTGCTGGTTCGGCCCTTGCCCTTGGTGCTACCCCTCCAAATCTCCCGTCTCCTGGATTTTCTGGGGCTCCCATGAGGTTTCCCCTATCCCGGACCTAAAAATCCCGTAGGGGCCAGCCTAGCGCCAAAGAACGTTTTGGCCAGGAGCAAGGGGACGTTCCCCACTGCATTATAGTCTTTTTATAGAGTAATATAGATATTGTATTCGTATATATCAACTCAAACTGAGGAGGAAATATGTCGTCCAAAAAAGATCAGTCCATTGATGTGATGGGGAACGAGACTTCCGACAAGAAGAAGCGTCCCGAGTCCAGATACAATGCTTCCGTCCTTCGGGAGTATATCAAGGAAGGTCTTGATGCCAAGTCGATCATGGAACGGATGGGTATCGCTCACAAGACTGTGCTCAAGCATTATGTGCTGCGGCTTATCAGCGATGATCGTACTTATTACGACGTCAAAGGACTTTATCTGAAAAGTTCCAGTCGTCCTTACGTCAACAAGAAAGGTGAGGTTCGTTTCAACGTCAACAAGCTGGACCTTGGAGACTTGGAACTCAAGGAAGGCGACGAGTTCGCTATTACCGCCGAAGACGGCAAGATCATCTTGACGGTGATCTGAAGCAACTTGCAACCAATGCCATGCTCCTTTGAGGTGGCATTTTCTTGTTTTATAGTCATACAGCAAACTGTTGAACAGCAATTTGCAGAGATGTTTGGTGGTGGACCCTTTCTGTAATTTTCAAACTGAATGCGCAAAATTATACAGATATCATTGTAATATTACGATCTTTCGAAAACGGAGGAAAGAACGATATTAGATAGAAACGTACATTGGAGATGCAGCGGTGAATTAGCTGTTGAATTACAAATGGATACTACGGCTCTCGCTGGCGGTCCCAGTCAACCCCGCTTTTGAATCTACGATTTGGTGGGGTTTAAATGTAAATTCCAACATTGCAAGGAGTTTCGCATGAAGGTGGATCCCATTATCGACCTCAGGACCATCAAGAGCATCAAGAAGCTCTTGGCGGATCAGCCGCGTAACCGGCTACTGTTCACCATGGGGGTGAACTCTGGGCTCAGGGTCCAAGATATATTGGCTTTGAAGGTGTCAGACGTGAAGTCTTGCAAAATTGGCGACCGCGTTTGTCTTAAGGAAAAGAAAACTGGCAAAGAAAATATCTTCATCATGAACAAGGAAATAAAGATCGCTCTTGACGAGCATCTTTGCGACATCGAAACTGAAAGATGAAAATTTCCTATTCAAGAGTCGAAAAGGGAAGGATTATCCTCTGACAACCTATGCTGTCACCATGATGGTACAGCGGTTGGTGCGACGAGATCAATCTTCAAGGCAATTTTGGCGCGCATACGCTAAGGAAGACATGGTGTTACCACCAAAGAAAGACCTTCGGTGTGTCTTGGGAAGTCTTGGCTAAGCGTTTAAACCACAGCAGCCCGAGTGTGACAAGAAGATATCTTGGAGTACAAGAGGAGGAGGTGGAGGAGATTCTGCTGCACACGATTTAACATATCTTCCCTAAGGGGCACTCGCCCCTTTCTTTGATCTGCATTCGCTTAACTCGTTTTCGTCGATCACACTTTTCGAACCGCTTTCGTTTTCAATATTCAATTGCACTTGGAGGTGCTTATGGGCGTTTATCAACGTGATGAACGTTGGATGGTCTATTTTCATGAGAACGGCAGACGGAAGGATCGGTCCTTTGGACGTGGCGAGGAGGCTCGTCTCCGGGCCGAGGCCTTTGACTTTGCGGTGAAGCAAGCCAAGGAGAAAGGCTTCTCGATTCCTGATCCTGCAATGGTCACTATTGGCGTCCAAGAAGGTATCCAGACACAGGCCGCGATGACGGTGGCTCAAACGGGAGCCGTTGAGGTGTGCGCTGCGCCAGTGGTCCCATACGCTGCCCCGGTGGCTCCGGTTGTCGCCGCTGCCAAGGGGATCACCTTTGGACAGCTGTCGACGATGTACCTGGATCACTTGCGGGTGTCGGGTCGAACCGAAAAACACATTTACACCTTGGATAAGCTACTGAAAAGTATGTTCTTTGACATCCTTGGTCGGAACACCCTGGTCGAGGGCATGACGTACTTGAAAGACATCGTTCCGTTCATCAAGCAGATGCAAGGGGTTAGCCCCCAGACAAAGAAGCCTCGATCTCAGGCCTGCGTGAATCGGTACTGCGACTATCTGGATGCCATGTTCAACTTCGGCATCGAGATGGAGCTCATCGCCAGGAACCCCATGAAAGGGCGGAAAAAGGCGAAGGAGCGTCCCAGGGATGTCCAGGTCAACGTTGATGACCTCCGCCGGATTATGGACTATGCTGAACCACATATCCGGTGGGCGATGGAGGTCTGCTTCAACCTAGGAACGCGGCCCGGCCCGTCGGAGCTCTTCGCTCTGCGCTTTGAACACGTGGACTTCGACGCCGGCACGGTGCGGATTTACGCGACAAAGACCAAGACCTACCGGACGGTACCGGTGACGGCGACGTTTTTGGATCGGCTGCGCGATATGCGAGAGAAAACCAAATTCGGGTTCGTTGTCGAGTATGACGGAAAACCATTGACTACAATTCGGAAAAGTTTTAATAAGGCATACATAAAGGCCGGGATAACCGTGAATGTAAGAATGTACGATTTACGACACCTTTTCGCCACAACCATGCTTGCCAATGGCGCTGATTTAGCGGCAGTGTCAAAACTGATGGGGCATTCGACTGTGAAGATGACCGCCGACGTGTACTATCACTACCTTGTGGGCGAAAAAGAAAAGGCAGTTGGGAAGTTGCCTACCCTTGCTGGTGTGTGAGTACAGTTAAGTTATGGTAAGAGGTTCTTCGAAACCTCTTTTTTTGTTTTTTATTTATTGATTATTTCTTTGAAAAAAAATAAAGACGAATATTGATGATGCTATATTTTACCTCTGCCTTCATCAGGCTGCAATAATTTGACTATTGTGAATAGGCCCTAAGTTTTTTTGACACCTGAGCAACGGCAACTCCCCGTTATAAGGGACAATTTTATGCTTTTAACAGCTGACTTTCTAACGGAAAAGCAATCCACAATTTTTTTTCATGGAAATAGAATCCTAAAATTACTAAAAGTATCCATATCGAGATGCGAAAAGAATGTTCTTATTTTCCCGAATGATTTTCTATTAATGGAGAGTAAATTTAATTTATTCCATTTTTTTTTACAATCTGGATTGTCTCCATCTGAAAATTACGATAGATTAATTTCCATAGAGGAAATTTCTCTAGAGTCAAAAAACTATTTTTATGAATGCTTTAAAGATGAGTTTATTGTTGGATATGAACTTACCGATTTAACGGTTTCCCTTCTAGAGCTATTTAACATCCCATATATAAATATATGGCTCCATCCCGTTCGTTTTATGGATGACGAAATGTTTATGATTAAAACAAACCAAAAACAGTACCGTGATCGGCTTCAACAGTATTCTTTCCCAGAAGATATTTTTTATATAAATGCTGAATATATAAAAATTTATTTACAAAATAAAATGAACGGTTTTGCGTTGAATAAAAATTCGTGTGTAATTTTTGGACAAACAGATTCCGACAAAACACTAAGGTCAAAAGTAGGACGTTTAAAACTGACGAATTTTCAGGATAAAATAGTAAAACTATGCTCAAACTACAATAATATTTTTTATTCAAAACATCCGCTTGCTGACCTGAATCCTGAAGTCAATGAGATGTTGATAGATCTTGGTATCGAAATAATTAAAGAAAATAGCTACAAAATTCTTGCCCATGCCAATTTGGCGCTAGTTGCAACTATTTCTTCATCTATTGGAGTTGAAGCTTATTTTTTCAAAAAAAATGTTTTGTTTTTTAATCAACCAACGTGTGATTGTATGGATAAAAATACAGTTACATGTGGCACTGAGATTTTTTCAGTGCCATTTTGGAAAAATATTTTATATGGCGAAACCCTCTCTCTCCAAAATAGTTTTTTATGTTCTAAGAATAAGATTAGAAATATTCTTGATGCATATTACGCATATGGCGTAATAGAAAAATAAACGCAAGCATGCACAGAATGCGACTTTGCAATAATAAATGAAGGATTTGAAAATGAACAACCGTGAACTTGCAATGATGGTGCTTGAAAGAATCAAGGAAAACGATGTTATCTCCTTTGATATTTTTGATACGCTTATTTCAAGAAATATATTTATTCCTAATGACTTATTTTATCTTATAGCTATGGAAGCAACCAAAAAAGAAATTTATTTATACCCAAATGTTTTTCGAAAATGCAGAATTGAGGCAGAATTAAAGGCAAGAAATGAATCAGGGTCAGAAGACATAGAACTAATAGATATATACAACAAAGTACAGCATATATTAAACTTAAACGATGAAAAGAAAAATACTTTAATGAAAATCGAAACAGATCTTGAATATAAATTTTCTGTACAAAGAAGCTCCATGAAAGATATATTTGATTATGCAAAGACACAAGGGAAAACTATTATTTTGGCATCCGATATGTATTTGGATATGTTTACTATAAAGAAGTTGCTTGAAAAGGCAGGTTACACCGGTTATAGCGAGATATATTTGTCTAGCAATTTAAGGCTAACAAAGAAAACTGGAAGTATGTTTGAATATATTGTTAACGATATAAAACATAAATATAATACTTCAAAAATTTGTCATATTGGAGATAATTACCAGCATGACACCCTCAACGCTCGTCAGCATAACCTTGACGCGGTTTTTTTGGCAGGAATGCATAAAATGTATCTAGACTCTGGATATCCGAAAAACTTATTCGGAAATTGGTTGAAAAATGATTTTAAAGACATGTCATTTAGCCTATATTGTTCTCTAGTCGCTAACAAATATTTTGATAAATATATTGACGATACTAAGCTATTTCAGACGTCGCTATTTGGAAATGATGCATATTGTCTCGGATATACAGCTCTTGGCTTGTTACTTGTTGGTTTTTGTGATTGGATTATAAATGAAGCAAAAAAAGATAAAATTGATACGTTCCTTTTTTTGGCGCGAGATGGATATCTCATTAAACAAGCGTATGATATCGTTTCTAAGTATTATTCGAATCCTCCGAAATCAGTTTATTTGCTTGCATCAAGAAGATCATTTTCTATACCAACGTTCTATTACGCAGAAAGTTACGCAGATATTTTTCTTTCAAGTAATTTTTCAGGCTCAGTGGCATCGTATATTACAAATAGGCTTGGGGTAGCTATAGATACAGAAGTATTGTGTATTTTGGACGAAATAGGCATTGGTATTAATCAAAAAATACAATTATCGGATGATTATTTATTAATATCAACTTTAATCCGAAAGCTATCAGATGCAATAAGCGTCAATGCTAAAAAAGAACTTGACGCTATGCATCTTTATTTAAATAGCCTTAATGTATTAAACGAGAATGTTGCGCTCGTTGATTTAGGACATACCGGGACAATCCCGTACCTCTTTAAAAAAATAACATCAAAAGATGTGTATTCATATAATGTCATTTTGCAACGTCAATCTAAAGATTTGTATCAGGTACCTAGAGGCATGCCTATGAAAGGCTATTTGTTTAACAACGTAGAGCTTTCAAACAATTATCATTCTTTAAGTAGATTAAATCCTCAACTCGAAACATTCTTTTCAACAGATCAAGAACAATTCTTAAAGAATACTATATCCAATGGGGCGGTTGAACATAAGTTTATTAAAGAGGCTAAGTCTCGGCACGTTGCTCGCATTAAGTTTGTAAATCAAATACACGCTGGAGCACTTGAATTTGTTCAAGATTTTGCTCAAGTACGTGACAGGGATACTTCGATATTTCATATTGATGAGACGAAAGCTACAACGCTTCTCTTTGAACACTTAAACAACCCATCGCCCCTAGATCGTGAGCTCTGGTCTGATGTTTATTTTGAAAACAATTTTTCAGGCTGGAAAGATAGAGTTGTTTTTTCTAGACAGGATTCTCTGAAGTCTCCGGTGTTAAAAAATGAGTCTATTTCTGTTGATCCTGACTCATTTAGAAAACCATTGATGACAAAAAATACTTTTATCTCATATAAACATGATGAAATAATTCATTTTAACTATTTAGTTAATGTTGATATACTTTTTGGCGGTTCTGGTTTTTCAAAAATTAAACTAGACGGTAATAGCTACTTTTTCTCATGGATCTGCGATGAATTAATGGGATTTCAGATCCAGGACCCGAAAAAAATACTAACTTTAAACAATAAATCTAATCTCAGCATTTTTTTTCATAAAGAAAAGCATGTGGATGTTGGTAAATTTGAAATATTTAAAAACAATAAAAAACTACACACAACCTGCGAAAAAGTTTCTGATTCAGTTTATTCTCTTTGTTTTAATGCAAATCCATATGGTACTTTTATAATTATCAATCCAAATTTTAGAAATCCGTTTTCAAATCCTAAAGACACAAGACGGCTTTATTGGAGATTTATGGGGTTAAAGTTGTCAGAAGAGTCTCAGGAAATGGAAAAAAGAGAACATCCGAAAGAGTGAAATATTGACTCTCTTGGCACCCCCCCGTAGATGTCTTGAATCACCAGCGACACAAGGGGTGAAGTGGTCACGGAAAATTGGACAGTCTGTTAAGCTCTAGTCCTCAACGAGGGAGGACGGTTTTTGCTGTCCAAGCAACGGAAGTTTTCAGCGGAGTTCAAGGCGAAGTTGGTGCTCGGTGAAATAGGAGTGTGTCTACCTGCGAGAATTTGAAACCGGTAGCCAGGCCCGTCAGGTGCTTGGAGACTGGTTTCGCTTTTACAACGAGCACCAACTGGACTTAGAGCTTGACTGCATCGTCAATCTGTCCAACCAACCAGATCTACCTCATTTGACCTTTCCCCCGCCAGGTATCCCAGTTAAAAGTTCGTGACGCCGGCCAAGGAGGCCATCGTCATGCGGAAGAGCCGATTCAGCGAGGAGCAGATCATCGGGATTTTGAAGCAAGCCGAGGCAGGCATGACTGTTGCCGCTGTATGCCGCCAGCATGGGATTTCCGACGCGACGTTTTACAAATGGCGGAGTAAATTCGGTGGATTGGAAGTGACCGAAGCACGTCGGCTACGAGGACTTGAGGAGGAAAACCAGCGTCTGAAACGGCTTGTGGCCGACCAGGCCTTGGACATTCAGGTTCTCAAAGAGGTCCTTGGAAAAAACGCGTAGAGCCCGCCGAACGCCGCTTGGCCGTGCGTCATGCCGTTGAGGCGCATGGTTATTCCGAGCGGCGGGCCTGCCAGTTGATGGGGATGAACCGTAGGACGTACCGGCGAGCGCCTGGCCCGGATAGCGACGCCGACCTGCGCGTCCGGTTGCGGGAACTGGCCGAGGAACGTCGGCGTTTCGGCAGTCCCAGGCTGCACATCCTGTTGCGGCGTGAAGGCGTTGCCGTAAACCACAAGCGGGTCGAGCGGGTGTACCGGGAGGAAGGACTGTCACTTCGGCTCAAACGACGCCGCAAGCGGGTCAGTCACTTGCGTGTCGTGCAGCCCGGACCGACCGGGCCGAACCAGCACTGGGCCATGGATTTCGTAAGCGATTGCCTGGAAAATGGCCGACGTTTCCGTGTGCTCACGGTGGTCGATCTCTTTGACAGGCAAAGCCCGATGATGGAAGTGGACCACTCCCTGACCGGCGAGCGGGTGGCGAGAGCTTTGGAACGTCTGAGTGCCATGGGGCAGTGTCCGGCAATCATCCGCACGGACAACGGGCCAGAGTTTACCAGCAAGGCCCTTGACCGCTGGGCGCATGGACGGGGAGTCAAACTGGAGTTCATCCGGCCTGGCAAGCCGATGGAAAACGGTCATATCGAAAGCTTCAACGGTCGGTTGCGGGATGAGTGCCTCAATGCCCAGACCTTCCGCTCGCTGGCCGAGGCCAAAAGGATCATCGAGGACTGGAGGCAGGATTACAACACCGTGCGCCCCCATAGCGCCCTTGCCGGGATGAGCCCGGAGGAATACCGAAGAGCCATTAAAGGGGAAAAACCTGAAACCAAGAGTCCGAACTTATCCTTGGTATACTCGAGGGGGTAAGGTCATAAGTCTCAAGTTAATAAGGCTGGAGATTTACTTTCAAATTATAAAAATAGAGATGAACTTTTTTGGGCGCTTACAGTTCTGACTAATTGGAGATCCTGTCACGGATACCCCATAAATACATTTCAAGCAACCTTACGTTCAAAATTGAAACATATAGACAACACGGCGCTCGTAGCGCAAAGACTAAAAAGAATTCCTTCAATATTTAAGAAGTTGCAGCGTTTTAGCTCAATGAAATTGTCTCGAATGCAAGATATCGGTGGGTTAAGAGCTGTTCTGACAGATATATCAAAGGTTCGAGCCCTTGAATCTGAATATAAAAGAAGTAGATTTAAGCACACGCTTGTTGACGATAAAGATTATATTTCTAACCCAAAATCTTCTGGTTATCGCGGGATTCATCTTATATATAAATATAGCAACAAGCTTGCCCCTGAATATTCAGGACTTCTATTAGAAATACAACTGCGGACTCGTATTCAGCATGCATGGGCCACCGCAGTGGAAACTATGGGTATATTTTTAGATCATGCTTTAAAATCTAGTGAAGGACCCAGCTCATGGCTTGAGTATTTTTCTTTAACAGGTTCAGCTTTTGCCCGCCTTGAAAATTGTCCACCTGCAGAAAACCATAAACATTTTACTGACGATGATCTTTACAATTTAGTTATTAGAAAAACTAGCGAACTAGATGTAATGAATAGACTTAGTGCGTTCAGTGTTGCTGTGCATAAGATAACTTCAGGGAAAAATACCNCGAGGTGGGCGTAGTGACATCCGCCCTGGTGGACTATGCCGAGCGCCGGCTTGCCGATGCCCTGGCCGTGGTCGAAGCCAAAGTGGGTGAAGTCATCGTGGGCTTTGATGGCAACACCATTTCCATTGCGGACAAGGCTGTTGATGCCGAACTGACGCCGGCACGAAAGAAAGGCCCCTTACGCGTGGCCGAGGCCCAGGCGTAGCCGGCGACCGCATAGACCACATTTCCCCGCCCTAGGATAGGCCATCCGAAAAGCCAGAACCCTACTGGCCTGGGCGGGGATTCAATATAGGGGCAAGCTGAGGGGGCTTGAAGATGGGTATACGTTGGGAAGACTTTGATGACATGCTTCTTGTTGAGCAAACAGATATAAAAGAATATTTTAAATGGCGTCGTTTGTTGGTTGAGGATAGAATGCCTCAACTAAAAGAGAAAAGTATTCTTTTTTTAGCTGTTTCGAGTGGCAAATGTTGTGCAGAAGAAATATTTATTGAAATACTGGATGTAGCCGAAAGATGGAATGTCCCGTGGCAATATATCAAAGAGTCTGTTGAAAAAAACGAATTTACTATTGGTGTGTCGTTGATGTTTCGAGATGTCTCTGATGTGTTTGGTCGCCACAATATTCGTTGTGGAATTCCTTTGTCAGAAATTGAAAATGCAGAAAATTTAAATCCTGATCTAAAAAAAAGAGCAATAACATGCCAAGTTAATAAATTAAGACAGAAAGAAAGAGATGAATCATCGGCTAGATCAAAATTAGAAAGAATAATAGTAAATATGGCGTTTGAAAATAACAACGACTACTTAAATACTGTTGATATTAATGACGCTAAATACTCAAAAATGGTTAGCCTCCCATGTGGAAACCCATGGAAAGAAAAAGTAAAGGCGTCGATTATTTATTTAATAGAAAAACTTAACAGTGTACATGGTAGTGTTGATGGTAAAATAAAAAAAGAAAAAATATCATCTTGTCATAATGATGTGTATTCTAGGACATTGAAGGCAACAAATGCTAAACAAAAAAAACAAATACAAGAGCTAATTGCTGGATATGAGGGTGCGGCAAGACTGGCCAGTGAGATTGGAAGACGCGGGCAGAAAAACGGCACCCCTTGGTCGGAATCGGAAGTCTTGACCTTGGCTGACGAACTTGGCGTCTCCCTCAAAGGCGACTGCCTGAGAGCTTTCAAAGCAGGGATGCCGGCCGATCTGGTGAAAAAGGACGCCGGAGCCCGCCCGATAACCCCCCGCGAAGAATCCCCCGACGACGTGGAAAGCTAGACAGGACAAGGCTTCCCGCCAGTTTCAAGAATACCTCGACCACGTGAAATATGCCCCGGTGTCGTCAACGATGCCGGGGTATTTTTTTACGTTGCTCAGGTATTATTTACGATGTGGGGGGTATTTTTCGCTTGAATAGTCCAACAAATATCAGGGCCAAGTGATCCGGGCCGCCCGCGTTGGCGGTCATACAAAAGGAGATTGGCCCATATGACCACGCATCAGCATCTTTCCGAGGCATCTCTTCTGCGCCTTCCTCAAATCGTCGGTGATAAGAAACGCGGCATCCCGCCGTTGGTCCCTGTGTCGCGGTCCACATGGTGGGCTGGTGTCAAGGACGGCCGCTTCCCTAAACCTGTCCGCATCGGTGAACGCTGTGTCGCCTGGAGGGCCAGGGACATCGAGGCGCTTATCGAGCAGTTGCAGTAGGGGGGCATTCATGGACACCAAAATGCAAAACCCCGGTGACGGCCGGGGCTTCGCGGAAAAAGTGGTTATCAGCGGTGATGAAGCCCTTGTGCCAAGCCCTGCCCCAAATGGCAACGACAATTCCGCTTCGGCCCAACGGTCCCGGATGCTGGCCGCCCTCATCAAAGGCCCCGTCTCGACGCTGGCCGCCCGCAAGTATCACGACATCCTTCACCCCGCTGCACGGGTCCAGGAACTTCGGGATCGTGGCCACTTGATCGACACTGTACGGATCGACGACGTGACGGCCGAAGGAAACGTGCATCGCGTCGCCCTGTACCTCTATCGGGGCATGAAGGGGGCGGAATGACCAACACCTTCGATGCCCTGCAAACACCGGCCGGATTTCTGGCTCTGCTCTACCCCGACGCCGACTTCGACGGCTGGTTGACCTTCTTCACCAAGACCCCGGACGGCAAGACGGCGACGGCGGCCTTCCATCGCTCCCGGCTGGCCGAGGCCGAGAAATGGGCGCTTGTCCAGGCAAAAGGCTCCAACGTCTGGCATGGCGTCTGTCTGCGGAAGGAAAAGCCAGCCAAGGGCAAACGCGGCGAGGCCAAGGACGTGATCGCCATCCCCGGTATGTGGCTGGACCTGGACGTGCGCGGCCCCGGACATGCTGAAAAGAACCTGCCGGCCAGCTTCGAGGATGCCCTCGACTTCATCAAGACCTTGCCTCTCAAGCCCACGGTGATGGTCAACACGGGCGGCGGGTGGCAACTGTATTGGCTGTTTCCGGAACCGATGAGGCTTTCCTCGGAAGCCGACTGGAACCGGGCCAAGGCCGTGTCGGAGCGGTGGCAACGCTTCATCATCGCCATGGGCAGGGAGCGCGGGTGGAAGCTGGACAACACGTCCGATCTGCCCCGCGTGCTGCGCCTGCCTGGGTCATACAACAGAAAGACGGCAACGCCGATCCTGGTGACGGTGCCGCCGGATCATGTGGACCTCACTGCCCGGTATGATCTGGCCGCCATCGAAGCCGTGCTGCCCCCGGTCGAGATGCCCCAGGCCGAGCAGGATCAAGCCGAGGCCCACGACGACGTGGCCGATGCCGACATCAAGTTGATTCTGCCCAAGTGCGCTTGGGCGCGGCACTGCCGGGACGATGCCGCCGCCCTGCCGGAGCCTGAGTGGTATTCTATCCTGTCCATTCTGGCCCGGTGCAAGGACGGGGCGCGGTTGGCCCATGAGATGAGCAAGGCCCACTCCAAATACAACCCGGCCGAAACCGACGCCAAGCTGAAGCAGGCCATGGACAAGGCCGGCCCCCGAACCTGCGAAAGCATCAAGGCCAACTTCGGCACGTACTGCAATGGCTGCTCTGAACACGTCACCTCGCCCATCGTGCTGGGGAGGCCTTATGCCCGGCGAACCGAAAACTGCCGGCCTGTCGGTTTCGACGATTGCGCTCCGCCTTCTATCTCGCCGGACATCCTTCCTGGCATCCTGCGGGCATTCCCATTGGCCCTGTCCGAATCCATCCAGGTGCCTTACGAGTTGGCCCTCATCAATGCCTTAGGGGCTGTCGCCGTCGCCGCGCAGCGGAAATTCCGAGTCATGGTCAAACCGGGCTACGCCGAGCCGATCAACATCTATGCCTTGTGCGCCCTCCCACCCGGTGAACGGAAGTCCTCGACCGTGGAAGCCTGCAAGCGCCCCCTGGTTGAGTGGCAGGCCGCCAAGCGTCAGGAGATGCGTGACGATATCCGGGACGCGGAATCCGAGCGCAAGACGATAGAAAAGACCATTGAGACGAAGCGAACCAAAGCGGCGGCCGTCACCGACGAAAGCCGCCGGGATATGATCGAGGAGATCAAGCGCATGGAGCGGGCGCTTCCTGAAATCCCGGTTGTGCCCCGCCTGTTGGCCGATGACGCCACGCCCGAAGCTCTGGCCGCCTTGCTGGAACGGCAGGACGAACGGATCGGGATGCTTGAAGCCGAGGGCGGTTTCTTCGACACCCTGGCAGGCCGTTACTCGAACGGCATCCCCAATCTTGACTTGATCCTCAAAGGCTGGTGCGGAGAACCCACACAGGTGGATAGGAAGGGCCGTGATGCCATCTTCCTGAAAAGCCCCCTGCTGACCTTGGTCATCAGCCCGCAACCGGAAATTGTCCAAGGCCTCGCCACACGACCAGGGTTCCGTGGGCGTGGACTGGTCGGTCGGTTCCTGTACATCTTGCCGCAAAGCCGCCTTGGCGGACGGGAAATCGAGACGATCCCTGTTCCGGCAACATTGCTCTATTCCTGGCGTGACACGCTCTTTCGGCTTCTGGAAACGGTATGGGCTGTTGGTGAAGATGGCGAGAAAGCAAGCCATGGGATCGGACTGACTCTCGACGCCCTGGACCTCTGGAAACGCTTCGCCACGTTGGTGGAAGCTGGCCTCCTGCCCGGTGGCGAATTTGAGTATATGAGCGATTGGGCCGGGAAGTTTCCTGGCCAAGCCATCCGCCTTGCCGGCCTGATTCATGTTGCCACGGCTGCCGATCCATTGGCCCCCATCGACTGCAAAACGATGTCCTCCGCCCTGTCCGTCGCTGCCATCCTGGCCGAGCACGCCAAAGCCGCCTATGGGCTCATGGGGTCCGACCCGGCCCAGGAGTGCGCCAAGGCCATCTTACGGTGGATTGAGCGAGATCGGGTGGCAACCTTCACGGCAAGAGATGCGTTGCGGGCTGTCCGAGGACGTTTCCCGACCATGGAAAAGATCATTCCTGGCTTGAACATCCTGGAAGAACGCGCCTTCATTTTTGAGGCGTCGGGCGAATCCCGGAGGGGACCTGGCCGGAAGCCGAGCGCGGCTTACATCGTCAACCCGAAGACCTGGGGAGAGGTGTAGCCATGGGCTTTGCTGAAAATTGGACACGCATTGCTGACGCTCCCCATCATCCGACCCTAAAGGACAAATTGGACACAATGGACACAATTCAGGGGCAGACCTCGCCCCGAGGCAATTCTGTCCATACTGTCCATATTGTCCATAAGGATTCTATCCGGGAAGACTTGAGCAAGGGGGCTTCGGCCCCCCACACCGGCCTGGAGTGGGGCACCTGTCCGCCCGAGTTAGACGCCGACAAATACGGCAGTCAATGGGCCGCCTTTGATCTGGCGGACCTCGCCAAGCTCTACGGGATGCGGATCGTCCGTGCCGGCGAGCGCATCCTCGCTACCTACCCCCCGGCGTTCGACCCCGAGTTGATCGCCTATGCTTCCGAACTGCTGTCCGAGGCCCGGACATATCTGGCCGCCCATCTGGACAAGCTGCCCGTCCTGGAACCGGCCGAGGCCGCGACCGCCATCAAGGAGATCATGCGCCAGCACAAGGGGCTTCGGTTTTGTCGCGGCGACGATGGGAGCCGATGGCCGCTGTACCCGAAGACATGGAGCGCCGGGCAGAGGGCGACCGTGCAAGCACTGTGGTTCGCTGCTGGTGATGCTCTTGACCACGACAACTTCGAGGAGATTGACCGATGACTTCATATCCCTGCCCCGCCTGTGGTGGCGACGCTGTTTTTTGTTCCTGCGACGCCCTGTCCCTGGAAGACCAACGGCGGTTGGTGGATGCCCTGAAGCACGAGTTTCGGGACGTGGACCATGCCATCGATGTGGCCATCGAGACATGGGAGGCCCGCAACCTGCTCCACACTGCCGCCTTCGAGTACGTGCTCGAAAATGGATCTGACGACGTACGTGATGCCCTCCGGTCGGCATTCCGAAAATGTTTCGGGGTCCAGGCCGACGCCTACGGCCCGAACGGCGAAAGGTATTTCACCCTTGAGACGGTGGCCGGGGTGTTGGGCCTGACGGTGGAGGAGACGGAGGCCAAGGCCAGGAAGTGGCTGGGGCCGGAGGCCCTGGACCCGCGTGATGACATTAGCTGGGTGAACTAGGGGGAGGAATAATGCGACAAGCTGACGCAAAAAAGAATCGAGGCCGTCCTCGCGGTGGGAATCGAGAATTTGCTCGGCTGGCCGGCATGTCCGAAGCGGGCGTGCGCCGGGCACGGAAAGTTGCTTCTCTCTCCCTCGAAGCCCAGGAAGCGGCAAAACGGCTCCGCCTGGATAGCAACCAATCCGCCTTGCTCGCGGCGGTAAAATGTTCTTCCGCCAGGGATCAGGTCGCCGTGCTGGAGGAATGGGGCAAGCCGCTGTCGCCCGAGGACGTGGAACTGAAAGAGTGGAACCGCCTTGTAGACGCCTGGAATAGCGCACGCCCTGCAATCCAAGCTCGCTTCCTCTCCGGTGTGGATGAGGCTTTGGGGATAAAGCGATGAATGGGCATACCCGCTTTCCCAACACCGCCCCCGATCCCGGCACCGTAGCCGAGGCCCAGGCCGTTGCCTACCTGGAATCCCTCGACCGGAAGTTGCACGCCAAGAAGAGCCAAAACTCGGCTGCTGTGCCTGATAATGCAGGGCCAAAGCAGGCCCGACCTGTGGCCTTCATCGGTATCGACCCCGGCGCTACCGGCTGCGCTGCCCTCATCCACGACGGTGGTCACGATCTGTTCGACTGGCCCGGTGACCCGGCGTTGGTGGTGCCCAGGCT
>JGI20225J20221_1000922_pt1 | contig 15507 bp, 13 predicted proteins | sample BioMet4_FD_20221 | JGI IMG/M metagenome (IMG submission 20221) | reverse complement strand
GCACTCTTCGGAGGCGCCGATTCCATACGCGATTTTATTGCTTTCCCAAAAAATAATTCCGGACGCGACCTTATGGCTGATTCTCCTGCTCAGATTTCTGAAGAACAGCTTAAAGAGCTTTGTCTGAAAATAGTGAAATAAGTTTCCTTTTTTACGAAGGATAAACCAGCAACGGCAAACGGGTGTGAAACATCATTCGTTGCGTCAGACTGGGGTTTAGCAATTTGGTTATCATATTGCGTTTATGCGTCGTCATGCTGATTAACCCGATGTCATTGTTACGGATATACATTTCCAGACCTTTGAAAATATCATCGCTTACTATCAAATCGCAGCTTATTCGTATTTCTCCGAATTCCTTTTGCATGTATTCATTCATTTCATCAAACTTAGCTTTATCCCAGGGTTTTTTCCTGCCAAGGCTAACATGTACGCAGTGAACTTTAACATCGAAAAAGCGAACAAGATTTAACAAATGACTGACAGAAACGAAATCCGAATCATCAAAATCGGTGGCATAAAGGATATTTTGAATGCTTTCTATCGGTTTAAAGACAAATTTTTCGGGAACAACCAGCACGGGATATTTTGTATTTGCAATGATTTCTTTGGTGGTACTTCCCCAGAGCGAATCTTCTGATTCTTTTCCTTTTGTGCCTAAAATGATAATGTCCGGTTTATAAGTATCGCTATACATCAGTATAGCTTCGGATGGTAAACCATTGATCATCGAATAGGTTATTTCTACTCCCGAAATGCCTTCTTTTTTCAATTGTTCATTCAGTTCATTTTTAAGCTCTACCATTTCTTTTTTATGGTCGCGCCCGGTATCTGTCATAAAAGCGGTTGGGTTGGCCTGTATGGGAAAAACAGTATCTTCGTAAGGTACAGGACTTATTATCGGTTCATAATAAACATGAAGTAATTTAATTTGGGCATGAAGTTTTGCGGCAAGAGCTATCGCCACCTCTGTGGTTTTAGGATAATCTTTGGAAAAATCAACCGGGAGAAGAATTTTTCGTTCCTTTCGTTCTTTTAGGGTAACCGGCTTTCGTTCTTCCCCATACTGTTTTTTAATTTCTTCAATTATTTTCATCGCTCCCGCTACATCGCTTTCGCGGATTAAAACATTTACTCCGGTGGAAATATCGGGTTGAATCAGGTTTTCATTTTTAAGAAAACATTCTATTCCTTCCGACTCCAGGCGCCCTTTAAGCAAATGAGCACGTGAATAGGAATAGGTTGCTACGGAAATGATTTTTTCTTCTTTCATGACTACGAATTTTATTATTAATACGTATTTTAATATTGAAATGTTTCAATCAAAAATAATATTGCAGATTTTTTTTAATTTTAAAAAACCTGTCAACGTTATTTTTAACATAATCTTTTGTATCTTTGCAACTTATATTTTGCATCATGAAATATCCATGGAACAACGTTCATTTAAACCGTGAATGATAATGATGGATATTCCTTGTGACCATTAAAAAACAAGTTATTAACACTTGAAATATCCATAAGGACAATGTCCAAACAAATCGAAAATGATATTTTATGGATATTCCCCCGAGATATCGGGGCAAGCTATTTGACCAATAAAAAATAAAAGTAATAACACATGAAACCAGTTCATTCTTCAAGAAAAACAAGTGTCCCTTCCCGCCGTAAGCCGAAATCTGTAACAGGATCAAAAGGCTACCCTAAAAATAAACCGGACCGTAAGGAAGAATCCTTTTCCGATGAAAAAGACACATCCCGCAGAAAAGAAAGACCAGGCGGCAAACCAGCAACAGACACCAAGCGTGTTTATAAAAGCACATCTGCTCCCCGTTCCGGACGATCTTTTGATCGGAGTGAAGATCAACGTAGCAGACCGAAATTCGGCAAACCAGATAGAGACGAGAAGAGAAGCGACAGACCAAAATTTGATAGATCGGATAGAGACGAGAAGCAAAGCGACAGACCAAAATTCGGCAGATCGGATAGAGACGAGAAGCAAAGCGACAGACCAAAATTCGGCAGATCAGATAGAGACGAAAAGCGAAGTGACAGACCAAAATTCGGCAGATCGGATAGAGACGAGAAGCAAAGCGACAGACCAAAATTTGGTAGATCGGATAGAAACGAGAAGCAAAGCGACAGACCAAAATTCGGTAAACCGGATAGAGACGAAAAACGAAGCAGCAGACCGAAACCCGGAAATCCGGATAAGGATCTTATCCGTTTAAATAGATATTTGGCAAATGCCGGCGTTTGTTCGCGTCGCGAAGCCGATGAACTTATCCGTGCCGGAGCGGTGTCGGTAAATGGAGCCATTGTTACCGAGCTGGGAACCAAAGTATCTTCAACCGATAAAGTGCAGTATGGCGACCAAACCCTAAAAAGAGAAAAACTTCAATATCTACTTCTGAATAAACCCAAAGGATATATTACCACACTCGACGACCCACAGGATAGAAAAACTGTTTTCAGTTTGATACAGGATGCATGCAAAGAGCGGATTTACCCGGTAGGTCGCCTCGACCGTAATTCAACAGGTTTACTATTGTTTACCAACGACGGCGATCTGGCCAAAAAGCTAACTCACCCAAGTTATGGTGTTACTAAATTATACCATGTTGAACTCGATAAACAACTTACCAAAAATGATTTCGCTAAAATTATGGAAGGTGTTGAGCTTGAAGATGGCTTTGTGAAATTTGATGCTATGGAATATACCAGCGAAGGAAGCAGCAAAAAAGAACTGGGAGTGCAAATTCATTCAGGACGCAATCGTATCGTACGCCGTGTTTTTGAATCTTTTGGTTATACCGTCGTAAAACTCGACAGGGTTCTTTTTGCCGGTTTAACCAAAAAAAATCTCCCGAGGGGAAAATGGCGGTTTCTCGCTCAGGAAGAAATCAACCATCTGAAAATGTTTAAAGGCTAATTGGTTACAATTCTGCCCAATTGTCCGTTGATGCTTTGGCTCAGCGATTTCAAAACCTGAAGCCGCTGCATTAATGCAATAACTTCTTCTTCGTCGTTTGCAATTTTAATCTTTTTTAGACAATCGTGCATCAACTGCGAAACCCTTTTGGACTTGAATCCCAAAACCGACGAACGCACGGCTTCTTTCAGTTTTTCCTCTTCGGTAGGTACGGTAATCCGTTTACGTTCCCAGTTTTTGCTTAATTCGTAGGGCGAACTGATTAAATCAACGGAGATTATACTTATTTCGCTGTCGGGATGTGTAATAAAATGGTGTTCGTCGGGAATAAAACCCGTAGGTGAACCGGCTACAAATTCTTCAAATATTTTCTGATACTCCGGATTTTCAAATTGCAAATCGTCGTTTTTTAAATCATTCACAATAAACAAAGCAACTTTCACCGGAACCGTAATCATTTGTTTATCTTCATTTTCGACTTCAAACCGTATTTCTTTATTTCCATACTGAAGAAGCAACCGGATTAAATCCTTCTCCTGAAATTCGATGTTGTACGGATCAACTTCCAGTTGTTGGGGAGCGGTATAGGACGTAGGTTCGGGAATGGCTTCCCGTTCAGTTATTTGGTGAGTTTTATTAAATTGCTTTCGCAGAAGCTTGTTCAATTCCGTCATCAGTGCCTGTTCCGAAATATCAAGCATTCCGGCACACTCCTTCACATAAACCGAACGTGTAATGCCATCAGGAATTAACGAGACTGAACTGATGATTTCCTTAATCAAATTGGTTCTTTTGATGGGATCGTTGGCGGCTTCTTCAAGTAATAAATTCGTTTTAAATGTAATAAAATCACTGGCGTTTTTTTCAATAAATTCCTTGACTTCAGCCGTCCGGTGTTTGCGGGCAAACGAATCGGGATCGTCTCCACCGGTAAAAAGAACGATCTTTACATTCATACCTTCTTCCAGCACCATATCAATGCCACGAAAAGAAGCCTTGATGCCGGCAGGGTCGCCGTCGTACAAAATGGTAATATTTTGTGTAAAACGTTTGATGAGTTTGATTTGCTCGGTAGTAAGCGAGGTGCCCGACGAAGCCACCACATTTTCTATTCCTGCCTGATGAAGCGAGATAACATCGGTATACCCTTCCACCAGGTAACAGTTATCGTTGGATATGATGGAATTTTTGGCAAAATAAATGCCGTAAAGCGTTTTACTTTTGCTGTAAATATCCGACTCCGGCGAGTTGATGTATTTCGACTTTGTTTTGTCTTCGGTCAAAATACGTCCGCCAAATCCAATAATTCTTCCGGTAAGATTATGAATGGGAAACATCACCCGCTGGCGAAAACGGTCGTAATGTTTATCTTCTTTTTCGATGCTTAAACCCGTTTTTACTAAATGCTGAATTTGATAAGCATTTTTAAGCGCCTCGTTGGTAAAAGCATCCCATTCGCCAGTGCTGTAGCCCAACTGGAATTTTTCTATGGTCTTGTCCAGAAAGCCTCTTTCGTGGAAATAGGATAGCCCGATGGCTTTTCCTTCCGTAGTTTCGAAAAGCTGGCTTGTGAAAAATTTTTGAGCATATGCTGTAACCAGATAAAGACTTTCCTTTTCATTTAGCGCCTGCTGTTGCTCCGGCGTTTGCTCTTCTTCTTCTATTTCAATATTATATTTCTTTGCTAAATACCTAAGCGCTTCCGGATAGGTATAATGCTCGTGCTCCATGATGAAGTTCACGGCATTTCCTGCTTTTCCGCATCCGAAACATTTAAAAATGCCTTTAGCCGGAGAAACATAAAACGAAGGTGTTTTTTCGTTGTGAAAAGGGCAAAGCCCAACAAAATTGCCTCCGCGCTTTTTTAACGACACAAACTCTCCTACCACATCTTCCACATGAGCGGTATCGAAAATTGTTTGTATGGTATCGGGAGGAATCACGTTGATTTTTAGATTTTAGATTGCAGATTCTTTAAATTGCAAACTTGAAAAGTAGAAAAGTAGTGCCCCGGCAGTTATTTTTCCACCAAGGCACTTAAAATGAAGAATTATTTCATCAATTCTTCGAGCTTCTTTTTCAGGGCATCTCCGCGAAGATCTTTAGCTATAATTTTTCCGTCTTTATCTACTAAAACATTAGCAGGGATAGCCATAATTCCATAAAGTTTACCGGCAGCATTTGCCCAGCCTTTAATATCGGAAACATGGTTCCAGGTCAGTTTGTCGTCTTTAATGGCTTTGAACCAGTCTTCTTTTTTACGGTCGAACGAAACACCGAGTATTTCAAGTCCTTTTTTATGAAATACCTGATAATTAGCTACCACATTCGGATTTTCGGCCCGGCAGGATGAACACCAGGATGCCCAGAAATCAACCAACACATATTTTCCTTTGAACGACGACAGAGAAACGGGTTTATCTTCGGTATTATTCATGGTAAAATCGGGCGCCGGTTGTCCAACGGCCACTTTTTTAAGTATTTCTATCCGTTCTTTCATTTTTATCACATAAACGGATTTTGAAAGCGATGTGTCGATAGCTTTGTCGAACGATTCAAGGTCTTCCAGCGTAAACTGATAGGCATTGCTCATCACCAGCCATGGAGAAAGCACAGTCTTAGGATTTTCCCTGACATATTTTGCTGTAAAAGCCGATTTTTCTTTATCTACTGCTTCCGACAGAGAATCAAGCTTTTTAAGCGTTGGCATATTGTTCGCTTCCTTTGCTTTTTGGTATTGGGCATCCAAAGCATCTAATTTTTTATCAAAATCACCAACGGATTTTAAATACGCCAGATATTGATCCTGGGTAGCTGAACCGGTAATTTTAGCTTCAGAAAGACTGTCGGCATTGGCTGTAATTTGAATATCCGATGGATCTACAAACAATTTAATCTTATCTGGTTTATCACCAACGGTAATGTAATAATATTCCGGCAAGGTAATTTTTCCCTTTAAGGTAAATTTTCCTCCGGCAAGCGAAGTTGAATCCACGGTAACAAACGTTCCGTTTTCACGTTTTTGCAACAGAACTTTACCATCAGTAATGCCTGAAATTGTTGCATTTATAGTAAATTCGTTCTGTGCATTTTTGTGTTTTCCCGTGCAGCCAAATATCAGGATGGCAGCTAACGATAATACGAGCAGTTTTTTCATTTTGATTTTTAATTTGTTGATTTTTTGGTTTTTATATTTAATTTTAATAATGAAGGAAGTTTCTATTTTTTAATCTTTAAAAATAAATATTGCGACAATATGACTAAAGCCAGCGTAACGATGGAACTGAGAATGATACGAAAAAAAGTGGTAAAAAACTCACTAAAACGGAACACTTCGATATAGAACAACAGAAAATGATGAATAAGAATCAACAATCCGGCATACGAAAAAAACCAGGGAAACCCCATATCCTGTATGCCGGGTTTTACTCCGGATTCGTACTGAGCTTTGGTGGCAATCATTTTAAGTACGCCGGGTCTGGCAAAAGCCATCAATACCGAAGCGGCGGTGTGCATGCNCAAGGATCAATAAAAGCAACGCGCCAGTTTCAAAGGCAAAAAGCAGAATGAACAAAACATATAAATTACGCATTAAATATTATCCGCCCAAAACGCTATTCTGGTTTTAATAAAAAAATCTCGTTAATTATTACCAGAATGAAAAACCTTTTAATGCCGTTTTTAAATAATAGGTTATTCATTCTTTTTTTATCGCATTGATTTATCCTCGCAGTTGTTGTTGTTCCTCTCTCATCAAATTTTTCACAATACTCCACATATCCAATGGCATTAAAAACGTGGAAAATTTAACATCTACAGTATAAAAATTATCTCCTTTGGCCAACATAAAAATTCTTGTATTCGTACAATCATAATTCCCTTCCGGGAAAAAGCAGGGAATAAACCACTGGTGAAGGGAGATATGACAGTATCACCCTTTGGCCAAACCGGAACATGGGGTAGGGAATTTTTCGGGTGTGCCAGGGGAGCCGGAATCGGTAGCCATTTTTGCCCATTTCCGCATATGCAAACTCGTACCTAATTTTGATTGTTTTTTTCTTTTATCTTTTTTGCGCTTATCTTTTCGTTTTTTTTGTGTAAAACGGGACAAATCACCGAACCAAAAATTTTGAGAACGCTTCTTTTAGCAATACCAACAATCGCCTCCCGGGCAGAAAATGACCAGCGCATGTCCTTTTTCAATGTTAAAATTGCGGTCCGCCCTTTTGTTCTAACAATTTATAGTAGGTTTATTGCGTTTGCTGGTAAGAGTTTGAAATTACTTTTTGCGGAAATGATACTCAATAAACGTTGCCTATAAAAAGTATTCTTTAACCAAAAAAATTATTTGGTTAATCCCGTTTTTTCAAAAAAGCAATTCAAACGACAAGGAATTGAAGGCCGTTGCCCATTTTTCTTCGGGCAAAGTTTTGCTTGTTAAGGTTTTTCGCCAGGTGAAAAAATTACTCGGAAATGTTATTGCGATGTAAGTATATATCGAAGGGCGCTGTTATTCTGTTAGTGTGAATTTAAAATAGAAGACGTACTGATAAATAATGTGATCGTTAGGCGCAATCCAGCCAAAAATGCAAATTTACAACGTCCAACCAGCCTAAAAAAAGGAAAGAAAAAGTTAATGCTTTTCCCATAAAAAATAGCAAAGAGGCGTAACGCATATTGTATAGGCAATCAGTTAGGGCTGTTTTTGGGGCAGGCTATCTTATCAAAAAACGGTAAAACTTATGGTATAGTTTTTTCAAAAGCAATAAACCGGTTGGCCCTCGAGGCCACAGCAGGCGCCAACGGCGTCCCCTTCAGCAACAATTGAACACAGGGGCCAATTTTTGTTTTGCAAATGAATACGTTTATTCCAGGGCCCACGAAGCATGGAACCGCCACCGGCTAAATAAATACCCGTTTGATAAATATCGGCCGATAATTCGGGTGGAGTCATTTCAAGAGCATTTAAAACAGCAGCTTCAATCTTGGAAATGGATTTATCGAGGGCATGAGCGATTTCTGCATAATTGACAAAAATTTCCTTGGGAATTCCGGTAAGCATGTCGCGTCCATGAACAGGATAGTCGGGTGGAGGATTGTCAATTTCGGTCATGGCGGCGCCGACTTCAATTTTAATGGTTTCGGAAGTACGTTCTCCAATATTGATATTGTGTTGTTTACGCATATATTCCTCAATATCGGCATTAAAATCATCACCGGCAATCCGGATAGATTTATTATTTACAATCCCGCCAAGGGCAATAACGGCGATTTCGCTGGTTCCACCACCAATATCAATAATCATATTTCCGGTTGGTTCCAACACATCAATTCCAATTCCGATAGCGGCAGCCATCGGTTCATGGATAAGCCGAACTTCTTTGGCTCCGGCTTGTTCGGCAGAATCCTTAACGGCTCGTTCTTCCACTTCGGTAATACCCGAAGGGATGCAAATAACCATCTTTAAAGCGGGTGGAAATAATGATTTTCCCGTACCGGTCATTTTAATCAGTTCACGAATCATGTATTCGGCTGATTGAAAGTCGGCAATAACTCCATCGCGTAAAGGGCGTATAGTTTTGATGTTTTCGTGGGTTTTGCCATGCATCATCATGGCTTTTTTCCCTACGGCAATTACTTTACCTGTATTTCGTTCAATAGCAATGATCGAAGGTTCATCTACTACAACTTTATCATTATAGATGATAATGGTATTTGCAGTTCCAAGGTCCATTGCTATTTCCTTGGTTAAAAACGAAAAAAGTCCCATTTTTTATATTTAATTATTTTTTTTAATGCTTAAAATGTCTGACGCCTGTAAAAACCATGCTTAAACCATGACTGTTGCAATAATTTATCGTATCGGCATCCCTGATGGAACCGCCTGGCTGAATGATGGCTTTTATCCCCGCTTTGTCAGCTATTTCTGCTGAATCGGCAAAGGGAAAATACGCATCCGAAGCCATAACGGCACCATGCAAATCAAATCCAAACTCTCCAGCTTTAGCCACTGCCTGCTTTAACGCATCAACCCGTGAAGTTTGTCCGACACCACTTGCAATGAGTTGTTTATTTTTTGCAATCACTATCGTATTGGATTTTAAATGCTTTACAACTTTATTAGCAAAAACTAAATCTTTTATTTCAGCTTCTGAAGGACTTAGGATAGTTACCGTTTTCATGTTATTGGAAGTTTCAACAATATCATCCCTTGTTTGTTCAATAACTCCGTTCAAAACCGACCTAAACAGTCTTTTGGGAAGCTGATTTGATTTCGACTGCAAAATTATTCTATTTTTCTTTGATTGAAGAAGTTCAAGCACATTTTTTTGATAACCGGGTGCTAAAATAATTTCGAAAAATAATTTATTGATTTCTTGTGCTGTGTCCAAATCAATAGAGGCATTGGTTATTAGCACACCTCCGTAGGCAGAAACCGGGTCTCCGGCAAGAGCATCTTTCCATGCGTCGATTAATTTATTACGACTTGCTAATCCGCAAGCGTTGGTATGTTTGATAATGGCAAAGGTGGTTTCATCGAAATCATTGATCAGGTTAATTCCCGAATCAATGTCTATCAAATTATTATAGGATATTTCCTTCCCATGAAGCTGTTCAAAAATTTCGTTCAGGTTGCCATAAAATATTCCTTGCTGGTGTGGGTTTTCGCCATAACGCAATGTTTTTGAGGAAGTAATACTCTTTTTAAAGACGTTGCACCCGCCATCGGAATTGAAATAATCGAAAATTGCCGTGTCGTAATGAGAAGAAATATTAAAAGCCATGGCAGCAAATTTCTTACGTTCCTTAATTCCTGTATAGCCCTGATTATCGGATAATAGCTGGAGCAAATCGGAATATTGTTCCGACGAACTCACCACCAGAACATCTCTATAATTTTTTGCCGCTGCCCTGATTAATGAAATGCCACCAATATCAATTTTCTCGATTATTTCGATTTCGTCGCTGGTTTTTTTCAGGGTTTCTTCAAAAGGATAAAGATCAACAATAACCAGGTCAATTTCGGGAATTTCGTAGGTTTTCAGGGTTTCCTGATCATTTTTTTCATCGCGACGGGCAAGTATACCGCCAAAAATTTTGGGATGAAGTGTTTTTACCCTTCCCCCAAGTATAGCCGGATAATTGGTAAGGTTTTCAACCTGTATAGCCTCTATTCCAAGTTTTTGAATATATTCAAATGTACCTCCAGTTGATATCAGTTTTACTCCCAGCGAATGTAATTTTTTGACGACGGGCTCCAGATTATCTTTATAATAAACTGAAAGCAAAGCTGTTTTTATTTTTCTTAAATCTTCCATTAAAAATATTTTCTATTAATGATATCATATATCTGTATTCCCGAAAATTACGCTTATTTTTTACTAAAAGCTGCCTTTCGGTAACATCATGCAATTTTATCAAAAAACGCTCTAACAAACAATTAAATTTCAATAAATTTTCAATAATTATATTATTTTTACAAAATAAAACTCCTTCAACAACATAATCAGGCATGTTATTGTTTTTAAGATTATTCCGCGAAAGTTATTTGTTTGCCATTCAATCTATTTTAGCAAACAAGGTCCGAACTATATTATCTTTACTCGGAATTACCATTGGTATTTTTTCGGTCATTTCCGTATTTACCATCTTCGATTCGATTGAAAGTACAATTAAAAAAAGTATTGAAAGTCTGGGAAGCAATGTTTTGTATGTTCAAAAATGGCCATGGGCTTTTGCCGAAAAGGATTATCCCTGGTGGAAATACATAAAACGTCCCGAAGCACAATTGACTGACATGGAAGAAATTCAAAAGCGAAGCCAGGCTTCTGACGCTTGTGCTTTTGAAGCTTCAGACAGCCGATTGGTTAAATATGAAAAAAATTATATAGAAGATGCCAATATTACGGCTGTTACTCAGGATTTTGATAAAGTTACCTTTTTCGAAATTGACGACGGACGGTATTTTGTTCCATCGGAAACGGCTTCGGGCAAAAACGTAGCAATTTTAGGAAGCGATATCGTTAAAAACCTTTTTGGAAATACTTCAGCCATTGGTAAACGCATTACTCTTTATGGACAAAAGGTTGAAGTCATCGGTGTTTTTAGCAAACAGGGAAACAGCACTTTCGACAATTCAACCGATAATCAGGTGGTTATCCCAATAAATTTTGCACGCAATTTTATAGATCTGAAAAATGAACGTTCCGGAAGTACCATCGTTGTAAAAGCTAAAAAGAATGTAACTAACGAAGAACTGATTGATGAATTAACCGGTATTATGCGTTCCGTCCGGAAACTAAAACCTTCGGCAGAAAATAATTTTGCCATCAACGAAACAAGTATTATCACCAAAGGATTTGACAGTCTTTTCCGGGTAATTGCCATTGTGGGCTGGATCATCGGAGGATTTTCGTTACTGGTGGGTGGTTTTGGCATTGCCAATATTATGTTTGTGTCGGTTAAAGAACGGACTACCATTATTGGAATTCAAAAATCGCTAGGAGCCAAACGCTATTTTGTTTTGTTGGAATTTTTATTTGAAGCCATTTTTCTATCCCTTATCGGAGGAATTGTTGGATTGCTGATCATATACATGGCAACGCTGGTTATTTCCTATTCATTTGATATGAAGCTGATACTTACCCAGGGAAATATCATTTTAGGATTGGGCGTTTCGATGTTTATCGGACTCGTTGCCGGCTTATTTCCGGCTTTTACGGCTTCGCGCTTAAACCCGATTGAAGCAATGCGCTCTACGTTTTAATTTTACTATTTTGAAGCCAGCGTTTCCACATGAATAGTAATTTCTACATTTGGAATTCGGTCTTTAATTTCAGCTTCTATCCTGTCGCAGAGGTCGTGTGCATCTTTAATGTGAGTATCTTCCTGTAGTTCGAGATGAAAATCAACGAATTTATAATTCCCGGCTTTTCGCGTCCGCAGATGGTGAAAATTAACTGAATATTTTTTAATACTATCGGTTATCTTCATCACCTCTTCAGTGGTAAGGGCTGTATCAACCAACGGATAAAAAGCCGTTTTAAGTAAAATAAATGATTCCCTGAGAATAAAAATGGCAACCATAATGGCAACCACGGGATCGAGCCAATGAAAACCGGTAATCCAAATAAGTAGCAGACCCACGGCTACGCCTAACGAAGTAAATACATCGGCTTTCAGATGCAAAGCGTCGGCTTCCAGGGCAATGGAATCGGTAGCCCGGGCAACTTTGTATAATTTTCGTGAAACTATAAAATTGATCAGAGCCGAAACAAACATCACGGCAAAGCCATAGCCCATAGCTTCAATTTGTTCGTTCGATTTGATTTTTCGTATAGCTTCAAAGACAATCCAAAAAGAAGCAGCAAGAATCAAAAGCGCTTCCACTACTCCCGAAATATTTTCAAATTTTCCATGTCCGTAAGGATGTTTTTTATCTGCGGGAGTATCCGATATTTTTACCGAAAAAAAAGCAATCAAAGCCGCCAGCAAATCCATGCCCGAGTGTATGGCTTCGGATAAAATACTCACCGAGCCGCTCAGAATACCAGCGACTATTTTCATGGCAATCAAAACGGAATTGGAAAGGATGGAAAGACGGGCGGTTTTAACTTTTTTGTTCATTTACAAACGCATCATTGGCTTGCAAAAATACAAATATAAGTTGTCAGGCTGCCATTTGAAGAAGAAATTTATTACCAATTATTACCGGTTAGTTTGCTGATATTTAGATTTATGAAAAAAATGCCATTAATCAGTTCTGTGGCTCGCCTTTTATGATCACGGGAAGGCTTCCTTTTTGGTAAATGGCAATGGATTTGATGTGATGGCGTTGTCCGTAAAATTTCCATTGGCCAACCCAGTAATAATGAATTTCTTTGGTGGTATTTTCCATTATTGCGGTGCCTTTGCTTGTCAATTTGCGTTTTTCATCAAAGTATTTGACTTTGATATCGTTATTGCGGAATTTGAATTTCAGCCTTAATTTTCCATTCGGATGATAATACCGGCATACACCAAATTCTTTTCCGTCCTTAAAACGTTCGATACCGGCAATTGCTTTTTTGTCCGAATCGAAGTATGATATCCATAAACCCTGGCGGAGGCCGTTTTTATCAAATTTATTTACTTTACGATGAAAAAACTGGGCCGATGAAACCAGCGAAAGGAAAAGTAAAAAACTAAAAACAGATATTTTCCCCATGTGTTATTAATTTTTTAATTTATTGGCTACATGTATTATATACAAAATATCATTCTCGGTTGGTATGATCATAGCCGTATGGATATTTCATTCGTCTATGCTCATAACTAAAAAACGAATCCCGGCAAAACCGGGACCCGTTTTAAACAAATATTATTTTTTTTCGGATTTTGCCGGACGATCGTCAATAACAAACTTTATTGGCATATTAAATTGTACATCAACATCTTTTCCTTTTTGTTTGCCAGGAGCCCACTTGGGCATAGCATTAACAACACGTAGTGCTTCCTCGTCGCATCCTCCGCCAATACCTCGTAATACTTTCGCATTTGAAATGGAACCATCACTTTCTACAATAAAATTTACATACACTGTGCCCTGAATACCTTTACTTTTAGCTTCTTCAGGATACTTTATGTTATCGAGCATATACTGTATTCTTGCTTTTTCACCTCCGGGGAAACCTGGAGCTTGCTCAACCAGAGTAAAAACAACCCCTTGTTTATTCTTCGGTTTTGGGGTCTTAGGTTTTTGAGGTGTCTGAATTTCAGGCTCAGAAATAGCATTATTAGCTTTTAAAATCAGGTTTGTCAATGGTTTAATGTTTTTTATAGCATCAAACTGACTTCGGGAATTGGCGGTGGAATAACCGGAACCGCTAATCCTGAATGAAGAAAACACCACTATCAGCATGAGCGACAGCGGAACAGCAAGCAAAACCCGCCATTTGGCCGTTTTGCGCGATCGATTTTTAGTCATCATAATAAATCTCCTTTTAATTGAATGGTTAAATGTATTAGCTAATACCAGCGAACGAGTTCCAAAAACCTGGTTCAAAATTATTTGCTGGTAGTTTATTATATTGATTTTATGGTTTAAAACACCCCTGTCGGCCAAGTATTCGTGAACATGGCTTAATGAGGTACGATAGGCATAAATAAACGGATTAAACCAAAAAATTGCATTTATTATCTGTAATAAAACGATGTCCACGGAATGAAACTGAGAAGAATGGACAAATTCATGAGAAATGATTTTCCCTTCAGCTTCATTTTTTTCCAACGAAAAGGGAATAAAAATCAGGTTAAAAAACGAAAAGGGAGCTATATTTTTACGGGTTTTTACAATCCGGCAACTTTTTCGTTGCACAACGCTACCTTTATGATAAAGCCGGAAAATGTAAAAAATATTCAGCATCAAACGCAGAAGGAAAAAGGCGGTAATGGAACAATATATCAGTGTTAGCCAACTTAATGCATTGTTTTGAACCGCAGTATCCATTCCATTCCGGTGATTTCCGACAACAACCGGATTAAGAAAAATCTCCGGAAGCGTTGTTGCAGGAGCTTTCAGTATGGTAAAAGGCAGACTAATGAACGGCAGTATAAATGAAAATACGAGCGTTCCGAGTAAATAGAATCTGTTGACAGAAAAAAAAGTCATTTTTCGTAACAGCAGCAAGTAAAAGCCGTAAAAAACAGCCATACACAGCATTGCTTTTATTCCGTAAAAAATCAGGGCATTCATGGTTTTGAGTTTTTTTGTTTTTCAATTTCCTGTTCCATTAATGATTTTATATCTTCCAAATCGTTCAGGCTGAGGTTTCCGTTTTTCGAAAAAAATGTAACTAATTGCTGATAGGAATTCCCGAAATAATTGTTCATAAAGGCTCCGAAATACGATTTGGTATAATCCTTCCGGCTGACCAAGGGAAAATATTCGTAAGTTTTTCCATACGCCCGATGACTCACAAAACCTTTCTTCTCCAAAATCCTGACGACGGTTGATACGGTATTGTAAGCCGGTTTGGGTTCCGGCAATTGGGCAATAATATCATTTACAAAACCTTTGTTTAATTCCCAAATGATCTGCATTACTTGCTCTTCGGCTTTGGTTAATTCTTTCATTTTCTGTTCATTATTTTTTTTAATCTTATTCAACTTTTTTCTTAGTTGTATAACTAATTTTTTAGTTGTTTAGTATAAAAAAAGAGAAATTTTCTTCCGCAAAGATATAACTATTTTTTTAGTTATAGCACTATTTTTTTAGTTTTTAATTAAATTTTTTAAGAAAAAAATCTTTAACGTTTTTATAAACGTGATTTACTATTAGTTAAATACTATTGAGTAATTTTATCCAGAGAAGAATTTTAATTTTTTACGGCAAGCTACTTTTAAACTGCTGATACCTGTCGGCATATTTTTCGCCGTGAACACCTCCCAGACTTTGAAATTCCGAATTGATTTTTGTCAAACGGTTTTCATCCGAAGGGTGAGTGCTTAAAAACTCGGGTGGGCTCGACTGACTTTGCATTTTTACAAAAAAATCTCCAAGGCTTGCCGCATCGTAAGTGGTTGGATAAAGATAT
>JGI20225J20221_1002207_pt1 | contig 15552 bp, 9 predicted proteins | sample BioMet4_FD_20221 | JGI IMG/M metagenome (IMG submission 20221) | reverse complement strand
CTGCGGCGGGAAGTTTTAATCTTCCGGTGCTTTGCTACAGTTCCGGCTTGCCCACAAACATCGACCAATACAACGCGATGAAGACGGCCTTAGCGACTCAAAGCATCACCTTGCGCGTCAACGGCGGAGTCGAAACGAAAGGAACCATCGTAGAAAGGACCTCATGTGACCCCAACAGCGGAGATTGCGAAGGATGCACATCGATGACTTCGGCCGTGGTCAAAAACGGCCATGTCCCTGATCGTTGTTTCTATGGATGCACGAATTTGACGAGCGTCACCTTTGAGGGAACGGCTGGGCCGTTTCTTGGGCAGGAGGCGTTTGGCGGGTGTACTTCTTTGGCGTCTTTGACGCTTCCTGCAACCGCTTCTGTTGCCGCCTGTGGCGTTTTTGAGGGGTGCACGAAACTGACCTCGCTGACTTATCAAGGGACGAAGGCCCAATGGAGCACAGCGACAGGAATAGGACTCCCATGGAACAGCGGCTCATCAATCAAAACAGTCGTCTGCACAGACGGAAGCATAACTCTGTGAAGGAGCCTTAACTGATGAAAAAGAGAACGGCCGTCATCGTTTCTTCGTTCATGGGCATCGTCGCAGCCACTTCCATTTTTGGCTTCGCTTTTTCGTCCTGGATCAGCCGTAAGAACGCCGAAGGAAGCCAAAGCGTGGCCGTTGAGGTGAACCAGGGATTCACAGCCGGGACCCTCACCGTCAACCCATCGCCTCTGAAAATGATCGTCAATTATGGCGAAAACCCGCATTTCGAGGATGCCGCCGGCGTCAAGCAAGTCGCGATGACGCTGGAAATGGAATGTGAAAACCCGAAGGGAGTCGGCACGCTTTATTGGTCTTTGGAAACCACGAACAGTGCCTCAGCGGTATTTGCCGCGACATCGGCGTTTTCTTACGGCCAATTCGTGCTTGATTCCCAAGGAAAGTTCTCCGCCCTCGTTCCGCTTCCATCAATGACGTGGGCCCAAGGAAATCCAGCGAACGCGTCGGCATATTCATCTTTGACTTCCGGCCTGAACGGCAAGCTGATCGAATTCAAAATAACAACTTCCCAAAAGGATCTATCAGTGAAAAAAACGGCAACGTCGGATTACGTGGCGGATGGCGTCTCGTACGTCTATGCCGACAATGCAAAAACTCAGTTGAAAGCTATCTCCTATTCCGGCACAGCCTCCGAATTGGCTATTCCGGCGTCCTACAATTCGTTGCCGATCGTTGATGTCGCCGACTCCGCTTTTATGAACGCCAAGAGCCTGAAAAAGGTTTCCTTCGCCAACCCGAGCACCGTCATCGAGAACTGCGCTTTCGAAGGCTGCTCGGCTTTGGAAGAGCTGACGCTCCCGTCAGCCATTGGCTATTTGGGGCATTGTTGTTTTGTGGGATGCGAATCATTGAAGACGGTTTCGATTCCGGATTCTTGTGAGACGATAGGATCGGGAGCGTTTGCGAATTGCCGCGCTTTGGCCGACGTCGAGGGAATGAAGGGCCTGCAGCATATCTACTGCGGAGCCTTTGCCGGCGACGTCAAGATAACGTCTTTCGTTTTTCCTTCGACACTGACCGTGATGAAGTGCACTCTATTCGAAGGCTGCACCGGTCTGACATCACTGAACTACGAAGGAACGATGGCTCAATGGAACGCCGTGGGCAAATACGAATCCAACGGAGTCGCCGACGCCGACGCTTGGCGGAGAGGCTCAAGCCTCACGCAGGTCGTTTGTTCTGACGGCGCCATCGCGCTGGCCTGAAAATAGTCATCGCTCACAATGAAGGAGGCCTCGGAAACGGGGTCTTTTTCTTTGCCTTAATTTAGTAAAACGCCGCGTCAATCAAAGCGAGGAAAATGAGTCAAAAACACCGAGCCGAACCGCCGTGGAAACATCGCTAAAATGGTACAATATACATGAGGGAAATCGATGGGGTTATAGAGGCCCCATCGATGTTCCGAATCGAGGAAGTTGGATCCCGGAGACGTCCGTGGGTGGGAAGGGTATAGTCCCACCAGCGGAGAGAAGCCGAGTCCGAGGAGTCCGAAGGCAAGGAAGGCCAATGCCGCAGCGTCCGGCCGACCCCGTCAGGGGCGACGCGCAGGGGCTTCTGCCCCGTCGCGCGAGGGCGGGCGGCGTCCGTTGGCCCGACGATGCCGTAGGACGACGAAAGACGAAGCGAAACGGAGCCGGGGGACTAAACCCTTCACACCCCGGGGCGGGGGCCCCGGCGCGTGAATAAAAAGAATTAAAAAGCGAACGCCACGACTGATGAAAATTAAAAAGCGAAAACGCCTCCCCTGAACCCAAATCTTTACAATTAAAAGTTGTTGATCGCAAACCTCGAAAAAGCCACTAATAGCCGTTTTGGCAGGTGGCCTTTTTTATGCGCTATAATGCTCTCGTTAATCCAAAAAGATGCGTTTGCATCACGTCTGAAATGGATTTCACATAGATAGAGCAACATCATTCGAACCTGGCAGACCTATCACCCAGAATGGACGCAAGATTTCCTGGAAAGGACACGTGGCATTGACCCAACGTGAATCGCTTATCCGACCGCACTGGCGGTCATAAGTTAAGGAATCGAGCTTCAGCCCTCGGAAGGCAAAGGTGAAGGCATCATCGAGACGCACGCGGAAATGCAGTTCGATCCGAATTGACGAACTTTTTGGAGAGTTTGGACACCCCCCGGAGATTAACGTCAATTTAATGGATTGGATCCGCGGACATAACGTCCGAGATGGGCTGATTTCTAATCTTGATCAGCGCGAGCGAACAACTCGTTCTTAGGGATTCGTGGCAAGCGGAACCACGTTAATGAAAGCGGTAATCCAAGCGCATTGCGTTTGGAGCGGACCTACTCCTAAGGTCTAGGCGTTGACACACTCTCATCGAGAGCTCGGTCAACTAGGAGAACGGAGATCCCACCCGTTCCAAGCCTGTGGCGAAAATCAGGCACGCTGTTGGACGACGAAGACAAAGACGATCCACGCTTTTGGCGTGGAGGAGAAAAAACGCAATGGGTTGGCACAATACGAACCCCTCGCTCGGCACCCTTGTCGAGCATCAGTTTTTCGATGAATGGAAGAGAAGCTTAGGCCCGCAGGAAGGCAATGACGCCGGCGGAAACAAAAAGAAATTCCTGAAGGACGCCGATAAGCAATGGCATGAGGAGCACCCGGACGAGCCGCGCCGGAACAGCAGGATCGGCATCGTCTTCCTGAAGACCGACCGAGATCAGTACATCGATGACCTCAACCGCTGGTTCGTTCCGTGGGCGATCAAGCAATACGGCGGACAAATCAAATATAGAAGCCTCGACGCCTTCCGAGAGAAGCATCCGGGCGCGATCCGCGACTTCCTCGAATGGTTTTACTCAGCCGAAAGCCCGGTCACGGGCAGGCCTTACAGCGCCAGCACCTGCCAGAAAGTCAGAACGGAGATGGTCAAACTGTTCGAGCTCTCGGCGGAGGAGCGCGACCCGAAGTCGGGCTTTCTTCCTGAGTCCCCGATCAGGCATTTCGGCGAGATAACCCAGAGCCGGCTGGAAACGAAGACGGACGCCCACTTCAACGAAGAGTTGCACAAGGATTTCGTCGAGCTTTGCCGATGCTTTGGCCCTCGGAAATGGAAGGAATTGTCCCACATCAGAGGAAGCCAGCTTCATTGGGACGGAAAGGCCGGCCGCTACTATGTCCAAATCTACAACGGCAAAGGCGGAAAAGACCGCCGAGCCTACCTTTACGGCCCGAAAGAGGAGATCGAATCGGCGATCAAGGTCTTCAAATCGGTCAAGCCGAACGAGAAGATCTGCCCGAATCCTTGGAAGAACGCGGACGTCCATGGCTACCGCCACGACTACGCCCAGCGGGTCTATGACGAGAACAAACGCCCGCTCGAACAGCTGACGCGGGCGGAGAAGTTCTACCGCCACCTCCGCGATGGCAAAGGCAACGAGGTCATCGAGATCTTCGACAAAAAGGCGCTTGAGATCACATCGAAGAACCTCGGCCACGAACGCGGAGAAGTCGCGGTCGAAAATTACCTCAGCCATGGCTATGCCGACGATGGCAAATGCCACGAATCGTCGAAGAAATGAGGATTGGCTAGAGGGACACCCCCCGGAGATTAAGACGGCTGGAAACGACGGAAAAGCCGGAGCTGAAGCGCTAGCCTCAGCTCCAGCGGATCCGTCTTCGCTTCGTGGCAGGAGCCAGAGCTTGAGCGATAGCCACAAGCTCCAGCGCTCCGAGGCTTTTGCCGTCATCGATGTCATCCGCTTCGTGCCATCGTTAGTCGATGGCGAAAGCACGCTCCGGAGTGGCCTTTTATGGCCGCTCTCGTCGCTTTCATGACACGGCATTTATAGGAGGGATGGGCAGGCAGGCACTCAGGGCATCGCTCAGGACGCATTTGCGCGCGTTTTGGCGACGTTTTCGGACGGCTTCGAGTATTTCAGCATCGCGGAGGCGAACAGCGCTCCGAAGGCCCTCTTTTCGCTTGGTGTCTTTGCCACGCAGTACCGCTCGGCGATCCGATACCAGGAAAAGGCAGCGTCAGGCCCTTCCTCTTCCAGGGCAAGCGATGCGCAGACGGCTCCGGCGATGGCGGCTTCTTCGGCTCTTTTTTGATCGATCATGTGATTGATCCTCCTACTTACATATAGACAAGAAAAGCCAAAACGTGCCCTAAAACTTTTAAAAATATCGCTGCGAGATTGAAAAATAGTCAGGAATGGTTCAAAAATACACGACAAAAGGGTAAAATATACAGCGAAAATGAAACAATTAACAAACTCTCAGACATTCATATACGAAAAGGGCCAACAGCTCTCCCTCTTAGCTGATGAAAACAGAGAAAACGAAGATTTCCTCAGCGACCAAATCATCACCTATCTCGGAAACAAAAGGTCCCTGCTCGACTTCATCGGAAATGCCCTGGCCGTGGTTCAAAAAGAACTTGGAAAGGAAAAGCTTGATTGCGTCGATATTTTTTCGGGGTCTGGAATCGTTTCGAGATATTTGAAAAGATTTTCTAATAACCTTTACGTCAATGACCTCGAAAGCTACTGCAAAACAATCAACACATGTTATCTAGCGAATAAAGAAGACATCGACTTCGACAAACTTGATTTTTATTTCAACCAAGTCATTGAAGAAATAAAAAAGAAAGGCTTGAAACCTGGCTTCATAGCAAATCTTTACTCTCCGAAGGACGACGATTGCATTCTTGAAGGAGAGCGAGTTTTCTACACTCACAGAAACGCGATGTACATCGATACAGCGAGAAAGGAAATCGAAAAAATACCCGAGCCTTACAAGACTTTTCTCCTCGCTCCCTTACTTTATGAAGCATCGGTTCATAACAACACTTCCGGAGTGTTCAAGGGGTTCTACAAGAACTCTCAAACGGGAATAGGGCAGTTTGGCGGAGATGGGAAAAACGCTTTAAAACGCATTATGTCCGACATCGAGCTGAGAAAACCAATCTTCAGCAATTTCTCAGCCAATGTCCATATTTTCCAGGAAGATTCGAACGTTTTAGCTAACAAATTGCCCCACTCGAACATCGTTTATATGGATCCGCCATACAATCAGCATCCCTATGGATCGAATTATTTCATGCTCAACTTAATAAACAGCTATAAGAAACCATCGCAAACATCGAGAGTTTCCGGAATTCCTTTAGACTGGAATAAGTCGAAGTTTAACAAGCGTGGTTCATCAGCCGAAACGATGTTCGATTTGTGTCAAAGCCTTGACACAGATTACTTGCTAATTTCGTTCAACTCGGAAGGTTTCATTTCACTCGACGAAATGATTAAAATGTTATCAAAACTAGGAAAGGTGCAAGTGATGGAAACTCAATATAACACCTTCAGGGGGTCAAGAAATCTTGACGAGAGAGACATTCACGTGAAGGAATATCTTTACTTGGTCAAAAAAAGCAAATGAGCCACAAAGAACAGCTAAGTGCGCAGCGCGTCAATACAATCATCAACGGAGAGTCAAAAAGGGAAGATAAACAATGCGCCAGGGTGATTGAAAAAGTGAGGGCCGATCTTGAAAAAGAATTCGGAATTCATCTTTTCTGGGAGAAAAAAATCCTTCTAAGCGACGTCATCGACCATTTAAAAAAGATTTATCCAACAGTCGATTTCGGCACCGCGAGCGACACTTCGTTCATGACGCCTGATGGAGGAATCACGTTCATCGTCGGAAAAGACGGCGAACGCTATCCGCTTTTAATTGCCGAAGTGAAAAATCAAGGAACAAATGACCTTCGAGCGGCCGAAGGAAAGGCAAAGCAGGCTCAAGGAAATGCAGTCGAGAGACTCGGCAAAAACGTTATTGGATTCAGAACGTACATGCTCAACGAAGCGATCTTCCCATTTGTTTGCTTCGGGGACGGATGCGACTTCAATCCAGGTTCCTCAATTCTTGATCGTGTTTTAACAATCGCCATGTTTGGAAATCTAAACCAAGAACACACAATGAACGTCGGACCTCACAATGAATTCAACCGGGGAAGTTATTATTTCAGAGGACCGTATTGGACAGCTGATGAAATGTATGCCCGTTTGATGCCAGTCGCAAGGAAAGCGGTGTTTTACTATTTCTCAAAATACGGTGATTCGTATTTCAAATATTAACTCTGAAAAAGCATCTTAAAAGTCTCGATGAAAAGAGAAGGAAAACGCCATCAAAAACGGCGTTTTTATTTTTTTCTAAAAAGCAGAGTTTTCTTGTTGAAATTAAAAAGTTGATGGACGAATCGAGTCCAAAGACACGCGCAGCTTAGAACATCGACGAAAATGGATCATTGCCATAGAAAAGCGGTCGGATTCATAGGGGAAAACAGGAAAGGAATCGCGATTTTTTTAAAGCCTGAATCCCGATGCTTCCAAAGACTACGTCTTTGATCGGATGACGCGAAAGGCGAAAAAAGCCTTTTCCCCTAAAATCGCTTTTGACCTTTTCTCTTTTTGGCGTATTGTAATGGCATGAATGAAACCAAAAACAAGCCGACGGAGATCCTTTACCGATGCGTTGTCTATGAGCGCGTCTCGACGAGCAGGCAGGAGGCCAAAGAGCACCCAGGCATGCCGTTGAAGGAACGCCGGAAATTAGACATCGACGCCCAGTCGGATTACGCGAATAAGTTCATCGCCCTCCATCACCAATTTGCCTTTTCGGATGGCGTTGATGGCACCCACGAATACACCGACATCCGGAGCGGGACGAGCTTCTACAAGCGGGAAGGCTATCAGGCGATGAAGGAAAGGCTGATCAGGGATCCTGACCACAAGGACGTGAATACGATCCTCGTCGCAACGACTAACCGCATCGGGCGGGACTTCGATGAGTTCATGGATGAGATGCAATGGCTTGAGCGTTTTGGCATCCACGTTTTCGAGGTCAAGGAGTTCAACGGGATCCACGAGGTCACCCAGCTCGATCTCAAAACCGACGAGCAAAGAGCCATGCACGCGATGCAACTGGCCCTTCACGCCTATAACAATTCGCACATGGTCGAGGACGTCACCCAATCGAGCATCAATGGCGTGAAACGCAGGATTGAGCGAAAGATCTACTATTTCGGCGGACGCCCTCGCTTCGGCTACAAATGGGTGGGCCATGAGCCGCGCTACTTCCATGATCCCGATTACATCGCAGGAAAGCGCGATTGCTACGTCATCAATGAAGACGAAGCGGCCATCGTGCGCGACATCTTCGACCGCTACGTGAATCAGGACGAAGGCACCACGTTCATCGCGAAGGCCTATAGGGAGCAAGGCATCACCCACAGAGGGACGCGCTTCCAGCCCGAGTTCGTGGCCAGCGTTTTGGAGTGCCCTTCCTACTATGACGGCCGTTTGGTCATCCAGAAGACCAAGAACCTTCTCTCGCGCAAGAAAATCGCCCACGAGATCCGCCTCGCCGAGCAGAAGGAGCGGGAGGCGATGGAAAGCCGGAACGAGAAGATCCCGGAGGATTTCAGGCTCGATGATGACAAAGTGAAAGCCATCATGGAAAGCAATGGCGTGGAGAACGGGGATGTCGTCATCGACGACGTCTATCCGCCGATCGTCGGGAAGGAAATCTGGGAAACCGCCCAAAAACAGCGCCAGGAGGGCAGCAGGGACTTCGACGGCACCCCGGAGGCGCCGAAGGTCAATGCTTCGAACGCCGTGCTCTCAGGCTTGCTTTTCTGCGCGTGTGGCTCGCCCATGTATTCCAAAGGGCGGGCGTGGTATTCGCACAAGGACGGCACCAAGGTGCCCGGAGGCTATCAGTCGAATTGCCATAAGCGCGGAGCCGATTGCCACAACTCGACTTTTTTGCCGTATTCGGTCGATTATGTGATTTGGACGGCTTTGATGTGGCACGCGAAACGCGATGACTTGGTGAAGGCGTCCGACAAATATTGGGACGAGCAGGCCAAAGGGACGCTCAGATCCCAGCGCGCCGACATTGCCCGGCTCAAATCGAAGACCGATCAGGCCCACGACCACATGAAAGCGGCCATCGAGGTTTATGCGATCAGCAAACTCCCTGAGGACAAGAAGGCCAAAGAGAAGGCCATCGCCGCCTACAAAGCGGCCCAAAGGGCCTATGACGAGGAAAACAGGGTCTTTGCGACGGATCCCGTGGCGATGAAAACCGACGCGCAGAAATTGATTGAGGAGGTCAGGCAGTACGCTGGCATGAAGCCGGAGCCAGAGGAGACGGGCGCCCAGCCGTCCCGCTTCCACGATCTGACGCCCGTCGCTTACAGGGATCAGGTCTTCATGAAAAAGATGATCAACCATTTCATCTCAAAGATCACCTACGTCCATGATGCGGGGCATCCGGAGTCGCCGAAAGTCTTCATCATCGAATACAAGATCCCGGGGAGGACGATGATAAACAGCAAAGAACAGCAGTTTCCCCTCAATAAATCGATGGAAAAGGTATTTAGGGAAATTGCAAACCGCGCTAGCGCACGGAAAGGCTTTTCCCTAAGTTTGAACGAGGACACCGCTTTCGTCGATATTGTCAGCATCCAGAACGATTCGAAGAAATGCCATCTAGTTGCCTTCAGGACGGTCGCCATTCCGCTCTTTGACGGGATCTTCGACCAGGCTCCTGACGCCGCTTTCTTCGACTTCGGCAAATGATCCGCCTGCCACTCTACTTAAATATTCGCGCGCGCATTATGCTCGGGCGCGCCCGCAGGCGAACGGTTCGCCCCTCGGATGGAAGATCAACCGTCCGAGAGGCGTTTCGCGCTCCTAGACCCCTAGAAACGATTTTTAGAGGCATCGGAGCCGAACGCCGGGTTTTGCCCTCGGAAGCGTTTGCCATCGCCCGCGTGTCAAAATTAGTTCGGAAATAATTTCCGAACTCCCGGAAGCCGAAAAGCCCGCTCATCATCGATGGCGGAAAGGAAGCCAACGGAAGACCGCCGAGGGTATGCCCTCGCGTACTGGAGGAAAAAACCAATGAACATCGCTTACATCCGAGTGTCGTCGAAAGACCAAAACCCGGCGAGGCAAATCGCCGAGATGCACAAGATAGGCATCGACGACTGCCATCTTTTCGTCGATTACGCCAGCGGGAAGAACCTCGACCGCCCGCAATACCAAAAAATGCGCCAAAGCATCCAGAAGGGCGACGTCCTCTACCTCGATGCCCTTGATCGTCTGGGCAGGAACTACGACGACATCACGAAAGAGTGGCGCTACATCACCGATGTGGTCGGCGCCGACATCGTTTGCCAGGAGCCTTCTTTCATGAACACGCTGGCCCACAAGAACGACGGCCCGCTCGGCAAAGCAACCATCGATTCCTTCCTCTGCGTCTTCTCCTATATCGCGCAGCGCGAACGCGAGGAGATGCTCCGCCGGCAGGCCGCAGGCATCGCCCTGGCGAAAGCAAAAGGCAGATACGTCGGCAGGAAGCCGAAAAAGGTCGATAAGGAGCGCTTCCGCAAAGTCTGCAAGGCAGTCGATGCCAAGCTCATCACCGCATCAGCCGGCGCCAAGACGCTGAACATCAGCCGGACGACCTTCTTCAAGCTTAGGAAGACGATCAAAGCCTGAGCGCGCCACGTGCGCGCCTTTCTTTTTGCCTGCCGTTCGGGAAGGCGGGCGCCCGGCAATGAGATAATCGCCCCAGAAAGGAGCCTTTAAGGTTCAGGATATGGAGCAATCGAAAGAAGAGCAGAAGCATCAGCGCTGGCTCAGAGACGTCAAATTTCCGCAGATCAGGGAATCCCTCAAGCCGATGCTCGACGCGCTCGGGAAGAGCTGCGTCGTTGGCATTGGGCCGATCGAGGGCGAGGAGAAGGAATACATCCGCATCGACGATGCCTTGATCAACATCACGGGATCTTCCGTCTCGTGCGCTGTGATGGATGTCGTCCATTACCTCGTCTGGAAAGAGGCCAAAGACGAACGCATCAAGTTGGCCGATTATGAGAGCTTGAATTTCCATCGTTGGAAGTGAAGCCGAAAGCGCGTCCCTCGTGGATGCGCTTTTCTTTCGCCTTTGCCTTTGCCTTCGCCTTGGTCATCGTCTTCGTCATCGTCATCGTCCGTCATCGTCCAAAAGCAACGGATCGACGGGTTGGTAGCATAGCTATAGATTACGCTAAAGTTTGTTGTTTCCTGCTTCCTTCCTATAACGTTCGTTTGTCGTTTTTCTCTGTCGTATCCGTTCTTTCTCTTATCATGCTACAAAAACTGGATTTTTCGGACCCCCGTATGCTACAAAAACTGGAAATCCGAAAAAAGCCCAATTCAAGAGGCGGAGAAAAGCCACAAAAATTAAAAAAGTAGCCAATCAAAAAATAACAAGGCGGGAACAGCGTTTTTTAAGCAGGAACAAAAAGCGAAGCTACTTTTGATATAATCGTCGCACTTGGAGGATTTTAATGCCATGCGATGCACAGAAAAGAGGCGAGGAACAAGCTGAAGACGATTCGGAGCTCCTGACGATGACAAACGCGGTAGCCCGGGGCGCCAGCAACCTGACCAAGAGGGAAATGGACGCTTTCTATTACGTCATGGCCTACGGGAGGGTCGCCCACATCGCTGATGTTTCTTCCGGCGGGAAAATCATGGTGGTCAAAATACAGATAAAGGACTACCTGAAGGCGATGTCGGAAAAGAACAATCTCAAGGGCGTCAAGACGAAGATCAACAAGTCGGACATCGTCAAAGACATGCGCGACATCCTGAAAGACCAAGGCACCATCACTTACAGAATGGACGATGGCACCATCGCCATCGCGCTTTGCTTCCTGAAGGTTTTGGTCAGGAAGGAGGAGATCGAGATCTGGGTCGATCGCGACGTGGCCGCGCTGTTCTGGGGGCTGACGGCAAACTTCACCCAAACCCAAATCGATCGGATTATTCAGATGAGGTCGCGTTTTGCCGTCCCGCTATACTTGAACGTCATGAGCAGAGCCGGCAGGCCGCCCCACGCGGATCAGTTCGTCGTCAGCACGATGGACGCCAAGGCGATGTTCGGCCTGACCAAAGACGACTACATGAGGAAGGATAAAACCTTCAACCGGAACGGCTTTGAGAAAAAGACGATCGAGACGGCAATCGCGGAGATCAACAAGCTCGGCGAGGTCGAACTCCGATATGAGAAGGACAAGCACATGTTCCAGAACGAGAAAGGGGAAAACGTCATGAGGGTCACGGGGTACAGATTCCTCTGGAAGCCGGTCGCCAAGATGGTGCCGTCCGAAGAAAAGCCGATGGCGGACGTCATTGCCGACAAGCGAGGCGAGATGGCAGGGCCGACGGGCGTGAAGCCGACGCAGGAAGAGATCCGCAAAGAGTTCCTCGGAGACGACGCAAACGACACGGATCCCAATGCCTACGACAACGAAGAATATTTCGACAAGTGAAGACCTCGGAAACGGGGTCTTTTTCTTTGCGGTAATTTAATGAAACGCCGCGTCAATCAAAGCGAGGAAAATGAGTCAAAAACATCGAGCCGGAAAGCCGTGGGAACATCGCCAAAATGGTACAATATACATGAGGGAAATCGATGGGGTTTTAGAGGCCCCATCGATGTTCCGAATCGAGAGAGAAGATCCCCGAGGACGTCCGTGGGTGGGAAGGGTATAGTCCCACCGGCGGAGAGAAGCCGAGTCCGAGGAGTCCGAAGGCAAGGAAGGCCAATGCCGCAGCGTCCGGCCGACCCCGTCAGGGGCGGCGCGCAGGGGCTTCTGCCCCGTCGCGCGAGGGCGGGCGGCGTCCGTTGGCCCGACGATGCCGTAGGACGACGAAAGACGAAGCGAAACGGAGCCGGGGGACTAAACCCTTCACACCCCGGGGCGGGGGCCCCGGCGCGTGAATAAAAAGAATTAAAAAGCGAACGCCACGACTGATGAAAATTAAAAAGCGAAAACGCCTCCCCTGAACCCAAATCTTTACAATTAAAAGTTGTTGATCGCAAACCTCGAAAAAGCCACTAATAGCCGTTTTGGCAGGTGGCCTTTTTTATGCGCTATAATGCTCTCGTTAATCCAAAAAGATGCGTTTGCATCACGTCTGAAATGGATTTCACATAGATAGAGCAACATCATTCGAACCTGGCAGACCTATCACCCAGAATGGACGCAAGATTTCCTGGAAAGGACACGTGGCATTGACCCAACGTGAATCGCTTATCCGACCGCACTGGCGGTCATAAGTTAAGGAATCGAGCTTCAGCCCTCGGAAGGCAAAGGTGAAGGCATCATCGAGACGCACGCGGAAATGCAGTTCGATCCGAATTGACGAACTTTTTGGAGAGTTTGGACACCCCCCGGAGATTAACGTCAATTTAATGGATTGGATCCGCGGACATAACGTCCGAGATGGGCTGATTTCTAATCTTGATCAGCGCGAGCGAACAACTCGTTCTTAGGGATTCGTGGCAAGCGGAACCACGTTAATGAAAGCGGTAATCCAAGCGCATTGCGTTTGGAGCGGACCTACTCCTAAGGTCTAGGCGTTGACACACTCTCATCGAGAGCTCGGTCAACTAGGAGAACGGAGATCCCACCCGTTCCAAGCCTGTGGCGAAAATCAGGCACGCTGTTGGACGACGAAGACAAAGACGATCCACGCTTTTGGCGTGGAGGAGAAAAAACGCAATGGGTTGGCACAATACGAACCCCTCGCTCGGCACCCTTGTCGAGCATCAGTTTTTCGATGAATGGAAGAGAAGCTTAGGCCCGCAGGAAGGCAATGACGCCGGCGGAAACAAAAAGAAATTCCTGAAGGACGCCGATAAGCAATGGCATGAGGAGCACCCGGACGAGCCGCGCCGGAACAGCAGGATCGGCATCGTCTTCCTGAAGACCGACCGAGATCAGTACATCGATGACCTCAACCGCTGGTTCGTTCCGTGGGCGATCAAGCAATACGGCGGACAAATCAAATATAGAAGCCTCGACGCCTTCCGAGAGAAGCATCCGGGCGCGATCCGCGACTTCCTCGAATGGTTTTACTCAGCCGAAAGCCCGGTCACGGGCAGGCCTTACAGCGCCAGCACCTGCCAGAAAGTCAGAACGGAGATGGTCAAACTGTTCGAGCTCTCGGCGGAGGAGCGCGACCCGAAGTCGGGCTTTCTTCCTGAGTCCCCGATCAGGCATTTCGGCGAGATAACCCAGAGCCGGCTGGAAACGAAGACGGACGCCCACTTCAACGAAGAGTTGCACAAGGATTTCGTCGAGCTTTGCCGATGCTTTGGCCCTCGGAAATGGAAGGAATTGTCCCACATCAGAGGAAGCCAGCTTCATTGGGACGGAAAGGCCGGCCGCTACTATGTCCAAATCTACAACGGCAAAGGCGGAAAAGACCGCCGAGCCTACCTTTACGGCCCGAAAGAGGAGATCGAATCGGCGATCAAGGTCTTCAAATCGGTCAAGCCGAACGAGAAGATCTGCCCGAATCCTTGGAAGAACGCGGACGTCCATGGCTACCGCCACGACTACGCCCAGCGGGTCTATGACGAGAACAAACGCCCGCTCGAACAGCTGACGCGGGCGGAGAAGTTCTACCGCCACCTCCGCGATGGCAAAGGCAACGAGGTCATCGAGATCTTCGACAAAAAGGCGCTTGAGATCACATCGAAGAACCTCGGCCACGAACGCGGAGAAGTCGCGGTCGAAAATTACCTCAGCCATGGCTATGCCGACGATGGCAAATGCCACGAATCGTCGAAGAAATGAGGATTGGCTAGAGGGACACCCCCCGGAGATTAAGACGGCTGGAAACGACGGAAAAGCCGGAGCTGAAGCGCTAGCCTCAGCTCCAGCGGATCCGTCTTCGCTTCGTGGCAGGAGCCAGAGCTTGAGCGATAGCCACAAGCTCCAGCGCTCCGAGGCTTTTGCCGTCATCGATGTCATCCGCTTCGTGCCATCGTTAGTCGATGGCGAAAGCACGCTCCGGAGTGGCCTTTTATGGCCGCTCTCGTCGCTTTCATGACACGGCATTTATAGGAGGGATGGGCAGGCAGGCACTCAGGGCATCGCTCAGGACGCATTTGCGCGCGTTTTGGCGACGTTTTCGGACGGCTTCGAGTATTTCAGCATCGCGGAGGCGAACAGCGCTCCGAAGGCCCTCTTTTCGCTTGGTGTCTTTGCCACGCAGTACCGCTCGGCGATCCGATACCAGGAAAAGGCAGCGTCAGGCCCTTCCTCTTCCAGGGCAAGCGATGCGCAGACGGCTCCGGCGATGGCGGCTTCTTCGGCTCTTTTTTGATCGATCATGTGATTGATCCTCCTACTTACATATAGACAAGAAAAGCCAAAACGTGCCCTAAAACTTTTAAAAATATCGCTGCGAGATTGAAAAATAGTCAGGAATGGTTCAAAAATACACGACAAAAGGGTAAAATATACAGCGAAAATGAAACAATTAACAAACTCTCAGACATTCATATACGAAAAGGGCCAACAGCTCTCCCTCTTAGCTGATGAAAACAGAGAAAACGAAGATTTCCTCAGCGACCAAATCATCACCTATCTCGGAAACAAAAGGTCCCTGCTCGACTTCATCGGAAATGCCCTGGCCGTGGTTCAAAAAGAACTTGGAAAGGAAAAGCTTGATTGCGTCGATATTTTTTCGGGGTCTGGAATCGTTTCGAGATATTTGAAAAGATTTTCTAATAACCTTTACGTCAATGACCTCGAAAGCTACTGCAAAACAATCAACACATGTTATCTAGCGAATAAAGAAGACATCGACTTCGACAAACTTGATTTTTATTTCAACCAAGTCATTGAAGAAATAAAAAAGAAAGGCTTGAAACCTGGCTTCATAGCAAATCTTTACTCTCCGAAGGACGACGATTGCATTCTTGAAGGAGAGCGAGTTTTCTACACTCACAGAAACGCGATGTACATCGATACAGCGAGAAAGGAAATCGAAAAAATACCCGAGCCTTACAAGACTTTTCTCCTCGCTCCCTTACTTTATGAAGCATCGGTTCATAACAACACTTCCGGAGTGTTCAAGGGGTTCTACAAGAACTCTCAAACGGGAATAGGGCAGTTTG
>JGI20225J20221_1001340_pt1 | contig 15566 bp, 16 predicted proteins | sample BioMet4_FD_20221 | JGI IMG/M metagenome (IMG submission 20221) | reverse complement strand
CGTAAAAAATGGGCAAAAATTTGTTGAAATAATATTACTTATCATTCCAACGGATATGAAAACAATCTTTCCACATAAAAATCAAACTGTCAAACTCAGGTTATATACTGGAATTTTGTACTCGGAGGTGCAGGTGCATTGCTTTCCATTCCTCTTACAATGGTTTTGAAAATCATGCTTGAGAGCTTTGATGAAACAAAATGGATGGCCAGACTGATGGGCCCACTAGGAGATATAGAGTAACGTGAAAATATCAGGATAAATAAAAAAAACTGTTATTCCTGAAGGACGAGAAAACACTCCGAAGCCGTTAGATTAGATGAAAGTATAAAAAGTGAATTAAGAAATTCCATAGCTATAGTCACGAGGCTAAATAATGCAACTGCTCAAATGAGATACAATGAGATTTTTGTTGCAACAATTACAGGCGTGACTATAATTCAGTAAACAATGTACTTGCCAGGTGCAGTGAAAATAGAAACGGCTAGCAGAGCAAAATTTGAATTGGGGAATTAGGGGATTTATGAAAAAGCAATTTTGGGTAAGCTCTTTACAAATAAGTGGTGTTGCTAGATTATATCCTGTAACAGTCATTAATCATATTCTCTATGCACCTTACCCCGGGTAAAGAGTTTTGGCTATAAGATCTGGAAAAAACAGGAGAAAACTACTTTCCAGAAACTACTTTCCCTAAAGCAAAAATTTACAAATTGTGTTTATGAAAAGTAATTACAGGGGAGCACTTACGGGAATTTCTGTGACTCTACAAAGCCGATATTAATTCTAACATCTTTACCTGTAGCTTCTGTCAGGCGGTAAGCAGCTTTACTGGCCATATCTGGAGGGACTTCCTGACCTACTTTGCGGCCTATCAGGAGGGATACGTTTACAGGTTTTTTTAACAAGAAATCTAAAGGCATATAGCCGACTGTAACTTTTTCAAGTGTCAAATCCTTTTCTGCATATTCGGGATCTTTGAACATAGCTATCATTTCTCCGTTAATCTCCTGTTCAACAAGAGTTGTCTGAAAAGAAGAATAGGTAACAAGCCCAAGAGCTACAGAGAGTGAGGCAATTGCAATGACAAGTAAAGCTACATGCGAGATCACAGAAGAACGGGCATGTACAACTGCTTCTTTCTCTACCGGACGAAAACCGGAAACCCAGAACATTATGAGGGCTGATACGTTGACAGCAAGCAGGTTAACAAGCACGAGCACGGCAGCTGCAATTGCTACTAAGGGCAGTCCCCATGCGATTCCCAGCCCTGACGTTGCAGCTGGTGGAACAAGAGCAATTGCAATTGCAACACCCACAAGGGCAGACCCTGCATTCCGGATAATACTGATAGCTCCTGCTATACCCGATCCCAGAGCAAGGAAAAGAGAAAGGAAATTAGGGCTGGTCCTCTCGGCTATCTGGGATATTTCTCGGATATCGAGGCCAGGTGGCAAAAGTATCGATTCTTTAAGAAGTATGCCGATAAGGGCACCCACTGCAATTGCGAGCAGAAGCCCTCCAATCTGCATCTTAATTCCTCGAGACGCAAGTTTTCTGTCGTCAAGAACAGTGCCTACACTTGCAGAAATTGCAGGTCCCATAAGTGGAGCCACGACCATTGCTCCGATGATTGTTGCAGCCGAATCAAGCAAGAGTCCTCCAGTTGCAATAATCGTGCTCAGAACAAGAAACGCAAGATAAGTAGAAGTTTCAGGCGCGAGGTTCTCTGCACGTGCAATCAATTCTTCCCGCGAGATACGGGTTCCAGAGTAGCGCTGCTTTAGAACTTCAATGCGTCTTGATACTATAGTTTCAGGTGTCAGGACGATCGTATAGGTATTTTCGCTAATTCCTGCCTTGCGCAATCTGGTAAGTACTGGTTCCACACCAATAGGAGGAACTGGAAACTGGACAAGGGCTTCAAAGTCCTTTCTGCCTGTTTCGTCCCATACGGCATAGTCTATCCCTTCGTCATCTAGCACTGCGAGTACAGGCTGTCGCTTACCCACTGGAATGAGTACCTGAACAAGACGCATAATATGATTATGTATTATAATATATATTTTATATTAATTGGTTTCAAGAAATATTTGAAGTTAACCGAATCCTATAGATTTGAGCATAAAAACATATTATCGTTCAGATACTATCACAAAAACTGGATGAAAAAGTAAGGTAAAAACATTGCTATAGGTTAACTGTGATTATTTGTTTTGATCCAATGTTTTTAATTTTAGAACTTATTTTGAAATACCTGCGTGAAGCCGTTGCCTATGGGAAGGAAACTATAACAAGAGATGTGAAGGATCCTGCTGAATTTAAAAGAACTCGGTGCAAGGAAAGAAAACTTCCTCTAATTTCTGGCCGATAACGCCATACAGGACATCTTCAGGCTCACTTTTGCGGGCAAAAGGTAGCGTATTATAGCAATACTCCGCGATTTAATACATAGTCTTCCTTAAAGTTCACAACGATATCTTAAGCTCATAAAAATGCAAGCTATTATAAATCAATTTGAATATATATTATTTACATCTATGTGCTCATGAGAACAGGTGTGGGGCAATTCGAAGGGCCATTAGTTTGGACCAGATTTGGGAGCAGGTTCGAGTGTTATTATGGTTTCAGGAGCTGGAAAGCTAACCGGATAATCCTCCCTATTCTACAAAGGTTATCGGATACAATATTTATTTTGAGGCATTAATCAATCAATCTGTGTTAACGGGTTATTAAAGAAAAGAATCAGCTTACTGTAAAATGACATGGGGGGAATTTCAAAATATGAAAATAAATAGAATCTCGGTACCTGCTGAGATTTTAGTGTACAGTACTTTTGCTGTTATTCTGACAATAGGAATGAGGGAAATATCTTCTATACTCACAACCTTATTTTTCTCCATCTTCGTTGCACTGATACTTACCCTACCTGTCCGCTGGTTCAAGCGAAAAGGTATTCCCGGAGTACTGAGTGTGCTTCTGGTAATTTTGTTATTAACCCTAATTATCTCGCTTTTAGGGGCAGTGATTGTAGGAGCTGCAATCCAGATTGGAAACCAACTTCCAAACTATCAGAGTCAGTTGATAGGGATCCTGGACGAACTGTCACCATATCTTCCATCTACCGAAGAACTATCCCTGCAGTCTATTCTTCGTGGTATTGCATCACTTGCAATCAGCCTCACGGTAAGCGCCCTTAACGGACTCATAAATGCCGGGACAACGGTTGGAATAATCATAGTCACAGCAGCATTTTTGCTGCTGGGTGCTGCCGGAGCTCAGGAAAAAACAGAACAAAAAGCTGAAGAACAGCTCGTACTCGAATCACGTCTGAATAAATTTGGTAAGGGTCTGGTAGAGTTTATTGTTATAAGAACAGAAGTAAATCTTGTTACAGCCATTGGAATTGCAGTTATTCTCCTTATCGGAGGTATCGACTTTGCGGTTTTCTGGGGTATCATGGCATTTTTTCTCGGTTATATTCCATACATAGGCCTGGCTCTAACTACAATTCCACCTGCATTCTTCGGGCTGCTCCAGTATGGGCTTGTAGGGGCTCTGGCTGTTATTATCGCTATCTCGATAGTCAATGCACTCACGGAAAACGTAATCTTTCCTTCACTCGCAGGAAAAGGCCTGAAACTATCTCCAGCTATTGTATTTCTGTCCCTTCTCTACTGGAATTATGTGCTTGGAGCTACAGGAATGCTGCTTGCTACGCCTCTGACCATGGTTTTGAAGATTATCCTGGAGAGTTTTGAGGAAACCAGATGGCTTGCCAGATTGATGGGTCCAATAGGAAATGAAGCAGAAGCTAAGGAAAGTGCAGGGCAGGAAGAAGAAAATTAAAATCCGGAACGATGAAGAGATACTTGGAAGCTATCGGTTTTGTAAAGATACAAAAAATCCGTCTATATTTTAATCCGTCTATATTTTTTGCCTGTTCACTCGTAATCTTAACCTGAATTTTAGATATGCTCGTTTATATATATTTTTAATTTTATACATCTTTTGTGTCAATACTGCTGTGATTGTTTTTTGATTGTAGAGTTTCTGACAGAGGGGGAAGAAGACTACAGGAACTGTACGAGATTTCATATCTCATTCATGTGGTCACCAGTTATCCGTGAAAAGCAGCGCAACAGAAACGGAACAGCAGAACTGGAAAGAATTTCGAATGGGGGAGTAAATAAATGGATGAAGTAATGTATGGACCAATGCAGCTTTTAGTCATAGTATTCGACAATCCGAACTTCCACGGCCAGATCCGCCGTGAACTTGAGTCAGTCATGAATAAAGGAATGGTCAGGCTTATTGATTTGCTGTTTATATGGAAAGACGAAGCTGGGAATATCAAGTCTCTTGAGACTACACAACTGGATGAAGAGGAAAGAATGCGTTTTGGTGCTGTCGTAGGGGGACTTATCGGGTACGGGGCTGGCGGTGAAAAAGGAGCTAGAGGAGGCACAGAGGCAGGAATCCTTGCAGCAGCTCAGGAAAATTATGGGATCACTGAAGAAGATATTCTGGAGATAACCGAGGCTATACCTGAAGGTACCGCTGCTGCTATTCTTATTATCGAACACCTATGGGCAAAAAACCTGAAACATGCTATCCGAGATGCAGGAGGAGTGCTGGTCTCCCAGGGTATGCTCACACCTGAGCTGCTCGTTGCGGTTGGAGAAGAACTGACAGAAGCTGTTAAATTTGCAGAGAAAAAGAAAAAGGGGCCTCGGGCAGCAGCTGCATTCTGAAAGGCTGATTCTGAAAGGCTGATTCTGAAAGGCTGATTCTGAAAGGCTGATTCTGAAAGGCTGATTCTGAAAGGCTGATTCTGAAAGGCTGATTCTGAAAGGCTGCCCGCTCAAATTTAGGTATTGTAAAAAATACACTGGGATATAAGCAAACAATAATGCTTTCAGATGCAGGTTTTCTCATATGAAAATCTGGAATTTTTACTGGAAGAAGGTATTGATGCCTATATCCCTGATAACTTTTATAAAGCTGAAAAGAAGGAAAAACCAGGAAGTTCAGGAAATCTCTCATTAAATACGATGAAGAAAAAGACTGTTATTATTGTCCTGCTGCATTTGAGATTCTCTTTACAATAAATGATAGTTGGGAGAGAATAAAGGCTGAAATAAAGGCTGAAATAAAGGCTGAAATAAAGGGAAAATTCGAGCGAGAATAGCAAATAAGCTCTGTTGAACTATGAAAATTAATCTTATTCTTGTTGAAATAAATTAAAAATTGAAATGGGTATTACCCAATTGTACAGTTCAAAATGGGTTTGAGATAGCTTGGAGAACTAGTTTTTAAGTTTTTTTTAAGATTTAATTATCATGATTAAAGATAGCTATTTTATAGAAACCGTTATATTAAAGTATATCTTTAAACATAATTCTAAGAATACCTTAAAACTTAAAAGGAATTTTCTGAAATCTTTATAAACCGATTGTGCTGGTGGGTATGACACTTACGGAAATTTTCAACCAGCTAACAGAGCTTGAAAAAAAATTTAATGAGATCAAGTACCCACTTGAAGCTGCTTTTCAGCCATCTTTCTCTTTTAAAATCCGTAAAGCAGAACATGATAGTTTGATCAACCGACCGCCTGCTTTTGAGCTTGATGAACTTTTCGAGAGGGTAGAGGAATGACATACAAAGTAGCCCTTCATCCCTCAGTTTACAAAAACCTTAAAAATTTGTATAGACTTGACAGGCCAGGTTATGATTACGTGAAACATCGCCTCCGACTTCTGGCTTACAGGCCGGAAATGGGCATTCCCCTTGAAGCCGAGTTTGAAGATAAATGGAGAATTCATATCGGGCCCTTCGTGCTGGTCTATACTTTTGACCGTGATACAAATATCCTTACCATGCTAGTTTTTGAGCATTACACGCGGGCATATAACATGCATACTGCTTATGCGTGAATCGAGGTATGCGTGAATCGAGGTGAAGATGGTAAATACAGCCTTTGTGAGTACTGTTTTTGGTCAAGCGCTGTTTTTTGGTCAAGCTTTTTTTGAGAATAAGTTGTGAGAATGATTTAAGTTTTAAACGCAGTATCAGGATATATGCAAGCAATTGAGGTATCTCGTCTAATCAAGAAATTTGGTTCTCTTACTGCACTCAATGACATTAGTTTCTCAGTTGGTGAGGGAGAAACATTTGGTTTTTTGGGTCCCAACGGTGCTGGCAAGACTACTACTATTCGTATTTTGACCGGAATTTCAAGACCAACGTCGGGAACTGCAGCTATTTTTGGCCATGATATTGAGCACGACACTATTGCCGCACGGCAGTCAATGGGCATAGTGTCCGAAAATTCCAATGTTTATGACGACCTGACTGCATGGCAGAACATGATGTTTTCCGCCGAACTCTACCATGTGGGACGGAAAGAAAGAGAAAAAAAGGCAAACGAACTGCTCAAGAAGTTCGAACTATATGAACGTCGAAACGATAAAGCGCACGGTTTTTCAAAGGGGATGAAGCGGCGTCTTACGCTTGCAATGGGACTGGTTAATAGCCCGCGTTTGCTGTTCCTGGATGAACCAACCTCGGGGCTCGATGTACAGAGCAATCTCATAATTCGGGATGTGGTTGCCGACCTAGTCAAAGAAGGTGTAACTGTTTTTTTAACGACACACAATATAGAGGAAGCAAATGTTATGTGTGACCGGGTAGCGATTATCAATAAAGGGCATATCGTTGCAATTGATGCTCCTGAGTCCTTGAAAAAGACCATACAGAGCGTGCAGTCGATAGAGGTCTCTTTTGATCATAATTTGGCAGATCAGCTTGACGAGCTTAGCCGTCTTTCAATGGTAAATGGGGCACAAAAAGCAGGTGATAAGTTTAAGCTATATACTGAAGATCCCTCTGAGGTTATCAATGCCATTATGGCTTATGCCCACACACATAACCTTAAAGTTGTCAGTATCACGACTCTTGGCCCAAGCCTGGAAGATGTATTCATAAGGTTGACAGGTCTGCAGCGGACAGGTGAGAAAATCCATGCCATCGACTGATAAAAGAGGATTGGCAAAGCGCCTTTCCTATGAGATCTCAGCTGCGTGGGTGATTGCCAAAAAGGACATGCGGATTTACTACTTCAAGCCCAATATCATAGTCTCCGGCATTTTCTTCCCGCTTTTTATGTTTCTGGCTTTTGCCACTGGAAAAAACACACCCTCAGGCACCCTAATTCCCGGGCTGATCTCGATTACCCTCCTTTTTTCAGCCTCTTCAATAGAGCCGGTCTCGATACCTATAGAAAGACGGGTAAAGACCTTTGAACGTCTACTTTCGGCACCGATTTCATTATATTCACTGGTATCAGGCGAGAGCATGAGTGGTTTTCTTTATAGTCTCGGTATCGCATGTTTACCGCTTGCTATTGGTGTTATTATATTCGGTACGCCTATCATGAATATACCGATCCTTGTTACTTCCATGATACTTACAGCATTCTGTTTTGCGACGCTTGGGACATTATTTGCCGCATATCCCACTGAAAATGTGGGAGAGGTTATGTCGATGCTCAACACGGTCAGATTACCGCTCATTTTTATTTCCGGAGTTTTTATCCCTATATCGACCATGCCCAGGATTGGCCAGCAGATTGCAATGGTGTCGCCTCTTACCTATGGAAATGATATGATTGAGTATGCGTATACCGGTAAATCGTTATTTCCGCCGCTGCTGGATATTCTGGCGCTCATTATGTTCATCCTGATCTTTCAGGTAACGGCAAACTATCTTTACAAGAAGTTCAATGAATGAAAAGGACAAATCAGGTCTGGATTAAAGGAAGTAATTAATAAATAAACAATAAAAGAACAATTGAATTGAAAACTCGTTCTAATCTGAGGAAACCGGGATGAAGAAAAACGACAGAATCAGTGCCTGTGGCAGGACTATAAATTATGAGATCGTATACAGTAAAAAGCGAAAGAGGGCGGCTATTTTAGTCCGTCCGGACATGAGAGTCGAGTTTCGGGCGCCTCAGGGTCTGAGTGCGGATACTATTCGTGGAATGGTTGAAGGGAAAGCTCGGTGGATATTTAAAAAGCTTGAATGGTTTGAGGCAAACAGACTGCCTGATCAAAAAAAGCAGTATTGTGAAGGGGAAGTTTATCTTTATCTGGGCAGAGAATGTTCTCTGAGAATCACACTCGTGAATAACATTAAAAAACCTCTGGCTTTTTTCAAGGATTCTGAACTCACGGTTGAGATTTCTGAGAATACTTCTGAAGATCAGTTTCCCTTTCTGGTGAAAGAAGCTGTCTGGAACTTTTATAGCAAACGTGCCGAAGAGGAAGTTGAGAAGCTTCTGAAGATTTACTCGAAAAAGCTCGGGGTAGCCACTCCGGTTTTTAAGGTAAAGCACCAGAAAACGCGCTGGGGAAGTTGTTCTGCAGAGAATGTATTGAGGATAAATTTCCAGCTTATAATGGCCCCGCCGAGGCAGCTCGAGTATGTTGTAGTGCACGAACTCTGCCACGTAAAAGAGAAAAATCATTCTGCAAGGTTCTGGAAACTTGTCCAAGAACTCATGCCTGATTATGAAAAATACAGGAATAGCCTGAAAAAAGACGGCTGGAAATATGTGCTTTGAAGCCAGTAAAACTAATCTAACTTGATGAGTAGTGGTTAGTATTGAGATACTTATATCACAAAAATGTTATTCTGAATATAAAATATTCCAGGTTATCATTTATATAAATTATATATAATATATATAAATCAATTTATAAAAATGACTTTGTGGTTCATGTGGCAGGAGTTCCCTCCCATAACCCCGGGTTCTTCAATCAGTATACAAAATATTAAGAATTTTTTGTTTTATTTCTTGAAAATCAGCTATTTGAACCACAAATTTAGGGTTAACAAAATCAATTTTTTTTGGTTTTTTCTGCTAAATAATGGCTTAACTCCCTGTTCTTAATAGTATAATAATAGCAGTTACTCTACTTTTCGGATAGGCTCTATGTGATATGCTCTAAGTTATCTGGCAATGTTATGCCATTTACTCCAAAACAAATTCATTGGAGTAAACTACCTTTGTTTCACCCAGGTTAATTGGTCTTTTCCAGGGTTCAGCCTCGATATCTTCTGATTTCACTGTGACCAAACTGTAGTGGAATGCAAACCTGTATTTACCCCGCTCAATCATCTCAGGTTCAAATGGCTCGGTAACTGTTTTGAATGGGCATATTTTCTGGTTCCATTTATAAAGAAGATCAGAGTGTGGTTTTAGCTCCGTTACAACACCAACAGGTTGTTCATAGAGTATTATTCGGCAAGCTTCTCTGTCTCCTTCAATCACTGGCAGACGAAATTCCACGCCCTGCCAACCGTTGTTCTGAGATCTTTCAAGTTCCCAGAAGACCAGGTCGAGCTGAGGGTAGCCTATGTACCAGACAGGAATATCCAGGTTATTTGTTACTTTTAGCTTGACTATTTCGCCGCGAACGTACTGCGTCTTGTCTGTAGTTACTGCAACGGACAGAGACATTGCAGAAGAGGTAGGTGTAGTTGAGGAGTTGGGTGTAGTTGAAGAGTTGAATGTAGTTGAAGAGTTGAATGTAGTTGAAGAGGAGTTAGATGTAGCTGGAGAAGAGTTGGGTGTAGTTTCTGTCGATGAGTCTGAACATCCGGCTGAGAGCAGGAACGCACTGAGCATGATAATGAGTAGGATTCCCACAACTGCTGATTTGTTCATAAAACTCTTATAGTTTTTTTATAACTTTAAGGTATCTGATGGTCAACTTGCGTTTGATTGGTGTTGAGCGGGTCCCAAAACTCAAAACTTCTTTTCTGAGTCCCATACTCTGAATAGTTAATCGAGCTTTCTTAATTTTTCACTTGCAGAAGCGCCAATATCGAAGTAAAAAAGGCTTTTATACTTTTCATGTACACTGAGACTCTATGAGAGTCTGGCCTCTGAACATAAAGGTTCAAGAAAACACAGCGCCGGAAAAAGTAGACATCGAGAACGCAAACCTCAAAAAGGTTCATATTCCGCAAAAAGGAGAAGCCGGCTCCTTCTGGGAAAACAGGGGCGATCGATATCACTGCGGGGTTGATCTATATGCCCCTGAAAATTCGGAGGTAGTTTCGATTGAAGGAGGAATTGTCGCAGATACCTGTCTGATGACTTCACCTGAAATATTGCCTTACTGGAACCCGACTTATTACGTGATTATTAAACAGAGCAGTGGGCTGTTCTGCAAATACGGGGAACTTGCAGACTTTACTGTAAGAAAAGGAGACAAAATAGAAGCAGGAAACTTGATAGGGCATGTTGGAATGGTTCTGAACTCCGAAAAAATCGATGGTTTCTGCCCTCTCTACATCCAGAATCTGAAAAACAAAAATCCAAGTATGCTCCATTTTGAAATCTGGAGAAGTGAATCCATTACTACTCACAAAAATTATCTTGGGGGTAACTGGTTTGCCGAAGAAATGCCTGAAAACCTGATTGATCCTACCGGATACCTTGAACAATTAGATCTGTAATTATTAATTATACTGTAATTATTAATTATACTGTTTATACTAATTATACTGTAATTGTACTGTAATTATACTTGTGTATCTGTAACCAGGATTAATCTTCACGCACGAAAAATAAGAAAAACTCACAGCTTACTGCCGTCTTAACTTATCTGGTTGATGTCTTATGGAAAGTATAGAATATAAAGTGTCTCAAGTTGACGAAAAAATAAATCACCTTGAGAAAATTCACGTAATCAAAAATTATTATCTTGTCCTCGGAGGAGGAAAAATCGGCACTGATTTCCTTGATTACGCTCGAAAAAACAGGTTCTCCTTCGTGCTCGTTATCGATAAGGATAAAAATGCGCCTGCTTCCAGGAAGTCAAACATCATTAAAACTGAAGACGAGCTGGTAAATCTCCTGAAAAACAAAGCTTCAAAGTCATTTCAGAACAAAGCACTCAAATCCTTCAGCGCAGCAGGAGAATACGAAAGAGAAGAAAACGAAAGGGAAGATAAAGAAAACAAGGTAGAAAACAATGAGGCAGAAGCCTACTTTTATAAAATGGACCTTGACAACATCCCTTTTCTTCTAAGTCTCGGCATCCCTGAATACATTATCCCTGCTGTTCCCTGCCACGCGGTTGCATATCTGCTTTCCGATCTTCTAAAACTTCCTCTGAAGCCCGAAAAAGAAGAAAATACTGAAGAGATTCTGGAAAAAAGCCAGATGGGAGATAGCCCTGTAACCGAGCTCTTTATCCAACCTGAAGATGAAAGGCTCATGTCTTTTTTCGAAAAGCTTGCAGCTTCCTTTCCTGAAGATGTAATCGCAGGACGTTACCCTGAATATGGAATGCTGTTTCTCTCTTATGCCAGGGAAGGAGAAATCTGCCCTGACGGCTGTCCGGGCCCAAGAGACCGCTGCCCCACCTTTGGACGAAAAAAGCCAGAAACCATTACGGGATATGCACGAAAACTTCTTCAGCATCTGCCAGGCTGGGTCTTTGAAAGCTATCAGATGAAACCGGGCATAGGAGGGCTTAAAGGAAATGAATTCAAGCAGAACCTGCTGGAGATTCTTGAGTTTTTGAGATTCATTGAAGAAAACAGAAGTGAGAAGAGGTTTGAAAACCTTGAGAGCAGGACTTTTTTCGTTGCTACTACCTGCACATGCCATGGTGTATTGAACATGTTTTATGTTACCTGATAAAAACTTGCTTTAATTACCTGATGACTCAGTAAAAATGGTATTATAGGCAAATTCGTGCTCAAGTACCTGCAATCTTGTACCAATTTTTATCTCTTAAGTTTCTGCAATCCAGCAGCAGTTTTTCGCTCACCAGCTTTTTCGCTTATAAGTAGGAATAAACCAAAAATAGATCTGCTATCAGACCGATCTATAAAAGGGGATTTTATGGAGGCATTTGTGGGCACAAGCGGCTGGTATTATGATTGGAACAAAAAGAAGAACCTTGATTGGTTTATCCAGAATTCCGGGCTGAACAGTGTTGAACTTAATGCCAGTTATTACAGGTTTCCCTCGCCTGAGCAGATCGAAGGCTGGAACAGGAAGGGGGCTGAACTCCGATGGAGCATAAAAGTGCACAGGTCTATAACCCACTGGCGACAACTCAGTGAAAGTTCCCTGGAAACTCTGGAAAATTTCCTTGAGCTTTTCCGACCCATGGATCATCTCATTGATTTTTACTTATTTCAGGTGCCTCCAAAGTTTGATGATGTTGAAAGGACACTCAGGTTTGTAGAAGCCGCAAAACTTGGGAAACGGTTTGCCCTGGAGCTCAGGAATAAAGCCCTGCTGGGAAATAATGAGGCGTGTGAAGAGCTTATGAGGAAAGTGACCCTGGTGTCCGTAGACTCGCCTGACTACAAAAACCGCATCTTCCCCGGAAAAACCGTGTATATGAGGATGCACGGAAGAGAAGGCTGGTACAGCTACGATTATTCTCAGGCGGAAATTAGCGAAACTATCAGGGAAATCCGTAAATTCGGGCCTGAGAAGACCTACATTTACTTCAATAACGACCATAATATGCTGGATAATGCAAGAAAGGCATTGAGAGTCTTCTCAGGTTTGTAAACCTTTAATTAATCTCTTTTTTATAAAATGCCTGCCTTTTCCTGAAAGAACTGATATCACTCAATGGCGTTGGTTCTCACTTTTTCATGTTAACTTAAAAAGTTCGGTTTCATTTGTTAACCTTTATTATGAATAAATTATTATATTAAGAGGTATATTCAAAGTTTAGTACGGAGATTCTGAGGAGTTAAAAATCAGGTACCTCAAAATCAAAAACGAATTTTTGAGAACCCAACCCACAACAAAGAAACCATTTTTACCCAGAATTCCCTATATATAAAAAAGAAGTGAAATATATGTTCTGGAGTAAGGACTATATTGTAGAAAGGCTGAGCAAAATCCCTAGAACCCTAGAAGACATTTCAATAGAAGTTTTTGAAGGTGTACCCTCTAAAAACGATTTTTTACAAAAAGCTGGCCTTTCAATAGAGAACTGCACAGATGCATCCTGCGTTTGCAAAGACTCCCACATAAATGTAGGTATAGAACAGGCAGGTATGGAAAAAGAACTCATATACCCTTATGTAGATGATTCCGTTTCGAATGAATTTGCGGTTCAGTCAACTCAGTATCAGTTTATGGTGCCTTATGAAATCCTTGACAATAACATAAGGAAAGAATACAGGATATTCCAGCCCGAGGAACTGAAAGCAAAGTTTCCTGTAGCTTATAAACAGCTAATGGAAATCAAACAGCAGTCAATGGAAATCAAACAGCAGTCTGAGGCCAAAACACAGGAACTCATTTCGGCTGATTACCGTTTCGAAAATGAAAGTTTCCTGCGGTATATAAACACACCTAAAATCATCATTACCAGCAACTCTCGCCTTCAGGCCTCATATGATCCGACCGGAAAGCATGTTTTTGCAAACGGTGTAGGAGTCGTTCTCGGAGATCCCACACTCTACCTTTATGTTACGGCTGTACTCAACTCTTCAATAGCAAAGGCTTTTCCTGAGATCTGGAGACGTAAAGAGGTACAGAGCAGAGGCAAACTTAATTCACAAATGCTGAAAAGGTTCCCAATCGCGTTCCCTAAAAAAGAGGGTATCGAGAATGTTATAATCACAATCTCCCGTTACCTGATTTATCTGAACAGGCAAAAACAGATGGCAAAAACCTACGCGATATCAGGTTACCAGGAGCTCATCGACTTCTACAAGAGAATTTTGGATCTTCTGATTCTGGACACATATATTACAAATGATCTTGACCCGAGTCTTCTTGACATCCTTGCTGAAAACATCACGGCATCTGATGGAGGATTTGAATACAGCGACGATATAAATCTCCTGATCGGACTGCAGGAAATAAAGAAGAACATTCTGAGTTCTCCGGACTTTGGGAATTGCAGGTTCAGTAACGAGTTCACAAACATTCTTGCAACTCTGAAAAACAACACTGTCTGGTAAGATAAAAAACTCAGCCAGTACTGCGTTGTTTTTCTTTCCGGATACTTTAACTTTTTATTTTCCGGACTTTTGTTATATTTTCTAATTTTAGCTGTATCATATATTGCATCAGCTGTCACTTTGGAAGGCCTGTTAACAGGCCTTCCTATAGGTCTCTTTATATTGAAATTTTTAAGTGTAGGTATATAATGTGTAGAATCATTCTTATTTGCAGGAACAATATTAATCGAGAGAGGTAGGCCTTGTAAGTCTACTAAAACGCTTATTTTTATTCATTTTATTTTTTTGTGACCATCGTAGCCGATATTCCCCCTTTTTTAGCCGGAACATCCTTTGTGTCAGTAAAACAGTGAGAAAGATCTATTTTATTCAAATCGTAACCTTTGTTTAAAAGTTCATTGAAAATCTTCTGATAGATACCATGTTCACACAGATATAGATGAAATCTATGAACTGTTGACTTAGATCCATATTTCCTGGGAACGTCTTTCCACGTACAACCGGTCATAACAACGTAAAAAATACCGTTCATTAACTTCCTCATATTTGCACGCGGCCTTCCTGTATGTGGTTTCTGTGGAGGAAGATAAGGTTCTATGGAGTTCCATAGAACGTCATCGATTTCACGGAATGACATAAACGTATATTTATAATTCCAATATAATATTACTTTTGGGATAGGCTCTAGGAAAACTCAAGAAATCATTGAAATTCTGATACTTAAGTTTACAAAATATCTGGTATACTGGCAATTTAATTATTGAGCATAATCTTTGATCGCTTCTCATCAACATATAGCGATTCAGATTTAACATGTGACCAATAACTAAATTTTCAAGACACTAATTTCGTAAACTGAGCATTGTATGAAAATTCGATTTTACTATTTTTCAATCTTGTACTGGTACTGTAAATCTTATACAGAATTCAGTCCCAGAAGTTCTTATTAACTCAATTTTGCCCCCGAACTGGTCTACCAAGGTTTCCACTAACTGTAAGCCAAGAGAATTGGAGTTTTCTAAATTGACCTCATCAGGAATACCAATCCCATTATCCGAAACTATTAATACAAAATCAGTGCCGTTATAACTTTCTTTTGTGCTTTCCTGTTCTTTGTTTACGTGTTCTACAGAGTCTTCTTTGTGAAGTTTAATTTGAATTTTCCCGTTATCTCTGCCTAAAAATGCATACTTAAGGGAATTTGAAACAAGTTCGTTAATGATTATTCCCAATGGGACGGCAATATCCATATCGAAGAAAATGTTTTCTTCCAGTTCGATGTTCAGGATCGTGTTGGCATTTCCAAGTTTATAGGTCTGAAAAAGATTTTCAACAAGTCTTTTAATATACGAAGAGAAGTTTAGTGTATCGTTTCCTCTGCCTTCATGAAGTTTTTCGTGGATAAGAGCAATTGACATTACTCTGTCCTGGCTTTCTATGAAAGCATTAAGAACTTCTTCATTCTCAGCATGTTCTCTGTTTCTGAACTTTTCAGCCTGTAAGTCAAGAAGGGAAGAGATCACTTGCAGATTATTTTTAATTCTATG
>JGI20225J20221_1002200_pt1 | contig 15625 bp, 18 predicted proteins | sample BioMet4_FD_20221 | JGI IMG/M metagenome (IMG submission 20221) | reverse complement strand
CCTTTTTCTTTGGTCCCAAGCCATTTTGGTCCCACGATGGTCCCACATTCTGGGGAAGACATGGGCAGGCGCGGGAAATTTTACCGCCCTCCCCGGCCGTTGGTCCCACTGGTCCCACTTGGTCCCACAAAGTGAAAGCGGCCCACCTCCACCAGGGAAGCAGGCCGCCATAACCTCATCTGTGCCGGCTATTCCGGCTGTCCTTCCACCGGCCCGTTGCCGGCCAGGGTGCCCAAGCGTTCCGTGGTCAGGCCCAAGAGGTAGGCCACACCCTGGACGTTCGCACCGGGGACGGGCTTGAAACCCTCGGATAGGGCTACCAACTGGTTGACCAGATTCTCCAAGGCCAGCACGGCGTGGGAAACCTCACGGCGTTCGATGGTGGTCATTCGTCCGCCCCTGTTATGCAACAACCAACTGTTGTGAGAGCAGATAAGACTTCATCGATATCGTCCAGTTCATTACGGACATCGATTTCAATGGTATGAAGGATGACGCTGGCACCCTCAACACAGGAGGATTCGCTTTCAAGACCGTCAGCAACGAAGCCAACACAATTGGCAGTCTTAGCGATAAATGTCTTTAACGATTCGATTTTGTTGATAAGTTTCTCAAATATTTCAGTTTGACCTTGCCGCTTGCCATCGTCATTTCCGCTCGATACGAAGTTCTCTACCATGATCGCACCTCCAGTGTGCGGTTCGTGGTTAGGCCCGGCCGGGAGTTGCGACCTCCTTGCCGGGCTGTTTTTTGTTTCTTATGCCTAACAAATTAGGCTTGAATCCTTGAGCTATTCTAGCCTAACAAATTAGTCAAGGAGAGAACGAAATGATATCCAGCCGAGTCCGTCAGGTTATGGAGGCAAAAGGATTGACTGTCCGAGAGGTCGTGGAGCGCACTGGTTTGGCAAAGGAGACGATCAACCGTGCCCGTGGGGTTATGATCGGCCGGTGCACGCTGGACACTCTGACAACGATATCAAGCGCTCTAGGTGTCAGAGCAAAAGACCTATTTATTGAATAAAATAGCTAGGCAGAATCCTTTTGTTCCTTTTCTATATTGGCAGCAAAATTTTGTGGATCAATGACGAGAGGCTTTAGTCCAGCTCTCCTCGTTATGTCGGCAATATATTCACGGATAAAAGGGAAAATTATCGCAGGAAAATTAACCTTACACAGTCTATTCCTCTCGTTGTCTGACGGCACTTCCGACAGAATAAATTCTGCTCCATATTCGATATGAAAAACAAAAGGATAGTTTCCTTTTGCGCAAGAAATATTTTGCACAAATCGAAAAGATCTTTTCTCTTCAACAAAACTGGCTCGGCACTTGATCTCTATTGGAATGTTGCCATCAAATGGCTCGTTTGCTTCAAAATTTACTTCAAAATCCGACTTCAACAACCGAATATCATTGATTGAAATATTCATACTAACACCGGCATTCTTGTTGATTTTCCAGCCAAAAATGCCCAGGGGTCTTTATTGAAGAAATATGCCCCTTCCCTTCGACGACAAACACAATCATAGGTTGTGCTCCTAAGTAACCATTCGCACGAAGGAATTGAGCCCCTTTCTCCTTGTCTACCACCTCAATATTAGCGGGGTCCCGCAGAAGGGCGCGCAAAAATAGATCCATGCCCTTCTCTTGAGTCGAAGCCCCACTTTCATATCTAGCAAAATTTTTCTCACCAACCTTTAAGATGCGAGCAAACTCAACTTGCGTATATCCAAAATTAGTCCGTATTTGACGAATTTCGTCAGAAGTAAGCAGCCCATCAGCTTTCCTACGTTCATCCGCAAGGTGCTTTTCAAGACCTCGACTAACATCTTTATTATACAAGCCCTCATTGCAGGAGTCGCAAACGAAACTTTCAATCGAAGGGACAACAATAGCCTGCCCCTTATACTCGAAGGATTCGTCTTGAATAATCTTTCTCAAATGGCCCTCGCCACAAACAGGACAGGGCATACCATCATACAGGGAAGACATCTAGCACCTCCTAATCATCAGTATCGTCATGAAACGACAGCACTAGAAGCTCTTCTTCGCCAATAGATACAATTTTGAACTTAATAAAAAGATGCACATCATTCCGTACGATTTTATATACATCTTGCCAGATTTTATTTGATCCATTTTCTGAAACAGAGTGTACAAAATCACGCACAGAAAGCGACAAAACTATTTCATAGATATCAGTTTCGGAAAAGCCATGCCTATGCGCATCGGAGATTGCTCGCTTTGTTGCTCGACATTGATCAAGCTCAATGAGCGTTCTGACGTTCTCTAGCGGATAAACTCTCGTCGGGCGGGGCAGTGGTCGCATGAGCAACCGTCCTCGGGTATCAAAATGATACTTTTTAGGTGATGTGTCAATCCAAGCGACACAATTAAGCCAAAAAATTAATCCTGCTAAATAAATTCATAATTATTTTAAGCGGTAGAACAGCCGATACTTCCAGGCCCTCTCCCCGGTAAAATATCAACGGGAAATTTTCCCAGCCACATCCGAATGAATTAATTTTCGAAAAAATATAAAGTTGTCAATCACCAATCCTTGATAGCCTCTTGATCCGCCCATCCGTTACCATCCCCGACAGCGACAGCTTCCCGGCCTTGAATAGCTCGAAGCGGGTCTTGCCCAGCACGCGGCGCACGAAGGCCGGGTCCTCCTCCAACTGCCGCTTCATCCAGGTGGCATAATTCTCCCCGGGCTTGGTCCGGTCAACCTCGGCCACCTTGAATTTCGTACTGGTGCTTCCGTCCTTGTGGTGGATGGTCTTGCCCGTGTGCTTGACCGTGGTACGGCCAGTGTCGGCCATCTCGTCGATGTCGATGCCCAGGTCCCGGAAGGTGGGCGTCACCACCGTGTAGAGGCAGCGACAACGCCAATGCGCAGGCAGGGAGGGACGCGGCTCCCCGGGCTTGTAAATCTTGCCGTCCATGCTCCCGCAGGCAACGCAGGTGCGGCCGTCGAGAACGACCATGCGCTTCCAGCCGGCCACTACGTCGGAGAACTTCTTTTCGATGATCGTTTCCCGGGCGTGGTTGCTGGCGGAAAGAAGAAAGGTCCGGGCCAGTCCTTCCAGACCGGGGACGCTGCCTTCAATGCCCTCCATGCGGATCATCCGGGCCGCTGCCTGGACGCCCTTGCCTTCGATCAAGGCCCGCCTGCCGGCGCTGATGATCCGGTCCCGGGCGCTGGCCTGGAGCTTCCCCAGGAAGTCGTTGATGGTCAAGCCCTCCACGGTCGAAGACTCGAACCATGCTTTCGTCATACCCAGAGAGAATCCCGTGCCGAGGCCGAGCGCCGCCCCGCCGGTCAACTCCGACATAGCCGCGGCTGTCTGTGTGGCGCTGGCCTGGATCACGTCTTGCCCGGCCTCGTGAAGCTGGTCGCCGGCCGTGGCGTAGACTTGTGCAAGCACCTTGTCGATAGCCGCCGCCTGGGCCTCCAAAAGGGCTTTCTTGCGGCTTAGGGGCATGTCCGCGAAGTTGTCCCCGGCATCGTCGGCCAGGGCCGCCAGCTTGCCTACGATGTCCGCACGGGCGGCCCGAAGCTCTTTTACCATGTCTTCGGCAAGGCCGGTCGCCCGCTGGTCCACTGCGTGCTGAAACTTGAGAAGGTCGTCGAGGTACTTGTCGGCCATGGCCTATGCTCGCATCTGGAGCTTCCAGAGGATGGACGCGGCGTCCGCTTCGACGTTGACGATGGTCCAGGTCCGGCCCTCGAAAATGACCTTGTCGCTGGTCTCGGGCTCGATGGCTATTTCCGCCTGCCGGATGGAGAGCTTGCGGTCGCCGGTCTTGATAAGCGTCCCGTCCACCAGGAAATCGGAATATCCCGTGACGATGCCCTGACAGGGATAGTCCGTGGTGGCTCCCTCGTCGTATGCGCCTGTCGAGGGGTTGAACGCGCCTTCCTCGGTGCGCCGAATAATGATGTCGGCCGGAATGTCGCCCAGGGCCACAAAGGCCGAAGCCGTGGCGCTGGCCAGTACGGCTCGCAGTCCCATGGCTACACCCTCCGCAGGCTTATGGAGCGCAAGCCGCCGCTCCGGAAGCCATAGGGAGCCACCAGGGCGAAGACCTGATCCGGAATGACCTTCACGCGGTCGTCCGGGGCCACCTCGATCTTGATGGTGTCTGCCTGGATGGACTTCATGCCGGCGGTGTCGGGCAAGGCCGTGGTGTCCTTGGCCAGAAGCACAAGGGCAAGCTCCATCTGCGCCACTTTGACCGCCTGGGGCGTGGTGGTGGAAGCGATGCCCGGAATGTCGAGGCGTGGCCACTCCATGCCCTGATCCGGGGAAGCCTTGGCCCCCTGCCAGACGATATGACGATCCAGGAGCACGGCGGCCGTCACCAGGGCCTTGCCCTGGTCGTCGGCGCTGGCGCTGGTCCAGGCATCGGCGTGCAGGCGGTCCGCAAAATAGGCGGCCGCCTCCTCCGTGGTGACGTAGCTGTTCGAGCCGGTAAGCACTTCAGCCATGGTTCATCCCTCGCTTAAAAAATTGCCGGAACCCTTGCGGGCGTTTTCGGACTCCGGCGGGTCCGGGTTCGACCTTTTCGCCTTGAAGCTGAGGCGCGCCGGGCGAGGTTGGCCCCAGGTCGGACGAACTGGCGCTGTCATTATCCGCGCGCTGGACGGATTATGCGTTCTTGATGCCGTGGAGACGGGCGACGGCATGGCCGTTCTGGACGGTCAGGCCGCAGTACCATTCCACCAGAATCTTGCGCCAAATCTCGGAATTGCCCTGATCATCGGGGTTCATCGCCCCGTTCTGGATGCCGCAACACCCGTCGGCCCCCATGGAGATGGCATAAATGCTGGTACAGGCGGCAGCGGCTCCGGTGGCGTCCTTCTCATTGAAGTCCAAGATTTCAGCCCCGGCCGCATCCTTGCCCACGATGCCGATGGGAATGCCGGCATAGGCCGGAATCTGCTTGCCGAACACGTCGGAAACCGTTTCCTGGGCTTGGCCGGCGGCACGCATAAGGCTGTTCACCTTCCGACGCATGGTCTTATTCATGAGAAGTACGGTCGGCGTGAAGTCCAGCCGGTCGATAAGCTCATCCAGCAGGGGCAGGGTCAGGGCATCACCGCCCACGGTCGAACCGGCGGCCTGCAACTGCGTGCCGGTGATTCGGGTTTCCAGACCGTCGAACTCCTCGGGCGTGGCGGTCGAGTTCCCCTTGATGAAGGCGGTCTCGAACCGACGGGACATGGCCCGGGTCTTCATGGCGATCTGTTCGGACAAGATGTCCGTGCCGTTCGCGCCCTGCATGGCGATCAAGGCCCGGTCGATCTTGATAAGACCGCCGCCGATCTTGAGGCTTTCCGTCTGCGGATTGATGACGCCCTGGTCGGCGGTGTACTCCGCGTTGACGGCGCGGAAACCGACGCTCGGCGGGGTCTCTTCGAGGTTGTACGAGTAGGCGTTGCCGGTGATGGTCTTGAACGGCAGGTATTGCAGCACGGCGCTGTTGGCCGGGAACAACTGGACAATGCCCTGTTGCAGGGGGTTCTGGTAATACTTGGCGCTTTCGGCCAATGTCATGGTAGCCATGGTGTTTTTCTCCTAGGCGTGGGCCTTGAGGCCCAGTTCAATCAATTGTGTGGGCGACATACCGGCCGTGTCGATGGTCGGTTTGCCGCCGGGCCGTTTGGCATCGGGGCCGGACTCCGGGGCCTTGGCGGTGAACAAGCCTTTCTTGGTGGCGTTTCTGATCCATGTGATCTTGGCCGCTGGGGGCAGGTCGGGCACGATGTCCCGCATATCCTCGGGGATGTCCTCGACCAGCTCGGCAACGATGCCGGTGAGGGTCTCTTCCGCCTGCTTTTTGGCGTCGTTCACGGCCTGGAATCGCGCATAGGGCACGGTCTTTTCGCCTTTGTCGGGGGCGGTCCCGGGTGTGCCGTTCTGCTGCTGGTTGGTGTCCGGGGTCGGGGTCTGGTCTTCGGGGTTCTTGTTCGGGTCCATAGCGGTAACTCCTCGCGTTTTACGCCCGCGACGGCGCTAAATTTGCTGTTCCTTGAGGGCGGCCGTCTCATCGCGCACGGTCAAGAGGTAGGCCATGGCGTCTTCCCGGGTCGCCAGGTCCGGGTTGCGCTCCATGACCGCATCCACGGGCGAAATGAGGCCCATGGAAAGGAGCAATTCCCAGGTGGCGGCCTGGTCTTTCTCGCTGGCTTCCGGCTTGGGGTCAGCGAAATCGACGGAAAAGGTGGCGGCATCGGAGAGCGTGCGACCGGGGTTGTGGTAGTTCCAGACGGCCCGGATCACGTCGAAGAGGCGCTTCTCGTAGGACCGCCACAGGGCAATATCGTCGGCCCGGGCTTCGGACAGTTCGGCATTGCCCACGATCTTGCTGATCCCNCTTTCGTCGGTGGGGTCGGTGGACAGGGAGGAGGCCGGCAGGCCGTTCGTCACCGCCGCCCACTTGAGGAGCTTGTCGATAGCGCCGACCATCTCTTCGATGGGGGCCTGGGTCGCCGCGAAGCCCAGCTCGCCCTTCTCGGGCAGCTCCACCAGGGCACCAGGACCGGCTTGCAGATTGCCGCCGCCCTCGGCACCGCGCACCCAGCCGACGCCGAAGCCCTGAAACTCCATGGTATGGAGCAAATCCACCAGGGCCTTGTTGATGGCATCCTGAATGGCCACCAAGTCGTCCCCGCCGGCAATCCAGAAGGCGTCAGTGGGGGCATGGTCCCACAAGGGGATAAACGGCAACACGCCATAGGGGTTCGCCCCGCCGTCGATCACGTGGCCGCGCCAGTCCAGTTGCTCCCAGGAGTCAATCGACCACACGGAATAGGTGATCTCCTCGGGCCGTCCGTTCTGGCCGTAGTGCGTGACCATGACGGAAAGGATGTCCTCGGGCGAGTCGCCCACGATCACGTCCAGGATGTCGCCGGGCAGCACATCCAGGTCGAGGCGGCCATTGCGCCACACCGGCCGGAGCATGATGGTTTTGAGGAGCTTGACGTATCGGCTGGCGGTCTTGAGCTTGATGTTGAGGGCGCACCCCTCGGCAATCTCGGCAAAAAGGGCCGTGTCGGTGTCGGTGCCGTCCACGGTGCGCTTGGGATCGTCTGCGTACACGCGGGCCTTGAGGTCCACCACCTTTTTGACCACGTTGACGAAACACGGAGTCAGCTTCTCCGGCTCCGCGAACTTGGCCACCAGCATGTCATGCAGGTAGGGAAGCTGCTCGTCGTGGTAATAGGCGAGGCGCTTCTCGGCGTCCGCTTTCCGGGCCGTATTAGCCGCAATGATGGCCTTGCGGAAGGTTTCGTCTACAATGTTGCTCATGGATTACACTCCCTGATAGACACGCGGGCCTTCGAGCTTGACGTAGTTCTGGAAAAAGACCGGCAACGGGTATTCGTCATCCAGCCGCAGACGTAAAAATTCCTGGTACATCGCCTTCACCTCGCAGTAGGTGCGGCAATTTTCCTTGCACAAAAGCTCCATTTCCCCACCCATGAGGAAGCACAGGCCCCGGGTAGGCCGCATGTTGTTGCAGACAATGCGCTTTAAGGCGTAGACGGACAGGACCGCCGCCCTGGTGGCAAAGACCGACCAGTTGAGGGAATAGACCGTATCGTCGTGGAACTTCTGGGAGGAGTGGCCGAAGCGGTAATTGCCGTCCTTCAACTCCTCATAGACGAAGGTCCGCATCTCGCTGTTCAGGACTTCAAGTTGGTTGGAGAGGTGCAACCGCCCTTCCTTGGCAACCCGATGCAGTTCCACGAAGGAAAGATTCTGGTTGGTGCTGGTGGCGCTGAGGACTTCGCAGGGGATGCCCTGATCGTCCAGCCAGGGCTTGAGGTCGGCCGTCTCGTAAAATTCCAGCGTGACGGCATCCAGATGGTAGCGCTGATGGTCCGCGAGGATTTCCTTTTTGATGGCGTGGGCCGTGTTGATGTTGAACACGCGCTGGTTGAGCACGAAATATTCCGGCTCCAGGTCCTTGGCCGATGCCACCTTCAAGGTCGTGGTCCAGACCGTGGAATCGCCACCGAAGAGCTTTTTGGAGCGGTCCAGGCCCCCACCAATGATGAACTTGCGGCCTTGGGTCAGTTCCCCCAGGCGGTCAGGCGGGAAGGGGATCGGCAGGTCGCAGCGGCAAAGCTCGATCACCTCGGGCGGGAACAGGGCGTTTCTGGCGGCCGAACGCTTGCCCAAAATGTCGCGGTCGAAGGCCGCCGGCAGTTGTGTGGCCTGGAGCCGGAGCACCTTGTCCCGGTCGATCCAGGCCGGGGCTTCGCGCTGGTAGGTGTCCAGGTCGGGGTATTCGATCCGGCGGCAGAAGATGCCCGGGTCGGTCTCCGCCAGTAGTTCAAGCCCATGCTCGGCGCTGCCTTCCGCCCCGGTGTTCGAGTCGATGAGGCATAGGCTCCCCTCGGTGTCGAGCAAGGAAGCCTGCATGGCGTCGAATGGGCCAGTGTCGGGGCAGGCGTGAAAGTCGCTGATCCACAGGCAGGCCAGCTTGTCACCGAAGGCCATGGCCATGGACGTATTGCTCGACTGGATCGTGTTCCCCATGTGCGCGTTGACGATCTCGGCCTTGCGGATGTCCGTCTCGGCAATCATCGCCTTGAGGGCCGGGGTATGGCGGATGATGCCGCGAAGGGGGCGCATCTGGACGCGCTCGGAATGGTCGCCCGCGTTGCCCAAGACCTGGATGTTCAGGTTCTCCCGGGAGGTGAAAAGCCAGAGGATGACCAAGGCGAAGGTCGTGCTCTTGGCGTGCCGGCGCGGGGTCACGTGGAGCACGATGGAATGCTTGAAGGGCTGGTCCTCGCCGGGCTCCAGTGCGTCACGGATGAAATCCGCCTGCCAGGGTTCCAGGACCACGGGGGTGTACTGGTTCCCACGGGTCAGGATGCGGGGTTGCACGTCGTCAAGCCAGGCGAAAAAGCCCTCGGCACCGGGAGCACGCCACTTGGCCAGGATGGCCGCAGTGTCGGCTTCTACGCCCGTCTTGCGCTTACTGGCGGCCAAGGATGCCCCCCAGGTCAAAGCCCGTGCTGGTCTCGGGCCTGTTCATGGTCGCCTTGCGCTTGCCGACCGGCCCGGACAGTTGCGCGAAGCTGGAGCGAAATGCAGCTTGCAAGGACAAATATCGCTGCATGTCAAAATCATCGTCTCCGTACTGTTGCGCCATTTCGTCAAGCTCCAGATAAAGAGGCACCATCGTTTCTAGAAGCAACCTTTGCGCCTGTGATACCCTGCCTGTAACCATTTCCCGCAGTTTCGCCCTAACGATCTTGCGGCGTTTTGCTGGGTCACTATGGCGGGCCAAGTCCTTATCTTGAAGTTTAATATAGGCCATGGTTGATTAGAACCTCGCCGGACCATGAATTGGCCATGATGTTTGACGTATTAAGCGGGTTGCCTCGAAAATGCGGGACCATCGTGGGACCAAAACAACCGCCATGCTAACAGCTCTGTTTGAACTCATTGATTTTCAAAGATATTTTTATTAAAACCTAGGGATTATCAATCCCATTCAGCCCAAGGCCCACGTCCTTCTCGCCTGCCGTCCTTGGTCTGGCGCTCAAGCCGGGCCTGCCTGTCGCGGACTGCGTGACCTAGGCCGCCGTGCCCCGGCGCGCAGGCGTATCTTTTTTATACACCTTAACCACTGCCTCATACCGACGTTCGACCGTGCGGATGAAGTGCCGAAGAAAGCTGTAGGTGAACCGTTCGGCCCCGCGCCGATCCTGTGCAAAATAGAAGGTCAGGCGATAGCGGCACATGAAGGCCACCACGGATTCATAGGCGGCCTTCGGGTTGAGGGCGCTTCGATATTCCCCCAAGGCCAAGGCGGACATGGGCGACTCGACAACCACGGCCGCAGACTCAAACCCACGCAGGCGCTCAAGCTCTCTCTCGAACCGGGGGCGCTCCCTGCCAAGGCAAGCAACCAAGTCAGGTAAAGACTTGCGCTCGACGGCAACCAGAGGCTCAAGTCCCACAAGGCTGTAGTCCCCGGCCTGCAAAGTTCCTTCGATCACTTCGGCATCATAATCAGCGAAGGGGAATGGTGCTTGCTCCCTCGAATCAATTACGATCTTCATCCCGTCCCCCATAAGGGCGATTGCGGCTTTTCTTTTGGGACATCTTGCGCCCCATGCGTTCGCACCATTCAAGTGCTTCCCGTTCGAGCTCGGCCTCGGACTTGCCGTAGCGAGGCGGAATCAACTTCCCGGTGGAGAGGCTCTGTGCATTCATGTTCACACTCCCCGTGACGGATGTGACGGATGTGACGGATTTTTCGTATGAACGCTCATACGTACGTACGCGCGCGCGTGTGGGCGATTAACAGGAAAAAACCGTCACAAACTGTCACGCGTCACGCTCCTGATTGTCCTGCCATGTTTTTTTTGTTTCAATTCTGGCACTTATCCCCATGAACAGCCTTTGCGGCTTGCCGTCTATCCGCCTACGATCCGGCACGAATCCCCGCTTCAACATTGCCGACGAGAAACTTTTGACGCTCCCCGCTTTCTCCCCGTTCATTTCAGAGAATGTCTTCCATGACTCGAATAGGTCGGCCACAGAATCCCACTCATGGAAGCCTTGATTGCAGCACTCTTCCAACCACTGGCCGAAAAGGTCCTGGTCCTCGAAATAGTGTTCTGTAGTGGCCAGGACCACCTGGGGACGCACCAGTCCATTGGCTTGCCAATCCAAGCACCCCTCGATCATCCAACGCAGAATGGCCGGATATTCAACCCGCAGCTTCACTTCAAGGTCATGGTCTGGATTATCTGGCGTGTGAATGAAAGGAATGATGTTGAATCGACGTCTTGCAGCATCGTCAACATTGTTCAAGATGGGCTGGTGATTGCCAATGATTATCAGCTTGAATTGAGGCTGGAAGGTAAAGAAGTCCTGGCGCATGAAGCGGGCCGTGATCTTGTCCCCGCCGGTCAACTGCTTGATGCGTGACTCAGCCCAGGCCCGGCCTTCCTCGGTTTCGCTGGCACAAACCAATCGCGCACCTTTGAGCATAGCAAGGTCTGTCGGGTGCTTGTCCGATTTTGAAGCCGTGAAGGTATCCATGGCCGCCGTAGTGGCATAATCGCCAAGGATGTTGGTAAGCGTGTTGAGGAAGACACTCTTGCCGTTGCCGCCGGNGCCGTACACGAAAAACAAGGCATGCTCGCGGATGTCGCCAGTCAGAGAATAGCCGGCGATCTGCTGCATAAAGCGTTGCAACCCCTGGTCCCCCTGGGTTGCTTCATTCAGGAACCTTCGCCAAAGCGGGCAGTCGGACGTTTCCGCAGGGGCTACCGTGGTCGTCTTGGTGAGGTAGTCCTCTTGCAAGGCGGGAAGCAGCTTGCCGTAATGCAGGTCCACCGTGCCGGCCGGAGTTCCAAGCTGGAAATGATCGCGGTCCCAAATCTCGGAAGTGACAGCGAAAGCACGATCCGCACGGCAAAAGGCTTCTACCCCCCGCGCAGTGCTCGCCCTCCCCAAGGTCTTGGCCTCCTTCGTACCGGCCGGCATCTCCCGGCATAGGCCGCGCACCCAGTCAAATGCGAGGTGCGTTTTTTCCCGCACCCACCGCGATCCATCCCACCGGAACCAAGCCCCAGTGTCATGGCAGAAGCGGAGCTGATCATTGTGCCGTGCAGCAAAGGCCAGGGCCACGCCGTCTTCGGTCATGGGGAATTGTTCCAGAATCGGGTCCGGACCTTTGGGGCTTTTGGCCCCGTCACGCAACCCGCGCTCAATGGTGCTGGTGGATTTCGGAAGGTCCAGGTTGGGCCACGCCTGGATTGCATCGAGCAAGGTCGCCTTCACGTTTTCATGGTCAAGATGCCCACGCCCCACCAGACGCCCCAGGTTAAAGGCGGTCTTGGTCAGAATGTCGTTTTGCGTTCCGGGCTCGGCCTCGCGGAGCTTTTTGACCTCATCGTCGAGTGCGGCCAAGCCGTAGCGGGTGCCTGTCGTCTTTTGAGGTTCGACTTCCTGCTGCTTTTTCGCTGCAATGCCCTTCCACGGGGGCAGGTCCGCCCACGTCTTTCCCGGGCCGAAGTGCAGCTCGTACTGCTTGCCGTTGGGGTGGATGCTGGGAGCGATGACGATATACCCCCCATCCCCTCGCACATCGACTTCCGGGGTGATGCGGACGGCATTTTTGACCGGGACGCCGTTCTGGCGGAAGAAAATGTGGAAGCCATAATCCTTCCCCGTGGTCTGGATCGCCACCTTGTCGAGATTGGCTTCGGCCCAGGCCGCACCCTCGGGACCATCAATATCCACGACCACGACACCGGAGACATGCCCCGTCACAAGTCCGAGGTTCATTTCCGGCCACTGTTCAACCCAGGACCGGATTTCATCGGGTGTGGCCCGGCGCTCCTGGAACTCCCTCCACGACGAAAGTAACGGTCGCTTGTCACGTGGTCGCAGGGGAATAACTCCCAGGCCGTGGCGCTCATACTCCAAGGCGGCCTGTAAAATTGCATTTCCCATTGCAACACCTACACATTTGCCAGACGAAACCACCGGAATACGGCAATCACGACGGCGGCAGGGACGATACTATTGCAGTAGCACCACATGACACAGGATTTAATGAATCCTCGCATCAGTCGCCCCCTACCAACTTCCGAGACCGTGACCGTAAGAAAGAAATGGCGGCATTGATAGGATAGCAGACATGACCACCGATTACATACCGCTCAGATGGTCCTTCACCAGCACAATCCAAGTTGGCAAGTTGCTTTGGTGAAACAGCTCCGCCGGAGAATGTTCCAAACTCTTTGCGTGCGACTAACGTTGAAGGCCACTTGTCCACCAGTTCGTCGAAGACATCTTTGTCCTTGGCCATAGAGCGTGCTCCAAGAGCCCACCATTCCGGTGGGGTTGTCCTGGTAGCGCCGAACAAATGGGGGGCTTGCTTTTGAAGCGGCGGGAAGCTAAAGGAAGGGTGTCAGGCCTTCACGGATCGACGTTAGCGCGTCGATAGCTTTCCGTGCCCCCCCTCGGCATCCGGTCGGCGTTAGCGCGTCGGCCGGGTCCAGGGGTTTATGCCAAATCGCTTGTATCTAATCCCTGCCGCTGCATTGCCTCTTTTGTTGTTTGCCATGAAAGGATACCGGCCATTGCACTTCGCAATAGCCCAAAAACGATCTCTTGTTTAGTTGCCGGCAATGCAAAGGCTTTTTCGAAAAATTTGCGCCTTATTGTTAAAGGTTCGTAAATATCATCAATAACATTGATAGACAGTGAGGAAATAACATTTTTAGTGAAAGTTGCTATATTAAAAAGAGCCACATTGTCTTTTCCGTCTATATAATTTTTAAATATACCACGATTAACCAACAGCACTGTGTCGGTAAATATTGTGAATAAGTATGTATTCTCCATCATTTCATGAAAAGCGCTACTATCACCAACCCTTAGTGTGTTATAATAACTGATAGGATAAGAGTTTCCCAACCCGATTGGGTTCCCGCTGATTGTTATCAACCAAGTATTATCTTTATAAACATCATCCCAGGGGAGTATGGCGGGGAGATTCCCAGCGGTTAAAACAATATTTTGAATCTTATATGCATTTTCAAGAGTCAATCCCTGTGTCTCACCAAGATGAATAAATGCAGCTCGCAATGCATCAAATGCATTAAAAAGCGATGCGTCTTTACCTTCCGACTCAACCTCGGGCTTGATAAATCCCTTGAGCCGGTATTCGGTAAACCGCCTGGGCTTGATCCCCAGAGGCTTATAAATTCTGCTCGGTGTCCACAGGTTCATCGTTATCCTCCATGCTCACAATCCCATCTTTACCGATTCGTAAAGAATTGTCAATCGGTAAACAAAGATCTTTGGAAAAAAATAACCCCAGGATTTCTCCAGGGGCTACAGTATGTTAAGGAACAAATTCAGCTAGGGACGCAGGGAAACCACCTTCCCCGCCTGCCCCGCGACGGCCCGTGTATGGGTCTCCATGGTCTTCACGGCCCGCTGTAGGGTGTCCGGGTCGAGGTGGCTGTAACGCTCTGTCATTGCAAGGGTTCCGTGGCCCATCAGCTCTTTGACGGTGTACAAATCCACGCCTGACTCGACCAGCCAGGACGCGAACGTGTGACGCAATGTATGGAAAACCACCCGGTTTCGGTCATCCGTAATGCCCTCATTAAGCCCCAGGTGCGCCACTGTCCGGTCGAACGAATCCGACACCTGAACGATCTTGCCGCCGCGCTCCGATGGAAAAACAAGCTCGCTGTTCTCGCCGCGCTCCCTGCCGGTCAGCATCGCTTTGACGGCGTCGGTCATTATGGCCGCTCGTGTCTTCCCGCTCTTGGTCTTGGTCCCGGCCTTGCGGTTTGTGCCGCGAATGGTGATGACGCCCCGATCAAGGTCCACGTCTCCCCATGTAAGAGCGAAAATCTCACCAGCCCTGAGCCCGCAGTTAAGGGCAAGTAAGGCCATATCATGAACTTGCGGGGAATGACTGGCCAAGGCTTCAAGTAAACGGTCTGCTTCCTCGTGGGCCAGGAATCGAAGGCGACGATTGTCCTCCGTGGGTTTTTTCACTTTTGAAGTCGGTGACTCGCCGTCATAAAGCCCCAGCCGGCGGGCGTGATTAAAAACTTGCCGGACCACGGCAAGACAGTAATTAATCGTTCTTGGAGCCCGGCCCTTGTCGGTCATGGCCTTCTTCAGTCGTTCCAGGTCAAGCGGCGCGATCTGCCGCAGGGGCTTGTTGCCAAAAGCCGGCCCGATCCACAGGCGGTCGAACTCGTCTTCACGCGCCAAGGACCGTGGCGCTTTCCCATCGGCTTTTTGCTGCGGCAAATAGGTGGTTCGAAAGAATCGGTCGAAAGTCAGATTTTCGCGTTCTTCCTGAGCCTTCCGGGCGGCCTCGGCCTCCTCGTCGGCCTTGTGCTTGGCCTCGACAGCGGCCCGCTTTTCCGCCAGGGATGACGGNCCCTCGCCGGTCTTGGCGGCCTCTTTGAGCTTCGTCATTTCCAGAAAGGCCCGTTGTTCGCTCCATCCCTCCGAGGCCCACCCAAGGGCCTCTTCCCGGCGCTTACCGCCCACCTGAAAGCGGATCATGAAATACCTATCAGGGCGGACGCCATGCCGCCGGCTGGCGTGCTCACGGTATCGAACTCCCCGGAATTTATCCGATGTTGTCCACTCGATCTTTTCGGTTCCCATGGCGACCTCCAGGCGATGGGGGGACCTTGGTCCCACCATGATTTTCTGGTCCCATTTTGGTCCCATTTTTTGACAAGTGCAAGAGGATTTTTAGGGACAGGTAGGGAAGCATAAACTGGATAGTTACTGTATTTATTGAGCAATCATGAATTAGATAGGTGCCGTGGGAGCCATTATTTTGGGACTCTTAATCCGTTGGTTCAAGGTTCGAGTCCTTGATGGCCCACCAGAAATTTCAAGGGGTTACGGTAAAAATCGTAACCTCTTTTTTTTGTCCGATCTTGCCCCGCACCGGCCTCGCCTTTTTCGGCATCATCCCCATCAGGCTTGGCACGCATGCTTTTCTGTTCGGTCCGCGCCCCCCGAAAAATCGGCGCGTGCATCCGGCCCGCCACGGTCCGGAACAAACGCGCCACACCGGCCCACAACCG
>JGI20225J20221_1002197_pt1 | contig 15637 bp, 14 predicted proteins | sample BioMet4_FD_20221 | JGI IMG/M metagenome (IMG submission 20221) | reverse complement strand
GAAATCAAGGTTGATACTTGCTCGAATTGCCACCCGTTCTACACTGGCAAGCAGCGCTTCGTTCAGTCTGATGGCCGCATTGACAAGTTCAACAAGAAACTTGAAAAAGCCCAAGCCGTCAAAGCCGAAGCCAAGCCCGCTGAAAGCAAATAAGCGAACAAGAAAAACAAGCCGCGAGCAATCGCGGCTTTTTCTGTTGCTTTAATACGAGTATTAAAAAAGAGGGGATAATGCTAAAATCTTTACGCGCATTTTGCACGGAGGCTTCATTTAGCATGAGCAAGAAATTCTACATTACCACGCCGATTTATTATCCGTCCGCTTCGCCCCACCTTGGCCACGCCTACTGTACGACCATGTGCGATATTATCGCTCGGGGCAAACGCCTTCGGGGTTTTGATACCTATTTTTTAACCGGTCTTGATGAACACGGCGAGAAGATCGAAGATAACGCCAAAGCGGCCGGGGTGACCCCACAGCAGTTTGTCGATTCGGTTGCCGTGAAGTTCCTCGATTTATGGAAGATTCTTCACATCTCGAATGATGACTTCATTCGGACGACCCAGCCTCGCCANTANGANACCGTTCAGAAGATTTTNTCNACNTTNGNNAANAATGACGACGTCTATCTTTCGTCTTATAAGGGCTGGTATTGCGTTCACGAAGAATCTTATTGGACCGATACGCAAGTGGTGGGCGATAACCACCTTTGCCCCGAATGCGGACGGCCTTGCGAAGAGAAAGCCGAGCCGGCGTATTTCTTCCGTTGCGGAAAATACGTTCAGGATTTGCTGGGATTTTATGATAAAAATCCAAAATTTATCACGCCAGAAGGTCGTAAAGCCGAGATGATTAATAACTTTATTAAGCCGGGCCTTAATGATCTTTGCGTTTCTCGGACCACTTTCGATTGGGGCATTCCCGTCAAAGAAGCGCCGGGTCACGTCGTTTATGTTTGGCTTGACGCTTTGACCAACTACATCACTGCTTTAGGCTATCTCCAACCGGATGATAGCAAGTTCAAGAAATACTGGCAGGATCCGGATTGCGAAATCGTCCACGTCATTGGCGCGGATATCACCCGTTTCCATACGATTTATTGGCCGATGTTCCTTGAAGCGATGGGTTTAAGAGAGCCGTCGAGAGTCTTTGTCCATGGCCTGATGATGATGAAGGATGGCAAGATGTCGAAGTCGAAAGGCAACGTTATCCCGGTTCCGCCACTCGTGGACCGCTTTGGNGTCGATGCGGTTCGTTACTATCTTTGCCGCGAAATCGTCTTTGGTTCCGATGGCCAATTCACGCCGGAGCAATTCGTTGATCGCCTCAATGGTGATTTAGCCAATAACTTAGGTAACCTTCTCAACCGGGTTATTCCGATGATCAGCAAATATTGCGATGGTGTCGTTCCGGCTTTTGAAGGCGATTTAAACGAAAAAGACAAAGCCTTGCATGAGCNAGCCGATAAGACTGTCAGCGCTTATGAAGTCCTTAATGACGATCTTAAAGTCACAGAAGCTTATGGCGCGGTGATGGATTTCGTCAGTGCCGCCAATAAGTATGTTGCCGATAGCGAGCCGTGGAATTTGGCGAAAGATCCAGCCAAGAAGAAGGAACTCGATAGTTGTATGTCTCATTTGGCCAACGCCATCTTCTTAGCCGGTTGTTTGTTAAGTCCGATCCTCGTCACCAAGAGCGAAAAGCTTTATGACCAACTTGGCGTTCCTGCCGCAATGCGGAACTACGAGACAGCCACGAAATTTGGTTCACTATCTGGCGTCAAAGTCGAAAAGCAAGATCCGTTATTCCCGCGTCTTGATGTCGCGAGCGAGGTTCAGTTCATCAAAGATTTGATGGCGGCCCCGAAAGAGAAAGCTGCAGCTTAATGAAAGAACCATTACCCCAAGGGTTAATTCCGACCANTTGCACCGACCTCACCTACGAAGGATTNGGGGTTTGCAAGGATAACGGTCATGTCATTTTCGTCGACGGNATGTTCCCGGGCGATGAAGGCGAAATTGAAGTGAGTTATCGCCGAGCGGGTCAACTCTATGGTGAGTTGAAGAAGCTGACGAAACCTTCACCGGATCGGATTGATCCTTTGTGCAAAGTCTGCCATGCCTGNGGGGGTTGCTCTTTTCAGCAATACCGTTATGAGGCTCAGCTGAAATTTAAGCAGAAGACCGTCCAAGAGCAGTTTCGCAAACTTGGTCATAGTGAGGTCCAGCCTTTGCCGACTTTAGGCATGAGCAAGCCTTACTTTTACCGCAACAAAGTTCAGATGCCTTTTTGCCTAGGCGATAANGGCAATATGTATTGNGGNTTCTACAAAGAAAACANCCACGTTATCGTGCCAATTCAGAAATGCTTTATCGAAGACGAACGTTGCGAAGCCATCTTGGATGCCCTCAAGATCCTGATGAAGATTTATCAGGTGATTCCTTTTGATGAAGTCTCCGGAAGCGGAACGCTGCGTCACGCCGTGATTAAGACCTCTTATTATTTCAAAGAAATCATGGTCGTTTTGGTTATGACCACGAGCGACTTCCCCCATCGGGAAGANTTCGTCAAAGATCTTTTGGGCAAATGCCCGGAGATCACGACTTTGGTGCTTAACGTGAACAAGAGCACCGGCAGCAAGATTCTTGGCGATGAGATGGAAACCCTNTATGGGCCAGGCTATATCCAAGACGANCTTTGTGGCTTACACTTTAGAATCTCAGCGAAATCCTTCTACCAAACCAACCCCGTGATGACGGAAATCCTCTACAAAACCGCAAGGGATTTTGCAGAACTCACTCCGAATGACGTTGTTTTCGATGCCTATTCCGGCATCGGCACCATCGGCCTCATTGCCGCCAAACACGTCGCCAAGGTCATCTCGGTTGAGATTGTTCCTGAAGCTGTGGAGGATGCCAAAAAGAACGCTATCCAAAATGGCATCACCAATTTCGAGGTCTATGCCGCCGATGCATCCTCGTATATTTATCAACTCTTTGCTCAAAAGCAAAAGGTCGATGTTCTCTTTATGGATCCTCCAAGGAAGGGCTCTGATGAACGCTTCCTTAAAGCGGTTAAGACTCTTAGGCCGTCTCGTCTTATCTACGTTTCATGCAATCCGTCGACTTTGGCACGGGATTGCGAATTCCTTTCTGACACCTACAAGATATCGAAGCTACAACCAATCGATTTATTTCCTCAAACTCCGCATGTTGAGACCGTATGCGAATTATCGTTAAGAAACGCCGATAAACGCTAATATTTTAGAAGATTATTAAGAAATCGATAAACCCGATTTTACCCCATTTTTGACCATTTTCGGGGAGTCACAAAAACCATCTAGAGTGCGGGGACATATGAAAAGCATCGATGAACAGCCGCTTTTCTCAAAATGGTCTTTTTTGGCCAAAAAGAGCGATTTTCAAAACTTTTTCCGGGAGACAAGCGATGAATACACTGTCACATTTTTGAGGCTATTTTTGCGTAAAAAAGGCGGCCGATATAGCCTAGTGAAAAATGCCTCCTTTTTGGCTTACCAAACCACAATTCTATCGACAATGTCTTTTTGCTCTGTTGACGTGCGTCTTAAATAGATTCGTGTCGTTTCGATACTGTCATGCCCCATCAAGTCGGCGAGCAAGGCAATGTCGTTGTATTTCTCCAAGAAGTTTTTGGCAAAGCGGTGTCGGAACGAATGGGGATAGACCACCTTTGGGTCAATTCCGTATTTGATAGCCAATTTCTTTAATTGAACTGAAACGCCTCTACTCGTGATTCTTTGGCCACTCTTATTCAGGAAAAGATATCCTGATGATTTCCCTAAAGAAGCCAGCCACGCCAAGGCTTCTTGCTGAAGTTTCTTTGGGATATATATCCTTCTTATTTTCCCGCCCTTTGAATAAATATCGAAATAACCCTTCAGAACGTGTTCAGCCTTGAATTGGAGTAATTCGCTGATCCGAGCGCCGGTCGCTCCCAAAAAGCGAATAACGAAATACCAGGGCATATTCGAGTCTTTTTTCAGGCTTAATTTGAAGAATTCATAATCCGGGTCGCTAATGACGTTTTCTAAGAAATTCTTTTGCTGGATCTTTATGGCTTTCAGTTGAAGCTTTTCTTGGCCGATATAGGCCAAGTACTTGTTGATGCCTTGAATCCGAAGGTTTACGGTCTTCGGCTTGTAGGTTTCAGTCAAGAAGCCTTTGTAAGCCAAAAGATTTGCTTTCGTCATCCTTTTGTACTTTTTTGTGAACTGTTCAACCGCGAAAAGATAGGCCGAAATCGTATTCGCCGACAAATTTGCTCTCGTAAGGGATCTTTCAAAATCGTTTGCCATTTTCTGTCCTCCTTTATGGCTTCTAGTAGCATAAAAGAGTTGTGGTAATCGCTATTATGAGAAACTTCCTAAAAACTGGTCCCTGCTTCCCGTTGGTTCTCTTTTCGATATTAACCCTGCGTCCGCAAAGGTTAACGATGACAAAGAACAATGCTCTTTTTTCCCGATGGCCTCAATTGATGACAAGTTTGCAAACAAATGCCATCCTTCGATAAAAAAATATTCTGAAGTAAGAAAAGGGTTTACGGGTTTCCGAAACGGCGACCTTCTCATGGCAAAGATCACGCCTTGTTTTCAAAATGGGAAAGCATTTATTGCAGACTCCCTGGTTAATGGAATTGGCTTTGGCACTACTGAATTAATTGTTTTTAGGCCCACAGAAAGAATCTTAGCTAACTGGCTTTGGCTGATAATTCAAACAAAAAACTTTCAAAATTATTGCTTAGGAAACCTCAGCGGTACCGTAGGCCAGCAAAGAGTTAAACCATCTTATATTGCTGATTTTTTACTCCCGCTTCCTCCTTTTAGCGAAATCTTGCGAATATGTAAAAAAACCGACGGAATGCTTGAAATTTTGAAAAAAATAGAAAGCGATGGAGAAGCTGTTCAATCGGCAGGGATTCGCCTTAAAGCTGAAGTGCTTGATTGTTTTTTTAATAACGGAAATTCCGATAAGTCTTATTATCGCTTGGTCCCTTTTGAAACTGATGTTGAAATATTAGATTCTATGAGAAGGCCGATAAACGCTTCAGAAAGGGCAAAAAGATTGGAAAAAGCAAAAAACCTTTATCCTTATTACGGTGCAACTGGAAAAGCCGGGATGATTGATGATTTTTTATTAGACGGCGAATTTGTGTTGCTTGGTGAGGACGGCGCTCCGTTTTTAGATAAATATTTAAAGAAAGCTTACATAATCAACGGGAAATCGTGGGTTAACAATCACGCTCATATTCTAAAATCAAAGACAAACAATAGATTCTTAGCTTACTATCTAAATTCTTTGAATTATAACAGCCTGGTTTCGGGAACAACGCGCTTGAAATTGACGCAGGGAAAATTAAAAACAATACAAATCCCTGATTTGAAAAGTGAAGAAAAAACAAGAATTGTTAAAATATTGGACGATTGTTTCGATAAAATAGATTCACTTTTATCTTAATCGATTAGCTTATCAATTTGAGAAAAGATAATTCGAATTTCTTTTGCAATTTCCGTTTCTTTTTCGTATCGAAAAACTGGGACTCTTAAGGTTTTTACCGTCTTAATTGTAATAGCCTGAAATGTGGATCCAGTCGATTGCAAGATAAACCAGTTTTTGGAAAATAATAGAAAATAAAAAAGAAAGTTAATATCCGTGTCTTTGTGCGGGGAAATCGAACAAAGCCCTCGCCCTATTGCTATTTTCCTATCGCAAAAAATAACATCACCGACTGGAGCTCTAACACACATAAGAATCGAATTAGGAAGTGCAATTTTCCTTGGGTTGATAACATAAATATTGGAACTAAAGAGAACGCCCTTTCCAAAATGGGTTTTCCCTTGGTGAAATTCAAAACTTCCATTTTGACAAGTAGATAGCATTTCTTCAGAGCCAACCGATTGTCCCATTGTAATTTCCGCAATCTCCGAAAGGGGCTTAAACTCATAATAAGACTTATCGGAAGCAAAAAAGGTTTTTAAAATCTCTCTTTTTAAGGCTTGCGCGATAAGGCCTATCCTTTTTTGTTCTTGATTCATTCGCGTTAAAACGGATAAGAGATTTTGGAGATTAGTATTAATTTTTTCTTGAGTTTTTAAGGGCGGGAAGGGTATTAATAAATTAGATAATTTGGTCCCATTGCAATTTGGCTGCCCCGTTCCAACTGAAGTGTTTGTGATTTGTTTCCAGTAAAACGATGAACCAAAGAAATAGGAAATGTATTGTGAAATGTGGCAATCTATTGGGGAAATTCTGATTAGGTATGAAGCAAAGACGGAGCGTTCTGGTGCCTTCGTTATCAAAAACGATTTTCCGACCGTGGCCCCGGTTCGAGCAAAAACTATATCCCCACTTCTTAAATAAAAGCGTTCTTCTCCTGGCACAATCGTAACGTAGGGCACATTTTTCCAATTTACTTCGCCATCCTGAATGTCCGTTATTCGCAAATATTTGTTTTCTCCATCTTTTTTGGCTGAATAACTTAGGCCGTATTCAATGGAGGCACAGATATTCGAAAGCCTCGTCCAAGCCCAACCTTCTGGCAAAGAGCATGGTATTTCATCGGAGATGTCAATTGGATCTTGAAAAGAGTGGGCTTTCTCATAATAGCGATTATCACTACCTTTGTAGATGATGGAAGGGGGATCTGCTTTTTTAATTTTTCTATCCTTAACAAGTGCCTCTTTTTCTTTTTGAATTCGCTCAAGCAAAACGCTGGCGGGTTCGTCGTTCGGGTCTTGCGGAACGAGCTTGCCGCTAATGGCCAAATCAAGGATCTTGGATCTCAGTTGCTCGACGTCAATCATGATCCAAATCCCCTAAAAGTTTCTTGAGCTCGGCGACTGTATCGGAGATGTTTTTGGATTTTTCCTCTAAGCGATCCATGAGCTCGCCGATGGAAAGATCCTCATCATCTTCCTCGTCGGCCATCCATTTAAGATCCAATTTATAATCATTGGCTTTGATTTCATCCAGAGTGTATTTCCGCCAACGGCCTTCTGGTGTTTCCGGAGTGTAGGTTGGCTGGCGTTTTGTGATGTCTTGGGCGTTGTAGCATTTGACGAAATCGTCCAAATCAGCCTCGGTCATCGGGTTTTGCTTCAGGGTAAAATGGACGTTCGAGCGGAAGTCGTAGACCCAAACTTCTTTCGTCTGCCATTCATTCGACGGGAGTTTGTTATCGAAAAAGATAACGTTGGCTTTGACGCCTTGTTTATAGAAAAGGCCTGTAGGCAATCTCAAAATCGTGTGCAGGTTTGTCTTCTCGAGAAGATTACGGCGAACCGTGTCCCCAGCTCCGTTTTCAAACAAAACGTTATCCGGAACAACGATAGCCGCCCGGCCGTCCGATTTTAGGATGGAGTAAATATGCTGGACGAAATTCAGCTGCTTGTTGGATGTGGTGGTCCAGAAATCGCTCCGGTTATAGGTGAGATCCTCAGAATCTTCCGTTCCATCCTCGTTGGTTAATGTAAGCGACGATTTTTTGCCAAAAGGCGGGTTGGCCAAGACATAATCGAAACTCACGCTCGGCTTTGTGAGCAAAGAATCTCGGCGCTCAATGAGCAATTTGTCGGAGTGGATATCGCCGATTCCGTGCAAGAAAAGATTCATCAAGCACAATCTGTAAGTGCTTTGAACGAGCTCAACGCCATGCAATGTGGAATCTTTTAAGAAGCGCTTTTGGTCCCTATCAAGTTGGTAGTTGGCTGGGTTGGAAAGATAATCGTAGGCCGCCAACAAGAAACCTCCGGTCCCACAGGCCGGGTCACAGATCGTTTTGCCCGGTAAAGGCTTTAAGCATTTCACCATGACGGTGATTAAAGCTCGGGGAGTGAAATATTGCCCGGCTCCGGTTTTGGTATCATCGGCATATTCTTTTAATAACTCTTCATATGCGGCGCCCTTGACGTCGGCAGCCATCGAAACCCAATTCTCGCTGTCGATCATGACGATGACCTTTTTGAGAAGGGCCGGCTTTTTTATCTTACTGTCGGCATCGGCGTAGATTTCTTTCAAAATGCCCCGCTGCTCGCCAAGCGTTTTTAAAATGTCTTTGTATTTGGCATCGAGCGCATCGCCGGAAAGTTCTTTCAAATCTTCCCATGTGCATCCGGCAGGGAGATTGTTTGGCATAGAGTAGGGCGGCCTTGAGTATTCATCGATCATCTTGATGAAAAGAAGATAGGTGATTTGCTCAAGATAATCGCCGCTGCCGATGCCTTCGTCCCGCAACGGGTTCGCGAGAGCCTTGATTTTCTTACCGATCGTAGAAATGTTGTCTGTCATGATGGTGCCTCCTATTAGGCCGAAACAAGCGTGGTATTCAACTCATTTAGAATATTCAGCCATTCAGGCTTGAAGAGTTCGTAGAATCTGCCTCGCCCGCCTTTTTGGTCGAAAGGAGAAAAATCCAAATCTTCGACTTCGCATCGCGCCGAAGTAATGATGTGTTCCCGGATCATTTGTAGCCACTTCGTTTGTTCGTCGCTGAAAATGAATCCTTGTGTGCTGTTGCGTTTGAAGATCCATTCCTTGAAGGCTAAATTCACGCGGCTCTTGAAAGACGTAAGTTCTGGGACCTGGCCAAGTTCGAAGCGAATCACGGAGATGATGTCCATCAATTGGTTTACTTCGGATTTGTGAACCTTGGTGGGGTCTTTGGCGTAATAGCAGCCCCACATCTTGACCGGAGTGAAATTGTTTGGCGGCATACACATTTTGTTGTATAACTCACGGATCATCTGATAGGTCAGCGCTTTGTTTTTGTATTTTTGGTTGTAGATGATGTCCAAAGCTTCAATTTCATTCTTGTTGGCCTCGATGAAATCACGGAAAGCGGTGATGGTTTTAATAGCATCGTCACGATAGCTCTCGCTCCATCCGCTATATTCGATCGAATCGGCGTTCACCGTGTCAATCACTTGATCGTGGGATGTCTTAGAAGTTAATAGTTGCTGGCGGAATTCTGGTTTGGAAAAAACCTCTGTCGCCTCTTCAACCAGTTGTTTCTGAATTGCCCCGAGTTCGTCGGAAGTCGGGGTCTTTTTCCCTTGGTGGATTTCCGCGTATTCACGAAGATAATCCAAATCAAAGGGATTCAGGAGGTCCTCAACCACGTCTTTGATGGTTTTTCCGCCCGCTATATCAGTCAATTTTGCTTTCTCGTCATCATCCAACACCTGGTTCAAACGGGTCAAGCGCCCGGCTACCGTTGTGAGGATGTCCTCATCTTTCATGCCGAGGGCGATCGAATTAAGCAAATCCTTGAGAGGGACGTTGGGTTTACGGTCGAGAGTTCTTCCTTCTGTTTTAGGCGATTTGGTGACGCCGACCGCGTCGAAAATGACGAAGTGATCCTTATTCGTTACGGCCGAGGGCGAAACCTTCCTCAGATCGTCAAGACTAATCGTTCGCGTCCCGCGGCCGACCATTTGCTCAAAATAGTTTTTGCTACGAACGTCCCTCATGAAAAGAAGGCATTCCAAAGGCTTGATATCCGTTCCGGTGGCCACGAGGTCTACGGTCACCGCGACTCGAAATTTGTAGTCATTGCGGAAGGCGTTGATTTCGTCATTGGGGTTGTTTTCGCTCTTGTAGGTAATCTTCCGGCAAAACTCATTGCCCTTCCCGAATTCCTCGCGGACTATTTTGATGATATCGTCAGCATGGCTGTCGCTCTTGGCGAAAATGAGCGTTTTCGGAAGTTCTTTTCTTTCAGGGTAGACGGTGGTTTCTACGGCCTCTTTAAACGCCTTGATGATCGTTCTAATTTGGCTCGGATTGACGATGTCTTTGTCGAGTTGCTCAGCCTCGTAGTTGATGTCTTCGTCGATCGACTCCCATCGTTCTTTTCTCGTGAGTCTTTCCCGGACTTCGACCAGATGCTCAGTTTTGTAAATAACGCCACCACGTGTCGTTATTTTGGTGTTAATCATATATTTGTCTTCGCCAACATTGACGCCATCGATAATTGCTTGTTCCCTCGGATATTCACTAACGACGTTTTGGTTGAAATAAGCGAAGGTTCTTTTGTCTGGCGTTGCGGTTAATCCGATTTGGAAGAAGTCGAAATAATCGAGAACCTGTTTCCACAAGTTATAAATGGAGCGGTGGCACTCGTCTATGAAAGCAAAATCGAAAAAGCCAACGGGGTATTTTTCGTTAAAGACGACTTCTTTCGGCTGCTTGATGTTGTCCGTCAAAGGATCGTCTTCCAAAGAGGGATCCAGTTCTACGCCGCAGAGAATTGAGTAAAGACGCTGGATCGTACAAATGACCACATTCGTGGATTGGGCGATATAAGAGCTTTTAAGAAGCTGCACGTTATAAAGTTCGGTGAATGTTTTTGTCGAATCCGACGGCTTATACGCCGTAAATTCGTCCATAGCCTGCTTTCCAAGGTTTCGGGTATCGACGAGGAAAAGGATCCGGCGGGCTCCGCAGAATTTAAGAAGACGATAAATTGAGGTGATTGCCGTGTACGTTTTTCCGGCCCCGGTCGCCATCTGAATCAAAGCCTTTGGCTTATTATCGGAAAAAGACTTTTCAAGGTTGTTTACGGCTTTGATTTGGCAATCGCGGAATCCGTGGGTATCGAGCATCGGGAAATCGTGTTTGAGCCTATTTCGAAGGGTGCTCCCGGCTTTTAAGAGGATTTCGAGTTCATCAGGGGTGTGAAAATCGAATATTTCCCGCGAACGGTAGTCCTCGTCTTGGTAGTCGGTGAACCGGACGATTTGGTTAGTTGCCTCGTAGACGAAGCGAATATTTGCCGTCGGAACATTCTTAAATTGGCTATTGGCGTATCTGTTCGATTGCGTCTCGGTCTTTGTGACGAGATCAATTCCTTTGTCTTCGGCTTTCGCCTCGATGACCCCAACCGCCTGGCCATTGATAAAAATCAAATAATCGACGGGGCCGGTACTCGTCGGAAATTCGCGGACGATGACGCCTTTGCTGGCGCGGATATTTAGTTGGGAATAATCCTGGATAACATAGCCGACTTCTTCCAGCTTTTTGTCGATCTCAAGTCGTGCTTTTTCTTCAGAGTGCATAGATCATCCCCCCAAGATTCCGTTCTTTCGGCAAAGAGACACGATCTTTCTTTTGGCTTTTATGGACGGTATATTTTTCCCATTCTCCCAGCGATTGATTGAAACGTATGAAACACCAAGTTTTTTAGCAAGCTCGGTTTGAGTTAGCAAAAGCTTCTCCCGCAACGCCTTTAGCAGTTCTGCATAATTCATATAAAAAGTTTATATCATCCAAGTATCAAAAATCAATAAAAATAATGGCGAAATATGGCGAATAAAAGTATAGTATTTATGTGGCAAACAAACAAGATTGCGACGATGAAAAGCGTATTCCTACATACGAGCGTCGTAACTACGCCAATACCGGCTCCCGGCTTGGCTCTTATGGCTATATCGTGGTGAAGCCCTTGGACGATGAGCACGACGCCCTCGTCCGGAAGATCACGCCCCTTCAGCGCCGCTGCATCCTCCTCTACAAGATCCAACTGGCCGATGGCAAGGGGATGATTATGCGGATGACCGCCTTTTTCCTCGGCTGCAAGGAGAGGACCCTCCAATACGACCTCCGCTGGCTGGAGAAGAAGGGCTACATCACCATCGAGCCCACCGTGGACAAGAACGGCGCCACGTCCTTCAACCGCTATCATTTCGTCCGCGCCATCGAAAGCGAGTTCTACGACTTCAAGCCGACCATCACGAAGGTCTACGCCCAAGGCAACCCGCTTGCCCTGCGCGAATGGCACTGGGACGACTACAAGACCATCCCCGGCGTGAACGATGATTACCATAACGCNTTCGACAAGTACGAGAACTACATGGAACTGTCCGCCAAGAAGCGGAAAAAGCGGAAGATCGAGGACGAAAGGCTCACCGAAGTCCGATCCCCGATTCTGAATAAACACAAATAACAACCTTTTTTGAGTAAAAAATCTTTTGAGAAATAAGCCCGATGAAACGGGCTTTTTTCNTATGCAATTGTAAATATTGAAGAGGGGTGCCGGTGCAAATCCGTATTTGGTAAGTGTAGGGACATTTCCCGCGGTTTTGAATCGCGAGACACGACCCTTCTGAAAGGAGAGAAAGGCATGAATCTGGACTACATCACCATCAACGGCCTCGACGCCAACACCAAGAAGCGGATCGAGGAAGACCTCGCCAAGAGCGGCTACACCGGCAGCAAGTCGGCCTACGTCACCGCCCTCATGAACGACGGCCTCGACAAAAGGGAGGCCATCCGGGGCGTCACGAGCGAGAAGGACTTCCAAAGCCTCTACGCCAAGGCAAGCGCCATCGAGGAACGGCTGGAGGGCATGAGCCAAAGGCAGTGCGAGGGCGGGGCCGACGCGGAGGTCTACAAGATCCTGCTGATCGAGATGTACCGGCTCTTGGAGCTCTTGGTCAACTCGAGGGGCATCGACCATTCCGACATCGACGAGGGGCGGAGGGACGTCCTTCCGAAGAACCTCCTATTCCGNGAGAAGGAGATCAAGCAAGCCTATGGCAACAACACCTAACGTGGTCCTAAGGACCCATTACTACGACCTCAAAAGCGAGGGCCGGGAATTCTACTCCTCCAACATGGACGACGATTACCTCTCCTACATCGACAAGGGCATCAAGACCACCAAGGTCCGCGATTACGTCGCCTACGCCGGGGACGATGAGAAATCGTCCGGCATCTTCTCCGCCAACGGGCTCTTGAGTAAAGAGGAGAAGAAAGAGCTCCGCGAGGAGCTGCGCGAGACGAAGTCAACCATCTGGGACTACGTCATCAGCTTCGAGGAGAAATACGGCAAGGAGAACTGCTATTCCTGGCAAAAGGCGAAGGATTTGCTGGCGAAAACGCTGCCGGGCTACTTCAAGAGCATCGGCCTCGACCCCGAGAAAACCGTGTGGTACGCCGGGCTCCACGAGAACACCGACAACCGGCACATCCACCTCTCGTTCTTCCAAAAGGAGCCGACCGCCTACGACCGGAAGAGCAAGACCCGCGTCTACCGCCGGGGCAAGATCCCCATCGCCAAGATCAACGGGCTGAAGGTCGCCATCGAGCGCCATTACCTCGAGCCGGTGGAAGGGGTGGCGAGGGTGAGAAAGCTGATGGTCGAGGAGACCAAGAAATCGGTGACGGGCTCCTACACCCGCGACAGCGAATCCTTCAAGTTCCTCGTCCGGAAGCTCNCCGAGGAGATCCCGCTCACCGGAGACCTCGGCTACGAGTCGGCGAACATGGACGGATGCCGNTCTGACATTGACGCCGCCACCGACCTCGTGATGGAGAACGAGTGCATCGCNCCGAAATGGAAGGAGGTGCTGGACGAGGCCGACGAGCGCGACAGGAAGATGACCCTGATCTGCTGCCGCCAGAAGATCGACCCGACGCCTTACCTCTACCGCCCCGTGTTCGTGAAAGACATCAAGCGGAGGATGGGGAACGCCCTCATCAAAGAGATCGTCGCCAAGCGCGGCGTCGAGCNTCGGAAGGCGATGGGGCTCCATCATCCGAAAGCCCGCCAAAGGCTCCATATGCTGACCGCCCTGGACATGGTGCTCGGGGCGGTGGCGATGTCGGAAAGGGTGTCGCAGGAGGCCTGGGACGCCTTCGACGAATACGAGGCCAAGATGCGCCAGTTCGAGCGCGAAAAGGAAAAGGAGGAAGAGATGGAATAGGACGGGTTTACGGCCCGAAAAAAGGGACAGGATAACACTTTGTTCTAAAAGTTAGAACCAAGTGGGATCGAGCGAGCGGGACACCCGCTCCTCAAGACATAGGCGGAAACGCCAAGGAAAGGATTCAAAGGAATCATGGAAAAGAAAAAAGACAAGTACGAGGACTTCATCCTCGCAAGCTTCAAGAAAGCCGACAACGCGTGGGAGCCCATCGAGGGCAAATTCCCGCCCTATCTGAAATTCGTAAAACTTCAGCGCTACATCATGCTCGCGGTGAGCCGCTACTACATCGAGCGCCACCAGCACGACCCCGACCCGGAGGAGGCCGCCCTCGACGAGTTCTTCGACGACTACGATCTGTGGGTCGGCGAGAAAGACCGCCGCGAGAAGGTCAACTACTACCTGAGCGTGGTGGGTCGCCCGCAGAAGGAAGACCCCTTGATGAACCGGATGATTGATGCCATGTTCGGCTACTTCGACGGGGAGAGACATTATGATGGCTCATCCTATTTCAAAGGGATGCGGGACGGGCTCGGGGACAACCCCTGCCCGGAGCACAAAGCCCCGGATTCGATGAGCGGAAAGAAAGGGGGCAAATGCTGATGGAGAAGGATCTCAACGAACTCTACGCCGACAAGAGCGCGGAGGCTCTCAAATACTACGTCCGCTCAATCGCCTTATTGGGCGAGATGAAGCGGGACGGCAGCATCACCGAGGAGGAATACGCCTACCTCAAGAGCTGCTTCATGGCCGACTGCCACGTCAGCTCCGACATCGCCGTCGGGAGAAGCCCGAACTCGCCGCGCGCGGGCTTGGGCTTGTAAGGGGGACTAGGCCATGGAAGAACAGCCAAAGTACGACGTGACGCTTCCTTAATGACCGGCGCTCTTCGCTTGGGAGCAGGGCAGGCCTAAACTCCCGCCGCCCTGGCATCCTCCGCAAAGAAGGTCTTACCCGAACAACCCGGACGAGAGGGGTGAACGAGCTGGCACCTGCTACCGGAGCACTCACCAACCGGTTACATCTTGACCAGCCGAGCGGAAACAACAGCAACGCCGGCGAACCACTAGCCCTAAGCTGCCACTTCCAGAAACGGGACCTCCCTCTAGACGGGAACATGAAGAGCAAGAAACTCCTACCGGCTCCTACCACGACAGCAAGGTCACCCGGCCTAAAGCATAAACCAGAAGGGGGGGGCGAGGAGCTCGAGCTGCCGCTCCCCCTGCCCAGGCAGGGCTAACGGGAAGCTGCAAATCGCCAGCTTCGTACATCGCCTGCTAGAGCCGGGAGGAAGCCCAACTGGCCACTAGAAGAAGCAGAAGAGCAGGCATTAGCATCCGGCTTCCCGTTCCTCAACTTTTGGGGTGCTCGAGCGGGAACGGGGAGTTAGTAGTAGCTTTCCGGAAGAAAGTGCACCGAACCCTCCACAAGACCCTGGAGACGACCCGCTGCCTCTTTCCCTGGCCACTACTCTCCTCAAGGGGAACGAGCCCACCGCACAGCTACACGAGAAGGAGCTTCGCCGTACATCTGGGCGAAGAGGAACTCCTACGCCTGCATCAACTCGCACAAGGTGCCACAAAGAGCGCTCGCGCTCTAGCTAAACCTGCTCCTACTCCCAGCTAGAACGGGCGGTACGTTAGCGGGCGGGAGAGCGTACTTTTAGCCCCGCGAAGAGCCGCCGCCAGGGCCACTACGGGAGCAGCCGCATCTGCCGGCCCGCAACTGGTTAGCCCCCAACAACCGCTACTCACAGAACATCATCCAGTGGACGCTCAACTTCTTAGCTGGACGAGGGAGCCAACCAACAGCTCTGGGCCGTTATCCGCGTCTGCGCATCCAAAGAAAGAAGCCCCAGCCCTGTCCAGAACCGCCGGACGAACGACCGGACTACTA
>JGI20225J20221_1002193_pt1 | contig 15661 bp, 10 predicted proteins | sample BioMet4_FD_20221 | JGI IMG/M metagenome (IMG submission 20221) | reverse complement strand
CGGGAAACAGACGATGTTCAGCGCTGTCCGGACGCTGCCTCCCATTGCCCAGACATCCGACATGGCATTGGCTGCCGCAATCTGACCGAAAATGTAGGGATCATCCAGCATCGGAGGAAAAAAGTCCAGCGTCTGGACGACCGCAAGATCTTCCGTAATTTTATAAACTGCCGCATCATCCTTGCTGTCGAAGCCGATCAGCAGATCCGGGTCTTCCCTGTGTTTCAATTTGGAAAGGACCCTGTCAAGAACCGCGGGGCCGAGCTTTGCCGTACAGCCTCCGCCTTTGCAGAATTGAATTTCTTCCAAACCGATCTCCTTTCATAAAGCGAGTACTTTTTTATTATAACACGAATGCCGCGTGCAGAAAACCTTATGCATAAAAATGCGGGCCGCTTTGCAAACGGCCCGCCGGAAATTCCAAATCTGTCCTTCTCTACTTCAGGCCTTCGCGGTGCTCGTACTGCGGCAGGCCTCTCTTTACGAATCTGCCTAGACCGCGGCGGATCAGTTTTCCTCCGTCTGTGCAGAGGTTTCCCCGCAGATAGACCCGGTCGATGCTTCCCTGAAGCTTCGTGCCCTCATACACGTTGTAATCGATGTTCGTAACCTGTCCTTCTGCCGTGACGGTCCTGTCCTTCTTCGGATCGATCACGACGATATCGGCATCGGATCCCGGCTTCAGGGTGCCTTTCTTCGGCCAGAGTCCGTACAGCTTTGCCGGATTTTCCGAAAGCACGCGGCATGCGCATTCCGCGGAAATTCTTCCCTTCGCGACGCCTTCCGACCAGATCAGGTTGCCTCTCGTCTCAACGCCTGCCAGCCCGCCCGGGATCTTCGTAAAATCATCTCTGCCGAGCTGCCGCTGCTTCCAGTTAAAGCTGCAGTGATCCGTTGAAACCGTGTCAATGACCCCGTCACGGATGGCTTTCCATAAAACTTCCTGGTCATGCTTCGTACGGAGCGGAGGAGCGCAGACATATTTGGCGCCTTCAAAGTCCGGAAGCTCATAAAGGCTTTTATCGAGCAGCAGATAGTGCGGACAGGTCTCGGAATAGGCCCTGACGCCGTTCTTCCTGGCTGCGATAATCTCCTGCAGAGCTTTCTCATTTGTCGTGTGCACGACCATGACCGGTGCATCCGCCGTCCCGGCAATCACCATCAGACGGTGGACCGCTTCTGCTTCCATCGTATCCGGGCGGCTCGCCGGATGGGCTGCCGGCGAAAGGAACCCTTTCGCCTTGTTCTCACGGATCAGGGCATCAATGATCGGTGCGTTCTCGCAGTGCACGCCTGCAAATGTATGAACCTCATTGAGCCTTTTCATGACTTCATAGATTTCGCCGTCATTCAGCATCATGGCCGGGTAGGTCATGTAAAGCTTGAAGGTCGTGATGCCCGCTTCCATCATGTCGTCAACCTGCCGGCTGACCTCCGGCGTCCATTCGGAAATGGACATATGGAAACTGTAATCGCAGGAATTTTCGCAGTCCGCCATTTTGAACCAGTTGGCAAGCCCCTGGTTCAGGGATTCCCCGTGATACTGCGTGCCGAAATCGATCAGCATGGTCGTACCGCCGGCGATGGCTGCCGCTGTTCCGGTACGGAAATCATCCGCCGTTACGGTGCCGCCCACATGAAGTCCCATGTGCGTGTGGGCATCAATGAACCCCGGGAAGATCATCTTTCCCGTCATGTCGGTTTCTTCCGCATCGGGATCGGATATGCCTTCCTCCGCCCTGACAATGGTTTCCCCGTCAATCAGAAGATCCATGACCTTTGTTCCGTCTCCGGAAACAACCGTTCCGTTTTTCAGCAGCTGCTTCATTTCCCATGCACCTCTTATCCGTTCGTTTCAGTCCAGCTTCGCCTTCAGGCCGACCTGGCTCTGCGAGTCGGGCTCCAGCGGCGTCTTGTTGTAATACGTTTCCTTCATCGGCAGGATGAGCCGTTCTTTGTGATCAAACTTGTAATAGGCATTCTCGCAGGCCGCGGCTGTCGGTACCGACGAAATCTCGCCGACGCCTTTTGCGCCGCACGCCAGCGGCAGGACATTCGGCGAAGTGATCAGCACGGCCTCGATCGGCGGCACCTGCGGAGCGCGGAAAAGACCCAGATGTGCATAGTCGCGGAGCGGACGTCCGTTCTTCATCGGGAAATCCTCCGTCAGGGCATAGCCGAGGCTCATGACCGCGCCGCCTTCGATCTGTCCGAGAGCGGACTGTTCATTGATGACCGTACCGACATCATGCGCCGCGACAATTTTCTTCAGGGAACCGTCGTCATTGAGCGCCACCAGCTGGCACGCATAGCCGTAGGCAATGTGGCTGACCGGGAATTCCTTGTCGCTTCCCATCTTGTCCGTTTCGCCGAAATACTCTGCGTAATATTCTTTTCCTTCCAGGTCCTGCAGGCTCTTTCCGGAATCCAGATCCGCCTTCAGGTCCCTGGCTGCACGGCAGACCGCCTCACCGGTAAACAGAGTCTGTCTGGAAGCAGTCGTCGTGCCGGAGTCCGGGCAGGTATCCGTCATCGGCGGATCCCGGAACATCTGCGAACGCTGCAGCCCGGTGATCTGTCCCAGGATCTGCTCGCAGACCGTTGCAATGCCCTGCCCGATGCAGGCAGCCGAGGTGCGGATATGAACAACTCCGTCCTTCACGGCCAGACGCACGCGTCCGACGTCCGGAAGGCCGACGCCGATTCCGCTGTTCTTGAAGGCGCAGGCAATGCCGACGTATTTTTCCTGATCATAGACATCCTTCACCGCCAGGAGGCAGGCCTTCAGGGCACAGTCTTCCGTGACCGGCTGGCCGTTCGGGAGAACGTCTCCCGGCTCGACCGCATTGCGGTATCTCATTTCCCAGTCGGAGATTCCGACTTCGCCCGCCAGGATATCCAGACAGATCTCAAAGCCGAAATTCGACTGCGTCACGCCGAAGCCGCGATAGGCGCCGGCGGGAATGTTGTTGGTGTAGCAGGCATAGCCGTTGATATCGACGTTCTTGAATTTATACGGCCCCGCCGCATGCGTGCAGGCCCGCTGGAGCACCGGTCCGCCGAGGGACGCATAAGCGCCCGTATCGGAATAGATGGTGCATTTCATGGCTTTCATGATTCCATTGTCATCGCAGCCGACATCGAATTCCATTTCCATGTAGTGCCGCTTGACATGGATCTTCAGGCTTTCATCTCTTGAGAATTTAATCTTGACCGGCCTTTTCAGAAGCCACGCGCACAGTGCCGCATGGTGCTGCACCGTCATGTCTTCTTTTCCGCCGAAGCCTCCGCCGACGTAGCAGGATTCCGCATTCACCTTTTCCGGCGGAATATTCAGCATGCGCGATATTTCCCTGCGCTCATCATAAATACCCTGTCCGCCTGTCAGGACATGGATTCCGTCATCCCCGACCGGTTCCGCGACAGCGCATTCCGGTTCCATAAAGGCATGGTCCGTAAAAGGCACGATGAATTTCCTGTGGATGGTATGCGTGCATTCCTCACGCAGCGATTTATCCGCATCTCCTCTTTTCAGATGTTCGTGCGTCAGGAGATTTCCGTTCGGATGGATCTTCGGTGCGCCTTCAGCCAGAGCCTCTTCCGGGCTTGTGACCGGCTTCCGTTCTTCAACCGTCAGATCAATCAGCTTGAGGACTTCATCCAGCGTTTCCTTGCGGTTCGTCACGACAAGCGCCAGCGCATCTCCGATGTAGCGTGTCTCTTCGCCTTCCGCAATCATCGGCGGGTAGTCCGGCACAATATGGCCGCCCACATTGTTCGGGACATCCTTTGCCGTAAAGACCGCGACGCAGTCCGGATGGGCTTTCGCTTTCGAGGTATCGATTTTCTGAACCAGACATCTCGGGTACGGCGACCGCAGGGCTTTGGCATAAAGCATGCCGGGCAGTACAATGTCATCGGCATACTTCGCTTCGCCCGTTACTTTGTCATGGACGTCGACACGGATGTATTTCCTGCTGATCCCGGTTTCTTCTTCCGCTGCCGGAACCGGCTTCTTTTCCCTGCGGAAATCAGCCGCCATCAGGATCGCATCTTCGATGCGCTTATATCCCGTGCAGCGGCAGATATTCCCGATCAGGGCCTGCTTGACATCTTTTCTTGTGGGATTCAGGTTTTTATCCAGAAGTGCCTTGCCGGCCATCACCATTCCGGGAATGCAGAAGCCGCACTGGACGGCTCCGCATTCTCCGAAACAGTATTCATAAATTGCCATTTCTTCTTTCGGGATGCCTTCCAGCGTCGTGACTTCCCTGCCTCTGATCTGAGACAGCCTGAACACGCATGCTTTCGCCTTGAGGCCGTCCACCAGAATCGTACAGGTGCCGCAGGCACCGACTCCGCATCCTTCCTTCGCCGCCGTCAGTCTCAGATCGTCGCGAAGATAGTCAAGAAGCCGTTTGTCCTGTTCTTCCGGCACGCTGCATTCTTTCCCGTTTACCCTGAATTGAATCATACTGAACACCTCAGATCTCTTCTGTGGATTATTTCCGGCATCCCGCAGATTCGGTCTTCCGTTCACTGATAGATCAGATAGGAATAATCCTCAACCACCGTATTCATCAGTTCCATCAGTCCGTCCGGAATGTCCCCGTGATCCGCCGCCGTTGCCTTGCATTCCTTTCCAAGATAGCGCACCAGATAGGATTTGTCTGTTGCATTTGCAACAACAAAGCCTTCGTTCCCGGAATTCCGGAAATCGTCTTCATTGCGGAAAATCGTCCATTTATCCTGATACGGCCCTGATGCATACGGGCAGAAGGTCTTGCAGTTCCCGCACTCGTTGCACATATAGTCCACATGCACGATCTGCGGCATCTCCATCCCCTTCACCGTGATCTCGATATTCGCCCGGTTCGGGCAGACATCGACGCAGTTCTCGCAGATGGTCGAACAGGACAGGCAGCGGCTGCCTTCCTCCTTCAGCTCTCCCGCTTCTTTCAGCACGCCTTTCTTCTGATAGATTTCTTCCGGATCCGCTTTCCGTTCGACTTCAAAGGAAACTTTTCCGCCTAGGATCGCTTCTGCTGCCTGTTTGGCATTGGCTTCCGCCTTCACGATGACGGACGGTCCATATAAGCCGTCTCCTGCGATATAGACTCCCGGAACAGAGGACTGAAGGTTCTCATCGACCATCGGACGGCCTTTCTCATCCGTATGGATTCCGTTTGCCTCGTACCAGTTCCTGTCACAGCGCTCGCCGACCGCCGTGATGATCTGATCCGCCGGTATGTCTTCCGACTGGGAAGTCTCGACAACGGAAGCGCGTCCGGATGCATCCATATCCCCGAGCTGCGTCACGGTACAGGTCAGAGTGCCGTTCTCCAGACGCTTCGGAGCCAGAAGCTCCCGGAACTCCACGCCGTCGTCAATCGCCAGCTGCAGTTCCTCTTCATCGGCCGGCATGTACCGTTTCGTCCTTCTGTAGACCAGATAGACGTTTTCGACGCCTTCGTTTCTCTTCGCGGCACGTGCGACATCCATCGCCGTATTGCCGCCGCCGATGACGACCACATTCTTTCCGAGCTTTACTTTTCCTTTTGTCTCATTGTATTCCGTCAGGAACTCAAGGGCACCGTATTCCTGATAACCCTCAATCCCGGCCGAGCCGGGCATGGATGCACCGATGGCGACGATCACATTTTCAAAGCCCATGTTTCTGACATCCGCCACGGATACTTCCGTACCGGTTTTCACTTCCACTCCGAGTGCCGTAAGAAGCGCGGCATCTTTTCCGATCTCATCCTGCGTGATGCGGAAATCCGGAATGGCATAATCCACGATGCCGCCGAGTCTTTCCCGTTTCTCAAACAGCGTCACTTTGCAGCCGCCCTTTGCCAGATAGAAAGCAGAAGCCATGCCGGCAGGTCCGCCGCCGATGACGGCAGCTTTCTGATCCGTCTGAGCCAGAGGCTTCACTCCGGAAATCACTTCGTCAAAGGCCTTCTCCGCGCAGAGAAGCTTCGTATCGCGGATGCGGACCTGGCTCTCATAGAAATTCCTGGTGCAGGCGCTCTGGCACGGATGCGCACAGATCTTGCCTGTCATGAACGGAAGCGCATTGGAATTCAGGATGACTTCCAGCGCATCCTTGTAATTTCCTTTTTCCGCCAGCATCATGTAGGTCGGCACGTCCTGATGAATCGGGCAGTGATCCTTGCACGGAGCCAGATAGCAGTTCAGCAGCGGCACCTTTTCCTGATTCTTTCTGGAAGGAGGCATCTTTGCGGCCTTCAGGTGGTGCGGATCCGTAATGGCTTCCGCCGCCAGTTTTTCAAGTGCCTCGACATCGATGCCGTCCCAGTCCTTCACGCCCATCTGATCCAGCTTCTCTGCCATCTGTTTGAATCTCTGATAGCCGCCGGTCTTCAGGATCGTCGTCGCCACCGTTACCGGCCAGATTCCGCAGCCGACAATCTTATCGATATTGAAGAAGTCTGCGCCGCCGGACATGGCAATGCGGAGCTTCCCGCCGAAATCCTTCGACAGTTTTGCCGCCAGGCTGATCGTCAGGGCATAGAGCGAACGGCCGGACATGTACATTTCCTTGCTCGGCAGTTCCTGCCTGGTCACATCGACCGGGAAGGTGTTCGTCAGCTTGACGCCGAAGGTCAGACCCTCTTCTTCGGCAGCGGCCATCAGCCTTGTCAGCATCGGGACCGCATCTTTGTACTGCAGATCATCTTCGAAATGGAACCGTCCGAACACGATGTAGTCATATCCCATCCTGTCCAGCGTCTCACGGGCGAAATCATAGCCGAGAAGGGTCGGGTTGCATTTCACGAATGTATTGATATGCTTTTCCTTCAGCAGGTAGTCCGCGATGCTTTCAATCTCATTCGGCGGGCAGCCGTGCAGCGTGGAGATCGTTGCCGAATTGCAGATGTCGGAAGGAATGGCCTCAATGTCTTCCTTCGTGAAGTTCCTGAATTCAGAAACATGATCCAGCAGCCACTGCTTCGCACTGCGGAACGTTTCCGTGTCCTTTGCCTCCATCATGGAATCGATGAAGGTATTGACTTTGTCCGTCTTGATTCCCGCCAGATCGTATCCGACGGAAATGTTGAACTGGAAGCCGTCCTGTGCACCGAGTCCGTATTCCTTTGCCAGGAAATGAAGCGCGACCCAGGCATTGATGTACTCGTGCTGGGCTTCCGGAACCGTCAGCTCCGTCGACCATTCGCAGTTGTAGCCTTCGTCATCCGCCTTGATGCAGGGTTTTGCGACACAGGCTGCCAGCTCGCGGCCGTCCATTTTCTGGACAGTCTTCAGCTCGAAGAAACGGGCACCGGCATAGTAGGAAGCAATGATGTTCTGGGAAAGCTGGCTGTTCGGTCCGGCAGCCGGTCCGATGACGGTCTCCAGAGGTCTGGCAAACAGTTCCTTCGTATTTCCTGAATCTGCCTTATAGGGAATCCGGACTCCGAAGACATGGCCTTTCTTTTCTTCGGCCATGATCCATTCCATAAGCTGTCCGAATGAAATGCAAGTCATTAAATCACTCATGTTCCTGCCTCCTTATCATCCGTTGATGCTCTTCCAGAGCTTTGCGGAAGATTTTCTCGCTTCCGCCATGATCTTCTTCTCATCGCAGCACAGGACTTCCCAGTCTTTCATGAGGACCTTGCCGCTGCAGATGGTCGTACGGCAGTCATGTCCCGTCATTCCGAACAGGATGTGTCCATTCAGGTTGTTCTCGTTCAGCTCGGTCTGCGGATCGTAATTCATGACGATCACGTCTCCTGCCGCTCCCGGCTTCAGGACGCCCAGCGGGGCCTTGAAGTAGCGGTTGGCCATCGCTGCATTGTTGTAGAACAGCATCTGCGGAACTTCGGCCCAGGCAGCGTTGCAGTCGCACAGATTGTGCTTATGGAGGATGTTCGCAACCTTGTAGGACTCGATCATGTCATGCGTATAGCCGTCGGTTCCAAGGCCGGTCAGGATTCCGTGATGGACCTGTGCCATAGTCGGCGGGCAGCCTGCGGCATTGCCCATGTTCGATTCCGGATTGTTGACGATCATCGTATCGGTTTGCCGGATCAGCTGCATTTCATGCTCGTTGATATAGATGCAGTGTCCGAGCAGCGTCTTCGGTCCGAGGATGTCATGGTCATAGAGACGGTCGACGATGCGCTTGTTGTATTTCTTCAGGCAGTCATAAAGATCCTCGATGCCTTCCGCCACATGGATGTGGTAGCCGACTCCGTCCGGTTTCATCTTCGCCGCATAGTCGAAAGTTTTGTCCGAGATCGTGAACTGCGCATGCATGCCCATCATTCCGGCGATCATGTCGGATTTATCCGCCAGCGCATACTTGATCCATGCGGCATTCTCATCGACGGCATCTTTGGATTTCTTCATGCCGTCGCGGTCGCTGACCTCATAGCACAGGCAGGTACGGATGCCCAGTTCCTGGGCGACTTCCCCGATCCGGAACAGCGAATCACGGACGTGTCCGAAGCTGGCATGGTGGTCAAAAGCGGTCGTGACGCCGTTTTTGATCATATTGATGTAGGCACTGTAGGCACTGTATTTATCTTCCTCCAGAGTCAGGTGACGGTCGATGCACCACCACTCTCCGTCCAGGATATCCAGAAAGCCCTTCGGATTGTATCCTTTGATGGAAAGGCCGCGGGCAAATTCAGAATAGATATGTTCATGCATATTGATGAAAGCCGGCATGATGACTCCGCCGTGCGCATCGATGAATTCGGCTTTTGCATACTTCTTTTTCAGATCGGCAAGCTTTCCGACTTCCTTGACTTTGGTTCCGGAAATGAGAACTGCCCCGTCTTCAATATACGGTTTTGCGGCATCTCTCGTAAAAAGCTTTCCATTACCGACAAGCAGCATCTTAAGACCTCCTTCTCCGCCTCTGCGGAAAACAGAACTGGCTATGGGTGACAGATTCTCAGGACAATGAATGGATAAAGAGTCCGCTCCGAAGCTTCGGCTCAAACCAGGTCGATTTCGGCGGCATGATTGAACCGGAATCCGCGATGGACATCAGATCATCAATCGTCGTCGGATACATCGCAAATGCGACTGCATCCCCGCCGTCGACAAGACGGACCAGTTCCTTCAGTCCGCGGATGCCTCCGATGAAATCGATGCGCGGATCCTTGCGCGGATCTCCGATTCCGAGGACCGGGGTCAGAAGATTCTTCTGCAGGATGGAAACGTCCAGCTGCCCGACAGGATCCGAAGGATCGAAAGTGCCTTCCTTGGCCTTCAGGGTATACCACTGGTGATCGAGATACATGCCGATCGTATGCTTCTCTTTCGGCTTCACTTCGGAGGCCGCTTCGGAGACATCGAACATTTCAGAGATCTTTGAAAGATAGGCTTCTTTCGAAAGACCGTTCAGGTCTTTCACGACACGGTTATAATCCATGATTTCAAGCTCTTCGCTCGGGAAAAGCACGGCCAGGAAATAATTGAATTCTTCCTCTCCGGTATAGGACGGATTTGCTTCCCGCCTGCGGATGCCGACCTTGACGGCCGAAGCCGCCCGGTGATGTCCGTCCGCAATGTAGAGAGACGGAACCTTCGAGAAATAATCCTGAAGGAAGGCAATTTCGGAGTCATCATCAATTGTCCAGACCGTATGGCGGATATCGTCTTCCGAAGTAAAATCGTAGAGCGGCGCATGGCCGTCCATCCATTTATTCATGCGTTCGACGATTCCCCCCTGGGAACGGAAGGTCAGGAAAATCGGGCCGGTATTGGCGTTGCAGGTATCCACATGATGGATCCTGTCAGCCTCTTTGTCGGCCCTTGTCAGTTCATGCTTCTTGATATTGTTCTGAATGTAATCATCAATGGAAGCACAGCCGACAATGCCTGCCTGGCTGCGTTCTCCCATGGTCTGTCTGTAAATGTAGAAGCAGGGCTTGGATTCTTTGACGCAGATTCCGTCGTCCTGCAGTTTTTTCAGGTTTTCTGCCGCTTTGGCGTATACTTTCTCGTCGTAAAGATCCACCGACGGATCAAGGTCGATCTCTGCCTTGTCGACATGCAGGAAAGAGTAAGGATTGCCCTTTACCATTTCCCTTGCTTCGTCCGAGTTCATGACATCATACGGCAGCGCCGCAACTTGGGACGCATACTCTGCCGTCGGTCTGACTGCTTCAAAAGGTCTGAACACTGCCATAGATGATTCCTCCCGGTCTTATGATCCGCCGGACCGGCCTCAGATGGTCGGTCCGTGCGTGATCGATTCTTTATGCGTTTTTGTGGCTGTCTGCAAATTCCTTCATGTATTTGACCAGTGCTTCCACACCGTCAATCGGCATTGCGTTGTAGATGGATGCGCGCATGCCGCCGACCAGCTTGTGTCCCTTGAGGTTCGAGAAGCCGGCTGCTGTCTGGCCCTTGATGAATTCCGCATCCAGATCGTCATTTCCCGTACGGAAGGTGACGTTCATGAGAGAACGGTCTTCCTTCTTGACGCTGGTCTTGTAGAAGTCCTGGGAATCCAGATAATCGTAGAGAACCTTTGCCTTGGCCAGGTTCCTTCTGTACATCTCATCGACGCCGCCGATGGAGATCAGGTAATCCGTGACGATCTTGATGAAGTAGATGGAATAGCACGGAGGCGTATTGATCATGGACTCATGCTCTGCCTGGACAGCAAAATCCCAGATCTTCGGGCAGATTTCCATGGCCTTGCCGATAAGGTCATCGCGGACGATGACGACAGCCACGCCGGCCGGAGCCAGGTTCTTCTGGACGCCGCCGTAGATCACGCCGTACTTCGAGACATCAACCGGCTGGGAAAGGATGCTGGAAGACATATCCGCCACCAGCGGGACATTTCCGGTTTCCGGGATATACTGCCAGGTCGTTCCGAAAATCGTGTTGTTCCAGCAGACATGGACGTAGTCCGCATCCGGATTGAGAGACAGCTCATCCTGTGTCGGGATGTGATTGAAGTTGTCGTCCTTGGATGTTCCTGCGCAGCGTGCCTTGTCATGCAGATACTTTCCTGCTTCCTTCAGTGCCTGTCCGGAGAAATTGCCGCTGACGATGTAGTCCGCGGTTCCGTTCTTAACAGCCAGGTTCATCGGAATTGCCGCGAACATGCCGCTGGCGCCGCCCTGCAGGAAAAGGACCTTGTAGTTGTCCGGGATTCCCATGACGGATCTTAAATTCGCTTCCGCGCCCTTGATGATGCCGTCATAAACTTTGGAACGATGGCTCATTTCCAGCACGGACATGCCGGATCCCCCGTAATTCAGGAATTCCTTCTGTGCCTGAAGCAGTACCGGTTCCGGCAGAATGGACGGGCCGGCTGAAAAGTTGTAGATTCTTCCTTCAATCATTTTGAATACCTCCTTGAATTTTGATAGTGTTTACTTGTGAGGGTCTCCGATTTCCTTAAATGCTTTCAGAAGCAGATCCATTTCCGGGGCAATGGCGATCGGTTCGCCCGCTGCCCGGATGGCGTTGTTCACATCTTTCAGTCCGTTGCCGGTGACGACGCTGACGATGGAAGCATCCCGGGAAATAAGTCCTTTCTCGAGTGCCTTCTTGACGCCTGCCGTCCCTGTCGCTCCTGCCGGTTCCGCAAAGACTCCGCAGGTGCGTCCGAGGATTCTCATCGCTTCGAGGATCTCGTCATCGGATACATTGACGATGACGCCGTTTGATTCGCGGATGGCCGTAAGTGCCTTGACCGGATTGCGCGGTACGCCGACTGCGATGCTGTCGGCCAGAGTGTTCTCCGGCTGCGGCTTCCAGTCCATCGTGGCTGCTGCGGCCGCCGTATTGATCGGGCAGCATCCCTCGGCCTGAACCGAGATCAGTCTCGGCAGACGGTCGATGAAGCCCGCCGCATACAGGTCCTTGAATCCTTTCCAGACTCCGGAAATGGTGCAGCCGTCGCCGACCGAGATGGCTACGTAATCCGTCATCTTCCAGTTCAGCTGTTCGGCGATTTCCAGGGCCACCGTCTTCTTGCCTTCCATCAGGTACGGATTGATGGCGGCGTTGCGGTTGTACCAGCCCCAGCGGTCAATGGCTTCCGCGGAAAGACGGAACGTATCTTCATAGCTTCCCTTCACGGAAATGACCGTCGCACCGAATGTCTTCAGCTGTGCGACTTTTCCCTTGGGTGCCCTCTCCGGGACAAAGATATAAGTCTTCATTCCGGCAGCTGCTGCATTTCCTGCCAGGGAACTTGCCGCATTGCCCGTGGAACTGCAGGCAATGACCTCTTTCCCGTCCTCTTCCGCCTTGACCACCGCCATGGCGGAAGCACGGTCCTTCAGCGAAGCTGTCGGGTTGATGCCGTCGTCCTTCACATAAAGGGTCTTCACTCCCAGAAACTCAGCGAGGCGGTCCGTTTTATAGAACGGGCTCCAGCCTACGCGGAGCTTCGGCACCCTGCTCGTGCCTTCCACCGGAAGGAATTCACGGTAGCGCCACATGGAATTCTCGCGGCGGTCCGCCATATCCTTTGCGCTGACCTGCGTCCTGATATATTCGTAATCGTACTTGATGTCGAGAATGCCGCCGCATTTCGGACACGTCGTGATGTTCGGAGTCGCTTCGACTTCGCATCCGCATTCGGTGCAGACAGCAGAAATCACATTGCGCACTGATTGGCCTCCCTTCATTTCCTATGAATTTTCAAAAGCCGGGCTGCCTTCTTCGGATTTTCAGCAGCCCGGATACATCTTACAGATTCTTCAGCAGACCTGTCGCTTCATTGAACTCATTGATCAGTTCATCGACCTGCACGCCTTCTCTGCGGACAGCGCCCCAGGTATTGTCCTCATCATACCAGAGGGCATTGATTTCATCAAATGTCTTGCCCTGCTGCTCTACCCATGTGTAATACTTCAGGTTGTGGATTCTCTTGCGGTCCGTATAGCGGAGCTCCGCCATGTTGTCGGTCTTCTCCTCAAGGATGTGCCTGCTGAAGTCAACGGCAGCCATCTCATGCGTATACTCTCCGTCCGCTTCCTGAAGCTCTTTGATCCTGGACTGATACATCACCGCGGAATCCGTCATGACGGTCGCGACGACGTCGTGCTCGGTGAGCTCATTGTACTTCGCAAACTTGATGGCGCACAGCATATTGGCAATGCCGGAAATGCCGATCAGATGCTGGTCGACGACCTGCATCTGATCGGCATTTCATGCATTGCCATCTTGATAGAGGAAATCAGGTTGGCAATGCCGGAAATGCCGATCAGATGCTGGTCGACGACCTGCATCTGATCGGCATTTCATGCATTGCCATCTTGATAGAGGAAATCAGGTTGGCAATGCCGGAAATGCCGATCAGATGCTGGTCGACGACCTGCATCTGATCGGCATTTCATGCATTGCCATCTTGATAGAGGAAATCAGGTTGGCAATGCCGGAAATGCCGAAGTAGTCAAGATGGTCGACCAGTTCCGGATCGACGCCCTGTGCCTTGAGATAGTCATGGCCGGCCGGCTCATTGAAGAGACGGAGGATTTTCTGGGAATCTTCATCATCGATGTCGAAGACGAAGTCTGTGTTCTTGACATTGTGGATCCACGGCACATGCTTGTCGCCGATGCCTTCGATGCGGTGGGCGCCGAAGCCGTTCTCCAGGATTGTCGGGCACTGAAGCGCTTCGCCGACTCCGAGTTTCGAATACGGATAGATTTCCTTCAGGCGGTCGCCTGCAGCCATCGTGCCGGCTGAGCCGGAGGTGAAGACAGCGCCCGCAAAGCGGTCTCCGTCCTGCTTCATTTCCTCGTAGGCTTCGGAGATGGCGTTGCCGGTGACATTGTAATGCCACATATAGTTGCCCATTTCTTCAAACTGGTTGAAGATCATGACATCGTCGCGCGTCGCGCGAAGCTCATGCGTCTTGTCGAAGATTTCCTTGACATTGGATTCCGTGCCCGGCGTAGCGATGACTTCGCTGGCGATGGTCTTGAGCCAGTCAAAGCGCTCTTTGCTCATGCCGGCAGGCAGGATGGCGATGGAATAGCATCCGAGAAGTTTGGAGTTGAAGGCGCCGCCGCGGCAGTAGTTGCCGGTGGACGGCCAGACAGCTTTATTATAGGTAGAATCGAACTGTCCCGTTACCAGAGGCGGTACCAGGCAGCCGAAGGAAGCGCCGACTTTATGGCAGCCTGTCGGGAACCATTTCCCGATCATGCAGATGATTTTTGCTTTTACGCCGGTAAGTTCGGAAGGAAGGACGATATAGTTCGGGCCGTGGAAAAGGCCGCCGCTCTCCTTCTGTTCATTTTTCCAGGTAATGCGGAAGAGATTGAGGGGGTTCACGTCCCAGAGGCCTACTCCCTTGAGCTTCTCCTGGATTTTCTCCGGAACCTTCTCAGGATGCTGCATTTCCTCAAGTGTCGGGATGATGATGTTCTGCGCTTTTGCACGTTCGATGTTGTGTTCAAGACCGGTTTTGTTGATTGTCAAATCAATCATCTTTCTGCCTCCGAAGATATTAAGTTTTTTTACAAAATTCACAAAAAAAGCCCCGTGATGTGTTTATTCTAACATCGCTATGTACAAAATACAAGAGGGAAAGTCAAAATTTTTTAGCACTGCAAAATATTTTTTAGATTTCTATTGCAATCCGTTTGCAAGGTGGTATGATGTATCTGAAGCCATACAAATATTTGTAACATTTGCACAATTTTTTTAAATAAGGAGGCCGGCATGAGTAATTCAAGACTTACCGTTCTGAAGCAGATTGCCAAAGGTCTGGCCGCCGAGTTCGGCAGCAGCTGTGAAATTGTCGTTCACGACCTCTCCAGAAAACACGTCAACAATTCTATCGTTTGCATTGAAAACGGTCACGTCACAAACCGCAAGATCGGCGGGGGACCCTCTTCTGCCGTCCTCGAGGCGATCACCCAGCATCCGGAAACCCTGAAGGATCAGTACGCCTATCTGACGCGCACCGATAACGGACGCATCCTCAAATCCACGACCATCTATGTCAAGGACGATGACGGAACTCCGAAATACATTCTGGGGATCAACTATGACATCACGAATCTCCTGGCATTCGAGAGCTCGGTCAAATCCCTGACGGAAAGTTCCGACCCGCAGGCAGACAATGCGGAAGGCACAGGCGACGGACCGAAGCACATCACGCAGGACGTCAACGAACTGCTCGATGAGCTGATCCAGCAGTCCGTCAATCTGGTCGGCGTCCCGGTTCCGTTCATGTCCAAGGAAGACAAGATCAAGGCCATCAATTTCCTGAATGATGCAGGAGCCTTCCTGATCACGAAGTCCGGCGACAAAGTGTCCAAGTATTTCGGAATCTCGAAATACACCTTATACAGCTATGTCGACATCAACAAATAACCGCAGAAGTTCCGCACACATCACAACGGATCCCAAACGGGACCAGAAAGGCTGAAAAGCAGGAAATGAATAAGACAAACAATGAAGAACTCGTCTTCACGACGAACCAGGTTCCCAAGTCGGACGACCGCTGGCTGGAGATCATGTCCGAAGAAAATGTAAGGGATGCTCTTCATTTCCACAGAAGTTTTCCCCAGTATCAGGTCACTCCTCTTCACAAGCTTGTCCGCATGGCAGATTACCTCGGACTCGGATCCCTCTACGTAAAAGACGAGTCGTACCGTTTCGGGCTGAATGCCTTCAAGGTTCTGGGCGGCTCTTT
>JGI20225J20221_1002191_pt1 | contig 15673 bp, 11 predicted proteins | sample BioMet4_FD_20221 | JGI IMG/M metagenome (IMG submission 20221) | reverse complement strand
TGGGAGAGCATGGTTAAAAGGATGCTCGGCTGCTGGATCATGAGGATGGAGGCCAGGGCGATGCCGGAAACGATGCCGAGATATTTGCCCTTGTCGCCAAGGAGCATGGTGATGGCGATTTTGTACATGGATTGCCTGTTGCGGGGTGGATGTCTGGCGGCGGTGTCTCGGGCGGGACGAGGCGCGATCGGTCCGGGCCTTCTTCCCGCATGTTTGTGCGTGGGTCGCGGACAGGGGCGAAAGGGTTACAGGTCGGCCAGGTAAGGCGGAAGGGAGCGTTTGCATTTCCTGCGCCCCGACGCTAGAAGCCGGGCCATGCGCATATTCCCGAAAACAGATTCGCCCCAGGTCCGGGTGGCCCGACTGTCGTTCCTCGTGGCGATGGTTCTTTTGGTGGTCAAGATGGGGGCCTGGTTGCTGACCGGGTCGGCTGCCATCNTGTCCGATGCCTTGGAATCCATCATCAACGTGGTGGCGGCGGCCTTTGCCGTGCTGAGCGTCACCGTGGCGGANACGCCGCCTGATGACCGTCATCCCTACGGCCACGGCAAGATCGAGTTTTACGCTGCCTGGTTCGAGGGCATGCTCATCCTTTTGGCCTCGGTGCTCATCTTCTGGGAGTCCTGGGACAAGATTTTTCATCCCGAGCCGTTGCCGAACCTGGGGAGCGGTATCGCGCTTTTGGTCGCGGCCGGGCTCGTCAATCTGTGGCTGGGGATGTTGCTGACCAGCCGGGGCAAGCGCTCCGGGTCGCTGACCCTGATCGCCGACGGCNAGCATGTTTTGACCGATGTCTACACGTCGGGCGGGGTGTTGATCGGCTTGGGGTTGGTCGCGGTCACGGGCTGGCTGTGGCTCGACGGCCTGATCGCCTGCCTGGTCGGCTGCAACATCGCCTGGACCGGAGTGGATCTGGTGCGCCGATCCGTGGCCGGGTTCATGAACGAATCCGATCCGGCGCTGCTCGAAAACATCTGCACCTTGCTGCGCGACAACCGCCATCCCTCCTGGATCGATATCCACCGGCTGCGGGCCTTCAAGTCCGGTCGGGAAATCCACGTGGACCTGCATCTGATCCTGCCCCGCGATTTGCGCCTGGCCGAGGCCCACGAGCAGGTCGTGGCCATGGAGGACCTGCTGCGCAAGGGGCTTGGGCCTGAGGCCGACATCATGATCCACGCCGACCCGTGCGCGGACGGGCGTTGTCCGGTCTGCGACGTGGCCCCCTGCGACATGCGCGTCACCCCGTCCGTGGCCACGCCCCTGTGGTCCCGGTCCAGTACCGGCGTGCCGACGGGCAAACAGCTCTGATCGGGCCGAGGGCGAGCGGATGATCGGCAAGTACGGCGAAACCGCCTCGCGCACCGCCGGGGCCATGGCCACCCGGGGCATGGTCACCGCGCCCCACGCCCTGGCCACCCAGGCCGGGGTGGACGTGTTGCGGGCCGGCGGAAACGCCGTGGACGCGGCCATTGCCGTGGCCGCGACCTTGTCGGTCGTCTACCCGCACATGTGCGGCCTGGGCGGGGACAATTTCTGGCTTATCCACGCGGCCGGGCCCGGCAGCCTGCGCGCGCTCAATGCCAGCGGCCGTTCCGGCGAGCGGGCGAGCCTCGCCTTCTACCGAGACCAGGGGCTGGACCGGATTCCGGTCCGGGGATTTTTGGCCGCCAACACGGTGCCCGGCGCGGTTTCGGGCTGGGACGCGGCCTACCGCTTTGCCCGGGAGGTCATGGGCCCGGGATTGCCCTGGCCGCGTCTCTTGGAATCGGCCATCGGCTATGCCCGGGACGGCTTTCCCGTGAGCCCTGGGCTGGCGTATTGGCTGACCGCGGATGCCGCGACCACGGACCGGGAGCTGCGCCACCTGGGGCGGTTTGCGGATTTCGCCCGCACCTTTCTCAAGCCCGGCGGCCGGCCCTCTGCCCAGGGCGAGGTCATGCGGCTGCCCGAACTGGCGCGTACCCTGGAGTGCCTGGCCGCTGACGGTGCCGACGCCTTTTATCGCGGCCCCATCGCCGCGCGGATCGCGGATTTCCTTCAGGCCCACGGCGGCATCCTGACCCGGGAGGATTTCGCGGCCCACCGCGCGGACTGGGTCGAGCCCCTGCGCGTGCCCTATCGCGACTTGACGGCCTGCAACTGTCCGCCCAACAGCCAGGGACTGGCCTCCCTGGAGATCCTCAACATCCTCAATCGGTTTGACGTGAAAAGTTTGGGCGAAGGCTCGGCCGACCATTACCATCTGCTCGTGGAGGCCACGAAACAGGCCTTTGCCGATCGGGACCGCTACCTGACCGACCCGGATTTTGCCCCCATCCCCGTGGACCGGCTCCTGAGCGCCGCCCATGCCCGGGACCAGGCCGCGCGCATCGACATGGCCCGGGCCGCCCGGGATGTCGCGCCCCTCGATCCCAAGGGCGACACGGTCTGGATCGGCGTGGTGGACGCCCGGGGCAACGCTGTTTCGCTCATCCAGAGCCTCTATTACGATTTCGGTTCGGGCGTCGTGGCCGGCGATACCGGCGTGCTGCTGCAAAACCGGGGCACGTTTTTTTCCCTGGACCCTGGGCACGTCAACTGCTTGCAGCCACGCAAGCGGACCTTCCATACCCTCAATCCGGCCATGCTCCTGCGCGGCGGCCGCCCGTATCTCGTCTACGGCACCATGGGCGGGGAAGGGCAGCCCCAGACCCAGGCCGCCCTGGTCACGCGCGTCGTGGATTTCGGCTTCTCGCCCCAGGAGGCCGTGATCGCGCCGCGCTGGCTGCACGGCCGCACCTGGGGCGCCATTGCCAATGACCTCAAGCTCGAAAGNCGCATCGATCCGGCGGTGGTCGCGGAACTGCGCCGGCGCGGCCATCCGGTGACGCTGGTCCCGGCCTTCGCCGAAGTCATGGGCCATGCCGGGGCCATTCTCGTCGACCCTGCCACGGGCGTGCGCCTCGGCGCGGCCGACCCGCGCGGNGACGGTCTGGCNGCNGGGTATTGAGGGGGAGAAGAGAGCCTCCGGCGGCCAGGAGAGGCGCTGCCTCTGCCTTCCCCTCACCGCCGGGGGGATCATCCCCCCGGACCCCTGACAACGGGGTGTTTAATATTCTAAACTTGCCTTTTCGGATGGGGTGGTCCAGGAGGGGCCCTCGGCCCATCCTGGCCGCCGGAGGCTCTCTTCAGTTCTTCCCTCCGCCTGTCCCCTGGACACCCTGCCGAGCCGGCGTTATCTGGGCGCATGGTGCTGCGCGCCCTGATCGTGGATGACGAGAAACCGGCTCGGGACGAGCTGGCCTATCTGCTTGGCGCGCATCCCGATGTGGCGGTTTCCCAGGCCGCTTCCGCCTCCCAGGCCCTGGACGCCATCGAGGCCGACCATCCCGATCTCGTGTTGTGCGACATCCACCTGCCCGGCTCCGACGGCTTCGAGATTTTGCGCCGGGCCCGCGCCTTGCCCCGGGTGCCGCTTTTCGTCTTCGTCACCGCCTACGACGCCCACGCCATCGAGGCTTTCGAACAAAACGCCGTGGACTATCTGCTCAAGCCTGTGGCGCCCGAGCGTTTGGCCGTGAGCCTNGACCGGGTGCGCGCGCGTCTGGCCGAGGGCCGGGCCGGGCTGCCCGATGCCTTGGAGTCGCTGCTGACCGGCCTGGGCCGGGGGGCGGGATTGGCCCGGGTGGCCGTGGAGCAGCATGGCCGCATCCGGTTGTTGCCGGCCCGGGATGTGGTGTGCATCGAGGCCGAGGACAAGGGCGTCATGGCCCTGACCGCCGAGGGCCGCCTGCCGTGCCATGGGCTGCCCACCCTGACCCGGGCCGAGGAGCGTCTGGCCGGCCAGCCGTTTTTCCGGGTCAACCGGGCCGTGCTCGTCAACCTGGAGCGCATTGCCGAACTTTCGCCCTGGGTCGGGGGCAAATACCTGCTCGTCATGGACGATCCGGACCGCACCGAGGTGACGGTCAGCCGCAACCGGGTCCGGGAGTTCAAGGAGCGCTTGGGCTTGTGACCGGGGGGATGGTCCCATGGATTTGAGTCTGTTCGTGCCCGAGGTGCCGGGGCTGTTTTTGGAGCTGTCCCAGCGCATCGGCCTGCTTTTGGCCGGCGGCCTGGCCATCATGACCCTGGCCCCCATGGATCGCCTGGACTTCAGCCGCAACCGGCCGGTATGGTCCACGGTCTGCGTGACGCTCCTGTTCGGCCTGTTCGGCATTCTCGGCACCTACACCGGCAACTACGTCTTCCAGTCCTACGCCAACTTGCGGGCCATCGGCGTGGTGACGGCCGGCCTGTTCGGCGGTCCGGTGGTCGGCATCGGGGCCGGGCTCATCGCCGGCGGGCATCGCTATCTCATCGACATCGGCGGCTTCAGCGCCCTGCCGTGCGGTTTGGCCACGTTGCTTGAGGGCACCGTGGCCGGGCTCGTGGCCAGGCGTTTCCCGGCCCAGGCCCTGGATTGGGGCGTGGCCATGGCCCTGTGCATGGCCGGCGAGACCGTGCATATGGGCTTGGTGCTGGCCTTGTCGCGGCCGTTCGTCGAGGCGCTGGCCCTGGTCAAGATCATCGGGGCGCCCATGATCGTGGTCAATGCCATGGGGGCGGCGATTTTCGTCAAGGCCCTGGGGCTGCAACGCCGGTTGCGCGACCTGCGCGACTCGTCCCAGGCCCGGCGCATCCTGTCCATCGCCAATCAGACCGTGTCCCACCTGCGCGGCGGCCTGACCCCGCGGTCGGCCCGGGCCACGGCGGAGATCATCCTGGCCGAGACCGGCGTGGCCGCCGTGGCCGTGACCGGCGGGCATACCATCCTGGCCCATGTGGGCGCCGGCGCCGACCATCACCTGACCGGCGAGCCCTGGCGGACCAAGGCCACCCGGCGGGCCTTCGACAGCGGCCTGGCCCTGTTCGTGCGCGACCGCGAAAGTATCGGCTGCACCGCGGCGAACTGTCCCTTGCGCGAGGCCATTGTCGTGCCCCTGCGCAAGGGCGCGGCCATTCTCGGCTGCCTCAAGCTCTACGGCAGCAAGGACCGGCCCCTGGACCAGCCCCTGTTCGAACTGGCCAAGGGCCTGGCCGACCTTTTTTCCACCCAGCTCGAACTCGAGGACATCGGGATCAAGAACCAGCTGCTGGCCCATGCCGAAATCCGCCGGCTCCAGGCCCAGATCAATCCGCACTTCCTGTTCAATTCCTTAAATACCATCGCCTCGCTGTGCCGTACCGCTCCGGCCAAGGCCCGGGAGCTCCTGCTCGACCTGGCCCGCTACATGCGCCGCAACCTGGACAGCAGCCGGGGGCTCGTACGCCTGTCCGAGGAGATGGACCAGGTGCGTTCGTACCTGGCCATCGAGCAGGCCCGGTTCGGGGAGCGNATCAAAAGCGAGATCCNGCTCGNNCCCGGGGCCGAGGACTGGCTCGTGCCGCCGCTGCTCATCCAGCCCCTGGTGGAAAACAGCGTGCGCCACGGCCTGCTCGGCCGCGACGAGGGTGGGTCGGTGCGGGTGGCGGCGGCCCGGGAAGACGGCCAGTTGCGGGTGGAGGTGGAAGACGACGGCGGGGGCATGGACGAGGCGGCCATCCGGGCCATCCTCTCGCCCACGGCCCTGGAGTCCCTGCGCGAGGGCGTGGGCGCGCGCAATTCCAACCAGCGGCTGGTCCAGCTGTTCGGCCAGGATTATGCCCTGCGTATCGACAGCGCCCCGGGCCAGGGGTGCCGCATCAGCTTCCGGGTGCCGCCGGCCAGCACCCAAGCGGAAACCGGGGTCCGGCCCGTGCCAGCCACCTCCTGAAAACGTCGCTTCAGCCCCCAAATTATCCCTTTGAGGCCCGGGCCCTTTTCCGGGCCTTTTTATTGGTGTCAGGGTGGGGCCGAAACCGGCAACGGTCGCCCGCGGCGCGGCCCAACAAGGGAGATTGTGTATGAACGCCCTGACCCTGGTTTTCGCGGCCCTGTGCCTATTTGCCATAGGCTACAGATTCTACGGACTCTTTTTCGCCAAGAAGGTGCTCGGGGTCAGCGATGCGAGGCTGACGCCGGCGGTGACCATGGCGGATGGCCACGATTACGTGAAAACCAACAAGTATGTGCTTTTCGGGCATCATTTCGCGGCCATCGCCGCGGCCGGACCGCTGATCGGCCCGGTGCTGGCGGCCCAGTTCGGCTATCTGCCCGGCGCCTTGTGGATCCTTATCGGCTGCGTGCTGGCCGGCTGCGTCCACGACACGGTGGTGCTTTTTGCCTCGGTGCGCCACAAGGGCCGCTCCCTCGCCTACATCGCCTCCCGGGAGATCGGCCGGACCACGGGCGGCGTGGCCTCGGTGGCGGTGCTTTTCATCCTCATCCTGACCCTGGCCGGCTTGTCCCTGGCCGTGGTCAACGCCATGCACGACAGCCCCTGGGGCACGTTCACGGTCTTCGCCACCATCCCCATCGCGCTGATCATGGGGCTTTATCTGCACAAGTGGCGTGACGGCGACGTGCTGGGCGCCTCGGTCATCGGCGTCGTGCTCATGTTCGTCACCATCCTCGTCGGACCCATGGTGGCCAAGAGCGCGTTATGGGGGCCGATTTTCAACATGCCCCGGCCGGTGATCGCCCTGACCATTCCCATCTACGGCTTCGTGGCCTCGGTGCTGCCGGTGTGGCTGCTCCTTTGCCCGCGCGACTATCTGTCCACCTATCTCAAGATTGGCACCATCGCCATGCTGACCATCGGTATCTTCTGGGTGCATCCCACCCTGCAGATGCCGGCCCTGACCAAGTTTGACGGCGGCGGCGGCCCCATCATCGGCGGCGCGGTCTTCCCGTTCCTGTTCATCACCATCGCCTGCGGCGCCCTGTCGGGCTTCCACGCCATCATCGGCACCGGCACCACGCCCAAGATGCTCGACAGCGAACACAACCTGCTGTTCGTCGGCTTCGGTGCCATGCTCATGGAAGGCTTCGTGGCCATCATGGCCCTGATCGCGGCCTGCGTGCTCATGCCGGCCGACTATTTCGCCATCAACACCGCGCCGGCCGTCTTCGCCAAGCTCGGCATGACCCCGGTGGATCTGGGCACCCTGGCCACGGCCGTGGGCGAGAACATCCAGGGGCGTCCGGGCGGCGCCGTGTCCCTGGCCGTGGGCATGGCCCATATCTTCTCCTCGATCCCGATCATGAGCCATCTCATGGATTACTGGTACCACTTCGCCATCATGTTCGAGGCTGTGTTCATCCTGACGGCCGTGGACACGGGCACCCGGGTGGGCCGGTTCTTCCTGCAGGAAATGATCGGCCTCGCCATTCCCAAGTTCAACGAGAAGCACTGGTGGCCGGGCATCATCAGCACCTCGGCCATTTTCACCTTTGCCTGGGGCTACCTTGTGTACACAGGCGACATTTCGACCATCTGGCCGCTGTTCGGCATGTCCAACCAGCTGTTGGCCGCCGTTGGGTTGCTCATCGGCACGACCATGATCATCCGCATGGGCCGGGCGCGCTATGCCGCCATCACGGCGGTGCCCGGGCTGGCCATGGTGGTCATCACCGGCTGGGCCGGGTATCTCCAGATCGTCAACACCTACCTGCCCAAGGGTAAGTATCTGCTCAGCGGTCTGGCTATCGCCATCCTGTTGCTCATGGCCATCGTCATCGTGTCCACGGTGCGGCGCTGGCTGGAGCTGCTCCACATTCGGACTACGGTCGTCGACCCCTACGGGGAGCCCGTGCTCCAGGTTGTCGGCGAGTAAGACCTTTTGTTCGCGTGACGCAACGCAACGCGCCGGGACGGGCAACCGTTCCGGCGCGTTGTCGTTTGGGGCGCGCAGAGTCGCTCGCGGGCTAGGCCGTAGGTGTCAGGCCGTGTTCGCGGACAAAGGCGACCACCCGGGCGATGACGGCCGGATGGTAGAGCATGGTCTCGTGGGACACGGGCACGGTGGTTTCCAGGCGCCAGCTCGGGCGCGGGATTTCCAGGCCGCTTAACGGGATGACCATGTTGTCCACGGGCGAGGCCAGGGCGAGCAGGGCGGTCCCGGGCGGGTCGGGCAGTTGGGCGAGCAGGGCGGGGACCGGCCCGGAGGGCATGAAGGAGCGTCCCAGCCGGCCGATGGAGAGGGCGGTGAGCTTGCTGCCTTGATGCGGCGAGCCCAACGTGACNGCGGCCCGGACTCGGCCGGCCANGTCCGGTTCGGCCATGAGCCGGCGGGCGAAAAGCCCTCCCAGGCTGTGTCCGACCAGAATAAGCGGCGCGTGGGGCGGAATCTCCCGGCGCAGGACGGTCAGTAACCGGGCGGCCACGGTTTCGAAATCCCCGCTCAGGGANCAGTAGCCCGGGACGAGAATGTGCNTGNATCCCGCCCGGATCAGGGCCGGGCGGATGGCCAGGAAGGCGGCCGGGTTGTGGTAGATGCCGTGCAGGCACACCACCACGGGCTCCCCTGGGGCGGGCGTGGCGCGCAAGTGCCGGCGCGCGAACCAGCCCAGGGGATAGGTGAGGATGATCAGCAGCAGACTGCACAGACAGGAGCACACGCCCGAAAGCAGGCANGCAAAGGTCCGCCTGGGGCAGGCGGTGGNGAAAAAAGGATGGGGTTTGTTGGCCAGTTCGTAATAAAAAATGGTGTAACTCAAGGCGGCGACAAAACAGGGAATCAGGACGACGCAGGCAGCCAGGGCGTAGANGGTGGTCATGGGCCGTCTCCCGGGAAAAGGTGTCGCATTTTTTGTGNTTCTATCCTAGCGAAATNATGCGGTAAAAAGAAAGAGNAAANTTTTTGAAAAAAGTTGTTGACGGTTGGGTGGGGTGTGCGTAGATATCGGGGCTCGCCGGGCGGGCGGGTAGCTCAGCTGGGAGAGCGTCGGCCTTACAAGCCGAGGGTCACAGGTTCGAGTCCTGTTCCGCCTACCAACGAATCGCGGGGTCGTAGTTAAGCTGGTTATAACGCCGGCCTGTCACGTCGGAGGGCGCGNGTTCNAGTCNCGTCGGCCCCGCCAGGAAATCCAGGGAGTTAGGTGAAAACCTAACTCCCTTTTTCTTTTTCGGAGAAATTTTTGCGTGCGCGAAGCGGGCCGGGGAGCGTCCCGGCCGCCTGCGGCCCACAGGCAGCGGTCGTTGCGACACCGCCTGGTGAAAAAACGACTGTTGCAGTCGCGAAACCTCCATCCCCCGCTTTTTCCCCTCCGTGCGGTCTCTCGCTAACTGGCGAACATTGCGCGCAAAAAAAACAAATGCCCCTCAGGTGTCGGTCGCTGTTGCAGAGCCTCCTCGTGCGCCTGCGGTGCGTTTGGAACGCGGTGTCAAAATGCCGAGGACTGGTACGTCCTTTTGAGAAAACTTACCCAATACCCATTTTTTCTATTGAAGGGTACTGTTTTGAAAAACTGTTCGATTTTTGAACATCTTGCGGGATGTAAATTTTCTGCTATGCATGTCCAATGCTCAATCCAGATTCGCGGACTGGATACCAAAGTGCAGCAATTGTCGAAAGCGTTCTTTCTTTCGAAGGAAGAGAGGTATCTTTGTTGCATCCGATACGGATGGCTCAGTGCCATGCTGGAGGGATATTTTTGTGCCGGAGATGTTTTCAAACAACTCCTTGGTAAGAATACACAGGGGAGACAGACACTGGAGTCTCTGGTCAATTGCCAGAAACTGTTTTTAAAGAGGTAATGTGCAAGGACTCGTTCTTAAGCGTTTGATACGTTTGTTTTTGTTACGGTTCATTGACGATTTTCTGCTTCTTGCTCCGTGGTTGTTCGCTCGAATCCTTCCGGGTGACGCTACAAAAAATGTAAAGTCCAAGGATGGCCTCAAGCCGTGAAAAAAAGGTCAATTCAGGACACTCGTTGCGCCGTGTTTTGTTTCGCACTGCGCAATTTTTTTGTGGTTTTTCTTTGTCTTATTTTTGGATTCCAGGAATCCGTTTCTGTAGTTCTGGCGGATAATATTGATGCAGTCGATAACTATCAGGAAAAATACGCAAACATTCTGATTTCTGGCTCGCAATGTGAAAAACAGCTTTTGCAACAACTGCATAGTTTGCAAGATCCTGAATTAAAAATAAATATCATTGAGTTGGGAATCGTTCAAGCGATTACCTGCGATACGCAGAATAAGACGAATACCGTCACAATTATCTTGACATCTCCGCTCTGCCCTTATGTCAAGGAGCTGATTGCCGCAATAAAAGCTGCCTCAACAAGTATTTCACCAGAGCATTCCACGCAAGTTATCGTCGATATGAAAACGCGCTGGGACCCTTCCCGTATGTCCGAGCAAGCGAAAAAACAATTCTTCGGGCCACAGCCATGATCCTCCAAGCATTTTCCCTGGGGCTTTCGGCAGGATTGTTCTGCATGGTCAGGTGCGTGCCCACCCTCGCCCCTTTGTTGCTGCTCTCCCCCCACAAGGGGCTTCGGGCCGGATTGGGACTGGTTGGTATTTTTCTTGGCGGCCGGCTCGTCGCCTATTGTACGCTGGGGCTTTTGGCTGGGGGGGTCGGGAGGCTTGGCGGTGCAGTGCCCTACAGTCTGCTGTTTCTTGCCCTGACCCAGGTCGCACTTGGCGGGATGCTCATCGCCCAGGCTTTTTACAACGGCGCGCACAAACAGTGCCCAGGCAAAAGAATGCTTTTCGGGGCGCGCAAAACAATTTTTACCGCCGGCATGCTGACGGGCGTCACGCTTTGCCCGCCACTCCTGCTGGCAATTAGCCTGGCCATGGAAAACGGCAGTCCGTGGCGCGGTGTCTTGTTTTTCGTAATCTTTTTTTTGGCTACCTCCATCTATGTTGTCCCTGTGTCCATAGCGGCGATAAAGTTCAACAGCAAAAAAATACTTTTGCTGACACGGATTGTTTGCATAGGGACTGGCGTTTATTTTGTATGGAGAGGCCTGTCAATAGCGTTTTTTGAACGTTATATCGTGTACTAGGAGGTTGTTATGAATTTTCAAAAGAGAATAACCGCTGGCAATGTTGCAATGCTCTGCATGTTTCTCATCGCTTGTATCTATGTCTTTATCGTATTGGGTGATTTCAAAAAAATTGAAACAGCCCAGACGACCACGGTTGAACTCATTCGCGCAACTGGTGAGCTCAATAGTTTGATGCATGAAATCGAGGCCAGCATACGAAACTATATGCTTACGGGTAAAAAAGTATACCTTGCTCCGTATAAACAGCTGCAAACGCAGTATGACACACAAACAGATAAAGCAATTGACTTGGCAAAAAATATTAATCTTGATACAACTTCTTTGTCTGATGCACATACGTTGATGCAGCAATGGTATACGCAGGAAGCCGAGCCGTCCATTATGGATCGGAAACGCTTGGATATGACACCGGAAGAGCGGGCCAAGACAACTGGGGACGGCAATAAAGTCAAAGTGGAGCAGGTGCTCAATCCAACGACCTTGCGCCAATTTCAGCTCCTTTTTCAAAAGATGACGGGGCTTGCCAACCTGGTCACGGAACTGGACGGCAAGGCGGTCAAAGAACAATCCTTCAAGGAGTTCAGTACATTTTGCTTCGGGTTGGTGCGCGCCACGAAAAAAGGCGGCGCGCGATGCACGGAAAACGATGTCAAAGGCGGCAAGGTCGCCATGGAGACCGGGAAGCCCTATGCGTATACCTGCCATGCGGGGCTCGTGGATTTTGCCGTGCCCATCATCGTGGACGGCGTCCAGATCGGCTCCTGGTTGGGCGGTCAGGTGCTGACCAAGCAGCCTGATCTCGAGGAATTCAAAAAAATCGCGGATGATCTTGGCATCGACCGTGATGCGATGCTCAAGGCGGTGAAGGAAATACCCGTTTCCACGCAAGAACATGTGGAAAGCGCGGCCAAGTTTCTGCAGTTGTTGGCGAACAGCCAGTCAGAGGTGGGTAACACCAATCTCATGTGGGCCAAGATCATCAAGCGGCTCGATTCCGGCGTGGGGAAAAAGATTCTCACGGACGCAGGAGAGCAAATCGATTCCTTTGTGGAAAAATTGAAGCAGGTGCGGCAGCAGGATCAAGCGGCCATGGACACTTCGCTGACGAATCTCAAGGTGCTCTTGTGGGCTGGCCTGCTGGTTTTCGCCGCTCTTGCCGTTGCAATTATCTATTTCAACACCAGAACGATCCGTACCCAGATCGGTGGCGACCCCAAAGCCATTGCCGAACTCGCCAACAAGATCGCCACGGGCGATACCTCGCTCCGGTTTGACGACAGCGAGACAGCCCAAGGCATCTATCTTGCGATCATCAAGTTGCATCAGCAATTGCAGGCAACGTTCGCCGGTATGGAAGAGGAGCGGAAAAAAGCCGAGGACCGCGCCGTGGCGGCCCAGGAAGCCCAGGAAGAGGCGAACAAGGCCCGGTTGGAAGCGGAGCAGGCCAAGCGCGACGGCATGCTGGCCGCGGCCCAAACCGTGGAGGATATCGTTTTGCGCGTCTCCTCGGCCGCTCAGGAACTGTCCAAGCAGATCGACGAATCCTCCAAGGGCGCGGCCGAGCAGCAAAGTCGCGCCACGAGCACGGCCGTGGCCATGAACGAAATGAACGCCACCGTGGCCGAGGTCGCCAAGAACGCTTCCCTGGCCGCGACGGATGCGGAAAATGCCCGCGAACGTGCCACTTCCGGCAATGAGACCGTCATCGAAGTGGAAAGCGTGATCAAGGCCATCAATGAGCGCTTCAGTATCCAGGAAAAAGAACTCAATGATTTGAGCGGGCAGGTCGAAGGCATCGAGTCGATCATGAACGTTATTTCCGACATCGCCGACCAGACCAACCTACTGGCGCTCAATGCCGCCATCGAGGCCGCCCGGGCCGGCGAGGCCGGACGCGGTTTTGCCGTGGTGGCCGACGAAGTGCGCAAGCTCGCGGAAAAGACCATGAACGCGACGTCGGAAGTGACCAGCGCCGTGACCGCCATCACCCAGGCAACGGCGCGGAACGTGGAGAACATGCGGTCCACCCGCCAGGAGGTGCAAAATTCCATCTCCATGGCCCATACGGCCCGCTCGGTCCTGGAAGACATCCTCTCCATTTCCGACAAAAACTATACCCAGGCCCAGAACATCGCCACCGCCTCGGAGGAACAGGCCCAGAGCACCGAGGAAATCTCCCGGTCCATCGAGGAGGTGAACATGACCTCCCAGGAGACCGCCTCGGCCATGCTGGAAGCGACCCAGGCCGTGTCGGAACTGGCGAAATTGTCCGTGGAGCTGGAAAATCTCGTGGAACAAATGAAAAGCGTCTAGGCGTTGCCGCGGCAGCGGGCCATCCCGCTTCCGCCAAGGCACCGGGCGCCCCCAGGCGGGGCTGTCCCTGTGAGGCAAGGCCCCCCGCCGCAGGCGCCGTGCAAGGCGCACGCAGCGGGGGGCCTTCGCGTTGGGCCGATTACAATTGCGTACTCGAAAGTGAAAATTTCGTACTTCGGTCCCTCCGGTCCGGCGGTGGGTGCCGTGCAAGCCCGATGGTACCTGGCTTGGAGGGCTTGGCACGGGACGTGCTAAGAGGCCGTATCGAGTGGTCGGGAATCGGCCCAGTCGTTTGCCAAAAAGTAAAGAATACTGGCTGATACCGGAAACACTCCCAAAACCGAAAAGTACGATGCCAGGGCCGGTTCCCCCGGTCCGGCGCCGACGACACAAGGGCGACACCAACCGCCCATACCAAGGAGAAGGGGATACCATGTTCCAGATCGAAGAAGGACTTGCCGGCCTGTCCAGCCTCCCCCGAGTACGCGCCAAGGGCCGCTATCTCTTCGCCGGCGACACCAAGTTCTTCATCAAGGGCGTGACCTACGGGCCGTTCCCGGAGAATTCCCGGGGCGAACCTCTGCCCGAGGACGCCACCGTCATCCGCGACTTCGATCTCATGCGCCGGGCCGGCATCAATGCCATCCGTGTGTATTACGTGCCCCCGCGCCACTTCCTCGACCTGGCCGCCCAGGCCGGTATCCGGGTCATGGTCGGTATCCCTTGGCCTGAGCATCTGTGCTTCCTCGACCAGTGGGAGGTGAAGGAAGAAATCCAGAAGACCGTGCGCGAGGCCGTGGCCTCCTTGGCCGGCCATCCGGCCATCCTGGCCTGGCTGATCGGCAACGAGATCCCGAGCCACATCGTGCGCTGGCACGGCGCCGGCAAGGTCGAGAAGTTCCTGGCCAAGCTCGCCACCATCGTGCGCGAGGAAGATCCCGAGGGCATGGTCACCTACGCCAACTACCCCTCGACCGAATACCTGCGCCTGCCCTTTATCGACTTCCTGTCCGTCAACCTCTATCTGCACGACGAGAAGGCCTTCCGCTCCTACGTCAAGCGGTTGCAGAACGTGGCCGGCGAACTGCCGCTGGTGCTGTCCGAGTTCGGCATGGATTCCATCCGCAACGACGAGGCGCACGTGGCCGAGACCCTGTCCTGGCAGCTCAAGGCCGCCTTCGAGCTCGGCGTGTCCGGCACCATGGTGTTTGCCTGGACCGACGAGTGGTACACCGGCGGGCATCTGATCGAGGATTGGAAGTTCGGCATCGTTTCCGACGTGCGCAAGCCCAAGCCCGCCTACCAGGCCGTGGCCGACATCTACCGCCAGAAGCTGCCCATGCTGCCGCCCAATCCGCCGGCGATCTCCGTCGTGATCTGCGCCTACAACGCCGACTCGACCATGGACGGCTGCCTGGCGTCCTTCGCCAAGGTCGACTACCCGGATTTCGAGGTCATCGTGGTCGATGACGGCTCCACCGACGAGACCGGCCCCATTGCCGACCGGCATGCCGCGGCCGCGCCCTATATCCACGTCATCCACCAGCCGAACCTTGCGCCTGTCCGCCGCCCGCAACGTCGGATGAACGCGGCCCCTCGGCCGAATCGGCCTACACCGACCGGAGCTGCTACGTGGACCCGCCCAAAAAAAAAAAAAAAGAAAAAAAACTTGGCTCTGCACTACATGGCCTGGCCTTTCACCGTACGAGACCTCCGGTTCGTGCCGTTGGCGCGCCCCAACCTGCCCCGCCCGAGACAAACCGCCACGCGCCCTGCTGCGCGGTCCCGGCCCGCCCCACCCATGTGCTTCTCACCGACGCAGATCGCGAGCACGTTTTGCCCCGGCTGCCAACATGCCTACCCCAAAGAATACCTGCCGGTATCGCGCGGCTTCGACGCCACCTAACCGGCCGCCCGGCGACGACGTGACGTGTGCTGCCGCCTCCCGAAGGCACCAGGGCCATCTGCATCAGTTTTCCGCCCGCCATGTTCGCTGCTGCCCCACCACCGCCGCCTGCACGTGTCCGCTACCCTCAAGCAAGCCAGCAAAGGGCTAACGTCGGGCCGAGGCGCGTCCTTTGCCCCAAAGCCGACAGAGATCCGCTTCAACATGGCTCGCAATTCCCGCCCTGCCGCCGCCGGAGTTTAATGCGACATTCCGGGCCGGCGCCCGCCGCCCATCGTCTTTACCACGCCCTTTCGGCACCGGGCTGTCCAGGACCCTTCTACGAGCCCAAGGCAGCCTGGCGCCTACCTGCCGCTGTCCATGAATGCTATGCCCTGGCCGTGGCCGCGAGCTCGCCACGCCGTTTCCCTGATCGCCGGCGCGGCCGGCCTGGTCATGGCCGCAAAACCCACGCTGCCTTTGTCGCCTACCGGTGAGCAAGCCCGTGCCCCTGCACCACGACCAACATGACCTCGCGCCTAATCATCGCCCGTATTATTTCTCTTCTC
>JGI20225J20221_1003591_pt1 | contig 15695 bp, 17 predicted proteins | sample BioMet4_FD_20221 | JGI IMG/M metagenome (IMG submission 20221) | reverse complement strand
CCGACTTCTCGAAGGTCGAGTTCTTCGAGTACCACGAGGGCCTCTGCGTGCAGTGCCTGCACGTGGGACCCTTTGACACGGAACCTGCGACCGTCGCTGCGATGGACGAGTTCGCGACGGGCGAGGGATACGTGCCGGATTTCTCGGACACCCGGCTGCATCACGAGATATACCTCTCCGACCCCCGCAAGGCAATCCCGAGAAGCTCAGGACCATCATGCGTCATCCGGTGAGACGAGACGCGTGAGCGGCATCCGTCATTGTTGCCAAGACGTCCGTTTTTTCTCGTTGGGTCCTGCTTCGCATATCATGGTGTCGTCTTCTGGTGCCAATGATTGGACTCCCACGAATACCTTTGCCACATGGCTGTGCTCCGTCTCCCAAGAGACCAACGCCTCGCTTGCCGGGTCGCGCGTCTTCGTCCCCCAGGCCGTCTGCGACGAGTACGGGCGAGAACTCCTTCTCGCCCGTCTTGCCGAATGGGGGCTCGTACCCGTCGACGTGCCCGAACAGGCTGACCTCATCTATCCCGAGATGCCGGAGGCCCACACCCTCACCGGTGCACAGGCCTGGGCCCGCGCCGAGAGGGGCATGCCCGTGTCGGCACGCCTTGCCGAGGACCTTGCCCGGAGCGGTATCCTCAGNGACGTACGCATCGCGTGCAGCCTCATCGTCGAACCCAAGACGGCGGTCCTCGTCGAGCGGCTCGCCGCCGCTGGTGCCAAGGTCGGCGTGTACTGTCATGCCCACGAGTGCGACCAGCGGCTNGCCGATGAGATCGCAGCCCATGGCTACACCATCGAGGCAAACGCCTCCTGGACCGCCGACGAGGAGCACGCGGGTGCCCTGCGCCTCCTCGATGACCTGCGACCTAACGTCATCATCGATGACGGCGCGAACATCTCGCGGCTCCTTGTGATGGAGCGCCCCGAGCTTCTCCCCGAGCTCGTCGGCGTCGCCGAGGAGACCACCTCGGGAGTACGGGCGTTCCAGGCGATGGCACGGGCGAAGGAGCTGCCCTTCCCCGTGGTCGCCGTCAACGACTCCCAGCTCAAGACCAGATTTGACAACCGTCACGGAACGGGCGAGACCTGCGTCACCACCACGATGAGACTGCTCGGGCCCAACGTCTTCGCGCATGCCCGCGTCTGCGTCATCGGCTACGGACCCGTGGGCGAGGGGTTTGCCCGCAGGGTACGCGCCCTCGGTGCCCGCGTCACGGTCGTGGACACCAACCCCACCATGGCGCTCCAGGCGCTTTTCGCCGGTTTTGACGTATGCACGGCCGCGGAGGCACTTCCCCTCTGCGACATCGTCGTCTCCGCGACCGGGGTACGACACACCGTCGGTCTTGGGGAGCTTGGCCTCATGCGAGAGGGCGCGGTCATCGTCGTCATCGGCGGCATCGCCAACGAGATCGCCCTCGACGAGGTCTCGGCAGCGGGAGGGACGCTCACCTTGTCCGAAGACGCGCCAGGGGTCTCCGAGCTTACGGTACCCAAGGGTCCCACGCTGCACCTCCTTGCCGCCGGTGACGGCGTGAACTACGCGGCCGGACCCGGCAATCCCATCCAGATAATGGACTTCAGCTTTGCGGTTCAGCTCTGCGCGGTGGACCATCTGCTTCGAAACAGGGGCAAGCTTCCCAACGACGTTCTCAGGCTTACCGACGAGTCAGACCGAAGAATCGCGACCCTCGCCCTGGAGGCGCGCGGTGTTCGCATGTCTCCCCAGACGAGTCGCCCCATCACCGTTCCCGACTGGCGTTGCACCCGATACACCGACACGATCATCCCTGCCGACGAGGAGCGAGCGTGACTGATACGAAGAGCCCCATCACACTGTACATCGCCCCTCTGGTCATCCCTGTCACGGGCCCCATGATCTGCAACGGAGCCGTCGCCGTACGCGACGGGCACATTCTCCACGTGGGCACCGAGGAATGGATGACCAACAAGCTCCATGAGGAGCTCGGGGAGGGCCTGCCTGGCTGCGAGGTCCTGCACTGGGACGGGCTTATCACGCCCGGCCTGGTAAACGCACACACGCACCTTCAGTACACAGGCATGGCNCCCGTCGGCAAGAACCACTACGACAGCTTCCGCGCCTGGGAGCTTGCCTTCAACGCGATCTACGACGATCCTGCCCCCAAGCCCTGGCGCACCTGGGCGCACGAGGGTGCTCGCCAGCTCGTCGAGTCNGGCACCACCGCCGCAGCAGACATCGTCTCCGACGTCGAGGCNGCCGANGCCCTACGCTCCCAGGGCCTCCACGGCATCACCTACTGGGAGGTCATGGACTGGAACAACGAGGACTGGATGCGGTCCGGCACGGACACCCTGCTCGCGAACATCAAGCATCTCAGGGATTGCGGAATCACAGAGCTGGGCATCAGTCCCCATGCGCCCTACTCCCTTGGGTCCGGCCCCCTGCTCGACCTGCCGGACATTGCCCGCCGCCTCGGAATGAGGCTTCACATCCATCTCGGAGAGACGCCCGCCGAGGCGGGTGCCGTCCCCTCACGGCTCACGAGCCTCACCTCCTGGGCATGGAACCATAGGGAGTGGAGGAGCTTCAACGACCTCAAGCGTGCGGGGACCGGGGCAAGTGCGATCCAGTTCCTCGACCAGCTCGCCGTCCTCGGCCCGGACGTGCACATCGCCCATGGCGTGCACGCGTCGCGCGAGGATCGCAGGATCCTGCGTCAGCGGGGCGTCTCGGTGGCGCTCTGCCCCCGTTCGAATCGCATCACCTGCACCATGGGAGACGCGCCCATCGCCCGTTACCTCGAGGAGGGCAACCTTCTGGCTGTGGGTACCGACTCCTTGTCCAGCTGCCCGAGCCTCGACGTCCTCGATGACGTGGCCTTCCTCTACGACCTGGCAATTGACCAGGGCTACGAGGATGAGGACCTCTCGCATCGCCTCATCCGCATGGTGACGCTGGGCGGTGCCGAGTCCATGGGGCTCAACTCCGGGTCAAAGAGAATCGGGCAGATCAACGTCGGCGCATCCGCCGACCTCGCATTCTTTGACATCGCCGTCGACGTGTCCTCGCCGCAGGCGCTCGAGGCGACACTGAGGGAGTTCATACGTCACGGTTCTGGCACGTGCCGCGCGACCATCATCGAGGGAAGGATCTCCCATGACCGAATCTGGGCCTAGCGCCTACGCGCGCGGCATCATAGAGTCTCTCCGGTTGTCNCCGCATCCCGAGGGCGGATGGTACCGGCGCACCTGGCAGTCTGGCATCGCCGCCAACGCAGACCACGCTGCAGCCGCCGGCGCCGACATGGGCGAGCACTCCACGAACGTCCGTCCGCTCGCCTCGCTCATCTACTTCCTTCTCCCTGCGGGAGAGGCGAGCGACTGGCACGTGGTCGACGCTGACGAGGCGTGGCTCTGGCACGGCCCTGGTGCGGTGACGCTAGAGCTCGGAGGCAGTGGCGTGGCACCCGACAAGGAGCACGCAGTCCGGGCCATCCTTGACGTCAACGCAGACGGCGCTCAAGGACACCTCGTCGTACCTGCGGGCGTCTGGCAGCGAACCGTCCCCTCGGACGAGGATGCGCTGGTCTCCTGCATGGTGTGCCCGGGCTTTGTCTACTCTGGGTTCACGCTGGCCGCGGAGTAGGGGCTACTCCCCGCGCACGAGCCTGCGAGCGACTNCAAGCGTCACCTCGGCTGCAAGGCGCGCCGTGGAGACGAGGTCATCCGCCTTGTTGTCGAGCTCTTCGTAGGCCTCGCCGCACACGTTGCTGATCGAGCGGATGGCAAGAAACGGAACGTCAGCCCGTGCGCACACCTGCGCCGCGGCGACACCCTCCATCTCCTCGCAGTCGGCGAGATAGTCCTTGCGTATGCTCGCAAGGGTCGCGGCATCGGTCGAGAAGAGGTCGCTCGTGGCCACGGTGCCCGTGACGTATCGTGGGGCATGGGGCTCCGGCATGCCGTAGACGGCCGCGCGCCCCTCGTCTCCTCCCTCGCGGATGGATGCGACGCGCGCGAAGCCCCGTGAGGAGAGTACCTGCTCGGCGAGATGGACGAGATGCTCGTCCGACGGAAAGCTCATGAGGTGAGGCGCTGACTCCGCGATGACCTCCATGTCGGAGTCGAGACACTCGAGACGCTCGCCCACGACGACGTCGCCCGTGCCAATCCGCGGGTTGAGACCGCCCGCGATACCGCTGAACACGAGGGTGTCGGGACCAAAGCGATCGATGAGAAACTGGGTGGCTGACGCGGCGTTGATCGTACCCATGCCACCGCATGCCGCAACGATACGCACACCTTCCAGAGTCCGAATCGCATAGTCGATGCCAAACTCGGAGATGATAGGGTCTCCCTCCATGTCGAAGAAGACGGAGGACTCCTTGCGCAAGGCGCTCAACACCGCGACTGTCATCGTCATGACCTCTCTTTTCGTCCATGGTCGATCCGTACCAGTATATCTAGCTGGTTTCCAACCTAACCACATAGAACCACGTATATGACAGCGATGTAAAATAACATCTAGCTGCCCATCTTGCCTTATATTCTTAAGGTTGGGGAAGGAAAGGGGAAACCCTTATTCGAACAATCAGCGTTGCATTCATATTCGGACGAACAGACCCGAAAGGACACGTTCATGGCTTTCACGCGTGATTTTGTCATCAGCAGGCGACAGATGCTCGCCTTCAGCGCCTCCGCCCTCGCCACCGCCGGCCTCGCAGGCTGCGGCTCAACCAGCAACTCGAGCTCCGACACCTCAAGCTCCACCGCCTCCGATGACGTCACCCAGCTCACCTACGAGAAGGGCAAGCTCACCGCCGCCACCGGCAACCCTGCATTCACCCCCTGGGTCATGAACGACGACCCCGCATCCGGCGAGGGCTTCGAGGCAGCGCTGGTCTACAAGCTCGCCGAGAAGATGGGCTTCTCCGACGACGACGTCACCTGGGTTCGTACGACCTTCGACGAGGCCTATGCCCCTGGCGATCACGACTGGGACATCAACCTCCAGCAGGTCTCCATCAACGAAGACCGCGAGAAGGCCGTCGACTTCTCGCCCGCGTACTTCCGGCCCACCCAGGCTGTCGTCCTGCGCAAGGACAGCACGTACGCCTCCGCCAAGGCATGCTCCGACCTTGCCAACGCCACCATCGCCGTCATGGTCGGCACCACCGCCTATGACTACGTGAAGGACCTCATCAAGGGTGGCAGCGATACCGGAATCGACGTCTATGACGACAACTCCGTTGCCGCCCAGGCAGTCACCTCCGGCCAGTGCGACGCCCTTGTCACCGACACGCCACAGGCCGTCTACATGGTCGAGTCCTCGCAGATCGAGAACGGCGTCGTCGTCGGCCAGATTCCTGGCACCGAGGACGANTACGGNCTTGGCATCACCCTCGCCAAGGGCTCCGCGCTGACCCCCTATGTCACGGATGCGATGAACGCCCTCATCAACGACGGTACGGTTCAGGAGCTCCANGACAAGTGGCTCGCCGANTACACCACCGACGTTCCGACGCTCACCGCTTAGGATCTCCACGAGCGGCCGGATGACCACATGTCATCCGGCCGCTTCTCGTTTCTTCGGAACATGTCGCAACGCGACCCATGGCACTCAAGAAGGTGGCCTGCTGGATGATGGACGTTACCCATGACGGCGTCAGTGACGTCGAGCTAAAGCGCGAGGAGTACCGCAAGAAGGAGAACATTCGCTCCGTCNTCAAGAGCATCGTCTCCACGATCGTATTCGTCGCCATCGTCGCGCTGACGCTTCATAACTCCCCTGGCTGGCCCAAGGTCAAGGAGTCGTTCTTCTCGCCGGACTACTTCATGCAGGCGTGGCCCCAGGTCTTGGACGGNCTCTGGCTCAACGTTCGCGTACTCGGCATCGCACTGGTGGGAGTTGCCGTTCTCGGCACCACCCTCGCCCTGATTCGTATCACGACCTCGGCGATCATGTTTCCCTTCCGTGTGGTTGCGCGCTTCTACACCACGGTCATGCGCGGCATACCGATGCTCGTCGTGCTCTACCTCATCGGCTTTGGCATCCCAGGGCTCGGTATCTTCGGCCGCGTCGACAAGGCGGTTCTCGGCACCGTGGCCGTCGTCATGTCGTACTCGGCCTATATCGCCGAGGTCCTTCGTGCCGGCTTCCAGGACGTCCATCCGTCGCAGAGAGCCTCGGCCCGATCGCTTGGCCTGACCTCCGGCCAGACCATGCGGCTGGTCATCATCCCCCAGGCACTGCGCAAGATCGCCCCGGCCCTCATGAACGACTTCATCTCCATGCAGAAGGACGTCGGCCTGATTTCGACGCTGGGTGCCGTCGATGCCGTCCGCGCCGCCCAGATCGTGGTGGCCAAGACCTACAACTTCACACCTTACGTGGTCGCGAGCCTGCTCTTCATCATGATGAGCGTCCCCTTCATCTTGCTCAACGACTGGTATTCCGCCAAACTGCGTTCGCGCGAACAGACGGGTGGCATGGTCTGATGACTGACACGATTCAGAACGATTGCACGGCCATGGCGCCAAGCGATGACGAGAAGGTCCTGAGGATCGACGGCGTGGTCAAGAGGTTCGGCGATAACCTCGTCCTCGATCACGTCTCCTTTGACATACGCAAGCATGAGGTCGTCGCACTGCTCGGCCCCTCCGGCTCTGGCAAGTCCACGCTCATGAAGTGTGTCAACCTGCTTGAGCAGGTTGATGACGGACAGATCTGGCTTGGCGACACCGACATCACGGATCCGGGCATCAACCAGGACAAGTCCCGCTCGCGCATTGGCGTGGTCTTTCAGCAGTTCAACCTCTTTCCGCACATGACGGTTCTGAACAACGTCACGCTCGCGGTTCGCAAGGTCCACAAGTGGGACCGTACCCGTGCCGAGGAGAAGGCCATGAGCCTTCTCAAGCGCATCGGCATGGAGCAGAAGGCCCGCGAGTATCCCGATCGCCTCTCGGGTGGCCAGCAGCAGCGCGTGGCAATCGCACGTGCGCTCATGACCGACCCGGAGCTTCTGCTGCTTGACGAGATAACGTCGGCGCTCGATCCTTTGCTGGTCGGCGAGGTCCTCGAGATGGTCTCGGAGCTCAAGGAGCAGGGTGCCACGATTCTCATGGCAACACACGAGATGAGCTTCGCACACAGCGCCGCCGACCGCATCACGCTGCTCAGGCATGGCCGAATCGCCGAGAACGGCTCCCCTGCCGATGTCATGGACAACTCCACCGACCCCGAAACCCAGGAGTTCTTCCATAGCTATCGCTCGTAGCGGTTCTAGGGAGGCACATCCTACAATCCCGTGACGATACGAGCACCGTAGGTCTCCGTAAGGCCGCAGGATTTTTTGGCTATGCGACTTCGCTTGTAATGCGGCTCCATTCCGGTGTGGTTGGCATATCCAAGGATGACGCGTCTCCACGACCTGGCTCTAGCGCACTCCCCTATACCCGGGACTCGTCCATCTCGAGATTCGACTAAACTCAGCATCTAGGATTCATCAACGCGGAGGGACATTCGCATGGGCAAGACCAGGGTGTACATCGACGGTCAGAGCGGGACCACCGGTCTCCAGATCTACGACCGCATCGGCGCGCGGGAGGACCTTGAGCTTTTGCGCATCGACGATGACAAGCGCCACGACAAGGATGCGCGCCACGAGTTCATCAATGCCGCCGACGTCGTCTTTCTGTGCCTGCCTGACGAGGGTGCCATCGAGGCAGTCTCTCTCGTAGAGAACCCCGAGACCTGCATCATCGACGCCTCGACGGCCCATCGCACCACCGAGGGCTGGACCTATGGCTTTCCCGAGCTCTCCGCCGGGCAGCGCGCGGCCATCGCCACAAGCAAGCGCATCGCCAATCCGGGCTGCCATGCCACGGGTTTCATCTCCGCCACGGCCCCGCTCGTGCGCATGGGCATCATGCCTGCCGATTACCCCGTCACCTGCTATTCGCTTACGGGATACTCGGGCGGCGGCAAGAAAATGATTGCTAGCTACGAGGCCGAGGACCGCTCCGCGTCCCTTGATGCGCCGGGAATCTACGGCCTCTCTCTCACGCACAAGCACCTGCCCGAGATGCAGAAGGTCGCAGGCCTTGCATGCCCCCCCGTGTTCATGCCCGTCGTCGGCAACTACTACAAGGGCATGGCCACCACCATCATGCTGCAGAGTCGTCTCCTCAACGGCACTCCCAGCGCCGAGGAGATATGTGCTCGCCTTCAGGCGTACTATGCCGGCGAGCACTTCGTGAGCGTGCTTCCCTTTGGCACCAATGCGTCCACACTCTATGCCAACGAGCTTGCTGGCACCAACCACCTGCACATCGTTGTCTGCGGCAACGCTGACCGCATCAGCGTCACGGCACTCTTCGACAACTTGGGCAAGGGCGCTTCCGGTGCTGCCGTGCAGAACATGAACATCGTGCTTGGTCTGGACGAGACATCGGGCTTGGAGTAGGGGCAGACATCGCTTGTCCGTCAAGGCCCTCAGCTCTGGAAAACGGCATCCGTCATCGATATGATGGGCACATGCACACAGCGAGCGGAGGGCGTATGATTCCCAACGAGTGGTATGCGATTCTCCCATCTCGGGCAATCAGACCAGGGCAGGTCGTCGGGGTACGTCGTCTCGGCATGGACCTTGCGCTCTTCCGAAGCGACCAAGGCGCGCTCGGCTGCGTTGTCGACCAGTGCACCCATCGCGGCGCCGCCCTCAGCAAGGGCAGCGTCGTGGGCGGATGCGTTCGCTGCCCGTTCCATGGCATTCGCTTTGACACGAACGGCCGCTGCACGCTCGTCCCCGCGAACGGTCGGGCGCAGGTAGCTGACCTCGGTCGCTTTGACGTGCAGAGCCTATCCGTCAAGGAGGGCAACGGCATCGTCTACCTCTGGTACGGCGACCCTGGCAAGTGCACGGAGAACCTGCCGTTCTTTGTATCTCTCTTTNCCTCGCCAGACAGACGTCCTCGCTCTGGCACGACTTCCGGCAACGCCCAGACACGACTTTCTCATTGAGACATAAAGTTCAGACACTGGATAGAATGTCGCCCGTTCTCTTCGCCGACGTTCGACCCTTGGGTGTACCTAAGCGAGCATGGAAGACACTGGCTGGGGACGCGCACTACTCCGGTGACAGTCGAGAACACAGGCTCGACGGTGATGCATCTCCCGTTTCGGGCTACCGGAACCAACATCCGGCCGGCGGAACAAACCCTGGTGGGACTGAGCCCCAAGGGTGAAACTGCTTCGACGGTGGCCCTCATTCACGAGCGCCTCGAACGCGAGGTCGACGTGGACAGACGCCGACGTCCCGTCCTCTGGGAGTCATACCGATCAAGCCGACGTACCTCTTCGTTCTCTTTCCCCATCCTCTGGATGAACCACGTGAGCGACACGGCGAAGATCGTAATCTACTTGACCGGGGATGACGAAGCACACGACCCTCTACATCCCCGTTCTAACCTCGCGAATTCACGGGCATCGGTCCCGTCCGATCTGCCATCCCCATCGCGGAGCTGGGCAAGTTTGCGAACGGCATCATCGAGCGGCAGGACAAGCGCGTGGTCATCACCCAGCGCCCTAAGGCCTCGTCGTATCAATCGGACGAGAAGCTTCTCACCGGTGATACCCCAATCATTCAGTACCGCAGGATGCGCGACGAACTCAAGTCATCGCAACAGTAGGGGGACGACCCTCGGCCAGAATTCAGATGCGTGCATGTGCGAAACGTGCAGCCCTCTCACGACGATTCCCCACACCGCGGACATTGCTAACATGAACAGTGTTCAATTTAGGGGGAGGTCGCCATCAACACCGTCGTGACATCAAGAGACGAGATACTTGCAGCCTGTCGAGAGATCGTCTCGCAGGAGGGGTTGTCTGCACTCAGCATGCGGCACGTTGCGCAGGGCTGCGGCGTCGCCCTTGGCTCTCTCTACCACTACTTCCCTTCCAAGGACGACATGGTCACCGCGACGGTCGAGAGCATCTGGCACGACGTCTTCCATATGGACCAGCAGAAAACCGCGCCGCCATCGTTTCCCGACTACGTCTCCTGGCTCTTCTCGTGCGTACGCGATGCCACCGAGAAGTACCCAGATTTCTTCATGGCCCACTCCATGTACTTTGCCAGCTCGGCAAGGGATGAGGCACGGTCAACCATGATGCGCTGCTTCTCGCACATGGAGCACGGCCTCCTCGCGTCGCTCGTCGCGGATCCCGGAGTCTCCTCGTCAGCCTTCTCCTACTCCTTCACACGAGAGGACTTCGTCAGCCTTGTCTTTTCGGCGTTCCTGTCTTCCCTAGCCAAGGGCGACGAGACGTGTGATGTTCTGATCGAGGTAATTCGCAGGGCCATCTATCGCTGACGTTGCCGCACCTCCGATGGATATTCGTTTATGCAAAGAAGATGAACACTGTTCGACATGAAAGGAACTGACATGCAGGCAATTTTCGAAACCCTCTTTGACATCGTCTATCTTTCCTCGGTGGTCACGTTGGGCATCCTGATGGTGAGGGAGAGCAAGGGAAGACGGCAGTATCTCCTCTATGGAGCGATGGCCGTGACGCTCGGCTGCGGCGATTCCTTCCATCTCGTGCCACGGGCCATTGCCCTCTGCACGACGGGACTGGCAAACTACACGGCTGCGTTGGGCATCGGCAAGCTCATCACGTCCATTACCATGACCGTCTTCTACCTCTTGCTCTACTACGTCTGGCGCGAACGCTATCACGTTGGGGGAAGGTCCAAGCTCACCGTTGGCATCTGGGCGCTCGTCCTCGCCCGCATCGTGCTCTGCCTTTTCCCACAGAATGCCTGGACCAGCGCCGAGCCACCCCTGAGCTGGGGAATCTATCGCAACATCCCATTTGCCATTCTCGGTCTCGTCATCATCGTCCTGTTCTTCCGCAGTGCACGGGAGAAGAATGACGTGCCATTCAAGAACCTCTGGCTCACGGTGGTCATCAGCTTTGCCTGCTACATCCCCGTGGTGCTCTTTGCTGACACCATTCCTGCCGTAGGCGCACTCATGATCCCGAAAACCTGCGCCTATCTGTGGGCCGTGCTCATCGGTTACAGAGCCATGAAGGGCGAGGCATAATGGAGCCGCCGTGCCCGGCCTTTCTTCGAGATACCCAAGGAACCGTTAACGGTCTTGTGGGGCGGACTCCCAAACAAATCGCGGCGGTCTGACACGCCGTGCTCTAGGATTGGCATCGCCACAGATGGGCAGGTTGCTTCTCGCCGCGAGACCCGACGCGAACGGCGAACCAATATATCGGCCTGGAAAAGGAGCAGGATATGATCATCTATCACGGGGTGTATGTCATCAAAGAGGGCATGCGCGACGAATATGTCAGCGCGCTGCATGAATCTGGCGTCATGGGTGCGTTTCGGAAGCAGCCTGGCAACCTCTACTACAACGTCAGCATGGCGATTGACAATGAGAACGAGGTCGTCGTCTCCGACGGGTGGAAAACAATAGAGGACTTTGACGGGCATCGTGGATCCAAGGAGGTCGCTACCATCTGGCAGCCGCTCTACGACAGGTACGTCGAGCGCAAATACGAGCTCTAGAAAGTGCACGGCTGATTGGTCTGTCACGACGGCCGTCTGACTGGAGAAAAACAGTCAGACGGCCGTCGTGTGGCACTCGTTCATCCCTTTCTCTCGTTGCATGACTCGTGACGGCAGAGACACCTGCAGGAAAACCGTCCGAATGGACGGGTCTATATCGGTGCACCCCAACAGGGGCCACGAGGCTCCGACCCAACAGGGATTTCCCGAAACAAATGGAGCGGTTTGCGCGAGGTCCTCTAGAAACTCGTACATTTGGCTGCTTTTTCTGCAAGTCTTCATCCCGGCACCCGCATAGAAACATAGGTGATACGCTTCCAAGACATGGAATGGGCGTTTGTGGTCGTAGAAGCCGTCTTTTCCTACTCGAGACATGGCAGCGCAACGCCCACGTACAGGGCGGACCATAACCCCAAGCTCGCCGGAAGCATTTCTCTGACCCTCTTCGTTGAAGTGGCATCGCATATGGTAGAAGGCCTGCATATGCATATCTTTAGCTACAATGAGATAAAGGGAATTCAATCTGTTGGAGCAAAGATGCCCTGTAGGATCGTCCTGATACGCCATGGCCTTACGTATTGGAATGCAAAGAAGAAGATGCAGGGGCAGGTAAACATCCCCCTCAACGAGACGGGCGTCCGGCAAGCCCATGCGTTGGCAGACCAGCTTGCGGACTATCATTTCGATGCGTGTTTCTCAAGCCCACTCGACCGTGCCATCAAAACCGCCCGCATCGTACTTGCCAACCGTGACGTTCCCATCGTTAAGGACGAGCGGCTGCTTGAGCATGGCTATGGCATCAGGGAGGGCACGCATTATCGGCATACGCCTTGGTTCGTTCTCTTCAACGGCATGCACGACTACGAAGCGCACCCCAAACGCTACCAGGCACCCATGGGGGGAGAGTCTTTCGATGCCGTGTATGCCCGCGCCCAGGCCTTCGTCGACGAGGTTCTCCTTCCTGAGTCGAGCTGTCATGAATGCATTCTCGTGGCGGCCCATAGCGGAATCAACTGCGCAATCATGGGACGCATGTTCAACATCCCCCTTGACAGGTTCTGGAGCGTACGTCAGACCAACTGCGGGTATACGGTCGTAGATGTGGTAGAAGGACACTTCGTCGAGGTCTACCACACCCCCATCGAGGATATCTGACGGGCATGCCCAGATATGGTGTCATGGAATGCATGACGTTCGGGAAGAGGCTCCTAGCGAGTCTGTCCCTGGGGAAGAACGGCCTTGATGCAGAGAGCCATGGAAACGGCGCCTGCATCAGGCGTGCCTAGGGAGCGCTCCGCCGCAGGACGGGCGCGGCCTACCTTGGGCACGAGATTGGCCGTCTCCTCGGCAGACCTCTGGGCAACCTCCGCGCACTCGGCCCATGCATCGAGGAGCGCCTCTCCCCTAGCGGCAGAGACCTCGAGGGCCTCCTCGAATGGAATCAGACAGTCAAGCATGGTCTTGTCACCGCGGTGTGCCCCACCAAGCGAAAGCATCTTCTCACAGGCGGCCCTGACCGCTTCGGCGGCAATCCGAGTGTCATAGCCCGTCGAGTGGTCACCCACTATGTCACCCGCAGCCTCGAGCGCTGAGCCCCAGAGTACGCCCGAGGTACCACCAGCCTTGGCAGCCCAGGCCCTTCCGGCCTCCCTGAGGACAGACCCCGCCGCGGCTCCCCTATCAAATGCCGCCCGAGCAGCCTCGTAGGCGAAGGTGCAACCCTTAACCATCCCGCGTCCATGATCTCCGTCTCCCGCAACACCATCGATCCTTGCAAGCTCGGGCTCGGCGGCAGCAATCGCCTGGCTCATGCGCCCAAGGGCCCCGACCATGTAGTCGGCAGCCGCAACGGAAGCAGCGGAACCTTGCTCGAAAGAATCGACCTCCTCGGTGGCCTCGGCATATACCTTGCGTTCGCCCGATGCCATGGAGCTTGCACCCTTACGAAACGAGGCGGTGTCGCACGGGGCGCTCCAGTAGGTCTCGAGCTCCTCGTCGAGGTACTCCACGGCCAGCGCGATACCCTCCATGTCGAGAGACGTGACGTACTCGCCCACAAGTGGCTCCACGAGGGTATAGCCCCTGTCTTCGAGAAGCTTACGAACCGTACCCCATACCACGAAGAGCTCCTCGTACTTGGTGGACCCAAGTCCGTCCAGGATGACGGCGATACGCTTGGAGTCATCCACGGGCACCTCCGCCAAGACGCGGTCGACGAGAATCCGTGCGACCTCGGCCGCAGACCTGAGATCGTCCTCCCCCACGCCTGGCTCGCCATGTATGCCCTGGCCGACCTCCATCTTGCCCTCGGGTACGTGGAAGAGCGGGGCCGCCTCCCCAGGTAGCGTGCAACCTCGGAAACCCATGGACATGGTACGGGTACGATCGTTGGCCTTGGCGGTGATGCGTACGAGATCGTCAAACGAGACGCCCGCCGCGGCAGCGGCACCCGCCGCCTTGAACACCATGAAGGTTCCTACGTTGCCTCGCCGCTTCTCCTTCTCCTCGGGTCGTGCGGCAGCCACGTCATCCGTGATGTAGAAGGATCGGGCATCGATACCCTCCTCCACGAGACGATCGCGTGCCATGTTGAAGTTCATCTTGTCGCCCGCATAGTTGCCGCCAACGATAAAGATGCCCGACCCCTGCTCGACGGACCTGGCCACGCCAAGCACGTCCTCCGTAGAGGGAGACGTGAACACGTTGCCCACGACGGTGGCATCCATGAAACCGTCTCCCACGATGCCGCAGAAGGCCGGGTAGTGGCCCGATCCGCCGCCGTTGATGACAGCGACCTTGCCCACGGGCATCTTTGTGGCACGGGCTACGCCACCAGGTACTTCGACGACGTAGTCGGGATAGGCGGCCACGTAGCCCTTGAGCATGTCCTCGCGAAAAGCCTTCGGGTCGTTATAGAGCATGATGAAACCGCCTTTCGATACGTGTAGGGGGTGGGACGTGTCTTTCCTCGCCCCATGTCTGATGGTCCTGCCGATTAGCCCCGACTGACGAAGTAGCTCTCGATACCCTCGAGCATGTACTTGCCCGCAAGCGCGCCCTGATCGACGACGCCCTTGGCCTTGGCAGCATGAACGGCAGCCTTACCGTACTTGGGCAGCATGTCCTTGGTCGCCTCGCACCCCTCCTCCGCGCCCTTCGTGGCAGCAGCCATGACGTCAAGGAAGCTGGCCCCGGGGTTGTCGGCGATGCAATCCGAGGCCCTGACGGCACCGGCGTTGATGGAGTCGAGCACGGTGCGGTCACCTAGCTCGCACTTGCCGCGCTTCTTTATGCCGGCGGCAAATTGGATGATATAGGTGACCACGTCAGCAGGTACAAGCTCGGTCTTTCCCTTGAGGGCCTTGCCGGCCTCCGCGATGCCCGAGGACATGAGGGTACCCATGGTGGAAGGCACGACGTTCTGCATCCTCATGGCCGCCTTGAACATCATCCTGCCGATGTCCCCCTCGCCCTCGAGGTCGCGCATGAAGTCGGGCAGCGCTCCGTAGCCCTTGCTCATGGTCAGGCCAAGGTCACCATCACCCATGACGGCGTCCATGGCACAGAGCTCGTCCTTCCTCTCCGCAAAGACCTGGGCCACATGGTCGAACATCTCGGGAACATCACTGATGACAAGCTTCTCCATTACATACCCCCTTCGCTTTCCAGCAGATCCGAAGAGCTACCTCTGGCTCACGAAGGGCGTGTCGACGGGATAGTCGAAGTATCCCTTGAGCTCATCGTCAACCCTGCAGATCGAAATGGATGCACCCGTCATCTCCATCGAGGTGGCATATTCGCCGGTCCAGGAGCGATAGACCTTGATGCCCCTGGCCTCGAGCTGCGCGCGGACAGATCCAGTGAGGATGTAAAGCTCCTCAACGCTCGTGGCACCAAGACCGTTGATGATGAGCGCAACCTCGTCGTCTTCGACAAGCGGCATGTCCTTGAGGATCTCCTCCACGGCCTCCTGGGCAAGCTCGTCGGCGGTCTTGATTGGGCCATTCCATATGCCTGGCTCGCCATGGATGCCCATGCCGAAGGCCATCTCGTCATCAGAAAGCTCGAAGTTGGCGTGACCGACCTCCGGGATGACGCAGGGCGTCAACGCAAAGCCGAC
>JGI20225J20221_1002188_pt3 | contig 15699 bp, 14 predicted proteins | sample BioMet4_FD_20221 | JGI IMG/M metagenome (IMG submission 20221) | reverse complement strand
GGGCAGCGCCACATGGCATCACCCCAACGCCTTCGAGCCCTATCCGAACCAGAAGCCGATGACGTTCTCCTACGGCGCCTGGGGCATCGAGGTGGCCGTGAACAGCGAGACGGGCGAGGTGGTTCCCACCGAGCTCGTGGGCTGCTACGACGCCGGGCGCGTCGTCAACATCAAGGCCTGCCAGGGCCAGATCGAGGGCGCGTTCTCCATGGGCCTGGGCCAGGCGATCTTCGAGGAGGTCATGCTCAACGACGCCGGCCGCGTCATCAACGGCAACTTCCGCGACTACAAGATCCCCACGTTATGGACAGCCCCAGCAACGGCCAGCTCCGCTTCGGCTTCCTGGAGGACAGCTACAATCCCTACGGCCCCAACGGCTCCAAGGGAATCGGCGAGGTGGCCAACATCCCCGTGCTCCCGGCCATTGCCAACGCGGTCTCCGACGCCATCGGCGCGGAGCTGTACAAGCTTCCGTTCACGCGTGAGAGCGTACTCAAAGCGATAAAGGAGAAGCAAGCATGAGAAGAACAAAAATCGCGATATTCGGTTCTGCCGGCGTGGTGGCGTCGGTGTGCATCCGGGGCCTTGCCGAGCGGAACGCCGACATCGTCGCGGGCTTCGAGCTCCGGGAGATCGGAAAGGATCTGGGCCTGACGGCCGGGATCGGCAGACTCGGCGTCGCGGCCTCGGAAGAGAAGGACGCGGAGGCCATTTTAAAAGAGCGTCGGCCTGATCTCGTGCTGGACTGCACGCTCAACACGGTCCCCGAGATTTTCCCGCACGCGAAGATGTGCCTGGAAAACGGCATCAACTATATGCCGGTGGGCGTATTCTGCTACGACCCGTTCAAGACCGACCCGGAGCTGGCAAAGCAGCTCGACGAGATCGGAAAACGCACGGGAGCCACCTATCTCGGCTCCGGCTCGGCGGAGGTGTGGCAGTCCCTGCCCATGGTGCTGAGCGCGCTCGGCAACAAGGTGAGCCGCGTCACGCTGGACTTCAACGCCCTTTTGAACGACTTCGGCGCGGAGTGCCTCGAGGGCTGCGCCTTCGGCCTGCCCAGAGACCAGTGGGACACGCTGCCCCAGGACGTCTTTCCCTCGCCGTTTTACTCGGTGCTGCGCATGATGGCGGAGAAGTTCGGCCTGACGGTCGAAAACTACCGGCAGGAGAACGACTACGCGGCGGCCCCGCAGGACATCGACGTGGAGCGCCTGAACGTGCACATTCCCAAGGGCACCCTGTGCGACTACATCAGCCGCGATATTTTGACAACGAAGGACGGCGCGGAGCTGTGGGCGCAGTCCCACTACAAGTTCGGCGTCCCCGGCGAGACCAACTCCTTTACCGTCACGGTGGAGGGCGAGCCGAATTTCCGCATGGAGATTGAGAACTTCCACGGTGATTCCAGCACCAGCATCATCATGGTCAACCGCATCCCGGACGTGATCAGAGCGCCGGGCGGCATTCGCTTCGTGAGCGATCTGCCGGTCATCACCTACAAGAGCGCGGACGCGTTCAGGATGGAGGACTGAATCTATGCTGACACCGAGACAAAACTTTTTGGAAACCATCCACGGCGGCCATCCCGACCGCTTCGTCAACCAGTTTGATTTCATGGTGAATCCCTTCACCGACCCCTACAGCGCGACCAATCCCCAGCCCTGGCCGCCGGAGGTGACGGAGGCGAAGGACCTGTGGGGCATCACCTGGATGTGGCCGGAGGGCGTCCCCGGCGCGTTCCCGCGGCAGGACAGCGAGCATCTCGTGATTCAGGACATCACCCGCTGGCAGGAGGAGGTTCACGCGCCCTCGCTCGACTTCCCGGAGGAGGTCTGGCAGGAGGCGGAGAAGGACTACGGCCAGTACGACCGGAACGAGGTCTTCGTCGGGCCCATCATGTTCCCGGGTCTGCTCGAGTACGTCCACTCCCTCATGGGCATGATCCCGGCCATGGAGGCGTTTCTGACCGAGCCCGAGAGCATGCACGAGCTCATCGAGTACATCACCGACTGGGAATGCCGGTATGTGAAGCTGATGGCGGCAAGGCTGCACCCGGACATCGTCTGGCACCACGACGACTGGGGCTCCTCCAAGTCGACGTTCCTCTCGCCCGACATGTTCGCCGAGTTCTTCCTGGAGCCCTACAAGCGGCTGTACCGCTGCTACCACGACAACGGCTTCGAGATCATCATCCACCACTCCGACTGCTACGCGGCGACGCTGGTGCCGTACATGATCGAGATGGGGATCGACGTCTGGCAGGGCGGCGTGCGCTCGAACCATCTGCCCGAGCTGATCCGCAAATACGGCGGACAGATCAGCTTCATGTCCGGCATCGACTCCTCGCTGGTGGACTGCCCGGACTGGAGCCGCGAGAAGATCGCGGCGGCCGTGAAGCAGGCCTGCGACGAGTGCGGGACGAAGTATTTCATCCCCTGTCAGACCCAGGGCTCGCCCATGTCCACGTTCGAGGAGGTCGCGCCCATCATCTCCGAGGAGATCAGCAAGCAGAACGCGCGTTTCTTCCCCGCAGGTTCGCCTGCCGGGCGTCCGTAGGCATTCAAAAAACAGCCGGTCAGCAGACCGGCTGTTTTTTTGATGGACAAAAGACTGCCGCGGGCAAAGCCCGCGGCAGTCTTTTTCGTCTATCGGAAGCGGTAGCGCACGACGATCTCGGCGTCCTCGGAGGGATAGCTGCCGCGGCGGCTCCGCAGCTCGCCGCGTTTCCGCTTTTCCAGCAGCTCCAGCACGAGGCGCTTCGTCTCGTGCGCCTGCTCCCGGCCCTGCCGCCCGTCGCCGTGCCCGTTCCAGGCGGTGTACCCCTCGTCCATGAGGGAGAGGAGCCGGTCGGCGCCGGCGCACCACGTCTCGAGACTCGTGCAGCCGGGCAGGTGCATCCAGAGGTTGGGGTTGATGTCGTCGCCGGTGAAGATCAGCTTTTCCAGGCTGTCGATGAAGACCACGGAGCCTCTCGTGTGGCCGGGGATCGCGCGCACGAGGACGCTGCGCCCGCCGAGCATGAACACGTGGCCGTCCCGGATGGGGCGGACCCCGACGCGCTTCGGCCTGGCGCAGGCGCTCTCGGGGCGGCCTGCGCGCCGGACCAGGGCGCGGCAGACAAAGGGCTGGCACAGGAAAGAATAGACGGGCCTGCAGTCGTCCGCGCACGCGTAATAATCGCCGAAGCGCCAGGCCCCGCCGACGTGGTCGGGGTGCCGGTGCGTCACGGCGGTCAGAATCGGTTTTTTTGTGAGGCGCTCCGCGCAGGCGCGCAGATCGCCGGCCCCGCAGGCCGTGTCGATCAGCAGCGCCGCGTTGCTGCCCTCGAGCAGGTAGCAGTTGGCCATGCCCGCCTCGTCGATGCGCCAGGTGTGCGGCGCGATTTCCTCCACCGTGTGAAGGCTGTCCACAGGATTGCTCATGCAGGTTGTTCCTCCCGATATGAATTCCATGGGACCATTATAGCGCGGCGCCGCGCGAACGGCGCAAAAAAGAGCAAATTTCGGCGGGAGCTTTTTCGGCGCCGAAGCGGGGATGCGACAAGGAGCGGCAAAAGAGAGCACCCGCCTCTATCGCCGGAAAGCCGGATTCTGCTATAATGGAGGTATCACAGAATGCGGGAGGATACCCCCATGCAGTACGGACATTTCGACAACCGGCGCCGGGAATATGTGATCGACCGGGTGGACGTGCCGGTCTCCTGGACCAACTATCTGGGCGTGGAGGAGCTCTGCGCCGTCGTCAACCACACGGCCGGCGGCTACCTGTTTTACAGGAGCCCGGAGCATCACCGCGTCACGCGCTTCCGGCCGAACGGCGTGCCGATGGACCGCCCGGGACACTACCTCTATCTGCGCGACGACGACACGGGGGAGTACTGGTCGGTCTCCTGGCAGCCCTGCGGCGGCGAGCTGGGCGATTACCGCTGCCGGCACGGGCTCAGCTACTCGGTCTACGAGTGCAGCGGGCACGGCATCCGGGCCGCGCAGACGCTGTTCATCCCCCTGGGCGAGGCCGCCGAGCTCTGGGATCTCCGCCTGGAGAACCGGAGCGGCCGCGAGCGCCATCTGAGCGCGTATTCCTACGCGGAGTTCTCCTTCCATGAGATCTCCATCGACAACCAGAACTTTCAGATGTCCCTCTACTGCGCGGGCAGCCGCTGCGAGGACGGGATCATCGACTACGAGCTCTTTTACGAGCGCGCGCACCAGTTCATGGCCGCGTCCTTCGACCCGGACGGCTTCGACTGCGTGCGGGACAGCTTCCTGGGGCCATACCGCACCGAGTCCAATCCGCTGGCTGTGGAGCGGGGTGCGTGCTCCGGCTCCTGCGAGAAGGGCGGGAACCACTGCGCGGTTCTGCAGAAAAAGCTGACGCTCGGGCCGGGGGAGACCGCCCGGCTTCTCTGGATCCTGGGCGAGGGCGGCCCGGACGAGGGCAGGCGGCTGCGCGAAAAATACCGGCGGCCCGGCGCGGCCGACGCGGCGCTGCGGGAGCTCGCCGCCTTCTGGGACCGGAAGCTCGGGCGCCTGCAGGTGTCGACGCCGGATGAAGACATGAACACCATGCTCAACGTGTGGAATCTCTATCAGAGCGAGATCAACGTCCAGTTTTCGCGCTTCGCCTCCTTCATTGAGGTCGGCGGGCGGACGGGACTGGGCTACCGGGACACCGCGCAGGACGCGATGACGATCCCGCACTCCAACCCGGACAAGTGCCGCGAGCGCATTTTGCAGCTGCTGCAGGGCCTGACCTCGTCCGGCTACGGGCTGCACCTGTTCGACCCCGCGTGGTTCGGACCGCAGCAGGAGAAGCCGAAATTCCGCTCTCCCACGGTGATCCCGGCGCCCGAGCGCAGCAGCGTCGTGCACGGGCTGAAGGACGCCTGCGCGGACGACGCGCTCTGGCTCGTGCCGGCGGTCGCGGAATACGTTTGCGAGACGGGCGAATTGTCGTTCTGCGACAGGATCGCAGGCTACGCGGACGGCGGCGAGGGCACGGTCTACGAGCACCTGAAAAAGATCCTCGATTTCTCCGCCGCCGAGGTCGGCGCGCACGGCGTCTGCCGCGGGCTCCGCGCCGACTGGAACGACTGCCTCAACCTGGGCGGCGGGGAGAGCGCCATGGTCTCGTTTCTGCATGTCTGGGCGCTCGGCCACTTCGCGGAGCTTGCGCGGGCGCTCGGCCGGACGGACGACGCGGCGCGCTATGCCGCGCTGCGCGGGCGCGTGATCGCGGTCTGCGAGCGGGAGCTCTGGGACGGGGCGTGGTATCTGCGCGGCATCACGGCGGACGGCAGGAAGATCGGCACGCACGCCGACCGGGAGGGCCGCGTGCATCTCGAGAGCAACGTCTGGGCCGTCCTGTCGGGCGCGGCCTCGCCGGAGCGCGGCAGGCTGGCCATGGACGCGGTCGACCGGGAGCTCTTCACGCCGTACGGGCTGCGGCTCAACGCGCCCAGCTACACGAAGCCGGACGACGCCATCGGCTTCATCGCGCGCGTCTATCCCGGCGTCAAGGAGAACGGCTCAATCTTCTCGCACCCGAATCCCTGGGCGTGGTGCGCGGAGGCCGCGCTCGGCCGCGGCTCGCGCGCCATGAAGTTCTATTCCGCGCTCTGCCCGGCGCGGCAGAACGACCGCATCGAGATCCGGCAGTCGGAGCCGTATTCCTACTGCCAGTTCGTGATGGGGCCCGACCACACGGCCTTCGGCCGCGCGCGGCACCCGTTCATGACGGGCTCGGCCGGCTGGAGCTACTATGCCGCGACCCGCTTCCTTCTGGGCATCCGCCCGGAATTCGGGGGCCTGCGGATCGACCCCTGCATCCCGGCGGACTGGAAGGGCTTCGCCGTCACGCGCAGCTGGCGCGGCGCGGTCTACCATATCGCGGTGGAAAATCCGCACGGCGCGGAAAAGGGCGTCGCGTCGCTTGTCTGCAACGGCGTTCCCTGCAGAGACGGGCTTGTGCCCGTGATGCCGGAGGGGAGCACGAACGAGATCACCGCCGTTATGGGCGCGGAAGGGGGACTTTGAGATGTCGGTAAAATTCGGGACCGGCGGCTGGCGGGCCGTCATCGCGGACGGCTTCACGAAGGCCAACGTGCAGCTGCTCGCGGCCGCGCTGGCGCAGAAGATGAAGGACGAGGCCGCGGCGGAGAACGGCTTCGTGATCGGCTATGACCGCCGGTTTCTCTCGCGCGAGGCGGCGCAGTGGGCGGCGGAGGTCCTGGCGGGAGCCGGAATCGTCTGCCTGCTCATCGACCGGGAGGCGCCCACGCCGCTCGTGATGTTCTCCGTCAAATACTACGGCTTGTCCTACGGCATGGCGGTCACCGCCAGCCACAACCCCGCCGTCTACAACGGCATCAAGGTCTTCACGGAGGGCGGCCGGGACGCCGACGAAACCGTGACGCGGGATCTGGAGCGCCGCATGGAGCTTCTGGAGGGCCGCGCGACCCCGGCCGTGCCGTATGCCGAGGGGCTCCGCGGCGGGGCGATCCGGCTGGTCGACCCCATGAATCCCTATCTGGACTCCATCCTGCGGGCTGTGCGCACGGACGCAATCCGCGCGCGCCATCTGAAGATTGTGCTCGACCCCATGTACGGCGTCTCGCGGACGGCGCTGCAGACGGTGCTCATCACGGCGCGCTGCGACGTGGACGTGATCCACGAGCGGCACGACGCGCTGTTCGGCGGCCGCCTGCCCGCGCCGAACGAAAAGACGCTCTCGCAGCTGCAGAACTACGTGCTGGAGCACGGCTGCGACATCGGCATCGCGACGGACGGCGACGCCGACCGGCTGGGCATCATCGACGACCAGGGCGCGTTTCTGCACCCGAACAAGATCCTGGTGCTGCTCTATTACTATCTGCTCAAATACCGCGGCTGGCACGGGCCGGCCGTGCGCAACCTCGCGACGACGCACCTGCTCGACGCGATCGCGCGCGACTTTGGGGAGACCTGCTTCGAGGTGCCGGTGGGCTTCAAGCACATTTCCGGGAAGATGGCCGAGACCGACGCTGTGATCGGCGGCGAGAGCTCCGGCGGCCTCACGGTGCGCGGGCACATCCAGGGCAAGGACGGGATCTACGCCGCCGCGCTGCTGGTCGAGATGATGGCCGTCACGGGCCGGCATCTGTCGGACCTCTACCGCGAGATCACGGACCGCTACGGCACCTTCGAGACGGAGGAGCGGGACTACTCCTTTACGCCGGAGGAAAAGGCGCGCATTCAAAAAATGCTGCTGGAGGACCGGCTGCTGCCGGAATTCGGGACACCCGCGGAGCGCGTCAGCTATCTCGACGGCTGCAAGGTCTATTTCCGGGGCGGCGGCTGGATCGTCGGCCGCTTCTCGGGCACGGAGCCGCTGCTGCGCATCTTCTGCGAGATGGACACGCTCGCCCGCGCGCAGGCCGCGACGAGGACCCTGGAGCGGTTCCTCGGCCTGGGCGCTGCGCTGTAAACCTGCCGCCGGGCCTGGCCCGGCGGCTTTTTTTATCTCCCGCCGGAACGGACGGTATGCTATACTGAGAAAAAGACCTCCCAAAAACAGGCAAGGAGAGAACGCAATGAAAAAGAGAATTCCGCGCGCCCTGTCCCTCAGAAGGCAGGTCCCGCTGGCCGTATTCCTGTGCTGGCTGATCCCCGTCCTCATGACGCTCGGCGTCATGAGCTGGTATTTTGCCGCCAGCGTCGGCCCGGAGGCAGAGAAATCGCGCACGCAGCAGCTCAGTCTGACGCTGCAGATGTGCGCCGACCGGCTCGACAGCGCCGTGGCGGCCTCCCGGCTCGCCTCCTACGACCCGACCATCGACACGGCCTGGAGCGGCTATCTCAGGGACGGCTCCTACGCCGCGCTCTACCGCACGACGCGCTCGTTTCTCAACCGGCAGTACGGCTTCGACAGCCGCTTTCTGTTCTCGGTCTTCTGGTTTTCGGAGGATCCCGGGACCATGACCATCACGGCGCTCACAGGCGGGACGGGCGCGGTCTACGGACAGACCAGCCGGCTCTGGGAGCAGGACTTTCCGGCCGCGCAGAGGCTCGCCGCGGGGCTGGACACCAAGGTCGGCTTTCTGCGCTGCGGCGACCGCTTCTACCTCGTGCGGAATCTGATGGACTCGCGCTTTCAGACGACGGGCGTGCTCGTGCTGGCCCTGAACCAGCCCTACTACTTCGAGGAGCTGACCAGCCTCGCCTGGGCGTCCGCCGTCGACGTGACGATCGGGCAGGCCGAGCCCATCGGCCTTGTCGGCGAGATTCCCGCGGACGCGTCCGGCGGGCTGCTGGAGTCCTCGGCCTCGGGCAGCGGCTACGGGCTCTCGGCCCGCGCGCTGACCGACTACAACGCGCTCATGGCGCCGTTCCGCTTCTACTTTTATCTGCTGGGCGGCATGCTGGTGCTGCTCGTCCCGCTGCTTTTCATCACGTTCCGCTTTCTGCGCAGCAAGATCACGCAGCCCATCACGGCGCTCATGGACGGCGCGGCGGAGATCGAGCGGGGCAAGCTGGGCTACCAGCTCGCCTGCAAGGCGAGCAGCCGCGAGTTCCAGTATCTGACCGATTCCTTCAACCACATGTCCGGGCAGCTGCAGAACCAGTTCAACCGGCTCTATCAGGAGGAGCTGGCCCTGCGCGACGCGCAGATCAAGGCGCTGCAGGCGCACATCAATCCGCATTTTCTCAACAACACGCTGGAGATCATCAACTGGGAGGCCCGCATGAGCGGCGACGCCAAGGTCTCCAAGATGATCGAGGCCCTTTCCACGGTGCTCGACGCCGCGCTCGACCGGCGCAAGAGCCCCGAGGTGCGCCTGGCGGAGGAGATGCGGTATGTCAGCGCCTATCTCTACATCATCGACCAGCGCTTCGGCAGGCGGCTCTCCATCACGACCGACATCCCGGAGGCGCTCATGGACTGCCGGGTGCCGCGGCTCATCCTGCAGCCGGTCATCGAGAACGCGGTCGAGCACGGGATCGGCCCGGGCGGGCACGGCACGGTCGCGCTGCGCGGGCGGCTGGACGGCGGCTTCCTCATTCTGGACATCGAAAACGACGGCGGGCTGAGCGAGCAGGACGAGGCCCACATCGCGAGGCTGCTCTCCCGCGGCTACGACGCCGACCGCGAGTCCTCCGGCAACATCGGCATCGCCAACGTCAATCTGCGCCTGCGCATCCTCTACGGCGGCGACTGCGGGCTGACGATCTTCCGCGGGGAGGGACAGCAGGTCGTCGCGCGGCTCAGGATCACGGCGTCCCCGGAACCGGGCGGGCAGGATGGCCGGGCAGCAACCGCGTACAACAAATAGCAAGCTGAACGATTCCTTCCCGGAGAAAAAGAAGGTATGATAATCATGCACAAACGGAGACCCCTGTCTCCGCTGAAAATTATGGAGGTTGTACCATGAACATGAAAAAGTTTCTTGTGCTGACCCTTGCCGCGCTCCTGCTGCTCTCGCTGTTCGCCGGCTGCGCCAGCAAGCAGACGGCAGCCGCGTCCGCATCCGCATCCGCCTCCGCGCCCGCCGCATCCGCNTCTTCCTCCGCCGCGGCCTCGGCCTCCGCCTCCGCGCCGGCTGCCTCGCCCGTCGAGCTGACGGTCGTCACCTCCTACGGCGGCGACGACGGCAACCGCAAAAACTACGAGGCCGCCGTCAAGAGCTTCGAGGACGCCACCGGCAACACCATCCAGGACGCCTCCGAGACCTCCAACGAGGAATGGAAGGCCAAGGTCCTCACCGACTTCGAGACCGGCACCGAGCCCGACGTGCTCTTCTTCTTCACGAACGCCGACGCNGAGCCCTTCATCGAGGCCGGGAAAGTGGTGGATCTCGCCACGATCCGCGCCGCCTATCCCGAATACGCGGGCAACATGAAGGACTCCATGATCGCGGTCGCCGCCGACGGCAAGAGCTACGCGGTGCCCTCCTCCGGCTTCTGGGAGAACATGTTCGTCAACACCAAGGTTCTGAACGACTGCGGCGTTGCGGTTCCCGGCCCCGACTACACCTGGGAACAGTTCCTGAAGGACTGCCAGACCATCAAGGACAAGGGCTACACCCCGATCGCCTGCTCGCTGTTCGAGGTTCCCCACTACTGGTTCGAGTTCACGGTCATGAACAACGGCTCTCTGGACAACCAGCTGGAGGTTCCCAAGTCCGCCGACGACGCCGCCGGCCAGAAATGGGTCGCCGCGCTGAACGACATCAAGGATCTGTACGAAAAGGGCTTCTTCCCCGCCAATACCCTGACCTCCACCGACGCCGAGACGGTCTCGCTGTTCGGCGACGGCGAGGCGGCTTTCCTGATCGACGGCTCCTGGAAGGTCGGCTATTTCAATGAAAACTACGCCGACCAGCTGGACGACTACTCCGTCGCCTATGTGCCCGCCAAGGGCGAGCGCACCGCCACGCAGGCCATCGGCGGCATCTCGATGGGCTACTTCATCACGAAGAAGGCCTGGGACGATCCCGCCAAGCAGGCGGCCGCCGTCGCCTTCGTCGAGCACATGACCTCCGACGAGGTGCTCTCGACCTTCGTCACGACCGAGGTCACCGCGCTCAAGAACGGCGCCAAGCCCTCCGGCCTCAACTCCCTGCAGCAGTCCGCGGCCGACGTCAACGCCAACCTCACGGGCGTCGTGGGCGCGGTGCAGGATCTCGTCACGAGCGAATGCAAGACCGACCTCTTTGCGAACGTGCAGAACGTGGTCACCGGCGCCATGAGCGCCGAGGACGCCGTCAAGTCCGCGATCGCGCTCAACTAATCCGGTAGGACCGGAAAAGGGGCTGCCCGGCAGCCCCTTTTCCATGGGCCGCCCGGCGGCAGTCCGCGCCCGCATGCGCGTTTGAAGGAGTGAACTTATCGTGCGTTCCACGCTCTACAAACGAAAAACGCCGCTGCTCGTCTTCCTGGTCCCGGCGTTTGTGTTTCTGATCCTGTTTCTCTATTATCCGTTTCTGCAGAACATTCTCAACAGCTTTTCCGACATCACGGGTCTGGGCTCCGCGGCGAAGGGACTGAACACGCCGTGGTACGAAAACTACGCGGCGCTCTTTTCCGACCCGAAGCTCGGCACCGCTATGAAGAACACCGTCCTGCTGACGGTCTGCACCGTGGTGTTTCAGGTCGGCATCGCGCTGCTGCTGGCGCTGCTGGTCGACTCGATCCGCGTCGGCGCGCAGCTGTTCCGCACGCTCTACTTTTTCCCGATTGTGATCTCCGCGACCGCGCTCGGCCTCATGTTCAACCTGATCTTTCTATACAACGGCGGTATGGTCAACCAGCTGCTCAAAAACCTGGGGCTCATCTCCAAAAACATCGACTGGAAGGACCAGTCCCATTTCCTGTTCACGATGTTCATGCCGGTCATGTGGCAGTACGTCGGCTTTTACTTCGTGATCCTTGTCACGGGCCTCAACAACATTTCGCAGGACCTCTACGAGGCCGGCGCGCTCGACGGCTGCACGGGACTCGACCGCGTGCGCTACATCACGCTGCCGCTGCTGCGGAACGTGCTCTGCACCTGCCTGGTGCTGGCCATCACGGGCGCGCTCAAGGTGTTCGATCTGCCCTGGGTCATGTTCGGCGCGGGCATGCCCGGCGACAGGGGCTGGCTCACCGGCACCTACATGTACGACCAGACCTTCAACCGCGGCAACGTGGACTACGGCTCGGCCATCGCGATCCTGATCGTGGTGCTGGGCGTCGTGCTGTCGAACGTCGCCAACCGGGTCTTCAAGCCCCGGGACGACATCTGAAAGGGGGACGCGACATGAACCGGCTGACCTCCCGCCGCCCCCTGCGCCCCTGGCTGATCGTCACGTATCTGGTCCTGGCGCTCTGGGCGCTCACGACGGTCTATCCCTTCGTCTGGGTCATCCTCAACTCCTTCCGGGAAAAGGGCCTGATCCGGCGCGATTCGTTCTCCATCCCGACGGCTGCCAACGGATTTACCCTGGACAACTACCGCCTGGCCACGGAGCGGTTTCACTTCGGCAGCGCCTATCTCAATTCGCTGCTGATCTCCCTGTCCGTCACCGCCGTGGTGGTCGTCCTGTCGGGGCTTGCCGCCTACGGCCTCGTGCGCTATCGCTTCCGCGGCCGCGGGCTTCTGTACAGCCTCATCATGGCGGGCATGATGTTCCCGGTGTTCTCCACGATCATTCCGGTGTTCCGCATGGAGGCCGCGTGGGGCATCGCCAGCACCGGAAACCGCTGGCTGAGCCTGGTGGCCGTGATCCTGCCGCAGATCGCGGGCAACCTGTGCTTTGCCACGATCGTGCTGATGGGCTTTATCCAGTCCGTGCCGATCGAGCTCGAGGAGAGCGCGTATCTCGACGGCTGCAATGTGTTCCAGGTCTTCTTCCACATCATCGTTCCGGCGGCCAGGTCCTCGTTTGCCACCGTGGCGATCTTCAGCTTCCTCTGGAGCTACAACGACCTGTTCACGCAGAACTTTTTCCTCCGCTTCCCGCAGGAGAAGACCATCACGCTGCTGCTCAACGAGATCAGCTCCCAGGCGGGCGTCAACTACGGGCTCATGGCGGCCTCCGTCGTGCTGATCGTCGTCCCCGTGCTGCTCGTGTACGTGCTGCTGCAGAAGAACATCATCAAGGGCCTGACCGCGGGCGCGATCAAGGGCTGAGCGCTTGCATTCGGGCGGCGCTTCTGCTAAAGTGCATACAGGGGGAGGCGAGGACATGTACCGAGTGGTCATCATCGATGACGAATCCATCATAGTCGAGGGCCTGAGGAAGGTCGTCGACTGGCAGAGCCACGGCTGCTGCGTCGCGGCGACCGCCTGCGACGCGCGTTCGGGCGCGGAGACCATCCGGCGCTGCCGCCCGCACATCCTGTTCACCGACATCAAGATGCCGGGGGAGGACGGGCTGACGATGCTGGCGGGGCTCAAGAGCGAGTTTCCGCGGATGCAGGTCTGCGTGCTGACCGGCTACCGCGACTTTGAATACGCGCAGACGGCCATCCATCTGGGCGTGGCGAGGTTTCTGCTCAAGCCGTCCAGAATGGACGAGCTGGAGGAGGCCGTCCGCTACATGACGGGCGTCCTGCGGGCGCTGCCGCCCGAGACGCCGGAGCGGCCGGAGGAGGCGGAGCCCGCGGACAACGCCGCCAGCTGCTTTTTGGCCAGACAGGCGCAGCTCTATATCACGGAGCACTCCGCCGAGCGGCTTTCCCTGCAGGAGGTGGCCGACCACTGCTACGTGAGCCAGTGGTATCTGTCCAAGCTGCTGCACCGCTATCTCGGGATGCCGTTCTACGACCTGCTCAACAGCGTGCGCGTAAAGAAGGCCAAGGAGCTGATGGAGGACCCCGCGCTGCGCATCACCCAGATCGCCGAGCAGGTGGGCTACAGCGACACCGCGCACTTTTCGCGCGTCTTCAAGAAGATGGAGGGCCTCTCCGCCGGCGACTGGCGCAACCGGCACTGCGGAAAGACCTGAGCGCAGACGGAGCAGCCCGAATCAAAGCGCGCCGCGGACGGATCGTCCGCGGCGCGCTTTTTTCTGTGTACACGGCGCCGGCTCTGTGATAAAATAAACGAAAAAACGAGGGGGAAGAAGCTGAAATGAATCAGGAAAACAACTGGTTCCGGAAGCACCGCAATTTCTTCTGGGGCTTCGCCGTCGTCCTGCTGACGGCCTATCTGGTGCTGTTTCTGTTCGTGCCGACGCAGAAGCAGATCGAATACACCGGCACGGTGAGCGAATACAGCGCGTCGGACGAGACGGTGGAGATCCCGCACGCCGTCACCGTGCGCGGCACGCTCACGAAGCGCGTCATCGGCCACAACAGCTTTTACGGGACGTTTTACATCGAGGGCGTCGAGGGCCAGGACAGGGAGCTGAAGCTCTCGCTCACGCGCGAAAAGGGCCGCTGGGTCGGGGGCTACGAGACGAAGGACGGCGAACCCGCGACGGCGGGCGTGTACGAGATCGCCTCGACGCAGGACATGGAGGATATCGTCGTCGCGCTGGGCGAGGCCGGCAGCTTCGACGCGGCCGGCGCGCATTTTCTGACGCTCGGCGCCTCGACCCGCCGCGGTGCGCTGGAGGAATTCCAGGGGTGGTTCGCATAAAGAAAAACGGGACGCCGAAAGCTGTCCTCACATAGGGATTTTATACCCTTGAAAAATTCGGCATAGTCGTGAATAGCGGCTATGCCGTTTTTTCGTCCATTTTCTGAAAATCTATTGCTCCGATGCAATTGTAAATGATTCGAATTCGCTGGGTTCGAACACCGTCGATTTTCTCCGCGCTGTGAACGATGATTTTATCGATGAACTCGCGGATAATTTCACCGTCCAATTCAGTGATGTCGGTGTAGCCCTTTACCCGTGTGAGGAAGCGGTCAATTTTCAGATTCCGTTCCTTTGCCGTGTCGAGCATGGTTCTCAATACCGCAGCACGTTCCGTCAGCTCTCTCTGCTCGGCTTCGTAATCGTCGGACAGCTTATGAAAGCGCTCTTCGGATATTTTCTCCATCACATATGGTCTTTCGTACAGGCCGTTTGCATGATTTTATCCAGCGCTGGCAATCCGTAACTGGCCCTTGCTCAAATTCCTTTTTGCGGCCTGAACGCATTTCGGGAAGCCTGCTTCTTTCAGAGTCCTTTTTTGACAAGCCTCGATTAAATTCAACGCTCATGTTCTTTTTGCAAAGGCTACAGTTTTTCGTAAATCGTCCAGTTACAGTTCCTCCGATGACCAACATTGGCGTTTATCTGATGGCGAAGCTGCACAAGCCCTTTTTCCCTTACGTAAGTAGCACAAACGAAGTTTCCCTTTTGTCGTGCGTCCAGCCGTGGCCTCTGACTTGATACAGCTTCTGCGCCGCAATCGGCGCAGTAACATATGCCCGGGAAAGCACTTCCCATTTCGCCCCATACGAGACGGCCCTGCGCTTACCATCACGAATTTTCTGTACGATTGCCCATGTGGCTTCTCAATATAGCTTCGTGCGTGGGTGGGCTCGAAATCTTCCCAGTCCTCTTGATTGTTCCAGACCTTAAGTTTGCTCCTTGTAATGACTTTTTTGTAGGTCCTTGAAGTTACCGTATGGACCGAGATACCTCCATTTTTGCAGAGTATTATCCCGACTGTCAGTGGACTGCCAAGCCGTAAGGATTTTCTGGCTGTCTCGCCGAGTATGATGCCCATTCGGTTTCAAGATTGCGCTGTGGGTACCTCGATGCCATCGCTTGTTCCAGCTTTTCGTGCAATTTGAGTCGGCCCCAGCCTGTCATACAGCATTTTGAAAGGATTGTCCCTGAACCACTTCTTGCAGCCTCTGAGTCCCACGGACCCATTTTCAACTTACATCGGCGCTCTTCCACATAACCGTATGGCGGATTCGTGGCAGAGAGGTTTAACAGACTGGTCCCCTTGGATTTTAAACACAGCACGAATCTTCCTGCTGGTATACCCTTGGCATACCATTCGTTTATGATGGTTCAAAAATGGTGTAAAATCGTGTCCCTGATTGGTTGGGCGCTGTCCTACGCCGTTGTTGATAGCGATGAATGCTGAACCCTCGGCATTGGAAAGCGACCTCCGTGTAACTAGCCCACCCTTCAGGTAATCGCGTCCCAGCCCTCGACATATCCCTTTACGATTAATTGTACGATATGCCCTTCCGTCCATCTCGGCTATCCATGCGGCTGAAATCCAGGCCC
>JGI20225J20221_1002184_pt2 | contig 15714 bp, 14 predicted proteins | sample BioMet4_FD_20221 | JGI IMG/M metagenome (IMG submission 20221) | reverse complement strand
GTGCGATGTCGGGTCGTCCATGAGGTGACTTGAGCAAGTTGTTTGTCAGTTTGATACCTGTGGTCCATGGGGAAAATCGTGTATGGGTCCCAGATTGAGGGCGGCAACTGTTGATTCCATGTCAGTGAGCGTTACAATTTTTTTGGCTTCCAGGGGAAAGGTTTAAAAGGAACGGTGAGTTCCATTTTTTCAATGAGCTGCTTTACCCGTGGCGTCACGGCGTTGAACGGTTTTTTACTGAGGTATTGGTCGTTGACGCCCCATCTGGCCGGTATTTGTTTCAAAGGTCGTCCTGATTATTGTTTACGCAAGTGCAGGCGACGCATGATTCCTTTGTATTCCTTTCTGACGGAGTTCAACAGTTGCGCTCAATTCGTTCGTTATATCGGCATGTTGAAATGTCCCATGACAAAATCATTGTCGATTTCAGGATGCACTTCACTTGCTGCCCAGCTGCTTTCTCGGCCGTCTCTTCTGCTTCTGCAAGAAAAACGGTCGCGCCATATTTTGTAAGAAAAGTATTCATGAGCTTTCTGTTTACCGGATGGTCTTCCGCAACAAGAATTTTATTTCCCTTTGCCACAACAGAATCATTTGATTCCATAATGACCGGCCGTGTTTCTGCTTCAAGTCCGGCTGTGTGTGAGGAACTTGTTTCGTTTTCAACCGGCACAAGGTCAAATGGTTGAGTGAAGGCTTCCTGCAATGTAGAAAGAAGATGTGCGTGCTTTATCGGCTTGTACAGATATCCGTTGAACCAGTCGAGCATTTTCATTTTTGCCTCTCCGCCCATCTGCCCTTCTGGAACAACAAGGTAGAGCTTGAGGTTGTTGATTGCGGCGTTTGTGTTGATTTCTGCTGCAAGACGCCAGCCGTCCATGACCGGCATAATCATGTCTATGAATGCAATTGAAAAAGGTCTGCCTGTCTTTGCTGCTTGAATAAGTGTCTTGAGCGCGCCTTCTCCGGTAAGCTCAGTGGCAATGTTGGTGATTCCAAGCCCGTGCAGTTTTTTTACAAACGTTTGTAGCGCAAGCTCGTTGTCGTCTACAAGAAGAATGCGTGTGTCCGGCGGAATGGCAAGTTTTTGCTTGTCATCATCATTGATGCTCACTGCCGGCTCATAGGGAAGGGTAAACCAGAAAATTGAACCGCCTGAGGGGTTGCTTTTTACGCCAATTTCACCTTTCATGACAGAAACAAGATTTTTGCAGATTGAAAGGCCTAGTCCCGTTCCGCCATATTTTCGCGTTGTGCTTGCATCGACTTGGTAGAAGTCCGTAAAAATCATACTCTGCTTTTCTTCAGCAATGCCAATGCCGCTGTCCATGATTTCAAAAAGCATTTTGTCTTTCTGACGGGTAAGACGCACGAGTACATATCCTTTTGATGTGAATTTGACTGCGTTCTTTACAAGGTTAAGAATTATCTGCTGCACTCGTGTTGGATCGCCCATGACTTCCTGTGAAAGCGAATAGTCTATGTCGGTGATAATTTCTAGTCCGCGATTAAACGCTTCAATGCTGATGAGGTCGATGACTTGCTCGGTAAGCGCGCCGGCATCATATGGTATGCATTCAAGTTTAAATTCTTTGGAACGTATTTTTGTAAAGTCAAGAATATCATTTGCAAGCTGTAGCAAAACATTTGCGCTGAATTCTATCTGCCGCACGTACTCTGTCTGCTCTTTGTCGAGCGAAGTGTCTCCCAGTAATTCTATAGTTCCTATAATTGTTTGAATAGGAGTTCTGATTTCATGAAGCGTACTTGCGAGAAATCTGCTGCTTGCGTCAATTGAGCTGGGAATCATTATGTTTTCTCTTTACAGTTTTGAGTGAAGGACTTCAACTGCTTTCTGAATGATTACTTCCGGCTTCTGCGGCTTTACAAGGTAACTTTTTGCACCGAGTGTAAGCGCCTGTACGACGGCCTCTCGCTGAGTTGCTTGTGAATACACGATGATTGGCGTGCTGAATTGACGTTCCTGAAGATTTTTGAGGATGTCAAAACCGTTGATGCCGGACATGTATATGTCAAGAATAACAAGGTCAAATTGTTGCTTGTTGATTGCCTGCAAGAATTCAGGCCCGCTGTCAAATAATGTTGAGTTTGCGCTGATGGTGGTAAATGCATGCTGTAGAATTTTACGAACAACTGCATCGTCATCAACAATTGCTATGCTAAGAATGTTGCCATCGCCACTTTCTTCGTCAGAGATTATTCCGCTGTCGCTTACAAATCTCATTTCCACGGAACCCTGTTCGGCTTTTTCATCAGGTGAAAGAATTTTATCAGTGACAAGGTCGTGAAGATTAGTTGTCGGTCCGCTTTCAACAAGTGAATTAAGCACCTGATTGAGATTGTTTGTGACTTCAATTCCGGAATATTCAGGATGACCGTCAATTAAATCGTGGGTGAAGCTGTCGAGAGAAAGCACTTTTACATTTTTCTTTTGAATGCGAGTGTCCGCAATGATGTTGTCAAATAAAAGCTCAAGATTTGCGCCGTCTACGAAGCTAAGCTGTAAATCGGTCATCATAAGAATAACTTTTGGATTGTTAATATGATTTGAATCTATAAGTTCAGGAAGTTTGTATTTGAGCAGCGCCAGTTTTTCTCGGTTCATGCCTTGGGCAATTTCTATAAAAATAATGTTTCCGTTGATGTGGATTTCCAGGACACAGGGAGTGACATCGATTGAAAAAGATGCCTTGAGAATTTTTCCGATTGCTTCAAAGAATACATCAAACTTAATTGGCTTTGTAAAATATTTCACCACTCCAAATTGAGTGAGTGTCGCTACTTTGTCACGTGCAATGATTGGTCCGCTGATGATGATAGGAATAGGACGCGCGTTTGGATCTGCATATTTGCTTTCAAGAAAGTCAATGAGATCTTCCATGCTGTCAGAAACATCAATAATAACTAAGTCGGGAAGAATAGAAATCATTTTTGTAAAAGCATCGCGCTTGCCGTTGGTTGTTTCAACGGCTACTTTTTCAGCGTTGAGTTTTTCCTTGAGAAATTCCCGAAACATAGGAGATGCATCAATCAAGAGAACCTGTTTCATGTGTACATACTACTCCATAAGTTGTATAATTTCAACTATTCTTTGGAATTACAGGCGGCTTGGGCACTGTTTTATTGCTGCTCGGCCCGTTTTAAGAGGTGTTTTATGAAAAAGGTGCTTGTTTTCTTGGCGGATGGATTTGAGGAAATAGAAGCTGTTACGGCGATAGATTATTTGCGCCGCGCAGGAGCGGACGTTGTTGTTGCCGCAACCGGCACTGCCTCCCGCATGGTTACTGGTGCACATAAACTTGCGGTGACCGCAGATATGATGCTTGATGATTATCTTGCCGCTGCAAAAGGCGTGCTTCCGGACGCGGTCGTTGTACCAGGTGGAATGCCCGGCGCTGCAAATATTTCCCGCTGCAAGAAGGCGCTGGAGCTTATTCAGGCTGTCGGTGAAAATGATTCGCTCGTGGCGGCAATTTGCGCAGCTCCGGCAGTCGTTCTGCCTGCTACGGGCGTGCTTGCGGGGCATAAATGGACATGTTACCCGGGAATGAAGGCTAAAGCGGGACCGTATGCAATCACGTATACAGACGGACCGGCTTTTGTTGCCGATGGAAACTTGGTGACAGGACGCGGCCCCGGCGCAGCGGAACAGTTTGCAATGGAAGTGGTGCGTGTTCTTTTTGGAAACGAAGCTGCTGCTGAAATCAAGACTGGCGCGTGTCAGCGTTAGTTGTAGTTTTTTGGAACGTTTATTGAAAAATCAAATTCCACAGTTTAACACTGGTACAACCAAAACACTAGGTGCCCTAAATAAAAGGGTTTGCCAAATACGCAGCACTTTGTAAAACTAAACACACGCCGCTTTCACTTTTGCTTTTCAGAAAACCGTGTGCATTCGAGACGCAATGGGCATTTGTTAAATTTTGTGCCGTTGAGGCACTGGCTGGCAGCCAGCAATGAGTTCTTGTGGGAAGTGGCAGTCAGACGGGAATTTATGTATTTTATGGTACGAGAGGTGGGCTTCTTCTATTTCCCGGGAAAAGCGGTTGGGATAAAAAAAACAATGCGCGACACAGGCCAGTCATGTATATTGCGCCAAGAATATGCATGATGGTGATGAGAAAGTTGATTGTGCCCGAATTGTACCCGCTGATGCACATTGCAATGATGGGCGCGATGTAAAGTAGAATCAGTTTGAGTATTTTCTTTGACTTGAAAAAATCAGTGATGAACAGAAAGACCGTGCAGACAAATATGCACAGAAAGCCAAGAATATTGCCATTGTCCAGCAGATTGCCTACTCCATACACATAAAAAAGAACTGCATACGCCCTGAAGTGCAGCGGAAAGAAAGCAAGATAGATAAAACAAGCAAGCGCGAAAAAATTGATGATGAGGCTGTCATAGCGGATAGGCGGAAAAGCATCATATTTTTTTATAACAAGATATTGAAAAACGCTTATGACGCAGCAGACTGTTGAAGTGAGTGCTCCTGCCCGAGCAATGATTTGCCACCATTTTTTTTCATTATATTCCATACTTGCACCGCCATTTTAGTCCTCTTCCCTTTCTAAATGAATTATAGAATACAACTCCTTTTTTGAGATGTCAAATCATTGAGTTGAGTTTTTTATTTAAGATATGCTCTTTTATTGCAAACTAAATAATTCTGGGTTATACTTTTCCTATGAAGATGTCTTACAAAACAAGTACACAAACAAATGGTAAGGAGAGTATACAATGAAAAGCAACGTAAAGCTGTTTTTTCTTGCTGCCTGTTTTATTTGTAGCACAGCACTGACTTCCTGTATGATTAAGGGAATTGAGACAACGCTTTATTTCTATGTTGAGGACAAAACTGATGAAGTGAACTGGTCGTATCAGGATCAATTGTATTACGATGCGCTCATGCCGTATGATACTGACGCAATCGGAGTAAAAAAGTCACTGTCTGATACATCTTCCGTCCGCTCAACAAATGAGGGAAATTCTTTCTTTGGAACATATGATGGATATACAACGAAGCCAACGCTTTATTTTGTCTATTTTGAACGTGCGAATGTTGATTCTGCTCTTGACGATAAAATGAAGTTCAGCTACACCGATACCTCGAATGTAAAGCATACATTTGAAGTTTCAGCGCAGATTCCTAATGTTGACGAATATGAATATGGCGCTTCGGAATATACCGTTACCGGCGATGATGGAAAGACGATGCATTTGCTTGTTACAGATTACAAGACAAAGATTGGTTATGAGTGATACGGAGGATGCAATGAAAAGAATTTTTGGTACGATTGCTGTTTCTGTTTTAATTCTCTGTATGACGGGATGCATCTCTTTTGACAATTCAACTGTTCTTAATATTACCTACTACATGTTCATTGAAAATGATGGAACAAAATATTCCGTTACCTGTGAGGATTCATATTTTACTTCGGAATCTGAAACTTCAATGTCTGCGCTGACTAGGGGAATGAGGCGGTATGTATATGAGACATATCCTTCCACGAGTTTTGGAGCTGCGCTTAATAAGTGCATCAATACAGATGGCGCTCCGAATACGCAGGTATATAAGAACGTGAATACATATGATGTTGATGATAGAGACAGCTACAATGCATATTTTTCAATTGTGATTTCCACTTCTTCAGACCAAGTTGTGTCGGGAAACTTCCAGAATACCGGTCTTGACAGCGATGTCATGGAAGCGACAATCACCAATGCTTCCCTTGGTAAAGTTCACGTGCTTGCTGTTTATTCTCCGCGTTCATAATTCGCCACTTCCATAAAAGCGTCTTCCGGTATATAATTATTTCTAAATTTTTTTACAGAGGCGTTTTTTATGGCAATGGTCATTCTTACATTGAACTGCGGTTCTTCTTCCGCAAAATATCAGGTTTACGACTGGGACGAAAAAGCTGTTCTTGCAACAGGCGTCGTTGAGCGTATCGGACAGGACGGTTCCGGCATCACGCACAAAGTCGGTTCAAACAAAACAGAAATTTTAAGCCCGTGCCCAACACACAAGGAAGCAATCGAGCTTGTTCTTAAGACAATCACCGATCCAAAAATCGGCGTCATCAAAGATATGAGCGTTGTAAAGGCTGTCGGCCACCGCGTACTCCACGGCGGAGACAAGTTCACGAAGTCAGTCATCATCACTCCGGAAGTGCTCGACACATTCCGTTCTGTGCAGGACCTCGGACCGCTTCACAACCCGGCAAACATCATGGGCATTGAAGCTGCCCAGAAAGTAATGCCAGGCGTTCCACAGTGCGCAATCATCGACACTGCATGGCACCAGACAATGCCTGAGTCATCATTCATGTATGCCATTCCGCGCGAATGGTACACCAAGTACGCAGCACGCCGCTACGGTTTCCACGGCACTTCATTCCTGTACACCGCAAAACGTGCAGCGGTATTGCTCCACAAAAAACCTTCTGAAACAAATCTCATCATCTGCCACCTGGGCAACGGCTCTTCCGTATGCGCAGTGAAGAACGGCAAATGCTACGACACGTCAATGGGCATCACGCCGCTCGAAGGTCTTGTCATGGGCACACGCTCTGGCGACCTTGACCCGGCGCTTCCTTTCTACATCATGCGCAAGACCGGAATGTCTGCCGCAGACATGGACAAGGCGCTCAACAAGAAGTGCGGACTCTTGGGCATCACCGGCAAATACAGCGACCGCCGCGACATTGAAGTTGCAACTGCTGAAGGCGACAAACTTGCAGAACTTTCAATCGACATGGAAGCAGGACGTCTTCGCAAATACATCGGCGCCTATATGGCAGAAATTGGCCCGGTAGACGCAATCGTGTTCACCGCAGGCGTGGGCGAGCGCTCACCATCATCCGCGGCTCTTTGTCTCAAAGGGCTTGAGTTCATGGCCGTGAAAGATTGACCTCCAGAAGAACGAGTACAGCTTCCACCGGCAAACGCAGAAACTTGCATTTCAGCAGAACGACAGCAAAACAAAAGTGTTTGTCATTCCGACCGATGAGGAACTGGTCATGACCGAAGATGCATACGCTTTGATGAAGGGCACCTACGACGTGCACACCAACTTCACCTACAGCTTCCAGGATCCAAAGTACGTGAACAAGGCCCGTGAGGAAGGACTCAAAAAAGATTTGCAGAAACGTCCGCACATTGCAGATGTCATTGTTCGCCCATAAAGGGGAATAATACAAAGATAGAAAACACCACTTCAGTAACGAGGTGGCGTTTTTTTATGTGCTGGAAAATTTGTGAACAAAACTGCTTGTTCCGACAATATAAAGTTTGCAGTAAAAGAATGATTTAGTATTGTGCAAAGAAATTATTGCTCAACAAGATGTAGCAGCGTATCTTTGCCCACTGAACCTATTATTTGATTGACGAGCTTGCCGTTCTTGAAGTAGCCGAACATTGGAATGCTCATTACGTCATAATTTGCAGCGAGAGACGGATTGTCGTCTACGTTCACCTTGCAAACTTTTACTTTGCCTTCAAGTTCAGTTGACAGTTCTTCAATGATTGGTCCCATTGACTGGCATGGTCCGCACCACGGCGCCCAGAAATCGACAAGAACGGGAATGGTACTTTCTAGAACTTCCTTTGAAAAACTCTGTTCGTTCAATTGAATGGCCATGTTTAAGCCTCCGTATACGTTTGTATATCAAATATACTGCTCAATAGAAGTGAAAGCAAGAAAAATCAAAGTCGTGCGCGGTACGTTTTTTTTGTTACTGACATATGTCAGTAATGACGATCACGGTGTAAATCTTTGCTTCCTATTGATATATCGCAAAAAAAGATATATTCTATTCAACTGTATATTATTCGGAATCAAGAAATTCCGCCTACAATAATAATGAAAGGTGATTTTTATGGCAGTTGATGAAAAACTTCAGACGATGCGCCACAGTTGCGCACATGTCATGGCAGAAGCAGTATTAAAACTTTTCCCTGGTACAAAAATTGCTATCGGGCCGGCTATAGACAACGGATTCTATTATGATTTTGACTTCCCGGCTGATCACAAACCGTCTGAATCAGACTTCCCGGAAATTGAAAAAGAAATGCGCAAAATTCTTGCAGGAAACCATGATTTCGTGCGCAAGGAAATAACTAAGGAAGAAGGTCTCAAACTTTTCAAAGACGAGCCATACAAAATCGAGCTTATCAATGATCTTCCTATTGGTTCTACAATCACCACTTACGAGCAGGACGGCTATCTTGATCTCTGCCGCGGACCGCACGTGTCAAACACAAAGGAAATCAACGCCCAGAGTTTCAAACTCATGAAGATGGCCGGTGCATACTGGCGTGGAGATGTGAAGCGCCAAATGCTCACCCGCATCTACGCAGTTGCATTTGCAAAGCCAAATGATTTGAAAGACTATCTTGCCATGCTTGAAGAAGCAGACAAACGCGACCACCGCAAGCTCGGTACACAGATGGATCTCTTCCACATTGACGACGAAGATCCAGGTCAGGTGTTCTGGCATCCGAATGGATGGGCAATGTATGTAGTGCTTCAGGACTACATGCGCGATAAGATTCAGAAAGACGGCTACATGGAAGTGAACACTCCAGCAATCATGCCGCGCTCTCTGTGGGAACGCTCAGGCCACTGGGGTCACTACCAGCAGAACATGTTCATCACCGAAAGCGAAAAACGTATTTTCGCAATCAAACCAATGAACTGCCCGGGCGCACTTGAAATCTTCAAGACACGCACCCGCTCTTACAAAGATCTGCCAATGCGCCTTGCTGAATTCGGTCACTGCGTACGCAACGAACCGAGCGGCACGCTCCACGGCACCATGCGTGTACGCGGCTTCGTACAGGACGATGCACACATTCTCTGCACCGAAGAGCAGATTGGACCGGAAGTAGCAAAATTCTGCCATCTTCTGAAAGACGTATACAAAGATTTCGGATTCGACAAGAACCTTCTTGTTAAATTTAGCACCCGCCCGGAAGACCATGTTGGTGATGAGGCAACTTGGGACCGCGCTGAAGCAGCTCTTGCAGACGCTTGTCACAAAGCAGGTCTTGAGTATGAGATTCAGCCTGGTGAAGGCGCATTCTACGGACCAAAACTTGAGTTCACGCTTATTGATGCACTCGGCCGTCAGTGGCAGTGCGGCACCATTCAGGTTGACTATCAGCTTCCGTCTGCAGAACGCCTCAACGCTGAGTACATTGGCGCAGACAACTTGAAGCATCACCCGGTCATGCTGCACCGTGCAGTTCTTGGCTCACTCGAACGCTTCCTTGGTATTCTCATTGAAAACTATGCAGGAGCAATGCCAGCTTGGCTGCACTTTGAAAAGCAGGCAGCTGTTGTTCCGGTAAGCCCTGAGTTCAATGGGGAGACCCCTTTTTTTTAAATGCTGAGGGCAGGTAACCGCAGCGCACTCAAAGCGGTGAAAAATCAGAGCAAACGCAATACTGGATGAAACAAACATGAAGAACAAAATCAAATTGATTAGTTTCAACAAATAAAACTCCGCGTACATTCTCGTTGTCGGTCAGAAAGAGAAAGATGACAACGCGGTATGCGTACGCCTTCAAGAGCATCAAGCGGGTCTTGAACAGAAGACAATGAAGCTTGAGGAATTCAAAGCATACGTGCTCGACAAAGTGGCAACTCACTTCAACGGAATCTAATGCTGAAGTAACAGCAACAGAATGACGAAAACCGGCGCTTGAAGAAGTGCCGGTTTTTTTTATCCAAAGAGCAACTCGCTTTAATAGAAATAGGAAAAGAAGTAGCTGGTAATGTCGTTGCTGCCATGGCCGGAAAGTGCAAACGAATTAGTGTGGTAGAGGATGGAGCTTTTTGTTTTCGGCGTAAGGAACTGTGCCAGCGTGTAAACGCCAGGTCTGTTGTCACATCCACAGTAAATCCAAGATGTATTCGACGGGGCGTTGAAAAATTCTCGACTCCGATTGTCTTTGAATTCAGTGCCGGCATAATTTCCATGATGTGCAAAGTCTGTTGAGATAAGCAGAAAATTCTGAGTTTTACCCTCTTCAGTAAAGTAAGGTGCAAGCGCATCAGCAAGGAACTGTGCATTTCGTTGGTTAAGTGGCGGTTCACCATGCACGGCAATAGCGCATATTTTTGCTTTTGGAAAATAGCGCGCTATGTAAGGGACAAGCGTATTCACTCCGTGCTCGCAAGAAAACACCTGACTGTCATACGATACACCAAGTTTCTTTGCAATCTGTTTTTCTTTTTTACTGTCAGTTTTTACGGTGATGCCATTTCCCACATTCCACGAACAGTTGTCAAGCGACCAAGTCTGTGTTGAAAGTCCGTAGTGCGACGGGCTGATGATGACGAATGTTTTTACCGAGCGATATTTTGCAAGTTCTGAAAACCACGTGTCTATGAGCTTGTCCGCAAGCAGATGGTGACTCACTGTTCCCGCCCACGGATTTGCCCCCGCTGGCGGAAGCGCTTCTTGTTCCGGCATAGTGACGGGAGGCGTCTTTTCACCAGTGACAGGCCATGTAGCAATTGGTGGCGAATGGCGACATGAAGTACACACTAAGCACAGCGACAGACATACTGTCGCTGCAACAGCACTCGTCGCGCTTAGTAACGCGACACGAACGGATCTTCTGCAGGAATAGTGCATGTTTTCTCCCAGAACGGCAGGCATTCATCAGCCTTGTTTGTTTCCTTGTAGACAATCTGCTTCCACTGTTCGTCAGTCATTCGATCGCCTTGTGAGTGAGTGAATTCGTAATAGCTGAAGCCGTATCCTATGGCAATGCGCTTTCCACCCTGGCTGTCGTTAAGCGGAACATACAAACGGTACGGTACACCAACTGCGGTCTCAAGACAGATGCCAAGCGCACTGTTCGTAAATACATCCGCGATACAGGCCATCTTGAATTGATCAAAATCTCCTTCTATGTACGCATCATTACCTCTGCCCACATGGATCATGACCAAATTCTCAAAAGAACTTGCGATTGTCCTAATCCATTCGTTTTCGTCAGAAGAAATAGGTTTGTCTTCCGCTTCTTTCTTTGCTATATCAAGAGCTTTTACATACAGTTCATGAATTTTTTTAAGTGCATCTTCGGAATCTTGATCAAGCAGATTATATTTACTGTATATGGTAAGCAGCCCTTCAATGCTGGCAAGTGAGCCTTCCCAGAAAGGAACATTCGGTTCTATATAGTTTATCGGGTTCAGGAAGCGGCAGTGTTCTGAAACGTTGGATCAAAGTCTCCAATCGCCCGGCACGCCCTCTGCATATACTTGTTTTACATACAGAATAGTGTCGTGCCGGAGTTCCGCCCACGTACCAATGTGCAGCAAGCTGAGACTTAATGTTCCACGCAGGAGATTCGCGGTAAAAGTAGAAAAGCCTGCCCCCCTGTTCAAAAGTAGCCTGTGACTTAATTTGATAGAGCACTTGATTGTAGTACGTCTTGTTCCAGAAGTCGGCTCTTATACGAACTATACTGTTTTTCCAAGAGATATACCAAGCCGTTCTTTCAAACCTTCCATTGTAGGATAGTCGCTTGCCGCAAAGAAGTCCCGTCCGCAGTCTGCGAACCAAACACCTTCATCACATCAAGACCGCGCGTACGACCATCACGAGATTTAAGACGTGGCCGGTGAAACTTGTTGATGGAATGTATTGAGTCATAGGTGAAACGCTGTCCAAGAAAACCGCCATCCCATAGGAGGATTGTGATTCGGTCCCGTCAGAAGGACCATCGAACACTGAGTTTTCCGCTGATTGCAGGCGGTCTGAGTTTCTCATGGCCACAACCGCCATAAAGGAAGTGACATTCGTTGGATCAGATGCCCATGTGGAGAAGTCAGGTCACTTTTTGCGATTTCCAAAGTGGCAAGCCACATCATCAAAAGCTTCAAGTCGTCAGAAAGTCCGATCAAGTCCAGTGATAGGATTGAAGAGCGGACGCCCACTCATCATACAAATCTTTTATTTTTCTGAACTACATTTGCCACAAGCACAGCGCCACTTTCACCATTTCCCTGCGAATTGTCCTTCTTCGTTGTTACCATTGTTTGTGCTTTCCTGCGCAATGAGAAAAGTGAATTCTTCCATACCACATTTCTGCGCGGAAATACGCCTGCAATATGCCGTTCTTTGTATAATGGCCGGCGCGGTTTGTACTGAGAGAAATCTTCCTCAGTTTTAAAAATAGCAGTTTGTGGAACCATCTGTCGTCATGACGCCTGTTCACATCCTCACGAAGCATTCTTCGAGTAACTGTCGAGCAGATGTGTTGTATCCTTTTCCTGATACTTTATAGGCTCGTCATAGTCATCGCTTTTTACACGAGTAGGAGCCATGGCGGAGAAAGTGCCTGTGCAACTTGGAAGTACTGCTCAATTGCTTTCGTGCGCACTTCCTCAGGTGCGTTCGTCTCTTTGCTGAGAGCTTCTATAAATTTATCTGTGATAGATGCAAGATGCCGGCTCAAAGAAAACTTCCTCCCGGTGTACTGGAGCATGCGGTCAAAGATAAGATGCTGTGAAATGCGCGCGGCTAAATCGGTGGTCACAAAATACAGGCACATTCTTAGCAAATATTCTTGTACCAGCCTTTAATCATGTCGTCAGGATATGGATTGTCACTTGGCTCCGTTTTTTGAATTACCAGAGTTTATCCTTTTCAAAGCGTCTCTTTACACGGTGTTGCTCATATAGGATTAATATCCCAGAATCGGATAAAAAGCAAGTGTAGCTTGCCGGTTTGTACGGGTGAATAAGCTCTGCAGAAATACGGTTTGATTCATTGAATGTCCAAGGCACGAACAAATCTGCTCCGCTAAATAACCTGTCTTTACCTTGCCATTCAAACAGGGTAGGAACCAGTTCCAGTTGTCCTGACAAGTTGAACATCTGTTGAACATAATCGTTTCAAATCAGTTTGGTCGTTGAGCAATTTATCTCCACTCAGTGAATTTTTACCAATTGATGAAAAGCGGGACTTGAATGCCGCCCATTTTCTGCTCATCAACAATCGTTGCGGTGTTTGCAGCGGTGAATGAAAAAAGCATCTTTGGATATAGCATGCACCACCCTTGGCTTCCAACGACTGCTGTTGTTCCATCTTTAATATCCCTTGGTCAGGTAAGCTAGGAGCAAATTGCATAGGGTCGCTCGCGAACAGAGGAAGCTTTTTTATGGCCGCAATCTGTATGGAATGCACCCTTCGTGGCAAGTTTCTCGTACAGAAAAGTCATAAGAATGTGGTTAGAAACCATTCGGGAACATCAATTTCTAACTTTTCATTGTTTACGGCTCTGCTTGCATTCTGTTTTTCAAGCAGTTCACGCAGAGATTCATCTTCATTTGAAGTCTTTTTTTTACAGCTCACGGTGCAGAAAACGGTGGCAGCACAAAAAAGAAACAGTACTTTGTTAAAAGTTCTCATAAACTTACTCCTTGTCAAAAAGTCTCTAAAGTATACCATATTATTTACTAGAAAGAAACCCTGCGGTGTGCCATACTGTTGTTGTATGAAAAAGGGTAATTTTATTTTAGGGCAGCATTTCTCTTTGCTACAGAATAAAACGGCACTCATCATCTTTCTCTATTTGGCATTGTTCGGTGCAAGCTGTATTTTTGTTTCCTGCAGCAAACCGCAAGTGCACGTGCATGACCGCCATGTACTTTCATACGACCTGGTCGCCGCGTATGCAAAAAAACATAAAGGTTGCACGCTCATATTGCTTGACTATCATTCTGACGTACATCCAGGGCAGCGCGAACTTACCAGCGTAAATTGGGCTGGACGTCTTGTCGAAGAAAAACTTGTCTCGAAAATAATTTGGGTTTCGGGTAGAACGCTGCTTCTTCCAAACAGAAACGCACGTATGAAATGGCTCGGCCGTTGCTTGCAAGACGCGTATCCTGAAACTGCCTCTTTTATAAAAGACCGCATACAGCTTTGCGACTACAATGACCTGATACATCTTTCTCTTAAAAAACCGTATGTCATTACGTTAGACTTCGATGTATTCACCAAGAATCCAGGCCCTGACCCCGATGCTTTCACCGATGAACTATGCACTTGGATTCAAATGCAAAAACCAGATTTGCTTACACTGGCGTTTTCAGCTTCATACGAAACAGAACCTTCAGCTGCATGGGAACGCTTTGCACGGTTTATAAACAACTACCAAAAGAAGAGCAACTGGTATTTCGAAAGCGGTGCATTCGGTGAAGAGGTGGAAAGTCTGGACGACCTCAATAAAGAAAGTTATAACGCGTACGGAAGAGGAGCATACGTCTGGCTGCGTGCACCGGATCAAGTAAGAGACGCACTTCTTTCTAAAAATGCACAACCTGTAAACGAAGAGGCAAAAACAATCGTTGCGCATTGGAAGAATGAAACGTTGAAAGAGCTGCGGCAGGAATTTCCGCCGGAGACTATCACACTGTACCACGACACTGCACATACCGTTTTAAATGACCTTTTGAAGAATCAGAAGTCGCCTTCTTTCTATAGCGTACCAAAGCAAACATGTTCTATCACCGACAGCAAGAGTCGAGGTGTAGCTGTTCGTTTTAAAACAGCGGAAACAGACAGAGGCTGTCTTTCTTTGTATGGTGGCATGACAGAAATGACTGACGCTGTTTCCTATTGCGCACAGGAAGCACAGCACGATCCGCGTTACACACATCACGGCGGGTGAAACCCACTGTTTATCAATACTCCCATTATTCGGGACCGTGGCACGCAAATGTCTTCACCACTCGACCTTTACTCGCAGGGAAAGACAGCCGTAGTACTTATGGAAGATTTTGTACCGGTGAAAGGGACGCTGCTTCAAGGAGCGATTGCCACTTGAACATAATTATTCCGTGAAAGCGTTTCTTTCACGTCCTCTACACAAAGCAGGGACTTGGATTTGACGGTTCGGAAAACGAAGGAATACGCTGTCTGAAAGCGCCGGACACTCACCAACACAGCGGCCCGCTATAAGAGTAAAAGTGAGGACTGTTCACTGTACGACAGAACAAATCGTTGTGGCGGCAGCCCCTTCCCCAAAACCTCTCTTCTTGTAGAAAATTGAATTTCCCACTATAATAAAAGGCATGCACATATCAACATACTTCTCGAGCTTTCAACTTGTCCATTTCTGGAAAATTCTTGGCGTCTTGGCAAGAAAAAATTGGTGCGCGCAGGTTGTTGGTGAAATGTAGCAGGTCTTATTTCTTGGACCAAGCGTCCTTTAAACTTGGAAAATTTTCGACGCAAAAATTCATTTTCTACATGTCTGAAATTCGGTGTTCATTCTGGCCTCCATGTTCTCCGCGGAATAGCACGAACCTCATCAGCTCATGAAAGGTCCGCTTCAAGGGCCAACCATCATTGCTTTAATCGGGCGTACTGGTGCCACTTATCATGGAACAATTATGGCACTCTTTTTCTGGATTTTCGACGCTGGGTACGCGGGCAAGTTCTATCAAGGCTATAGTTCATAGGCCACTATTCTGTACGGTCAAGCGTCAGTGAGCATCCACACCGTGGCAGACGCTGCAGGGAGTTGAAGAAAATTAAATACTGATGTAGGGAGGCGATTGTGAGCGCAGGAATGCATAGACGAGTGATTTGCAGGCCGGGTGCTGACGTAGTTCTCGGGCGCGTGGAGCCAGCCGGCGGTTTGTAGGCGGGCTCCCTGTGAGCA
>JGI20225J20221_1002183_pt1 | contig 15721 bp, 15 predicted proteins | sample BioMet4_FD_20221 | JGI IMG/M metagenome (IMG submission 20221) | reverse complement strand
CGCAAATTGCAAGTGCAAGTTGGACACTCCGGTAAAACGGTAGCGGGGGTTCAGGCAGCGTAGACGCTGTCCAGGAATGCTTCGAACAGCTCCTCCGGTGTCTGGTAGCCGAGCCGCCTGCGCGGGCGTCCATTCAATTCATCGGCAAATGCCAAAATCTGCTCTGGAGAGAACTCCTCCATAGAGACGCCCTTTGGAATAAAACCCCGCAATAGGCCGTTGTGGCGCTCATTTACGGGCCGCTCCCATGACGAGTACGGATGTGCAAAGTATATCTCCGTGCCCCACTCTTCAACCAGAGCGAAGTCTTCAAACTCCGAGCCGTTGTCAACGGTAATACTTTTGAAAACATCGGAAAAGCGGTTACCATATTCGGCATGGAGGGCCTGCATGGCGGTTTGCACTGCTTCGCTGGTCTTGCTTGGAATACGCATGGCGATATAGTTGTCAGTCACTCTCTCAACAAGGGAGAATACGACCGCTTCTTTGCCGTTCCGGAGTCCAACAACTGTGTCAGCTTCCCAGTGACCCAACTCAACACGGGCGGCAACCTCAGCGGGGCGTTCCTCAATGCTGCGGCCTTTGGGGCGTTTGTTGACATGGCTCTTTCCATTGGAAACCTTACGTTTTAGAACATCGGGGACTTCAAAGACCGTGAGCGGCAGATTGCCTGCCTCCAGTTCATTGTAAAGAGTCTTGGTGCAAACAATTTCATCATCTCGGAACAGTTTATGTAATCTTGCATAGCCAACACAGGCGTCCAGAGACCAGCTGTGCTTTCGGACCATCTCAACTACGAACGCCACAAACTTGGAGCAACGGAGAATGGAATGGTGCTTTCTGCATCGCTCTCTGTTGCTCTTGTAAACGGATTGACCCCGCTTGGCACTGTATCCGGGAGCACGACCCTTCCGGCTTTTACGGGGCGGTGTGCCACGTTTCAGCTCATTCTGCACCGTGCCGTGAGCACAATTCACTTTGCGGGCAATGGCTCGATACGAAAGCCCTAATTTGCGCAGTTCCTGAATGGCACCACGTTCTATAGGACCTAAGTGCTGTCCTCGCTTGCGTTCCGGTTCAGTTGTGATATAATCTTGGCAGTCCATAGTGATTGCCCCCCTTGGTATTTGGTGTCTTTGTCGTTACCATTTTACCATGAGGAAAATCACTATGGATTTTTCTGTTCAAGTGTCCAACTTCATCTTACAACCGGCCAATAAAAACAACAAGCGGCAAATAGAGTGAAAAACGAAGGAAGGGCCGAAGCAGGAAATTTTCCAGCTTCGGCCCGAATAAAGCAGATAAGGACAAGTATAGACTGTTGTGGCTGCTTAAAGTTCCATATAAAGCTTATCGCTTTTCAGAAAAGAAAGAATTTGTTCGATAGTATTCGTTTCAAATTCTGTTGCTCTTTTCATGCGTTTTACTGTGCATTCCCAAACAACAAGGCATTTTATCTGCTGTGAGAGTAGATGTTCTCGTACAACGGCATCCCTGTTAACATTTTTTGAGAATTTAGCTTCCCAGAATACAATATTGCTCTTGGGGTGATACGCATATTTACATCCATTATGGCGGTGCCAGTAACACCCGTTTACAAATATAGCCGTTTTATATTTCGGTATAAATATATCTGGGCATCCAAAAATGTAAGTTGCATTTTTTCTATATCTCAGGCCCAAAGCAAAAAGTCGTTTTCGCAAATAGATTTCCGGCTTCGTATCCTTGTTTCTAATTGCAGACATATTTTTGCTACGTTGCTCTTTTGAAATAGTATCAGCCATCACTGATTTTCAACTTCCTGGACATAATTTACGAACTTACTGAGCGACCAGATACGATCCTGCCGTTCGCGAGGAAAGGTTGCGATATAAGGTCTTGGTACGACAAGAACAACCTGTTCTGCCTGCATTTCATCCATCTGAGCCGTTGAGATGCCTTGCTGCAATGTGCAAAGATATTTTGTATGGCCTCTTAACCTGTCTGCCTCGTTAATCACTTGTCTCCACCTGTCTTTGCAGGTTGTTTTTGCAGCCAGAGAGATAATGTGGTCATTGGGAAAAGCAGGATTGTGGTACGCTTCCTCTGAGGGAAAAATAAAATCTGGCTTCTTGTTTCCCTCGGTTACAGCCTGTGCTTTATATTCGATCTCGTTGCCATCAAATATTGCGGCAAGGTGATGTTCAAGACTCTTACCAGCCCGGCTTTTTCTGCGATTCAGGACTTGGTTAGCTGTGGCGATAAAATCTTCAACAGAAACAAATCCATGTGTAATCATATCCCCGTATCGAGCGTATTCCAAAGCTCTAAACAGGCGATACTCCACATCTGTCCAATCAACAAGTTTCTTATCCGGGTTCGTTTGAATCAGCTCATTATGGTCGTACACTTCACTTTGAATTGATCTCGCAGCAGCAGACATAACCTCAGATGCAGGGAAATCCACAGTAAGAGAGGCTACAAAGCGATCTATTGCAGCTCGCTCGTGCGTTTCCGGGTTTACTTGATGAATTTCAATAAGTCGGTTTGTTTCCGTCGGGCTGAGGCCAAACGCATCGAGAAACTGGTTTATCTCATCATCTGTATTAAGTACAAACGCTTGGTAATATTCTTCTTCATCCATTACCAAAACGAATAAAGCACCAGTATATTCGGATTTCAAAAAAGGAAATCCTCTTCCAAAATTGGTTATCCGATACTCGTTCCTGGTACCCTGCCCATAATAGATAAAACGTGTGTCGGTTTCAAAGTCGTTCTGCCATTTGACCTTTACCCATTTTTCTTTGTTCTGTCCCTTTTCTCCTGGTGTTCCAAATAGTATGGGTATAGACGGCTTGGAAATATAAATGCCAGCTTGATGCGCACCCGTTACTCCAGTGTCATTGGCAGACAGGAATTTACAGAAAACTCTTTGACCCTGTAATGCTGCTTGAATAGCTTGCATTGCTTCTCCTGGCATTTAACCAACCTCCTCTTTAGCAGTGCGCTGCATAGTCACTTTTTTGTGTGTTTTATCAAGCGTGATAACTTCTTTTACGATTAGCTGAGCCATATCAGCCATTAGAGGGACCACAACGGAGTTGCCAAATTGCTTATATGCTTGGGTGTCTGAAACAACAATCTTAAACGTATCCGGAAACCCCTGAAGGCGGGCACATTCCCGCGGTGTCAATTTACGAGGGTTTTTTCCTGGTTGCTCTATCAAGACTTCTGAACCATCTTTATAATATCTGGCACTCAAAGTCCTCGAGACACCGTCAAGTGGTGCAATTCCATACCCGAAACCATTACCGGCAGCTTTATGCTTGGCCGCATAATTTTGAAGATATATCCATAGCTTATCCGATAGTGTAAAACGGCTATCGACATCTGTCTCCAGAATATCCCGTATTACCGGTTTAGGTACTACGGGGGTTAGATCAAAACCAAAGTCAATTTTGTCCCCATAACGATGACGATCAAATCCAACTATGATGATTCGCTCTCTATGTTGTGGAACATAATTTTGACCATCGAGGATTTTGAAAAAGACTTCATAATCAAGTTCTTCCAAGGATTCCAAAATCACTTTGAAGGTATGTCCGTGATCATGGCTACACAGGTTTTTTACATTTTCCAGCATAAATGCTTTTGGTCGCTTTGCTTTTAGTATTCTACAAACATCAAAAAACAACGTACCCTGTGTCTTATCCTCAAATCCAGTTGCGCGGCCAAGACTGTTTTTTTTGGAAACACCGGCGATTGAAAACGGCTGGCAGGGAAATCCTGCAACCAAGATATCGTGATCAGGGATGTCCTCTGCTTTTACTTTTGTAATATCACCGTCAGGCTGCTCACCAAAATTTGCAAAATATGTTTGCTGGCAATACTTATTCCACTCGTTTGAGTAGACACACTGCCCTCCAGCCCTGTCATATGCGATTCTCATTCCACCAATTCCTGCGAAAAGATCAATAAAGGTAAATGCAGCATTTGTAGAAGGTTCTGCTTGCTTCTGTTTATTTAGCAACTGGATCACTGCTCCAGATACACAATCTTGGACTGATTGTCCAGCAGATTCTGTATATTCGGAAAGCGCTTCATAGACCGTATCGTCCAGCCGCACATGAATTTGTTTTGCCATCATACACCTCACGGGAAATTTTATATACCTTTTTTTACCCAGAACAGTATAACATTCATTTGCCGAATTAACAAGGCATCTGGGATTATTTCGGTATATATTTTGTCCCACAACAGGTGTAGACAGCACGCAAGAAACAGTTTGGCAAGCAGGGCAAAGCGGGCCCCACTTTGCATTTTGCTTGTTGTGGGCGACGCCCCCAAACCCCTCTGATTGCATGATTTCATCATGCGGCTGCGCATCCTTCGGACGCTTTTATTACTACATGTGGAACGGTAAAGCCTTGGAAGAAATATTGATCAATTACAATAAACAATATGGAAAAACGAGCATTTACAAAAACAAATTCTATCTTTTATGGATTTAGAGTTGCCAAAATCAATTCAATGTAATATAATTGGAGAGAAATGGAGGCGAATATCTTGGGAAACGATGAAATTGTCAAAGAGGGACTGCGAAAGATCAACCGTGCCATCGCAATCTTCAGCAGGAGCTTTGATTATCCGGGATATTCCTTTAATGAAATGAACATACTTGGGACCATCGTGCGAAATCCCGGGATTATTGCCCGCGATATTTGTGAGTATAATGTTATTGATCGCGGTTATCTCAGCAGAATATTGAAGAAGCTGGAACAAAACGGACTTATCCTGCGAACAGCAGAAAAGCGCCCACCTTTCGAAAAGGTTCTTTCAGTTACGCCCCTTGGCGAGAAAGCATATTCCGAAGCAGAGCTCCTGGTTGATAGATGCATCGCGGAATGGCTGTCCGTGCTGAATGAATCGGAGCAAACGGCATTTTATGGTTGTGTATCAGAGCAGGTGCGGTATCTGAGAAAGATAGTACCGGATATCCCCCAGCATGCGGCTGACGCGGGCAGCAGCGGCCGATAAACGGCAGACACCGTTTCGGTGTACATGGGAACGAGGGATGACATGAAGCTGCAGATAAAAAGCAGAGTCTGTTTGTACGGGATATTATTCTCCGCCGTTTTCCTGAATGGATTTGAAACCGCCGGATATCAGACAAGCCTCGGATATATCGGAAAAGAGTACGCTCTGAACGGAACCGGTATGGGAATCCTTGCCTCTGTTCAGTTGATTGCCGGTCTGATTGCGCCGCTGGTCTTCGGACCGCTTGCAGACAGGCTGGGCAAGAAGAAGCTGCTGGCCGCTTTTTTTGCGGTCGAAGCCGCGGCCGCGGTTTGTATTGTTTTATGCACGGGATACCGTGTCTTCGCTGCCGGTATCTTTTTGACGGGACTTTGTGTCAGCACAATCCAGTATGTTGCCATTGCAGCGCTTGCGGATCTGTTCCCGGTTTCGGGAAGCAAAAAGATCGGTTGGATCACCGGGTTTTATTCGTTCGGGGCTGTCGTCGCTCCGCTTGTATGCGGATACTATTTGGACCGCGGTAGTTCCTGGAAAATCCTTTTTGTTATTCTGGGTGCAGCGGCCGTTATTGAAATGCTTGTAACACTTGTTGTGGATTTTTCTCCCCGCGAGTCTGCGCAGGGAACCGGAAGCAAGCAGACGGCGGCCGGGAACTGGCTTCTCTCCGGCATTCTCCTGCTATGCGCGGTCATGTTCGTTTACGTTGGATTTGAAAACGGCTTTGCTTTTTTCATCAATCCTTATCTGACAAATATTCTGAATGCGGAGCACTCCTACATCGCACTGTCTCTGTTCTGGCTTGCAATGATCCCCGCCCGCGTTCTGTGCGGGTATCTCAGCCGCTGGAACAGGCAAATATTGATTGCGGCTTCCTTTGGCACGGTGGCGCTCTCTCTTGTAATCGGAATGGCAAGAAACGGGATGACCGCCACTGCGCTGTGTCTGCCGCTGGGCTTTTTATGCGGCGCGATCTATCCCTCTGTTCTGACGCGTTCGCTTGACTTCGCGGGCGGAAGGACCGCCACGGCGACGGGAATGATCACGGCGGCCACCGGCTTGGGCGGCGCGCTCATCACAGGGCTGACCGGGGCGCTGTCACAGCGGTTCGGTCTGCGGCAGGCAATTCTGGCTCTGACGGGATTTTTGGCGGCAGACATTCTTTTCGCACTGCTGCTGTTTGGAAAACAGAATAAAAAGAATCTGAACAAAGGGAAGGAGGTGCATCTGGAATGAAAAAGTCAGGGGATCGGCAAATCGCTTCCGAGATTTTGCTGAGCAAAATACTGAACACCACTTCCACCTGCATTTTCTGGAAGGATGCCCAGCGCCGGTTTATCGGCGTGAATCAGGCTTTTCTCGACTACTACGGCTTTGCCTCCGAGAAGGAACTCCTTGGCAAAACAGACGAGGACATGGGCTGGCATTCAGACCCCGACCCATTTCAAAACGACGAATGGCGCATTCTGAAAAACGGGGAAAGCACCGTCCGCGTCCACGGAAAATGTATGGCACGTGGGCAGGAGCGGGACATTCTTGCCAGCAAAAGTCCCCTTTACGAGGACGGAAAGATCGTGGGCCTCGTGGGCACATTTGAGGATGTGACCAGCGATTATCAGCAGAAGGATGAAATCCGCAAGCTCACGGAAACCCTCGACCACATCCCCTGCGGCATCTGCATCGGCCAGATCCGCTTCGGCCGGATCGTCTGCGTCAGCGCGAACGGGTATTTCGCGGGCATGGTTGGCGGAACGCCTGAGGATTTTGTGGGGAAAGACGTTGGACAGCTGTCCGACTGGTTCTGCCCTGACGACGTGCCGCAATGGAACGCCGCGGTGGCGCAGCTCTGCGCGGACGCGAAGGCCACAGACGGCATCTACCGCTTCAAAAACCGCGCCGCCGGGGAGTATCTGTGGCTGCGCATCAAAGGCTGCAAGGCCCGGGTCGCAAACGACGAGGAATTTCTCTACTTCACCTTCACGGATGAAAGCGAATTGAAAAACGCGGAAAACCGCGAGAGCGCGCTGCGGGAACTGTATGCCTCGTCAATCGATGCGGCGGAGCTTGTGGTGTGGGAATATGACATAGCTGCCCATACGGTCACCTTTGACAAAAGCGGCTATACCTCGCGGCGCTGTGGGGAGCTGGGCCTGCCGACCGTGTTCCCCAACGTGCCGGAATGCCTATACAGTCTCATCCCGGAGGAATACCATGCGGAGATCAAGCGCCTTTACGACGACGTCGCTGCGGGAAAGCCCTATACCGCCTGCGACGTCGCCTTCCAGCCCAATCCCGGACAGGCGCCGATGTTTCTGCGCCTTTCCTATACGACGATTCTGGACAGCAACGGAAAACCGGTCAAGGCTTACGGCACCTCTCAGGACAAGACCAGGGAAAAAACGGTGAAGCAGCAGTACGAGTATGAACTGGGCTTCATCCACTCTGACACACAAAATCGGTTTATCGCCAAGGGCCACCTTGACCTGACCGCCAACCGGATCATCAGCTACTACCGCTCAGAGTTTGCGGCGCTGGATGTCACCGGCATGACCTGCGACGATGCCTATCGCAGCCTGCCCGCCATGATCGCCGATGAGGAAGACCGCGACAAGTATCTGGAGCTGTTCAACCGGGAAAATGTCATTGCGCGGTTTCGGAGCGGCGAATCCAATTTCGGCATGGAGTACCGACGCCGCGGCGGCATAAATCCGGCCATGTGGGTGAGAATTGAGGGCAGAACGTATCAAAATCCCAGTACCGGGAACATCGAATGTTTTCTCTATAATTACGACATTACGGGTCAAAAAATCCAGCAGCAGCTTTCCTATAATCTGCACAACATCGGTTACGAGAGCGTGGGGCTCATCAGCATGCCGGAGGCAAAAGTCAGATACTACAAGCTGGCGGAAAACGGCGGGGACTGGGTCGAATGCTCTGCGGCGCTGGACTATCAGGAAAACGCAGATCAGGTCATCTTGCGCAATGTACCCCAAAAGGAGCAGACGCTGGCACTGGAGATGTGCCACCTGGAAAGGGTCACGCAGGAGCTGGAAAAGGCCGGCGATTACAGCTTCTCCTACGGCATCTTCAACCGGGAAAATATCCTTCGGCGGAAATTCTTGCATTTCAGCTTTTTCAACGGAGTCAAGAACGTAATTTTTCTGTCTGTTCAGGATATTACGGAACAATACGCGAAGGAGCAAAAGCAGATTGGCTTGCTGCAGGAGGCGATAGAGCGCAGGGATGCGGCGAATCGGGCCAAAACCGATTTCCTCTCCCGCATGAGCCACGACATCCGCACGCCGATGAACGGTATTATTGGCATGACCTATCTCGCAAAGCATCAGGATAACCCCCAAAAAGTACGGGAATATCTGGACAAAATCGACATCTCATCCAAGTTCCTGCTTGGCCTTGTGAACGACATTCTTGACATGAGCAAAATCGAGAGCGGTAAAATTGAGCTTCACCCTGAGCCTTATTCCGCCGGACGATTTCTCGATTATCTCAACGCTGTCATCAAACCGCTCTGTGAGGGAAAGGGGCAAACCTTTGTGCTGGACGCACAACCGATTTTATCCGTGGTTCCGTTGCTGGACGAGCTTCGCATCAACCAGATCTTTTTTAATCTTTTTTCCAATGCCGTCAAGTACACGCCGGAGGGCGGGACGATCACCTACCGCCTGCAGGAGAAACTGCTTGAGAATAACCGCTTGCAGATGGTGGGAGATGTCATCGACACCGGCATTGGCATGAGCGAAGAGCTGCTGCAAACGGCGTTTGAGCCGTTTGTGCAGGGAGAGCGGAGCGATACATTTTCCAACAGGGGGACCGGGCTTGGACTGCCAATTGTAAAAAGTCTAATTGAGCTGATGGGCGGAACGGTTTCGGTTACGAGCGAGCTTGGAAAAGGCTCAGATTTTCGCCTGGAAGCGTGCTTCGACTGCATTCCGGCACGGGAGGTTGAGCAGAAAAACGCGGTTTCCGATCAGGCCCAGGATCGGGCTATATTGGTTGGCAGACGGGTTTTGCTGTGCGAGGATCATCCGCTCAATCAGGAGATTGCCAAAACGCTGCTGGAAAGCTGGAAAATGATCGTGACGGTTACCGAGAACGGAGCATGTTGAGTGCGTCACATTGATGTCACGGGCAAAAGAATGAGCATGGGAAAAACCCTTATACATCAAGGCCTTTAGCACATATGGGTGTGAAACTCATTGAGTGAAAACGAGATTTTATCGCTTCGTGGGAACAAGTCCATAGAAGCGGTTTTTGATAGTCAAGTGGTCAGGTTAGATGTCATAGCCCCGCGAGTGGTCGGGTTAGATGTCAGCCTTCGCGAGTGGTCAAGTTAGATGTTTTTTTTGGATTTTTCTGAGGTTGTGTGGTCGGGATAGATGTATTTATAAACGAAGTGTCACGTTTAAATACCGGATCATATGAAATTAGTCACTTTATTGACTGCCCCCAAGGCTTAATTTCTTGGGTGGCAGTCTTTTTAAATTATTTATGAAATTACTCAAAAGTTATTGACATATGCTATAAACGGAGTATAATAAGAATAGATGGCATATGCCGAAAACTAAAAGGAGGTGAAATACATGCCAAGAAGGGATGGAACCGGCCCAATGGGCGGCGGATCAATGACTGGAAGAGGTTTAGGACTCTGCACAGGTGCAAATGCAGTAAAGTACGGAGCTGGTCTCGGAATGGGATTAGGCCTTGGACTTGCTTGCAGACGCGGTTTCGGTCGTGGTTTTGGTAGAGGTTTTGCGATGAATCAGACCTCCTCGAAAACACAAAAAGAACTGCTAAATGAACAGAAAACCATGTTGCAGGATCGACTCGAAGTCATTGATAAGCAATTAGAGAGCCTATAACGGGTATCAGAGGCAACCGGAGGACGCTCCGGTTATTTCTGATAAGAATGGAGGTGATGAATTATGGCGAGACCGATGAAGTGGAGAAAAGTATGCTGTTTGCCTGAAAGCAATAGATTTGGACCTCTTGATTCACCTATCGACGCAGAAGACCATGTAAACATGACCGTAGACGAATATGAAACCATAAGACTTATCGATTTGGAGGGCTTTACTCAGGAAGAGTGTGCCAAACAAATGAATATTGCTCGTAGCACCGTCCAAGGCATTTATATAGAGGCCAGAAAAAAGCTGGCTGAATCTTTAGTAAATGGAAAGGTGCTGTCGATTGAAGGTGGCGAATACCGGCTTTGTGAAGGATTAGGAAATGGTTGTGGTCGCGGCTGTCATAGACATAGGCGTGGAGGGCGCTTTGCAAATGAGCAGGATTGAGGTAACTGAGTATATATTTTGAATTAGTAAAAGAACGGAGGATTCTTATGAAAATAGCAATTCCAGTAGATGAGAAAACCTTGGAGTCGAATGTATGTGTATCCTTTGGACGTACTCCCTATTTTCTTATTTATGATGTAGAAACGAAGGAGAGTATATTTATTGACAACAGTGCGGCGGCAAGCACAGGCGGCGCCGGGATTAAAGCTGCACAAATAATAGTTGATAACAAAGCAGATGTTTTACTCACTCCCCGCTTAGGGGAAAATGCTGCTGACGTGCTAAAACCCGCTGAAATCAAAATTTGTAAAACCATAACTGGTTCAGCCAAAGATAATATTGATGCTTTTATTGATGGGAAATTACCTTTGCTGGATGAATTTCATGCCGGATTTCACGGGCACGGGGGCAATTAATATGAAAATAGCTGTGCTAAGCGGCAAGGGCGGCACAGGAAAAACACTGGTATCGGTGAATTTAGCAGCGATAGCGAAAGCATCCACATATATAGACTGTGATGTAGAAGAGCCGAATGGACATCTGTTTTTTAAGCCTGAAGGGGTTCAGGTGAAAGAAATATCAGTAAAGATTCCAAAAGTTGATCATGAGTTATGCAATGGATGTCGAAAGTGCGTTGATTTTTGCAACTTTAACGCCCTTGCCTATATTAAAAACAAACTGATTGTCTTTGACGATGTGTGCCACTCTTGCGGCGGCTGTATCTTGGTTTGTCCTGTAAGGGCACTATCAGAGAAAGCAAAGGTTATTGGCAAAGTGCAAAAAGGTGTTTCTGGCGAAGTGGTGGTATGGACAGGAGTATTGAACACCGGTGAAGCTACGGGTATTCCTATCATAAAAAAGCTACTTGAGGAAAGTTCGGAAGTAAATAAGCAGACATTTATCGACTGTCCACCAGGAAGCGCTTGTATCGTGATGGAGAGCATCAAAGATGCGGACTATTGCATACTGGTGGCTGAGCCGACATTGTTTGGTGTTCATAACCTCAACATGGTATACGAACTGGTCAAGTTATTTAACAGGCCATTTGGGGTGATTCTTAACAAATGTTTGGAAGGAGAAAATCCTGCTGAGAAGTTTTGTTTGGAAAAAAATATAAAGATTTTAGGCAGGATTCCATTTGACAATGAACTTGGAACCTTGAACTCAAATGCGGAAATCGCCGTCAATAAAAATGAGGAATACCGGGAATTGTTTTCTTCTCTGCTTAACAAGGTGACAAAGGAGGTGCAGCATGAAACAACTACTAATCCTTAGCGGTAAAGGCGGAACCGGAAAAACGACAATAGCAAGTGCGTTTATAAAGCTTGCTGATGCCAAAGCATATGCGGATTGTGATGTAGATGCGCCTAACCTGCACCTCATTGCCGGATGGAGTGTTAAACCTGCAAAAACAGATTATTATGGGCTACCAAAAGCAGAGATAGATCCGGAACTTTGCATTAAATGCGATCAGTGTAGGCAAAACTGCCGATTTGATGCTGTTTCAATAGATGAAAAATACAAAGTGGATCCTTTCGCATGTGAAGGCTGCGGCGTTTGTGAGTATGTTTGTCCTGTGGAAGCGATAACTATGAAACCGGCAGTGGCCGGGGAATTGATGCTGTATTCTGATGGAGAAAAAGTTTTTTCAACAGCGCAACTAAAAATGGGCAGTGGTACCTCCGGAATGCTTGTAACTGAGGTGAAAAAGCAAATGAAGGCGGCAGCAGCTGATGCGGAACTTGCCATTATTGATGGATCTCCCGGAATAGGCTGTCCTGTCATCGCATCACTTAGTGGTGTGGATATGGTTTTGATAGTCGCAGAACCTTCCATATCAGGTATCAGCGATATGGAGCGCATTATAAATACGGCAGCAAAATTCGGAACAAAGACAGCGGTATGTATCAACAAATACGATACTAACATTGAGAATACAGAGAAGATTGAAGAGTTTTGTAAAAAACAAGCGATGCCCTTTATTGGCAGGATACCCTTTGACTCTAACGCGGTCAAAGCGATTAATAATGGTCAAACCGTTGTAGATATAGACTGCATATCAGGGACGGCGGTTAAAGAGGTTTATCACAAAACAATGAATCTACTCTTTGAAAAAGGTGGTGGCTAAAGTCATGCTTATTAAAACGTTGGTTGAAAACACCTCGATATCAAAAGTCTTTGGCAGCGAGCATGGCCTTAGCTTGTATGTAGAAACAAAAAAACACAAAATATTATTTGATGTGGGCGCAAGCGATTTGTTTCTTCAAAATGCAAAAAAGCTTAATGTGAATATTGCTGATGTTGACTTTCTTGTGATTTCGCATGGACACTGTGACCGCGGCGGAGGGCTAAAAACCTTTTTGAAAGAAAACACAAAAGCCGAGGTATTTCTACATCGTCTCGCTTTTGAAAAGCACTATGCTATTCGTCCAAATGATGAATTGGAATTTGTCGGTCTTGATGAAGATCTGAAGCAAAACAAACAAATTATCCTCACGTCAGACCGTTTCTTTATTAACAGTGGAATCCAAGTATTCTCTAATATCGTCCAAAAAGAACCACGCCCAAAATCAAACAGTGGCTTGCTAAAGGAATATAAGGGGCAAACGATAGCTGATATCTTTGCACATGAACAAAACCTCGTGGTAGAGGAAGACGGGAAAACCCTATTAGTAACAGGCTGCGCTCATAATGGTATCATAAATATACTTGAGCATTTTCACACGCTAAAAGGTAGAATGCCGGGCTATGTGATAGGTGGATTTCATCTTTCCAGCCGCTCAGGCGGAAACGAGGACTCTGAAATGATAGATAGAATTGGTAAATACCTAATGGGTACAAAAGCAAAGTTTTACACCTGCCATTGTACAGGTGTCGAGCCTTATAAAAGGCTGAAAGCTATTATGGGTGATAGCATCGATTATCTGTCAGCAGGCAGTGAAATTGAAATCTAAATAAAAGGAGCAAGATTATGAGCGAAAATTGCAATCAAAGCTGTAGCAGTTGTTCGGAGGACTGCGCAGAAAGAAAAGAACAAAAAACAGATTTCTCCGAGAAGCTGCATGAGATGAGCAGTGTAAAAAAGGTTATTGGTGTTGTCAGCGGCAAAGGCGGTGTCGGAAAATCACTTGTTACCTCAATGCTTGCAGTTACAATGAATAGAATGGGCTATCATACCGCTATTCTTGATGCGGATGTCACCGGGCCTTCTATCCCTAAGGCATTTGGTATCAAAGAAAAAGCTAAAGGCAGTGAGTTCGGCTTATTCCCTGTTAAAACGAAGACCGGGATTGATATCATGTCTGTTAATTTGCTTTTAGAAAACGATACTGACCCGGTTGTCTGGAGAGGGCCAATCATTGCAGGTACCGTCAAGCAGTTTTGGACAGATGTTATTTGGAACGATGTAGATTATATGTTCATCGATATGCCTCCGGGCACCGGCGATGTTCCACTTACGGTATTTCAGTCCATTGCTGTTGATGGAATTATCGTTGTGACGTCCCCACAAGAGCTTGTATCCATGATCGTATCAAAGGCTGTAAAAATGGCAGAGATGATGAATGTCCCCATTATCGGTCTGGTTGAAAACATGTCCTATTTTAAATGTCCTGATAATGGCAAGGACTATCAGATATTTGGCGAAAGTCATATTGAAGAAATTGCCGAAAAACATAATTTAAAGGTTCTTGCTAAGTTACCTATCGACCCAAAAATTTCGGCTGCGTGTGACAAGGGTATGATAGAGCTTTTCGATGGCAATTGGCTTGAGCCGGTTACAAAAATTTTAGAAAGCATGGAGGATAAATAAAATGATGAAAATTGCAGTAGCAAGCGAAAATGGAATGGTGACTGAGCACTTTGGACATTGTAAAGGTTTCATGATTTTTGATACTGAAAATAATCAAATCGTCAAGAGCGAAACCGTTGCTAACCCCGGGCATAGGCCTGGATTCTTACCTAACTTTCTTGCCGATCGCGGTGTAAATGTCATCATCAGCGGTGGTATGGGCGGAGGTGCGGTTGAGATTTTTAATGAAAGGAACGTTGAAGTTGTTGTAGGAGCAAAAGGTGATGCTAAAGCAGCAGTAGAAGCGTACTTGCAGGGCTCCCTTAAATCTACTGGTTCCGTTTGTCATGAACATCAGCATCATGATGAATGTGGGGAGTAAACCCGTCAGTTAAACTATAAGCAAGACACCCTACGTTAACTTCGTAGAGTGCCTTGCTCGTTTTTTGCTCTATTCTTCCACATCTACCGTCACGCCAGACTTGAATTCCACGATGAATTTGTCTTCGTATATGGTGACCTTTTCAATCAACCGCCGGACAAGCTGCTCATCGTATCCGGCAAGAGCGATGGACTGCTTCTTTAGGAATGTGCTCATATCAGTAATCCGCTTTTTGAGCTCGTCACGGTTAGCGCTTTCAAGAAGCAGCTTCTGCTTTTGGTCACGCAAGCGGTGAATCTCATCGCCAACTTTATCATAATCCGCATTGGAAGTTGCCAATTTTAGAAGCTCCGTTTGCAATGCCTCTAGCCGCTTATCGATATCTGCCAAGGCCTTGTCGCTTTCACGATTTATGACGGTCGCAATATTATTCCGTAGAGTAGTGAGAAAAGAGTCTTTGTCGCAGAGTGTCTGATTGATGGCGGTGACCAGCACTTGCTCAATAGTGCTCTCCAGTACCGTGCGGGCGTCGCAGAAAAGACCGGTGTTTTCTAACCGGCTGACACAGCGCCAGACGATAGATTTCTTGCCTCGGTTATTCCAATGCACCCTGCGAAAAACCTCACCGCATTTGCCGCAGATGATTATCTGAGCAAAGACGTGGTTGCTGCTGAAAGTTCTGGTCTTTCCGTTGGGGCTTGTGTGCACGATACGGCGGCGGACAAGTTCTTCCTGCACCTGCATGAATAGTTCCTTCGGAATAATGGCTTCGTGGTCGTCCTCGACATAGTACTGAGGAACCGTGCCGTTGTTCCTGATCCGCTTCTTGGTAAGGAAGTCTGTCGTGTAGGTCTTTTGCAGCAGGGCATCGCCCATGTACTTCTCATTTCTAAGGATCTTGTTGATGGTACTTGTGTGCCATTTTTCTTTACCGGCACCGGTGAGAATGCCATCGGCTTCAAGCCCGGCGGATATTTTATCCATGCTGGAACCCTCAAGGTACTCACGGTAAATGCGTTTTACGACTTCAGCCTGCTCCGGATCAATGACAAGCTTTCCATCATTGCCCTTTGTGTATCCGAGAAAGCGATTACAGTTGACAGTTACCTTTCCTTGCTGGTAACGGTATTGCAGGCCGAGCTTCACGTTCTGGCTGAGCGACTGGCTTTCCTGCTGGGCTAAGGAAGCCATGATTGTGATTAGCACTTCGCCTTTGGCATCCAT
>JGI20225J20221_1000605_pt1 | contig 15736 bp, 15 predicted proteins | sample BioMet4_FD_20221 | JGI IMG/M metagenome (IMG submission 20221) | reverse complement strand
GGAAAATGCCCTAACAATGAAACTATATCACTGTGGACTTCTTCTTAGAAGAAGAACCCCACACATTTGAACCGTTAAGAATATCGTTATTCATCCTTTTCGCCAAGGAGGGTAAAATAAAGGCAATTTGGGAGGGGAATCGTGGCCGACCAATTTCACAAGAGTTACCGCATCGCCCCGGATACATTCCGGATCGATGAAAACGGCATTGCCAATGCCTATCTTTTGCTTGGCGAAAAGAAAGCTCTTTTGATTGATTCTGGTGATGGAGTTGGCAATATTCGCGAAGCGGTCGAAGAAATCACGAAGCTTCCCGTCACCGTGGCTTTAACCCATCTCCATTGTGACCACGCCGGTGGCGTCAATTGGTTTGATTCTTATTGTTATCATCGAAACGACAACAAAGGCATTTATTATCTCGAAGCCTCAAACTGGGCTGCTAAACATCTTGCCCGGATGTCAGGAAAGAAACTCGTTTTCAGCAAAAAGCCTCATAAAGCCAAGAAGATGCTGTTCGATGATAATGTTGTCTTTGATTTAGGCGGGCGGATTATTCGCATCATGAATACCCCAGGTCACACCTTGGGCTCGACTGTTTTTATTGATGAAAAAGAACATTTGATGTTTACCGGCGACGAAATCAATTATTGGTTGTGGCTTCAGCTCCCTGGCTGTACCAGCGTAGAGAAATGGCTCCCGAATGCGAAACAGCTTTTATCCCTTGCAGATCATTTCACCTTTTATTGCGGACATAACGATGGCCTTTTGAGCAAGAGCATGGTTGAAGAACTTGTCTCACGGGGAGAGGAATTGGTCAATGGTGCCAAAGGCGTGAAAGTGAGCCGTGGGGTTTACGCTTACCCTGATAATAATTGGAAAGAGCATTCCGTTATTTGGTATCATAAAGTCAAATAACCACTNGCAAAAAGCCCATTAAAAATGCAAAAACGCCTTAGATTTCTAAGGCGTTTTCCATTTTTCGGGAGCAGTAAAACGGTTTCTTTCCCGGGAGAAAATTATTGAGCGGCGCCAACGACGATGGTCGTATTGTCCGTGGCTTTAAACGACTGGCCGAATGTGTACTCGCCAGATTCTTCGTCGACCTTGGCATTTGTGTTCACCACAACATTTGTTCCTACCGTCACGGTAACGTGGAAATTGTCTCCGTATTGGTCTGAAACTGACAAATAGAGCGAAGTGTTTTTGCTGACGGTGAAAGGATTGTCGGTGAAGGTCGTTTCAGATGTCGAAAGGGTGACGATATATTCATCGGCATCATAGGTCGATGTGATCGTGACTTTGTTGGCCGCATCAGGATCGACTTTAAACGTGGCCGAAACCTTAACGTCATAATTCGGCATGACAAAACTGGCGTTGCCTGTGGCCTCATCAATCGTCGCGGTAATTCCTGAAGCGGTGTCATCGTTCTTGGTAATGGTAATGGCATCGAGAACATAGCCAGTCGTCGGACTAACCGTAAGCGAGACGGTTTCGCCCGCTGAATATTTGCCGCTGGGCCGATCCATCGTGATGGCTCCGTTAGTTGAAGCAACAACAGTTGCGCTATAAGAGGCTTCCACGTAAAGCGTCACACTGATGGCTTCGGCATTTTGTGGGACAGTGAGCAAAGCGTAGACGAGACCCGCCTCATTGCTGATGGCAACCTTACCCCCGCCATTAATTGAGGCGCCAGTGAAGAGATAGCCGCTCTTCGCTGTGGCAACCACGTAGAGAGAATTGCCTGGAACTGCCGTTGTAAAGGATTCGCTATAGGCCGGATCATCGGTGTAATAAAGGACACTATCGATATTAGCGTTTGTGACGGTGGTGATGGTCATTGCATCTCCGAAGGTGACCACAAAGCTCACATCCGCCTTTGGCATCGTAAATTNAACGCTATCGGTGTCGGTATAGTNGATGTTTTCTGATGGAATCCCTGTCGGGGTAAGTGTCTTAACGTAAACGCCAGTCTTCGCAAAAACTGAAACGGTAACGTTCTCGCCATCCAAAGCCGAAATCGGCAATAAGCTTTGGTCCACCATATTTTTATCCTCATCGACCCCAGAATAGGTGATGGAATGTTTGGTATGGCTTTCGCCCGTAAAGCGAATCACGACGTCATCAGTTAAATCCTTTGCATCAGGACGAACGGCGACCTCATAATGGCCGTTCACCACTTTGGTGATCGTTGTGGTTCTGCTATCGAAAGGAATGTCGATCCAAGTTTTTGTGGTGTCTTTCGCCAAACGGTATTCCGCTTTGGTGATGATATAGGTATCTGCGCAAATCGCATGGAAATCGAGGTAATCGTATTTTTCAGTCGCAAGAACACCGACGGCTTTAACATTGGTATTCTCTTCGAAACTGACGCTATGGCCATCAGCTTTGGTGTGTTGCTGAACACTGTAGCATGCCACAATCGACACATCAGACTCGGGCATTGTGACTTGAATATCAACGGTTTTTGAAAAAGTTACGCCTTCGGGGAAGACTGGCTTATAGCAAACGTCATTGACATAAACGTAGATATGATCAAGATGACTGCTCGTCGCTTCAAANCCCGAACTGAGATTATCCCCGGCAGTCAAAGTGATGGTGATTTGACTCTTGCCTTCAAATTCGTCCCCTTCTTTTACGGATAAGGTGAAGAAATCTGGTGAAAGGGTTTGGACTGACGTCACGATGAATTTGGCGACCGCGCTTGAAGAGGAGCTGGATGATGAAGCTGAAGAGGAATTGGATGATGAAGTTGAAGAGGAACTGGATGATGAAGATAAGCTTGTAGATGAACTCGATGTTGAACTAGAGGCTGAATCTGAAGACGCAGCGACTGAGCTTGAAGTAGCAGAACTTGTGGCTGTACTAGTGCTGGACGCTGGAATCGAAGAATTCGATTGAACAACGCCTCCGCATCCACTGAGAAGAAGAGCGGCGGCTAAGACGAAGACGACTTTGCTGTTTTTCATATTTTTTTCCTTTTTATTTATCACTATTTATTGACCCAAAGTGGCGGATGTTACGGCCGTCGGAATTGTGGTGGCTCCAACGTCGCTATAACTGACGGTGATCGTTTCTTCTTCTCCGAAACCCATCGAATCATTGAGGAAGGTTTCTTTGATGCTGGGAAATCCTAGGTTATCGATGCTGATCTTGCAGCTATCGGCCGCCAAGGTGTAAGCATCATAACGGGCTCTCGGAGGTTCTAAGGCAGCGAATACCGAGGTTTCATAACCGGACCGGCACACGTAATCCGATGAGGATTTGCTGAAGAAATTCGTGCTAATGGCGCTATAAGATGGTTTTTCGGCATCGTAGGTTGTCTTTGCGGTCGTTTTGTTGAACGTTTTGGTTGGGGAATCGTAATCGTAGAGGGTTAAGAATGAATCGCTGGCCGCCGCTTTTGTCATGTACAAATCGCCGGTAGTTAATCCCGGAACACTGCTATAGATATCGCAATCGTAATAAACGCTGTCACCCGCGAAATAGATTTTCCATTTTTGGGAGGTAACAAGATTCATGGTTCCTGATTTCAGCAAGAAGGTGCAGGTAAAATTGTTACCTAGGCTTTGAAAGGCTGAAGCTAAGGCGGTTTTGTCCGTCCCGTCATCCTGAAGCGGAGTTAACGCTGGGAGCGACATTGCTGAACCCGTTGCTGCGAATTTGATTTGGAACTCTCCAACTAAATTGCTTAGAGGAACGGCCACAGGATTATAAACAAGCGAGAGGGACTTGAAAGCTTCTCCCTCTAAAGTAATCAGAGCTTTTTTCAGGGTTCGATCTTCGATTTCGCTGAAGGAATAACCAAACCACGAAGCGACTTGGCGAGCAAATCCTTCTTTAAGGGTGTAACTGCCGTCTTTGTTATCGACAACATCTTCTTCATCGAGCATTTCAAAAGGATTATAAAAGCGAGTCTCATAACGGATTCCGCCGGTGGTTAAACTATTATCGTAGGTTTCGTTTTTCTCGTTTAACAACCGCTCCTGAAGGTAGCCTTTGGAGTCGGAATGGTAATACCTCGGGATGGAGTTATTGTCTTTAGCCCCGATGGTTGAATCGTAGGCGAGGTTTTTCACAACTACTTCTTTTTTATTAGAATCCAAAACTACGCGTTTTGCTTGGCCATTGCTGACGACTTGCCCATAGGAATCCTTATAGCTTTCCCGGAAATACGTTGTCGCGTCAAAACCCGCTTTTAAGGAGGATATAGCCGAGGTTAATGGGCTTATTGAAGGGGAGGAGGAAGATGCGCTTGCTGACGAGGATGACGACGATGAGGAAGATGAAGAAGAAACGGGATTTGACGAGGAAGAGATTGAGGATGAAGGGACGGCTTGGCAACTTAAGAGGCAAAGCGAGGTTAGAACAAGGCAGAATTGTTTTTTCATGAAAAGCTCTTTTCGGTTCAATTTAGTATCAGGCGACGGTGCGCTTTTTCAATTTTTATCTTGTATACAAGAGTTGAAAGCGCTTCCGAAAAAGCGAAAAGAAAACCCTTATCATTTTCGATAAGGGTCTTTTTGTTAAGCAATTTTACTTATTAATCTTATAGACTGGAGTTTTTCCCTCGCGCGTCTCGAGGTACTTCCAGAAGATCTGCATGATCATGTGGTCGAAGCCCATGTGCAGGTCCTCGGTGATCTGCATGTCGTCCGCCGGGACGTGGAGGTGGAAGTCCGCCATCCTGTCGAGCTTCCCGCCGTCGTAGCCGGTCATGCCGATGACCTCGCAGCCGATTTTCTTCGCGTACTCGACCGCCTTGACGACGTTGTGGGAGTTGCCGCTCCCGGAGATCGCGAGGATCAGGTCGCCCTTATTGAGCTTGTTCTCGAGCTGGTAGTAGAAGACGTCCTCGAAGGACATGTCGTTGGCGACCGCCATGAGGGTCGGGACGTTGTCGTTGAGGCAGACGAAACGGAATCTCCTCTCGACGTTGGCGCAGGTGCCCTTGTTGAAGTCGCAGACCATGTGGGACGCCGTGGCGGAGCTGCCGCCGTTCCCGAAGACGTAGATGGTCGCGTCTTTCTCGTAATGCTCGAGGAGGCAGTTCATCGCCCCGTTGAGCTCGTCGACGTCGAGGTCCTCGATGACCTTGACCTCGCGGGCGTAATAATCCTTAATATCTTTCTTGAAATCAACCATGAGTGTTTCTCCCCTAAACAATATTTTATCTTATTTCATGCGTAAGATGGTGGAAACTGCTTCTAAGAGGCTATTAGCAACAAAAGTCGGCTGAGCCTCGGAATATTTCTTATTGTAATTAGGGTCCCCGCAGGTAAGCAAAACAGTTCGGCAGCCTGCGTTAATTCCTGTTTGAACATCTTGTTTGGTATCGCCAATCATCCAAGAAGAAGCAAAATCGATGTTATAGCGTTCTTGAGCGCGTTTTAATAAACCGATTTTAGGTTTGCGGCAATCGCATTCAATCTTGAGTTCCGGCACTTCGCCTGGGAAACCTTTGTCAGGGTGATGTGGGCAATAGAAAAGATCGTTGAGATAAGCACCATCTTTGCCCAAAAGATCTTCCATCTTGTTGTGGATGTTGTTCAATTCTTCGATGGTCGTCTCTCCGCGGGCGACGACGGGTTGATTGGTAATGCAAATCGCCAAGAACTCTGAGGCATTAATCATCTTTAAGGATTCTGAAGCGTCGCTTTGAAGAGTCAGCATATCGGCTTTGGTGACAAAATCACCGAATTTATTGAGCGTTCCATCGCGATCCAAAAAGATGGCTTTTTGCAATTTTGAAAGGTTTTTTGCAGAGATAATTCCGCTTTCGCAATCGCTATTAACTGCGTAATAACGATCGGGTGTCCCGCAATCTTTGACATATTCACTGCTGCGGTAGGCGTAAGCCGAACCCTCTTGGACAAAATGAGCCAAAATGACTTTTTCGAAATCAACTTTTGTTGCGGTGGTCAAATAATCAATGACTTTGCGGTTCACAACATAAAGACCAGCGTTTGTTAAGTTTTCGTAGTAATAATTTCGGATATTGTTTTTGCTATCGATCCCGGTGATTCGATTATCTTTATCAGCGATGATGATATCGCTATCGAAAGGGTGACCATTTGGATGAACAAATGCCGATATCATCGCTCCTTTTTGATTATGGAACTTAATGAATCTTTGCCAATCGATATCGAGCATAAGGTCGCCAAAGAGCAAGACGAAATCTTCCCGGTAGCGTTTCCCTAAGAGAAAGAGAGCCCCTCCAGTTCCTAGAGGTTCAGTTTCTTCAATATAGCGAATTCGGACTCCTAAACGGACACCATCACCAAAATAATTTTCAATGATGTCTTTGCCGGTTGCTGAAACGACAATAATGATCTCAACGATGCCCGAATTGCGGAGATTTTCGATTTGCCACTCCAAAATAGGTTTACCGCAAATCCTCACCATCGGTTTCGGAAGAGTATCGCCTGTAATGGCTTTTAAACGAGTTCCGGCACCGCCGGCTTGAATTAATGCAATCATAGTTACTCCATGAAGATGATCGAGCATCCGGCCTGGTCGAGCTCGAACGCCATCTCGGTGAGGCCTTTCAGGGCCTCCCGGACGTTCTTTTTGGCCTCCGCGGTCGGGACGTAGAAGAGGAGGAAGCCGCCGCCCCCGGCGCCCAAGAGCTTCCCGCCGGTCGCGCCGGCTTTGATCGCTTTGTCGTAGTTCAGGTCGATCATCGGGTTCGAGATCCCGCTCGCGAGGGATTTCTTGATCGCCCAGCTGTCGGCGAGGATCCGCCCCAGGGCGTCGACGTTGTTGGCCTCGAGCTCGCCCTTGAGGGTCCGCGTCATCTCGCAGAGCTTCCTGGTGCTCTCGATCTTCGCGGAGTCCGAGGCGAGGTTCCTCGTCTCCTTGGCCAGGATGCCATTCGCGTCGCGGACGTCGCCCGTGTAGAACATCAGGAGGTTCTCCTGNCTCATCTTGTCGAGCTTGCCGCCGTCGTAGCCGGTCATGCCGATGATCTGGCAGCCGACCTTCTTCGCGTACTCGACCGCCTTGACGACGTTGTGGGAGTTGCCGCTCCCGGAGATCGCGAGGATCAAATCGCCCTTGTCGAGCTTGTTCTCCAATTGGTAGTAGAAGACGTCCTCGAAGGCCATGTCGTTGGCGACCGCCATGAGGGTCGGGACGTTGTCGTTCAGGCAGACGAACCTGAAGCGCTTCTCGACGTTCGCGCAGGTGCCCTTGTTGAAGTCGCAGACCATGTGGGAGGCCGTGGCTGAAGAGCCGCCGTTCCCGAAGACGTAGATCGTCGCGTTTTTCTCGTAATGCTCCAGAAGGCAGTTCATCGCCTCGTTGAGCTCGTCGACGTCGAGGTCCTCGATGACCTTGACCTCGCGGGCGTAGTAATCCTTGATGTCTTTCTTGAAATCAACCATAAATTTTCTCCTTTATTCGGTAAAGATGATTGAGCATCCGGCTTGATCAAGTTCAAAAGGCATTTCTTTAAGATAATTTAATTCTTTTCTTACTCCAGCCTTCGCAGAATCGTTCTTGCAGTAGAAAAGCAAGAAGCCCCCTCCGCCGGCACCCAAAAGTTTCCCTCCAGAAGCGCCGCCTTTGATCCCCTTTTCATAGGCTTCATCAATGGAGAGGCTTGAAATTCCCTTTGCTAAAGATTTTTTGATTTCCCAACTATCGGCAAGAATATTGCCGAGGGCATCGATGTCGTTGTTTTCAAACCGTTCTTTTAATATGCCGGTCATTTTGCATAGTTTTTTTGTTGCTTCTATTTTTTCTGAATCTGAGGCGAGGTTGGATGTTTCTTTTGCCAAAATTTTGTTGGCATCATGGACGTCGCCTGTGTAGAACATCAGGAGGTTGTCCTGAAGTCTCTGGTAGGATTCGTGCTTCATGATGACGGGCTCGACCTTGACGAAGCCGTCCGGGCAGAACTCGTAGTACTTGAGGCCCCCGAAGGCCGCGGCGAACTGGTCCTGCTTGCCGATCGGATTCCCCAATTGGTTGATCTCGACGTCGCAGGCCTCCTTGGCGACCTTGTAGGTCGAGACGGAGCGCTCCGTCCAGGTGTAGAGGAGCTTGAGCAAGGCCACGGTGAAGGAGGACGAGGAGCCCAGGCCGGTCCCCGAGGGGATGTCGGCCATCGAGGTGATCTCGATGCCCTTGACGCCGAAGTCCTTGAGGACCTGGCGGAAGATCCTGTGCTCGATCTTGTCTGGGTCGGTCACGACCTCGGTCTTGGAGTATTTGAGCGTTATCGAATCCTTGTTGAAGGCCTTATTGATCGCCAGATAGACGTATTTCCGGATGCTCGTCGAGAGGACGCAGCCGCCGTACTTCTCGTAGAACGAGGGGATGTCGCTCCCGCCGCCGCCGCAGAAGCTCACGCGGAAGGGCGCTCTTGAGATGATCATTTCTTTTTGTCTTCTTTCTTGCCTGCCTATTTTAGCACGTGAGGGNCTCTCTTCGTGCTAATATTTATNGAGGGAGAAAATATGGAAAACTCACCCCGAACTATTCTTACTATGGATTTTGGCACGCAAAGTGTGAGGGTCGGCATTTTTGAAGAAAACGGCAACGTCTTGGCCATGGAAAAGCAAAAATATGAACCTCCTTACTTTTCTACGCTCCCCAACTATGCCGAACAAGACCCGAATTATTACTACGAATGTCTATGCCAATGCACCAAACGTTTGGTGGAAAAATCTCCCGATCTCGTCAAGTCAGTTCAGGGCATTACCTTAACTTGTTTCCGTGATAGCGCGGTGCTTCTTGATAAGGATATGAAGGTGATTCGTCCGATGATTTTGTGGCTTGACCAACGGATGGCGGAATGCAAAAAGAAACTTCCGGCTTATCAAAGAGCCATTTTCCGAGTGATCGGTAAAAGCGATGCCATTTATTTTAACCGCAAGCGTTCGGTCGGCAACTGGCTAGCAGAGAACGAGCCGGAAAATTGGGCGAAGGTTTCCAAATTCGTCAATGTCTCGACCTATTTCATTTATCTCCTGACAGGACAATTAAAAGATTCTTCTTCGAACCAAGCCGGTCACTATCCGATCAATGACAAAAAGCGAGAATGGGTTAAAAACCCCGAAAAGGATATTACGGGGCAGATTTTCAACTTGAAAAAGAGCATGCTTTGCACCTTGGTCCCCGAAGGCTCTCTTATTGGTGAGATCACTCAAGAAGCTTCTGAAATAACAGGCTTGCCCCAAGGATTGAAGATGTATGCTTGCGGTAGCGATAAATCCTGTGAAACGTTGGGGCTTGGCGTTATCTCTGATCGGATGGCTGCCCTTTCTTATGGAACCGCCTCCAGCGTTGAAACGACACGAATCAAATATACGGAATCCGAGCCATTTTTGCCGGGATTTCCGTCTTGCGTCCCTGGCTATTACAACATGGATATTCAGATCTATCGTGGCTATTGGATGATTAATTGGTTTTTGAAAGAATTCGGAGGACGCGAAGTTAATAACATCATGATCAGTGACGTCTCGGCTGCGGATTATAACCATAATCTAAAACTCGTGCCACCGGGTTCTGATGGCTTAGTATTGCAGCCTTATTGGGGCCCAGGCTTATCTCGTCCGCTAGCAAAGGGTGCCATCATTGGCTTTTCCGATGTTATCACTCGTGAACACTTTTATCGGGCCATTATCGAAGGCATCGCTTATGCCTTACGCGAAGGCTTAGAGCACTTCGAACGGAAGACCCATCATTCGATTCCTACCCTTCGCATCAGCGGTGGTGGATCCCAATCCGATGAAATTTGTCAAATAACCGCCGATGTTTTTGGTCGCGAAGTCTCTCGCGTTCAAACTTTTGAAACTTCAAGCCTTGGAGCAGCAATTGCTGGTTTTCTTGCCATTGGGGTCTATAAAGATGCTCCTGAGGCGATTAGCCACATGGTTCGGGTCAAGGATACGTTTAAACCCAACCCCGAAATCCATGCGAAATATGATTACCTCTACAAAAAAGCTTATAAACAGATGTACCCTTCTTTAAAGGGCATCTATCAAAACATCAAAGACTTTAATAGAAACGAAGAAAAAGAGAAGTTTGCTAAGAAGGCAAAATAAAAGGTCGATCTAGCATAAATTTAAAGGGCCCCACCTGATGGGACCCTTTTGTTCTGGGCAAGNTAATGAAGAAGAAAACCTTAGACAATGTTGGTGAAGGCTGTCAGATAGAAAGCCAAGGCAGCCATGACAAAGGTCAACACGATGAACAGATTGGTCAAAATCTTTGTCTTTAACATTTTAGGTATCCCTCCCCGCATCAACATTATTGACAAGTGGGGTCCCAAGGTCAAATGCTAAACCATCTTTAATCTTTACTATTAAAATTCGATAAAATCTTAGAAATGTTTAACAATCAAGAAAAAAGCACCAACTAGATTTTTTAAATAGTTGTAACTCTTTTATTGATACTAGTAATTGCTTTATTACTTTTTAATTTCGTCAGTTATGAAAGCGCTTCCAACGCTCTTTATTAGATACTGTCGGCTCAATCGCGAAAAAGCGGGAAATTTTTTCGAAAACGTTTTTGGACTATTAAAAAACAACGGTATTTTTGCCAATCTACTTAAGGAAAAGAAAAGAGCGAAAAAGGAAAAGTACTTACTTGATTATGGGGTTTGAAAAAATAGTGGGAACTAATTGTAAAAGTTTTATGAGTACTTCCTTATTAAAACGGTAAATCGATATCTTTAAAATTGTCAATCTGTTGTGATTCCGTCTTGTTTTCCAAGGAACTGCGAATTGTAGAGATCAGCATAGAAACCTTGTTTCGCTAAAAGCTCGTTGTGGGTACCCATCTCCATGATTTTGCCTTGATTCATCACCAAAATCATCTTGGCATTTTTGATGGTGGAAAGACGATGAGCGATAACAAAGGAGGTGCGCTCCTTCATGATGTCGTCCATTGCATCTTGAATTGCTTTTTCGGTTCGAGTGTCGACACTGGAGGTCGCTTCGTCGAGAATCATGATTTTCGGCTTGGAGCAAATGGCTCGAGCGATGGTGATGAGCTGCCGTTGACCTTGAGAAATGTTGCTGCCATCTTCATTCAAAACGAAATCGTATCGCCCGGGCATCGTGTCGATGAAATGATCAACGCGAGCCGCTTTCGCTGCGTCATAGACCTCTTGGTCCGTTGCGTTGTGGTTACCATAACGGATGTTTTCCCGAATGGTTCCGTTGAAAAGCCAGGTATCTTGCAAGACCATTCCGATGGATCCGCGAAGGGTTTTACGCGCATAATTTTTTGTATCTACGCCATCAAGATAAATCGTGCCTTGGTTGATTTCGTAGAAACGCATAATCAAATTGACCAGGGTTGTTTTGCCTGCCCCAGTTGGACCCACAATAGCGACGGTTTCGCCGGGATCAACTGATAAATTCATATCTTCAATGAGAGGCTTATCGGGACTATAGGAAAAATACACGTGGTCAAACACGATATTCCCTTTGATGTTGTCGCTACTGGTAAGACAATTCACAGGGTCGGGCGTTTCTTCTGGAGCATCAAGGATGGAGAAGACCCGTTCGGTCGAAGCCGCAACGGATTGGAAAGTCGAAGAGATTTGGCCGAGCATTTGGAACGGCTGGTTAACGATATTGAGGAACATTAAGAACGCGACCAACACACCGAGGTTGCTTCCGTCGGCGTAAATCAATCCTGCGCCCACGGCAACCGCAACGAAACAAACCTGGGAGATAAAGCGCATCGTCGGATAGATAAAGCCAGAAATCCATTGTGATTTGCGGTCGGCTTCGGTCATTTCGTTATTGATCGCGTCAAATTTTTCTTGGGCCGTGGATTCTCGGCTAAAGACCTTGAGGAGTTTGTAGCCGTTATAGGCTTCTTCGATTTGACCCTCAAGAACGCCGTATTTCGCACGATATTTTTTGAATTGGATTTGGCTGCGTTTTCCGATCAGCATCACGACAAAGGCCGTTAAAGGCAAGGAGGCGATGACGATTAACGCCAACTGCCAGGAAGCAATGAGCATTGCGATGATGCATCCGACCAACATGACCACGGCAGAAATCGCCTGAGAAAGAATGCCATAGGTGTTATGACCGATGTTGTCGACATCGTTGACGCCAGTCGAGAGAACGTCGCCATAGCTTTGCCCATCAAAGAAGGAAAGTGGTAACTTATCCAACTTCCGTTTTAAGGCATTATCAAGGCGATAGGCATATGTCTTAGCAATTTTGATTCCAATGAATTCGCTGAGCCAATTGCAGACGTTGCTTGAGGCAACCATGATGAACAAGGCGGCAAAAAGCTTGGAGAGACCGCCCCAATCAATCGCATAGAAGCTTCCACTAATGGTGACATAATTCGTTAAGCCATTCACGATTTGTTTCATGATCATTGGCTCTAAGACATAAAGGACGCTTGAGGCGATAAGCAAAAGCGAAATGAAAATAATGAGCGGAAGCTGGGGCTTGAAGTCTTTCATCAAGCGCTTAAAAGCCTTCTTGGGGTTGCGGGCTTTGCGGATATCTTCATTGTGACGTGGCATTAGCGTTGACCCCCTTGAGAAGCCATCGCCAAGGTTTTGGTGATTTCTTCTTTATCGAGTTGGGATTCGACAATCTCTTGATAGACCGGGCAGCTCTGCAGCAAAGAGGCGTGACTACCTTGTCCAACAATCTTGCCTTCATCAAAGACAATAATGTTATCGGCATCGATGATGGTCGAAACGCGCTGAGCAACGATGATAATCGTGCTTGTTTGGGTATAACCCTTGAGTGCTTTTCTAAGCTGAATATCTGTTTTGAAATCTAGGGCGCTAAAGGAATCATCAAAAATATAAACTTCGGGTTTGCGGACAAGGGCTCTAGCGATGGCTAGACGTTGTTTTTGACCGCCTGAGAAATTTTTGCCATCTTGTTCGACTTCAAAATCTAGCCCGCCTTTTAGGGCATCGGTGAATTCATTCGCTTGAGCGACCTTTAAGGCTTCAAGAATTTCCTGATCACTTGCCCCCATTTTGCCGAAAGCGATGTTTTCTCTTAAGGTCCCGCGGAAAAGCTGGGCTGTTTGAGGTACGAAACCTAATTTTCCCCGCAAAACCCCCTTATCGTAGTCTTTAACATTAACTCCATCGATGAGGACTTCACCTGACGAAGCATCATAAAATCTGGGGATTAAACTAATCGCGGTAGATTTGCCCGATCCGGTGGATCCAATGATGGCGGTGGTCTTTCCTGGCTTGGCGGTAAAGGTTACAGAACTTAGCGTTGGAGCACTGGCTTGGGGGAAAGAGAAGGTTACGTCTTTGAACTCGACTAAGCCATCATTCGTTTCGGATGTTTTCGGATTTTTCGGTTCGACGATGGGGTTCACGCTGGCAAAGACCTGATTGATTCGCTTCGCGCAAGCGCTAGCGCGCGGAATCAGAATTAAGAGGAACATGAACATTAAGAAAGACTGCATCAATTGCATGGCGTATTCAGCGCTGGTAATGATGTTAGAGAAGTTAATAGCTCCGTCGGCAACCTTAGCCCCGTCATATCGGGCAAAACCATAAACGTAAATCGCGACATAGGTAGCGTCGAAGCAAATTCCGATAATCGGCGAGCCAAAGCTCATAATTCGGTCAACCCGAATTCCGACATCTACAAGGTCTTTGTTGGCCTTTTCAAAACGGCCGAACTCCTTGTCTTCTTGATTAAAGGCACGAATGACACGGACGCCCTTCAAAGATTCGCGGAGAACCGAAGTCAATTTATCCATNAAGTCTTGGAGTTTTTTGAAGAGTGGCGTGGCTAAAATGAGCAAAACCGTGGCGACAACAATCAGGATTGGGATGACGCAGGCGACGATGAGACCGAGCATCGGATCGCTAGTGCAGATGAAGACGATAGCGATGGCGAGAGAAACCGGTGACATGATCATGATGCGAAGGCCCATTTGAATCGAGAGCTGGGTTTGTTCGATATCGTTGGTTGTACGGGTGATCAAACTGGCTGTTCCAAAATCGTGGTATTCTCCGACGGACATCGAAGTTACTTTTTTGAAAAGGTCGTGACGGACGCTTTTGCCATAAAACGCTCCGATGTGACTGGTAATAAGAGAAGTCGTAAAAGCGCAAAGTAAGAAGCCAAGAGCGAAGGTGATCATGAATCCGCCGATGATCCATGTATCTTGCATGGCGTTGCCGCTCGGCGTGATCCAGTGGACGTTCCATAAGTCAATTAACCCCGTCATTTCACTGAGATAATTTTGGGGATATTCCATGATGGCGGTGATGTTCGTCATCAGCTTCGGAATCAAAAGAGCGAAGAAGGATTGAAGACCCAAAAGGACCACATCGATGAGGATGAGCCACCAAATTGGACGGAGGTAACGAAGAAGTTTGTTCATGTGTGTCAATTATAAGGATTTCTTTGTCCGGTTCAATTTGAGTATTAAAAAAGGCGATTCCATCGATAGAAATCGCCTTTTGTATCGACTATTTTTCGAAGATTCGCATGATTGATGCACTGGTGATGGGGTAGAACTTGTCGTTGCCTTCAACAATACGTCGATACATTGCACCATTTGAGAAATCGATGAACATGTTTGCAATTTCGCGGGCGTCACCATAACGGACCGTCCCCTCTTTTTGTCCATCTTGAATCAACTTGATTAAGTTCGGATAAGGGTCTTCGCCTAAGATGGCTTCGTTGTAGTTGGTGACCGTATAATGACGAATGGTGCTAATGCGGGCGAAGTAAGCGACTTCGTCTGGCGCCGAAATGATTTGTTCGCAATAATCCGCTAGGATTTTTAGACCGGCGATGCCACCAGCCTTCATGGCCGCTTCTTGCGGAATCAAGAGATCCTTGTACTTCTCTTCTTTGATCCGGACCAATTCGTTAAAGACGTCTTCTTTAGAACGGAAATAATGGTAGAAAAGACCGTGGGCGCAATTGCTGGCTGTCATAATATCGTCGACTGTCACATCATCGAAACCTTTAATGGCAAATAGGCGAAGGGCTCGATTAAGGATTTTGTTCTTTTTATAGTCCCTCAGCGCTTTGTTTTGACTTTCGNTTCTTGGCATAATTTTTCCTTGTGTTCCGGTTAAACATAAAACATTGACGAATAATATCAACCAAAACGTTCAGGATAAAAAACTGGATAATTAAACCAAGTTACTTAATTTCGTTTTTCTCATCGGCTGTTTCTGTAGTTTGAGAAGGCGCTTCCTCTTGTTTTGCACCCATTTTGCGGCTGATGAAATAGAAGCCAACCAAGACAAGGACAAAAAGGATCGGGCCAACAATGTAACCCCAAAGTGGTGTGGTTTCGTAAATTGTTTTTTGTGTTTCCGTATTAAAAATGTTTTGATTGATAAACATAGAAATGACTGAACCGAGAATAAAGCCCAAAACCACTTGGAATGTTGGAACTCTTTTTGTCTCCAGGAGCTTTTTCATTGCTTTAGCCACAACAGCTAAGCCAAAGAGAATGCCAATTAATAAGCAGAATAGATAACCAAAGCCGCTGGCTAAGCGAGTATGGTCCTGGAACATTGAACTGACGACGATATTTCCTGCCGTGTCTTTTTGTGAAATAACGATGCTGATGATCGGGGTGTAGAGACCAAAGATATAAAGAATCATTGCCCCTGAGATTCCTGGGATAACACAAGCGATAGCCGAAATGAACCCGGCCACGAGAACGACGATGTAAACCCACCAATAGGCTCCGGCAACAAAATAGGAATTCAAATCGAAATTCCAATAACGGACGCTGCAATAGGAAA
>JGI20225J20221_1002178_pt1 | contig 15761 bp, 14 predicted proteins | sample BioMet4_FD_20221 | JGI IMG/M metagenome (IMG submission 20221) | reverse complement strand
TCGGCATTTTTAGGGATAATAGGCGCAAACCCTGGCTTTTGAAGACGATCTTTAGGGTATTTGCCTGTTTTCTTCTTCAAAAACAAATAGTCATCAGTGAAATATTTGTTAGCAATTGCTATTATGTCTTGTTTGTTCAACCCGTCAATGCGTTTTAAATTTTCCAAATAATCATTCCATGACCGCCCCTGAGTAAAAAGTGAAAACATAGCAAAAGTACGCTGGCTAATATCTTCCAGTTGTAACTCATAGTTCCGTTTTATGCCTAGTTTGATGTCATTAAATGTCTCTTCACTAAAATCGCCTTTCTTTATCCGTTCTATTTGTGCATTAATCAATTTGCAAGCTTTACTATTCGACTGAAGTAATATTTTTGGTACAACGTAAGCTGCTAGAAATCCGGCATGATCCATTCCACCGTTTTCCACTCCACCTGCCATAATTTTACTGTCGGACATTAGTTTGTCAATATAGCCTGTTTGATTGTCATTGCTCAGCAACTTGCATGCTATCTGCAAAGGCAACTCATCGGGATCATTAGCCGGTACACCGCGCCATGCTTCTGCCGATAGTTTCACGATAGGGATAGGAATCTTGACATTGAATCGCTCTTGTCCGTGGAAAGACGGAGGAGTTGCTGCACTGAATCTAGGAGCATATCCCGGGTGGATACGCCCGAATGCTTTTTCTAATACAGGCATGACTTCTTGGGGATGAATATCTCCACTTAAAATCAAGCACATATTTCCTGCCACATAATAATCTTTGAAGAACTTCTCCATTTCCGACAGTCGGGGATTCTTTAGATTTTCCGTACTCCCTATAATGGGGTAGGCGTAGGGGTGCGGCATGAAGTAACGTTCCATTCCTTTTTCCAGGGCTTTGGCACCCAACGCATCAGAGCGCATATTTTTTTCTTCATAAACGGTCTCCAATTCACTTTGAAACATCCTGAATACCGGGTTAAGAAGTCGCTCACTATTAAGCTCCGCCCATTGTCTGATGTATTGAGGAGAAAATACATTATGATAAACCGTCATGTCGTAAGAAGTAAATGCGTTTAAATCCGTTCCACCATATAATGTGATGAGTCGGTTGAATTCATTGGGTATAACATATATCGCCGAATTAATTGTCAGCTGGTTAATTTCCTTTTGTATGGTTTTCCGTTTAATTTCATTCTTTTCACAGGCTAATTCATCATATTTCTGTTGTATGGAGTCCAGGTATACTTTTTCGGCATTATAATCTGTTGTTCCTATCTTTTCAGTTCCTTTGAACATGATGTGTTCAAAATAATGCGCAATGCCTGTATTGGGGCAATCTTTTGATCCGGCATTTACTACCACAGCTCCGAATACTTTAGGCTGTGTGTGATCTTCATTAATCCAGATGGTAAAACCATTATCCAGCTTATATTCGGAGACAGCAAGCGGATATTTGTTTTGAGCGTAACATACTACATTCATTGTAAGATAGATATAAAAGAAAAGTGTATATCTTTTCATTATTATTATTGCTAAATGTTATTATTTTGTTTTATACTTCTCTGTTCTTACTCACTTCATTTTGTTTAAAAATGAGAAGGCTTTCAGGTGTTCTTTTAAAATAATGCCCATTTCTTGATTCTGATGAGCCTGTTCGGTATACAAATATACACACCGTTTTTTATTTACTAGATTAACAGCAAAAAAAAATAAGAATAATGTACGCTTTCGACTCTTTATAAATCAGTTGGAAATTCATGATGGAATTTATCCTTCTTATTACCAAAGCCGTATTTGCTCCGTAGTTTTACCGTAGTTTCTCCGTATTAATAGGACTTTATACGGAGAAACTACGGAGCAAATACGGTTTTGATACGGTTTTAATATGGAGAAGAAGTAAGATTACTCTATTTATTTAGATACGGATAGTTATAATATACGCCATTTTAGTTATTACTTTTTGGGTAATCATGCTCTCTTATAAACTTATTCTGTTAATTTTGTATCATTAATAGATAAGTTGTTCTTAAACAATATGGAAGCAATAACTAAAAAATGAGTGCTAATTTCATAACAAATCAAGAGAAATTTCTTTCGGATATCATAAATGGGATTCTTCCTAAGACATATGCCGTGGATATTCTTGTCGGTTACTTCTATTATTCCGGTTACGCTACTGTTTCAGAGAAGATGAAGGATAAGCAGATCCGCATACTCGTAGGCTTGGATGTAGATATTCTTATTTCCAAGCATATTCGTGAAGTGGAAGACTTCCGGCAGACTGCCATTTCAAGAGCCCAGATTAAAGAAGACTATTATAATAAATTTGTAAAGCTCTTCAATGATACAGATTTTCTGGATAGTGCAGAAAAGCTGGAGCAGTTTAATCTTTTCTATGGGAAAATTCTTGATGGGTCTTTGCAGATACGTAAAACGCTTGATCCATGTCATGCTAAAATGTATCTTTTTGCTTATGGAGAGGCGGTGAATGAAGGAGGTGAACTCCCCGGTGTAGTCATTACAGGATCCAGCAATTTTTCCTATCAAGGATTTACAGGCCGTCTTGAACTAAATGCCCGTTTTGATGATAAGGGTAATTATGAAGAAGGCAAACGAATCTTTGAAGAACTTTGGGAAACTTCCGTACTTATTGCAGATAAAAGCAATACAGACGAGTGGAATAATAAGGTAATGGCCCGTATTTGGTATGAAAAGCTTTATTCTCCATATTTGATGTATATACGAGTTTTGAAAGAGTACTTTGATATGCCTTCTAAAGAGAATATGCTTACTCCTTATGATATTACGGATGGCAAATATTCCAATCTGCGTTACCAGACAGATGCAGTCCGGATGGCTTTACAAGCCCTCGACAATCATAGTGGTGCAATTATAGCAGACGTTGTGGGATTGGGAAAAAGTGTCATTGCTTCTACGGTAGCCCGTAATTTGCGATTACGTACCATCGTAATTTGTCCTCCCCATTTACTTAGACAGTGGGAGGAGTATAAGGATGAGTTTGGTTTTACTGCTACTGTATTTAGTTCAGGCATGATAGAACAAGCTCTGAATCATTATAATGGCATTGTAAAGACAAATGAAAAGTTTTTGATTATTATTGATGAAGCGCATCGTTTCCGTAATGAATACACTCAAGATTACGCACTATTGCATAATCTTTGTTCAGACAATAAAGTGTTACTGCTTACAGCTACCCCTTTCAATAATAAGCCGGACGATATCTATTCTATGTTGAAGCTTTTTCAGATTCCGTCACGTTCCACTTTAAAGACCGTTGAAAATCTGGGAGCAACTTTCAAAGAATTAATCACTCGTTATCGTGAATTGCGTGAAGCGCAACGCAAAGGAATGGTTGCAGAAGACGAGCTGAAAATAGAAGTTGCAGCTATCAGCAAAAGTATCCGTTCCATTATTAGCCCGTTGGTGGTGCGCCGTTCACGCATAGATTTGCAAGATATAGATGAATATAGACGGGATCTGAAAGAACAAAAAATACAGCTTGTTATTCCTAACGATCCGGAAGAACTTACTTATGATCTGAGTGGATTAAAAACGCAGTATTTAAATACACTTGATCGTATAAGTTCAGAGGATGGACACGCCAACGATGGTATATTCCGTTTTAAGGCAGCCCGTTATTCTCCTGTCTTGTATATTCATGAAGAAATGGTTGATAAACTGGCTAAAGAATTGGAGAAGAAGACGGGGGTCAAGTTCAATTTGTTGATTGGCCGGCAGAGTAACGTAGCTAAGTTCATGCGTCATTTGTTGGTGTCGCGTTTTGAAAGTTCAGTGGCAGCTTTTCGGGATTCGTTAAGTTACATGATACGTTCTTCCGAACATATTATAGAATGGGTGAATCATCGTCAGAAAATTCCTATATATAAGAAAGGCAATCTGCCATCGGTTTCTGATTTTTATGAATCAACAGAAGATGGGCTGAGTGAGATTGAGGGGGCTTTTGAAAAGTATGAGGCGAAAGGATTCTTTGAAATAGACATGAAATATGTGAAAAAAGAATTTGTAGAGGATATGATTGCCGATTTAACCCTGCTTAAGAATCTGAAGACTGAGTGGTTTGGTGAAAAAAATGAAATAAAATCCGATCCTAAATTGGAATCATTTATCGGCATTGTACGCAAGATGCTGGCAGATGAACCGATGCGTAAACTCATCATATTCACCTCGTATGCCGACACAGCCAATTATTTGGGAGATGCATTGAAGAAGGCCGCTCTGCCTGTTATGAAATATACTTCTGCTGATGCTTCATTAGCTAACAAAGATCTTATACGTGCCAATTTTGATGCCGGGTTGAAACCTAGCCTGCAACGCAATGATTTTCAGATATTGGTTGCTACTGATGCGATATCCGAAGGGTACAATCTTCATCGGGCTGGGACTATTGTAAACTATGATATTCCGTACAATCCAACTCGCGTCATTCAGCGTATAGGGCGTATAAACCGTATCAATAAAAAGGTATTCGACAAACTCTATATTTATAACTACTTTCCGACCGACGTTGGCGAAAAGGAGACCCGGACAAAGGAAATATCTACTTTAAAAATGGCCATGATTCATGCCATTATGGGTGAAGATACTAAGGCACTAACAAAAGACGAAGAAGTGCAAGCCTATTTTAAAGAGCGATTCTGCGCGGCAGGGATATAAAAAAATATGGATATGAGTGGGCAAATCTATGGCTTCTATATATTCCGTGGCATTTCCCTCTGCAATTTGATCAATCAATTACAGGGGCTTCAGAGAAAGCAGAAAAAATATTTCAAGAAGAATATCCAGTTGTATACAACTACCTACTTCAATATAAGCCGCAGTTATCTGCACGCAATAAAGCTGAAACTGGAATTCGCTACGAATGGTATGCAATACAACGTTGGGGAGCCAATTATTGGGAGGATTTTTCTAAGCCAAAAATTCTATTCCAAGAGATTGTACAAAGTAGTCAATTTATTCTTGATGAAAATAATCATTTTTTTTGTAATGATACAGGCAGAATTATTACAGGAGAATCCTTATACTTTCTTCTTGCTATTCTTAATAGCAAGCTCTTTTTCTACTCTGTAAAAAAGTTCTATGGTGGAGGAGTATTGGGGGAACATGGAATAAGAATGAAACATACCTTCTTTGAGAATTTTCCATGTATACCCTTCTCTTCAAAAATAGAAAGTATTGCCATTCAGCTTTCATCTTGCTATGACAATACTTTATCTAATAGATTGGACGCATTAATAGAAAAGGAATATGGTCTCTCAAAAGAAGAGATACAGACAATTAGGAGTGAATTTAATCAATCTGAATAAATCCTATTGCTTTTCTCTCTTCTTTTGTTAATTTATACAATTCAAAAAGGATTTCATCTATAGTGATTGCTTTTTGAATTGAATATTCATGTTGAATTTCATCAACTAATTTTATAAATTCCTTATTAAATGTATTACTGATTTTTTTAACAGGAATCTTGTCGAAGAATATTTTACTTAATTCCCTTGTTCCCCCTTGTAACTCTGGAAAAGATTCTCGGAAACAGAACTTAAATAGAGATGAATTAAAGAAAGCCGTTAGATATGCTACATTTTCCCCTGTTATAATAAAACATTTTTGATTTGTTATGAAATTTCTATTATCATAGACAAAAGGAAGATATTTAGTCATATTAGGATACACTATTTTTGGCTTAGAAAAATCCTCCAAATAAGTGCAGTTTCGCAGGTTATAAGGAGTATCTCCCTTATCTACCCTTTCCGAGATTTTATTCCAATATTGGTCTATATGAGCTTTTATAGCAGGATAATCTTCAATTTGAATGCGAGGAAGTTTACCCTTAATGCCATTGTGGGTATTGATTAGCCACAGATTTGCCCACTCATATCCATATCTTTTTATATCCCTGCCGCGCAGAATCGGTCGTATAAGTTCAGCCGTTCTTTCACGCTCTTCCTTTGTTTGGCAAGAAGCAAGGATCTCATCTCTTTTGGAAGTATTAATAATAAAAGCATCATTATAACCGGTAAGAACACCACGATAAATATTAATATTCCAATCTTTGAGAGGTGTTCCTACAGCCTCAATCTTATGCTTGATACTTTGCTCGATCGGCGACAAAATGCTCCATGGAGTTGAGCTATTAAAGGAACAAATGATACCATTTTGCTGCACGAAAACGCTCATAATCCTTCCGCCATAAAAGATTTTATGTATCTTGCAAGTGTGTTTCTATCAACCTGACAGATCTTAGCGATTTTTCTTTGAGACATATTTGCTTTTAATAGCTCTTTGATTAATAATTCTTTTCCGTGTAACTTGTATTTATCTGGTGCACTTTTCTTTCCTCTCGGACGGCCAAGAATAATTCCTTCGGCCTTTTTTCTCGCTAAGGCTTCTTTAGTACGTTGACTGATAAGATTACGCTCGATTTCTGCAGACAAGCCAAAAGCGAAAGCTAATACCTTACTTTGGATGTCTTCTCCCAACCGGTAGTTATCCTTTATTGTCCATACCCGACATTCCTTCGTCATACAGATATTCAGTATTTCCATTATCATAAAAAGATTCCTTCCAAGCCGCGAAAGTTCAGCTGAAATAATGAGATCGTCTTTCTCCACTCGTTTTAGTAGTTTACCTAGTTCTCTTTTATTATAAGATTTGGTACCGCTGATAGTTTCTTCAATCCAACCATCAATTTTCATTTTTTGACGTTCACAGAAATTATTAATTTCAAAACGTTGGTTTTCAACAGTCTGTTTGTCGCTACTTACCCTAATATAACCGTAAATCATAACTTGTATATAAATAATTCAATTATTGTAGATTCAAAATAAAATTGATCTAAGAGGATAAAACGTATAATATTCACTAAAATTCATATAACTACATAAGTTATCTTTTTTTTTATATTTTTGCATAATAAGTAGAAAAAGGATATATAAGGAATGAATTTAAATTCTAATTTATTCTGTTATTCAAGTGAAACAACTGAAGAAATATAATAAGAGCCCGATAATTGACCAACTAATGAATGGTATACAATGAGTAAATTGAGTAAGCTGTATCAAACGATGGAAAATCTTCGTGAGTTGAATTTACCTGTTAATGAGGATTTAATTCAAGAGGCAAATCTGATGGAGGAAGAAATCATTAAGAAAGAAATCCTTCCTGTTTTGACTGAGACGATAGAGCCTGCTTTGCAGCCTGTAAAAAGAGAACTGGTGTTGGTGGTAGATTATATTCCGGGACAGCCGCTTAGCGTACATCTTAGCAGAAAGCGTAATTTTGCTGCCGGACTGACAGATGCCAAAGAGATAATACTTGATCCCGAAGTGGAGCATCGTAGTCAGGGTTCGCATTCGGATGAGAAGATTGAACGGGGACCGGCTACCGGGCTTAGCGTTTCTTTTCCCGATGGTACAGTTATTGCAGAGAGAAAGGCTGTTGATACGTTTGTTGAAACGGTAAAGAAAATAGGGGTAACCCGCGTGAGACAGGTAGTGGAAGAACAAGGATTGGTATTCTGCAAAGTTCCGGTCATTTCCAATCGCCGCGATAAGAAATATGGTAAATCTCAGAGAGAACTTGGTGGCGGATGGTTGCTCATTACTCATAGCAACAACTACATGAAAAAGCTGTTTCTTGACAGGGTTTCTGAGGCTTTGCGTCTCGGGCTAAAAGTGGATGTTAAGTAATAGAATCTGTCAACGATCTCCATTTTTTATAGCATAGTTTAAATAATGACAATTAGGGTAAATAATATATTTGAATTCCGTCATGCATAAAGATCAATTCGCATTTTACATAGATGAAAGCTGTCATTTGGAACATGACCATTTTCCGGTTATGTGCATAGGTTACATAAAAGTACCGGAAGAGAAAGCCGAAGAGTTGAAGCAAGGAATAAAGGCGATTAAGCGGAAATATGGTATTTTGCATGAGATAAAATGGAATACGGTCAGTAATACTCATGCTGAAATGTATAAGAAACTTGTAGATTACTTCTTCGATTCTGAAATGGAATTTAGATGTATCCTCGTGAAATATAAGGATCGTTTAGACAATCAGTCTTTCAATAATGGGGAACATGATAATTTTTATTATAAAATGATTTATTATCTACTTGTCAATCCATATACCAATCCCCCTGGTATGAATGATTATCGTGTATTCTTAGATATAAAAGATACGAGAGGTCGTACCAAACTAAATAAGATTCAAGAGGTCTTTTCCAATAAGTTTCATGGAGAATCTCCTTTTCTCACTTTTCAACATATACGTTCCCACGAATCGCAATTTATACAGTTAGCTGATTTCTTCATTGGTGCAGTAACTTACAAAGCAAGGAATCTTCAATCATTAGTAAATGGAAGTCAGGCAAAAAAAGAGTTGGTAAGTTATATTGAGATGAGGTCAGGTTATATATTGGACGAAGGCACAGAACCCGGAGAAACTAAATTTAACATTTTTGATCATCAACCTCGTATTCGTGATGGGCACAACAGATGAACTAGGAGCCTTAAAGCCTTATTTTGCTGATGGAGTTGCAGCAACGGATCAAAATAAGATGAATGAGCTTTATGCAATTTTTCATCGTGACTTTTTTGAGAATACTGTAATCATTGACGGTACTCCCTTACGCGTGAAGCCATATCTATATAAGAATAGTAAGAAAGATAAACTTCCTACTGATTTTGAGCGGTATTATGAGAAATTTGTTCATGTAATTACTCGTACAACTAAAGGAGGAAGACGTAAAACGGCTGGTCAGATCCGGGAGTTCCGAGAGGAAAGAGCAAATAGAGTACATTGGATAAGGCCTATCTTAGAAAATAGAAATGATAAACGAGTCACGTGCTTTAAATATATCGAAGATGATGGAACCATCCGTGATTATTATTGGTACAGAGGTAAACAGTATATTGTTATCGTGGAATATATACAGCCAAATTATGCTCTAATCACAGGCTTTTTGGTGGATTGCGACAATCAGCCTCACTATCAAAACAAATACATAAACAGGATGAAATAGGGGTATAAAAAAACCGCATTTACGGTAATGCGGGCAACCAAGTCCTTCGTTCTTCGAGCGATGACATTGCAAATGTAGGCTTTTTTTTTATATTAAGCAACAGTTCCAAGATGAATAAGAAATAATATATATATATATAACTCAATAACAATATAAATGTTTATCTATTGAATCATTTTATCTTTTACTTTTTGCAGTTTTATTGTTTTTATAATTATGGATTATCGGTTATTTTCTCACAAGTTTTTCGAAGTATATAGAAAATGTATATTTTTGGAAAGTAAAACTGTTGATTAGTTGCTATGATAATAATATAAATATGAGAAAGATAATTAATCCATGGAAGGATGTGGAAGGATATAATTGCTTTGGCTGTGCTTCCCATAATGCCGCAGGAGTGAAAATGGAATTTTATGAAGACGGTGACGAAATTGTTAGTATATGGAAGCCCCAACCGGAATTTCAAGGCTGGTTTAATACATTGCATGGTGGTATTCAAGCGGTACTTTTAGACGAAATCTGTGCGTGGGTGGTACTTCGTAAATTGCAAACCACTGGAGTAACTTCGAAAATGGAGACTCGCTTTCATAAACCAATTTCTACCAATGATACAAATATTGTTCTACGCGCAAGGTTGAAGGAACAAAAACGCAATATTGCTATTCTTGAAGCGAAGATATATAATGNAAAAGGTGAGGTGTGTACTGAAGCGGTTTGTACTTATTTTACCTTTTCACGTGAAAAGTCGCAAAAAGAAATGCAATTCACTAAATGTGATGTAGAATCAGAAGAGGTTTTGCCTTTGATTTGAAAGAAAAATAAAAGATTTTGTGATAAATCTTTGGTTGTATCAAATGGATGCTTTACTTTTGTCGCATAATTCAAGAAAAATAGATAATGAAGAATATTGTTGCACATCATCGCCATCATCATTTTCCCAACGAATAATCGGTGGCATGTGGTTTTGTGCAAAGCAATGAAAAACATAAATGACGAGGCTTACCGAATTTTGGTAAGCCTCTTTTTTTGTTCGAAAGAAATAATAATAACAATAGAAATAAAGTAACATTATGCTAAGAATTGCAGTACAGGCTAAAGGTAGATTGTATGAAGAAACAATGGCACTTTTAGAAGAATCTGATATTAAATTGAATGCGTCTAAACGTACATTGCTTATACAGTCGACGAATTTTCCTATTGAGGTTCTGTTTCTGAGAGATGATGATATTCCTCAAACAGTGGCAACCGGGGTTGCAGATTTGGGTATTGTAGGTGAGAATGAATTTGTAGAGCGAAGTGAAGATGCCGAAATAATCAAGCGTTTAGGTTTCAGTAAGTGTCGCCTATCATTGGCAATGCCTAAAGATATAGAGTACTCGGGAACTGATTGGTTTGAAGGCAAAAAAATAGCAACTTCTTATCCCAGCATTCTTACTTCTTATTTGAAGGAGAAAGGTGTGAGTGCTGAAATTCATGTGATTACAGGATCTGTGGAAGTTTCTCCAGGCATTGGCTTGGCAGACGCTATTTTTGATATTGTTAGCTCCGGTTCTACTTTGGTCAGCAATAGGTTGAAAGAGGTGGAAGTAGTTATGAAGTCGGAGGCTTTGTTGATAGGAAATAGGAATCTATCTGATGATAAGCGTGAAGTGTTGAAGGAGTTGCTTTTCCGTATTGATGCGGTGAAAACAGCAGAAGATAAGAAGTACGTGCTTATGAATGCGCCCAAAGACCGTCTGGATGAAATTATCGCGGTTCTACCCGGTATGAAAAGTCCCACAGTGATGCCTTTAGCTCAAGAAGGTTGGTGCTCAGTCCATACTGTACTTGATGAGAAACGTTTTTGGGAAATTATTGGAAAATTGAAATCGCTTGGAGCTGAGGGTATCTTGGTGTTACCCATTGAGAAAATGATTGTTTAATATACTTTTTCTTTAAGAATAAAAGAGAAATATGAAATTAATAAATTATCCCGATCGCTCCGAGTGGACAGAATTATTAAAGCGCCCTGTGTTAAACACGGAAAATCTGTTTGATACGGTACGGGGAATTATCGATCGCGTGAGGCTTGAAGGGGATTCCGCCGTATTGGAAATGGAGGCGAAGTTTGATCAAGTGGAACTGGCTTCACTGACTGTGACCGAAGAAGAAATGAAAGAAGCGGAATTGTTAGTGGATGAAGAACTGAAATCAGCAATACGTCTGGCTAAGCAAAATATCGAGACCTTTCATGCAGCTCAACGTTTTGTTGGCAAGAAAGTGGAAACGCTCCCTGGTGTGACTTGTTGGCAAAAAGCCATCGCTATCGATAAGGTTGGCCTTTACATACCAGGAGGTACAGCTCCTTTATTCTCTACTGTATTAATGTTAGCAGTTCCTGCTAAGATTGCCGGTTGCAAGGAAATAGTTCTTTGCACTCCTCCGGGGCGTGATGGAAAAATTCATCCTGCAATTCTTTTTGCGGCGCAAACTGCTGGTGTTAGCCGTATTTTTAAAGCCGGTGGTGTACAAGCTATTGCGGCAATGGCTTATGGCACCGAGAGTGTATCAAAAGTTTATAAAATATTCGGTCCAGGTAATCAATACGTAACAGCAGCCAAACAGCTAGTTTCTTTGCGTGATGTAGCTATTGATATGCCCGCGGGTCCTTCAGAAGTGCAGGTTTTGGCAGATGAAACAGCAAATCCTATGTTTGTTGCGGCTGATTTATTGAGTCAGGCAGAGCATGGAGTGGATAGTCAGGCTATATTAATTACAACTTCCGAAAGCTTGCAAAAAGCGGTTCTACTTGAAGTGGACCGTCAATTGGCTGCGTTACCCCGCAAAGAAATAGCAGAAAAATCATTGGCTAACAGTAAGCTTATTCTTGTTCGGAGTATTGATGAGGCCATTGAATTGACAAATGAATATGCACCCGAGCATCTTATAATTGAAGCGGAAGATTATTTGTCTGTTTCCGAGAGGATTGTAAATGCCGGATCAGTATTTCTGGGCTCACTTACGCCCGAAAGCGCTGGTGATTATGCATCGGGAACAAATCATACTCTACCAACTAACGGATATGCCAAAGCATATAGTGGTGTCAGTCTTGACAGTTTCATTCGTAAGGTCACTTTCCAAGAAATAAAACCGGAAGGTATAAAGCTAATCGGGCCGGCTATCGAAACAATGGCGGCGAATGAGCATCTTGATGGCCATAAGAATGCTATAACGGTTAGGTTGAATACTTTGTGATAAAGACTCTTTATCGCTGTGAGGAAAATATGTTTTAATATATCTCATGGATAATAAACTATAATATACTAAATATTTATATGAGAACTTTGCAAGAACTTACCCGTCCGAATATATGGAAATTGAAACCTTACTCTTCGGCGCGTGATGAATATAAAGGGGTAGCTGCATCTGTTTTTCTTGATGCAAACGAAAATCCTTATAATAATCCTTATAATCGTTATCCCGATCCGATGCAGTGGGATTTGAAGGTTGAGATCTCAAAAATAAAAAAAGTCTCTCCTGAAAATATTTTTCTAGGTAATGGAAGTGATGAAGCCATAGATTTAATGTTTCGTGCTTTTTGCGAACCAGGTAAGGATAATGTGGTGGCAATTGATCCCACTTATGGTATGTATCAGGTTTGTGCCGATGTAAATGATGTAGAGTATCGCAAGGTTTTATTGGATGAAAATTTCCAGTTTTCTGCTGATAAGTTGTTGGCTGCTACTGATGAGCATACCAAATTGATTTTTCTTTGTTCTCCTAATAATCCGACAGGCAATGATTTAGATAGTATAGAGATAGACCGATTGCTCAATGGCTTTGACGGATTGGTTATTTTGGATGAGGCTTACACTGATTTTTCTGAGAGAACATCATATTTGAGTCTACTTGATCGTTATTCTAATCTAGTTGTTTTTCAGACGTTTTCAAAAGCGTGGGGATGTGCTGCTATTCGTTTAGGTATGGCGTTTGCTTCGACTGAAATTATAGCTCTTCTTAGTAAGATAAAGTATCCATATAATGTGAATCTGTTGACGCAAAAACAGGCGATGGAAATGCTGAGCCAGTTTCATAAGATAGAGGATTGGGTGGAGACTTTGAAAAAAGAGCGAAGTGATCTTATGGAGAAATTTGCTCAATTACCTTGTGTTCTGAAAATTTTTCCTTCGGATGCCAACTTTTTCTTAGCGAGAGTGACTGATGCCGTGGATATTTACAATTATCTGGTGAATCGTGGTATTATTGTTCGGAATCGTAACTCGATAGCTCTTTGCGGCAATTGTTTACGAGTAACGGTTGGCACGCATTTGGAGAATAATAAACTAATAGAGGCATTGATAACGTATTGATCGAATACAGTATGAAAAAGAAAGTTTTATTTATAGATAGAGATGGAACCTTAGTAATAGAACCTCCCGTTGATTATCAATTGGATTCTTTGGAAAAGCTTGAATTCTATCCCAAAGTAATGCGTAATCTTGGTTTTATTCGTAGCAAACTGGATTTTGAATTTGCGATGGTAACCAATCAAGACGGGTTGGGTACAAAATCTTTTCCCGAAGAGACATTTTGGCCCGCGCACAATTTAATGATGAAGACGCTCGAAGGAGAAGGGGTTACATTCGATAAGATTTTCATTGACCGCAGTATGCCTGAAGATAATGCGCCGACCCGTAAACCACGTACTGGAATGCTAATGGAATATTTGGGTAATCCTGAATATGACTTGCAAGGGAGCTTTGTAATCGGAGACCGTCCTACCGATGTGGAACTTGCAAAGAATCTCGGCTGTCGTGCTATTCTTCTTCAAGATAATATTTCATGTATAAAAGGTTTTGATGGCCTAGAAGCTACTTGTGCACTCGTTACGACAGATTGGGATAAGATAGCAGAGTTTCTTTTTGCCGGTGAACGCAAAGCTGAAGTTCGTCGGACAACCAAGGAAACGGATATTTTCGTTTCACTCAATTTGGATGGGAATGGAGTGTGTGACATTCATACAGGCCTGGGTTTCTTTGGTCACATGTTGGAGCAGATTGGTAAACATGGGGGACTTGACTTGACTGTTTCTGTCAAAGGAGATTTGGAAGTAGACGAACATCATACCATAGAAGATACGGCTATTGCATTGGGAGATTGCATTTATCAAGCCTTGGGCAATAAGCGAGGTATTGAACGATACGGTTATTGCTTGCCAATGGACGATTGCTTATGTCAAGTTGCACTTGATTTTGGTGGACGCCCGTGGTTAGTATGGGATGCGGAATTTAAGCGTGAAAAGATAGGAGAGATGCCTACTGAGATGTTTCTGCATTTCTTTAAATCGCTGAGTGATGCCGCCAAGATGAATCTTAATATTAAAGCGGAGGGACAGAATGAACACCATAAAATTGAAGGTATATTCAAGGCTTTAGCTCGTGCTATTAAGATGGCGGTGAGGCGGGACATCTATCATTTTGAATTGCCTAGTAGTAAAGGTGTGCTATAACATCTCTAACTATTATCATTAGAGTCTACATTGTTCCGTTGTTCACAATTGAACAATGTAGGTGTTCGAAAATGAACATCACGACAGCCTGAATGGTTTCCTGTGCATTTGGCATACTCTTTGCCTTTATGTTTGCAATTATATTTTAGTAAACATGAAGAATTTTATCTTATTCCTCGTCAGCGTGCTACTATCATTGGGTAGCTTTGCTCAAATAAAAGAATCTACATCGCACGAACGTGCACTAACCCTGTCTGAAGCTATTACCTTAGCCCGTATCCAATCGGTAGATGCTGCTGTTGCACTAAATGAGTTAAAGACAGCTTATTGGGAATATAGGACATTTCGTGCGAATCTACTTCCGGAAGTAAACCTTGCAGGTACCCTGCCTAATTATAATAAATCATATAGTTCATATCAGAATGCTGATGGCTCATATTCCTTTGTGAGAAATAATACTCTTGGCCTCTTCTTGGCCTCTCCGGGAGCACTATCTGGTTGATCACGAACCTAATGGTACGGAGGTAAATTATCATTTGGGCATCTTCACACTCGATTTTTTATTAAACAGTTAGGAACAGGGAGTGGTGAAAACATTACAATGTCTGTTCCGGTAAGTTTTGAAATTAACGCAGGGCTCTATTCTTTGGAGTTAATTCTATTAAAATGGAGCCGGTCGCATAGAACACGTGTTTCGCTATGAAGAAGCGAAAGCGCTTTTTATTATGCTACCTGAATCAGTCCCACAAGAAACGATTACCTATTTTTTTATTTTACTGTTAGGGTAAAGAGGGTTTAGAAACTGATAAAGCAGAATAAAAAAGAATGCTATAGGCTATATGAGGTGGGCTATTGCCAAAAAGTATAAGATGGTGGCCAGATATTCGGAAAATGATTTATTGCAGCTCAAAATTAATGCTTTTACAGGGAAAAGGCGGATGTAAACGGAAGCCGAAAGCTAATTTTAATGCCGGAAAATGTTTCAATTACCGTTCCTTCTTAGGTTTATCCAAAATATGAAAATTTACTTCCTCTTTTGCCTCAAATCCCCCACCGATTTAAAAATGCGAATTTATAATTTGGTATTGAATGAAAGCACTACGAACAGTAATTCCTTTCGCCACAAAACATTACCGTCGCCCGTCAATTGGAAGGTATTATCAGGTAGCTACCCCAAAGCAATTTTACGGAGTTATCGACTGTTGCCCAGGTTGCATCTCTCTTT
>JGI20225J20221_1001329_pt1 | contig 15792 bp, 9 predicted proteins | sample BioMet4_FD_20221 | JGI IMG/M metagenome (IMG submission 20221) | reverse complement strand
ATCTATAAACAGCTTTCTCCTGTTCCGTACAAAAGCCCGGATAACGTTCATGCCACCTAAATATCGGTTGCCGCTTAGCCAGTAAACAGGTAACCGCCAAGCTTTATCCTATCATCCGCACGATGACAATAGTTTTGACAACGGGTTGCTATCACAATACTTCTTCAGTGGTTCACTCTCGTTCATCTCCATTATCCATACCTGACACATTGATGTGCCTTTTCCTTGTCCGTTCAATACCGTAGGCTTTTGTCCACAGCACCGCAAGGCGGTTTGCTGGCTGCCCCTGCAGACCCCCAGCGAAGGATCATTTCTTCTTAGAGATCCCTTCATCTTTTGTACAGCATGTTAAAGAACTTGATTAACTCGTCCTCAACTTCAGGACACACCGCACGGGAGCACAAATGAAGCCATCATCTTATCAAAGTACTGCCAACCACATACCTTAGCCGTACTTCCTGAGATGTTTGTGCGATGTTGCTGCGATAAATATCGCAGCAACTATGTTACAACAATGTTGTAATATGCTTTTAGGTACGGCCTTGGTAAGAATATACTACGGGCAAGGCAAAGCGAAAAATTCACTCAAACAGTTTAAAATCAGGAAGAATTTTATTCCGGACTCAGGTTAGTACAGATAACACGCCAAAAGTATCTTCGTGGTACAGAGTGTACATAAGGTGCTTAGCGGTGGATGGTTAAGCTTGATGAAATTTCTGTACAGAAGATTTTGATTAATATTTTTGTCTTTAATCCAAAATTTATTTTTAAAAATATTTTATTATACCTTTATATCAATATTATTTTAATAAAATATTATATCGGGTTCCGGTAAATCTAACGATACTAACACGTTATTTCTATGAAAAATATCAAAAAGACGGTATCTGGTCAACTAATCCCAAAGCTCCTGTTATTAGTCCTGGCAATATCAGTTCCTGGTTTTTCATCTGCCCAAAAGGTGGAGAAAGATCTTTTAATCGAAAATAAACTTATTAAACCCTATGAACAATACTTTCAACAGGGTCGTGAATGGGTTTATACTCATTTGAATAAATCTGCCTACCTTCAGGGAGATGATGTATGGTTTACTTCTTATGTTCTAAACACAGCCAATAAGCAACTGAGTGTATCTACCTCCAAACTTTACATTGAATTGTGGTCTCCCGAAAAGAAACTGGTCAGCCGAAAGATACTCTTTGTTAAAGATGGCACCTCCAGTCACTATATACATCTTCCCGATTCCCTGGCCCCTGGCTCCTATTGTTTCAGAGCCTACACGAACTGGATGAGGAACTTTTATCCTGAAAAAGACCTGAGCGCTTTTATTACAGTTCTTGGTCCCAATAAAACAGTTGAAATCCCCGGAAAACAAAATGCCAAATCTGCCGATCAGAAATCAGGTCAGACAAACAGTAAGATTTCAGACTGGGATATTCAAATTTTGCCTGAAAGCGGGACTTTTCTGGTGGGAGCCGATAATGTAATGGCTGTAAAAGCAACTGACTCCTTTGGAAGAGGTGCGAAAATCAACGGGAAGGTTCTCACCGGCGACAACAACGAAATTGCAGTTTTTTCAACCAACGAAAATGGAATGGGTTCTTTTATGATCCGTGAAGCCACCAATCAAAAATATATTTTGAAAGCAGATTTACCCGATAGCTCTGTACGAGAACTTCAGTTACCCAATGCGGAGCCGAAAGGAATCGTTATTCAGGTAAATCCTTTCCGGACAGATGTTATCAGTTTCAAACTGCAAACCAACAATATTACAAATCAGAACAACAACACATACTTTGTGACAATTCATGCCAACGGTGTTATCTTCAGGAATTACCGCTTCAAATTTTCGAAAAGCAACTCCATACAATTTAGAATCAATAAAGAAGAGCTTGGAAGCGGCATAATTTATGCGACTGTTTTTGACCAGAACCTGACGCCCGTAGCCGAACGTATTTTCTACAACCAGGATCCTAATATCAGGGGCAGGCTGACCTTAAAAGCTGAGGCACTTTCAAATGATACGGTAAAAATGAATGTCAATGTCCTGGATTCTCTAAATAATACAGAATTCAGCAAATTAAGCATTTCGGTTCTTCCCGGAGAGACTGCCTTAAGTCAATTTAATAACAGCTTGCTTGCCGAATCCATTCTTCGCCCGGCGCTTCAGGGAGAGGTTGAAAATCCCAACAGCTATTTTGAGAAAAACGATTTCGAACATCTGGCAGCCATTGATCTTTTACTTCTGACTCAAGGCTGGCGAAAATATGACTGGCCGGAAATATTGCAGAACAACACCCCTAAATTCAAGTTCCCCTATGAAGAGGCATTTTCGGTGGAAGGAATGGTGAAGAACTGGATGAAAAATAAAGCAGATACCAAAAGCAGAGTTTCCCTTTTCTCTCCTTTAAATAAATTAGTTTTGATGACTCAGGTTGACAGTGCAGGAAAATATAAATTTGAAAGGGTTTATCTCGCCGATTCGACATGGGTGATTTTATCTGCTACCAGTGATAAAGGCAGAGGTTGGAACCGTGCTCTTCAAATGTCTATTCCTGAATATTCCATGGGAGTTCCCGATATTCATCAAGTCCAGACGCCTCCTAAGGCCACAAAAGAAATTCCGGAAGTGATCCCCCATCTTACCAAAGGCGTCATTCAACTGCCAGAGGTGGTTGTTACGGAAAAAAGGATCCACCCCATCTTTTTTGACAACCCGTATGTATGGCCAACAGACAAAATCGTGGAAGTGACAAAAGATAATTACAGGCAATTCGATAATATGGAAATGCTCCTGCGGATTAAATTTAATGTCACTACAAACTACAGCCAGGATTCTTCAGGAAGTTCAAGCGGATTTTATTTCTACATGAACAGGGGTCATTTATCCATCATTGCTGATGACAGAGCGCTGCAACCAATGATGACGATTGATGGAATGCGGGTTTATGATGCCCAGCAAATACTTGATCTGCCCATAGAATACGTAGAAGCGGTTTCAGTCAATAAAGATGGATTCGGTCTCGGGTTTGGGGCTTCGGGAGGTGCAGTTTCCGTTATGACACGTAAGACTCCGTTCTTTGTTAATGACGCAGAGGCAACCAATATGAAACGGATGATGGTCCATGGTTATGCAGCGCCCAAAAAATATTTTACGCCAAAATATACCATTGTCCCCGGGACTAACGAATATGAAAGATATGCTACCATTTACTGGGAGCCTGAACTGACTACAGACACCAGGAACAATGGTTCGTTCAAATTCTATGTTCCGAAAGAAATAAAATCTCTCAATATCAGGGCGGAAGGAATATCAGTTGACGGTAAAGTATTTTTACACGAGCAGAAAATTGTCCTCCCGGGAAAAGAATTAGTCGATAAGTAGATTTATTTATCTCAATGTTAATCTTATTGTTACCAAGATTGTATTAACTCTCGACAATTTCGTACTGGTTTCAGTTGAACAGTCTTCTTATTTTTGAAGTCAATGGGTAAATGGATGGATAATTGAGATTTACCACATAGAAATTAATTCGATAAGGGTTTGCAAATCCCAAACAAATTGCAAAACCCTAAATTTAAGTTCTTCAATTAAAAACATTGATAATTTAATAAACCCTGACAAATGAAAAATCAATTGAACCGAAGAAATTTCATCAATTCTGCTGCTATCGCCGGAGCCGGAATTACAATAGGTTTGCCCACCATTTCACATGCATCATTAGATAAAAACTCCAAACCCGCAGTATTAGGCGGGTCTAAAGCATTCACCGGCCAGTGGCTGGGATGGCCCGTTATTGACCAAACCGATGAGAAAGAGCTTCTTCAGGTTCTGAAAAGCAAAAAATGGTGCCGTCTGGGAAGTCTAACTGCCCCGAGATTTGAACAGGAATTTCAGAAACTCACCGGGGCTAAACACGCTCTTGGCGTCTCAAGCGGAACCAACGCTCTTTATACCATGCTCGGAGTTCTGAACATCGGTCCCGGAGATGAGGTTATTATCCCTCCATATACGTTTATCGCCACTTATAACGTAGTGGTTTTGAATTATGCATTACCAATCTTTGTTGATTCAGATATCGAGAGTTTCCAGATTGATGCCAATAAAATAGAATCTGCAATTACCGACCGCACCAAAGTTATCATGCCGGTACATATCGGAGGCTCTCCGGTGGATCTGGATACAGTCCTGGCTGTGGCAGGAAAGCATAAAATTCCTGTTATTGAGGACGCTTGTCAGGCACATCTGGCTGAATGGAAAGGAAAATGTGTTGGGAACTGGGGATTGGCCGGAGGCTTCAGCTTCCAGGCCAGTAAGAATCTGAATTCAGGTGAGGGGGGAGCCGTCATAACCAATGATGAAAACTTCGCTCAAAACTGCTACAGATTTCACACCCAGGGTCAGGGCGGCAATTCGGCAGGGCTGGCAACAGGCTCCGGTACCCGTGGTACCAACATGCGTATCACAGAGTTTCAGGCCGGTATTCTTCTTGCCCAAATGACCCGGGTTGTAGAACAATCGAAGAGAAGATCAGAAAATGCCGGTTATCTGACTAAACTGCTGAATGAAATACCCGGTATTATGCCCGCAAAACTTTATAAAGGGGTGACAAAAAGTGCGTATCATCTTTATATGTTCCGTTATGACAAGGAGAAGTTTGCCGGAATGGACCGTGACAAATTTCTTAAAGCCCTCTCAGCAGAAGGTGTTCCCGGCTCCGGCGGTTACGGTATGATGAACAAGGACGCTTACGTGACTGATCTTGCCAAAAACAAACACTACCTGAGTGTATACGGTGAAAAAACAATGAAAAACTGGCTTGAGCGCATAAATTGTCCGCAGAATGATAAGCTTACCGCCCAAGCTGTATGGTTTACTCAAAACATGCTGCTTGGCACAAAAAAGGACATGGAACAGATTGCGGAAGCCATAATGAAGATTCAGAAGAATGCCGCAGATATCAATTCGCGGCTGGCTTGAATTTGAAATAGCATTTTTTCTTAATTTTAGCAACAAAGGTTTATTTCAGCCAATTGCACTATAATGGTGCAATTGGCTTTTTATGGAGTTCGCATCAATTAAGATATAAAATGTCATAACGTGTCATAATGAGTCATAAGGTTTCATTATTTGAATTGTCACAACCCTTCTCCTTACCTTTGCATCGATCGGGGAAACGCCTTACCTGGTCCGTACCAACCTCGTATCAGGTTCGGTACAAGGTTGGGTTGTTTTCCACGTCATGGAAGCGAACAAATTCCACTAATGCCACGCATTAGTGCCTTTCTCATCAGGTGCGAATGACTGAAACCAACTGTTCCCTTTTTCGGGTACTGAAATTTTTGATAAATAAAAGTCTCCGCATCGATTGAAAGCGTCAATAAAACCTTCAAAAAAGAGTGATTCTTTACAGGATTTTATAGTCAAAAATTCTCTGAATTAACGGCTTTACCTATTGAAAACAAGCAAGATTGTATTAACACCTGACAATTTTGTATTGAACTAATATTAAGAACCTTTTTAATTTTGACATTGGTTTAATTTAGAGCATAGAAGCAAAAGATAATTAAGCTTTTAACCTAATTTCTTTGTCTTCGTAGAAAAGACTATCAACTTCCATTTAAAAACCGTGGTTATGAAGAAAATAAATTTATTGCTGACTTTACTGATTCTCATTCCTTATCTTTCATTTTCACAATCTTCTTATCAGGTAGGAACATCTCAGGCCAGCATTGAGCCGGATCAGTCACTGATCTCCTTGCACCTGGGAGGTTATGGCGCACCGAGAGAGGGTCGTTTTTCCTTACAGTGGATCAATAAAGGAACGGCGCCGGATGTCACTGCGATGGGAGGCGTGACTGATAAATTATTCATCATTAGCAATAATGAGTTGCTTTGGATGAATCCGTTCGCCAACAATACAAAATGGCAAAAAGCAGGGAAAGCCGAAAACATCCGGTGCATAGCCGGATTAAAGGATAAACTTTATGCCGTTAACAACAATGGCGATTTGCTGGAAACGAATGTTAAAGGCAACCTTAAATGGCAAAAGATTGGATCCGCCAATAATGCTGTAGCTTTGGCTGTTTCTGACAATAAATTATTTGCCTCCGATGGGAAAGGCTCTCTTTGGTCAGCCGACCGTTCCCAAAAAAATATTGAATGGAAAAAGCTTGATATAACTGGAAATATCATTAGTCTTACCTTCAACAAAGGTAAACTTTATGCCTTGACAGACGAAGATAAAATCTACCAGTACGAACCGTGGAAAAGATTTAATAAATGGTTAAAGATTGCTTACAAGAATGGACAAACCATCAATGAAGATATAAAATTTATCACGATCATAAATGACAGGATCTTCGGCGTAAGCAAGGAAAATACTCTTTACCTCGGCGAACACCGCACTGATGGAAATATTACTGCAAGGGCCATGGCCATAAAAAATGGTGATAAAACAGTTGTTATTGTTAATGTAGATGTATGCGGCCTTAATGACACATTTACCGGATTGGTAAAAAAATTAGTTTACCAAAAGAATCAAATCCCGGCTGCTGCAATTTTTATTAATTCTTCGCACACCCATTTTGCTCCTGTATCACAAAATTGGCTGCCATGGCAGGAATCGAATCAAAGGCCTGACAGTATGTATCTTTACAATACTGTCAAAAATGGAATACTTAATGCAATTGATGGAGCCGTTAAGGCAATGTCTCCTGCAGATTTGTATTTCGGTAGAGGAAAAACTGATATTGGTTATAACAGGACCTTGAAAGATCATCCGGAAATTTACGATAACACTCTCGATGTTCTTAAAGTTAGTTATAAAGAAAAGAATCAAGAAAATTATCTGTTTTTAACGGCATGTCATGCAGTGTTTAGCGCTGTCGGGAGACTGCATTATACGATAAGTGCCAACTTCCCCGGAGTGGCCCGTAAATTGCTTGAAGAGAGAACCGGCACTTCCAATTCCTTATTTATACAAGGAACTGCAGGGGATATAAATCCAAAGGATAATGGTGAATATATCACAGGAGAAAAGCTTTCCAATGATGTGATCTCAATACTCAATCGTCCAATGGAAAAAATTAGCGGTCCTGTTTCATGTTACCTGGACACGATCAATATTCCGATTACTCCCTGGACTAAAGAAAAAATTAATGCTTTCAGAGCAGAGAATGCTGTCAAACCAGGTGATATTGTAGCTGAAAAGAACGTAAAATGGTGCGATCTGATGCTGAGATATTATGACGAAGGTATCATGCCAACATCGCTGCCTGTTTATATCAACACCCTGAACATAGGAAACTGGAAACTGGTCGGATTTTCCAGAGAAACTACAACACCTTACGGATTAGGTGTTAAAAATCTTTGGCCTGACAAGTTGATTTCTGTGGCAGGATATACCAATGATGTTTCCAGTTATCTGCCGACTCACCTGCATATTGAAAGAGGTGTTTACGAAGGGCGTGATTCATTCTTCTGGTATGGGATGCCAAACGTATTTCCAATGGACGTGGAGGAGACAATTATAAATAAAATTAAAACTCTTGATCGTTAAAGGCTATAGGCTTTAGACTTTAGATGATCGCTTTCAGTAATGCGTTCCTTCTTCCTAAAGCCTACAGTCTATAGTCTACAGCCTGCATGGATCAAACTAATGACTAATTACCTTAATTAAAAAATGAACAGATTTAAAAATTTTCTGAATAATATTTCCAGCCCCATAGTAATTATCGGGACTTTATTCTTCGTTTTTGGTTTTATTACCTGGCTGAGCGCAGTTTTGGTACCCTATCTGAAGATTGCATGTGAATTAAATAATTTCCAGTCCTACCTGGTAGCATTTTCATTCTACATTGCCTACTTTTTCATGTCGGTGCCATCTGGTTGGTTGCTTGAGTACACGGGTTACAAAAAAGGGATGACAACAGGACTGGTTATAATGGCAGTCGGTTCGCTTGTCTTTGTACCGGCAGCTCTGACCAGAACTTATTGGTTATTTCTTACCGGGTTATTCATTCAGGGCGCAGGTATGGCGCTGCTTCAGACTGCCTCTAACCCTTATGTAACCATTATTGGTCCGATTGAGAGTGCAGCCAAACGCATCAGTATTATGGGAATTTGCAACGGGGTGGCAGGTGTTCTGGCTCCCGCCATTCTTGGATTTGTAACTTTAAAAGGAGCAGATGAAATAGTTGAAAAAGTAGCAACGATGAGTTTACAGGAAAAAAACCTTCAGCTTGATGCTCTTGCTTCCAGGGTCATTATACCGTACATCCTGATTATGGTTTCGTTGTTGATACTGGCTGTTTTCCTTTATTATTCCAATCTTCCTGACATTGATGCTGATAAAGAAAACGCAATTGTAGATGAAGAAGAATCTAACAAGAAAACCAGCATATTCCAGTTTCCTCATCTTTTATTAGGGGTCTTCACTATTTTTCTGTACACAGGGGTTGAAGTGATTGCAGGAAATACAATTATCAGTTATGGCGTTTATCTTAAGATACCGATAGCTACTGCTAAGTTTTTCTCCTCATTCACAATATTTGCCATGCTGGTGGGGTATCTTATAGGAATCGGTACCATCCCAAAATATTTGAAGCAGAAAAATGCTTTGGTCGTATCATCCATATTGGGATTAATCTTTGCCTCTATGGCTTTACTGACTCATGGATTCACCTCTGTCATGTTTATAGCATTGTTGGGATTGGCAAACTCATTGATGTGGCCTTCTATATGGCCTTTGGCCATCACAGAATTAGGCCGTTTTACAAAGATTGGTTCATCAATGATGGTAATGGCAATATCCGGCGCAGCTGTTCTTCCCCTTTTATATGGCCGCATTGCAGATATTAGCACACCAAAAACAGCTTACTGGATCGTAATTCCTATTTATCTTTGGGTGTTTTATTATGCAACACACGGGCACAAGATTAGAGTGAAAGTGGTAAATAATAAATAAAATTAAATCATTAACTGCAGGTCACGAGCAGATGAGTATATCCGGGTACATCGCTACACATACCGTGATGGATTAAACTTGACTCTTATGCCTTAATTTATTGGAAAATACAATTTTGTAACCTTATCAAACCTTTATTTTACTAATGAAAACTAAAAATATTGTCGGTTCATTAATATTTCTGATTTTATTTTTTCACGCAACTTTATCTGCATTCTCATCCAACAGAAAAGAAAATATTGGGACTGACAGTTTAGCTCTGATAATTACTCCGCCAGCTAAACCTCAACCCCGGATAAATGGTCCATTAGTTTATGGTTGCCGTCCTGGGCATCCTTTCCTTTACAGGATTCCTTGTCAGGGAGAACGGCCTATTACTTTTAAAGTAAAAAATTTACCTCCTGAATTAAAGCTCGATCCTCAAACAGGCATAATAACAGGCAAAGCTCCTTTCAGAGGAGAGTATGAAACGTTGATTCTGGCTCACAATTCAAAAGGAACTGACAAACGTAAATTCAAGATTATTTCAGGTGATAAACTGGCTCTTACTCCTTCGATAGGTTGGAACCACTGGTATGCTCATTATGACCGGATCACCGATAAAATGATGCGAGAGGCAGCTGACATCATGGTCAGCAGTGGGATGGCTGATGTAGGATATCAATATGTGAACATCGACGATTGCTGGATGAACGCTCCAAAAAATAATGATTCAATGCGAGTCGGGCCATTAAGGGATGAAAAAGGAAATATTATCCCAAACAAACATTTCCCTGATATGAAAGGACTGACTGATTATATTCATGCTAAAGGCCTGAAAGCAGGAATATATACTTCACCCGGAACCTTAACTTGCGGAGGTTTCACTGGTACCTATCAACACGAAGAACAAGATGCCCGTCAATTTTCTGACTGGGGATTCGATTTTTTGAAGTATGACTGGTGTTCATATGGCAAGATAGCAGGTAAAGACAAGAGTCTCGAAGCTTATCAGAAACCATACCGGCAAATGGGCAAAATCCTTAAATCTCTTGACCGTGACATAGTATATAATCTTTGTCAATATGGTATGGGTGAGGTTTGGAAGTGGGGTGGCGATGTTGACGCTCAGTCATGGCGAACTTCAGGAGATTTGGGCTTTGAACTTGATCGCATTTTTGATGTAGCTCTTCGTAACAGTGGATACCGGCAATATTCAAAACCCGGAGAATGGAACGACCCTGATTATATTCAAATTGGCTGGATTGGAAGCGCCCGTGGAATGGGTATTTCGAAGCTTACAACAATGCCAGCCAATATGCAATATGCCTACATGTCTTTATGGAGCCTTATGGCTTCGCCTTTGATTTACAGCGGTGATATGACTAAGCTGGATAAATTCACCCTGAATATTCTCTGCAATCCCGAAGTAATTGATGTTAACCAGGATCCGTTGGGGGAATGCGGATTGGTAATTAAAAGAGATGCCGATCGCTTCGTAATGATTAAAAATCTGTCTGACGGTTCGAAAGCAGTCGGGTTATTCAACAGGGGGAAAAATGCCGCAGACGTTGATATAAACTGGTCCGAATTAAAAATTTTCGGTAAAAAAACAGTTCGTAATCTTTGGTATCAGAAAGATTTAGGTATTTATAAAGATAAATTTAAGGCACAGGTTCCTGCACAGGGAGTGGTTATGGTTAAAATATCCAAACTCAGATAGGAGTTATGAGATATGAGTTATAAGTTATCTCTCATATCTAATATCTAATATCTCATATCTTTATTTTTGGTATGCTTCCAGAGCTTTTTTCACAGAACCGTGAATAAGCAACAATCTTCGGGCTTCTTCGACGGGGATATTCAGTTCATCAACAATCATCAATGTTCCGCGATGAATCAGCTTTTTATTGGTAAGCTGCATATTCACCATTTTGTTTCCCTTGACTCTTCCCAATTTGATCATGATTGAGGTTGTGACCATATTGAGAATCATTTTTTGAGCTGTCCCGGCCTTCAATCGTGTACTGCCTGTTACAAATTCAGGGCCGACCACGGCCTCAATTGGATATTCGGAAACTTTTGCTATTTCACTTAAAGGATTGCATGTAATACAACCAGTAAGAATTCCATTTTCACGTGCATGTTTGATTACTCCAATGGCATAAGGAGTTGTTCCCGAGGCCGCAATTCCGATCACTGTATCATTTTTATTGATGTCATAGCTTTGAAGTGTAGCCCAGGCCTTATCCGGATCATCTTCCGCTGATTCGACTGATTTTCTCAGCGCAACATCACCTCCCGCGATCAAGCCAATAACCATGGTTTCAGGAACGCCAAAAGTCGGAGGAACTTCGGATGCGTCCAAAACTCCAAGTCTTCCGCTGGTTCCGGCGCCAAGGTAAAAAACACGACCTCCTTTTTTCATCCTGACTTCAATTTGCTCCACTAAATTTTTTATTTGTGGGATTGCTTGCCTGACTGCCAGGTGAACTTTAGAATCTTCTTCATTAATGTTAATCAACAATTCTTCAATTGACATTTTATCAAGATTGTCAAAATTAGAAGGTGATTCCGTGATGGTGGTTTTTCTTTTCATTCGAACCGTTATACTGATATATTTATGAATTTACTTTGTTGTTATGATAGTTAATGAGCCCTTTCATCGGGGTGCGTACAATATTTCCCAATTTAAGATGTTTTTCTTCGAGGACTCTACGAAGTTGCGCCTCAAAATAGAGCGCGATGCTGCCTGTGAAATGGATTGCAGCCTGATTGATTTCAGGATAAAGCAGTAAATTACGGGTAACGAACTCGCGAAAAGATGTAAGAACAATGTTTTCTATTTCAGGATGCTTCAAATATTTTGAAATAAACTGAGCATAAGTCGCCAAATACCGGCTTGGGAATGGTTTTTTATAAACGTTCTCAAGAATTTCAGGTGCAGTTGTATGATAAGTTTCAAAAAACTTATTGATTAGCTCGGGAGGCAATTGTTTTTTCAGTACGTCCCCTATAAGCTTTTTCCCCAATACAGCGCCGCTGCCTTCATCCCCAAGGATAAATCCCAGAGGAGAAACATTGGCTACAATTTCGCTGCCATTGTAATAACATGAATTAGAACCGGTTCCTAAAATGCAGGCAAATCCGGGTTTATTCTGGCATAAAGAATGAGCAGCTGCCAAAAGATCGCTTCCGATAAAAATGTAATCTGTTTTAAACAGTTGCAAAAGACCTGTTTGGACAATATCCTGCTTTTCTTTATTGATGCATCCGGTACCATAGAAATAAATGGCATCAAATGTTTTAGCAGCTGTAAACTCCTTCTTTAAAATAGTTGCCATATTGTCTGAGTCCTGATAAAAGGGGTTTATGCCTGATGTAATTACGGTTTCGGAATTACCCTCACCATCCAGAATACTCCATTCAGTTTTGGTTGAGCCACTGTCTGCAACTAAGATCATTATCGATATTTTTTTTCGAAGTTAAATGTTTATATCTTTATCTCTTCTACTCTGAAACAATGTTTTATAATTGGTCAGAATATTTGTTTAAACAAACTTTATAGAAAATAATTTCAAGGTGTTAAGGATGAAATTGTATCGTGGTAATTAGTAAAATGAGGAAAGCATGTCTATATATTCTCTCTTTCTTATGTTAATCCATAGAATACATAGCGTACCGAGCATGGTACGACGAAGGTACGAGGAAGGTACGGAGAAGATCAGGCCGAATGACGACATTATTATGATTATTAAAACAGGCGAGAAAAACATGGAAAATTTATTCTTTAAAACATGTATGACAAAAGTACATATTTTTTTAAAAATAAATTTTATTTTTGATGAGATTTCCTTCTTGAAATTTAATACAACAAAGAAGGTGGATCTTAAAAGTTTCAAGGTTCCAAGGTCTCAAGGTTTCAACATTCGCAACTTTGAACTCTGGAATCCTGGCACATTGATAAAATAAATTGTTTCAAGGTTTCAACATTCGCGACCTTTGGAACTCTGAAACCTGAAACAATTAAATGGATCGATGATTGTATCTTTATCAGATTTATCAGACTAAACTAAATGGTCACTAATGAGAGAATTATTGAAGCTAAAACTAAACGTTGTTATCCTGGTCATTTTTCTGCCGCTACTTTGCTTTTCACAGAGCGGGAAAAAGAGCAAACTGGCTGTTAAAGCGGAAGAACGCCTTAAAAAGGTTGAGAGTTTTATGCCCGTCTGGAGCCATGTTGGACGCATCCGGTATGATTCCCTTTCGATTGATAAGAAAAAGAATCTGATTCAGATTTTTATTACAAGTCCCCTATCCTATATACCTGTCAGGGAAAATGAAGTTGCTGAGGTTGAAAACAGGATCAGAGAAGCGCTGGGGAAGAAATTTAAAAACTACCGAATAGATGTTTATACCGATCATCATCCACTGAAGGATTTGATTCCTAATATTTTCAGAACAGGCATAGCGGCCGATCAAAGCAGGATTCAGGGCATTAAAACTGAACGGATACCCGTTGTACAACAGCTGGGTAAGGACAAACCATCGCGTGGTTTATACAACAACAGCATTGCTTTGTGGGACAGCCATGGATGGTATTATGAATCAAAGCTCGACCGCTGGGAATGGCAACGTGCAAGACTGTTTGGCACTGTGGAAGATAAGCTGACAATGAGTTTTGTATTACCCTATCTGATTCCCATGCTGGAGAACAGCGGGGCTACCGTTTTTATCCCAAGAGAGCGGGACTGGCAAACAAATGAAGTGATTGTTGACAATGACCTATCTTCACCGGGATCAGAGTTTAAAAAAGATGGAATCATATGTGAACAAATATCTCCAGGTTATTTATTGAAAGATTCTTTGCTTCAAGGGGATAATCCTTTTCGATCAGGCACTTCGCTGAGGGTGAGGAGCACAAAAAATGAAAATAAATTCTTCAGCTATATTCCTGATTTTAAATCAAAAGGAAGATATTCCGTTTCTGTTTCGTATCATAATGGAAGCGGATCATCATCTGAGGTAAAATACAGTGTTTTTCATGCAGGAGGTAAGACCGATTTCTTAGTAAACCAGAAAATAGGAGGAGGAACCTGGATCTATCTTGGAACATTCGACTTTACAGAAGGAAAGAATCCACAAACAGGAATGGTTACGATCAGTTGTAACAGTGAACAGACAGGAACAATCTCAGCAGATGCTGTAAAATTCGGCGGAGGAATGGGAAATGTTGCAAGGCGGCCTTCTGAAGCATTGCTGGAAAATAAAAAATCTGCCACTGATGGACAAAATACTGAAGATCAGATCCAGAAAATCAATCCGGACTTATTTAGTTACAAGTTAAGCGGGAAGCCCAAATATCTTGAAGGTGCAAGGTATTATCTTCAAGGCGCTGGTTTCCCTGATTCCATCGTCTATAACTTAAACAAAAACAGGAACGATTATAATGATGATTACCAATCAAGGGGAGAATGGGTAAATTATCTGATGGGAAGCTCCGATGGTTCAGGCAGCATCAAAAATGGATTAAACATTCCAATTGATCTTTCTTTTGCGTTGCATACAGATGCGGGAGTTACTCCAAATGATTCAATTATCGGGACTCTTGGTATTTACAGCACGATGACCAATAAGGGCTTCTTCCCGAATGGGAAATCGAGGATGGCCAGCCGTGATCTGGCAGATATTATTCAAAGTCAAATTGTTGATGATGTAAGGCAATTATTTAATTCTCAATGGACACGCAGAGGATTGTGGGATAAGCAATACTCCGAAGCATGGCGCCCTAATGTTCCCTCGGTGTTACTTGAACTATTATCGCATCAGAATATAGCGGATATGAAATTTGCATTAGATCCGCGTTTCCGTTTTGCCGTCGGAAGGTCCATTTATAAAGGGATTCTAAAATTCCAGGCTTATCAGAATAACCGTGCTTATGTGGTACAACCTTTACCTGTTGATCATTTCTCGATTAAAAAGGAAAATGAGAATTCAGTAAAATTAAGCTGGAGCGCTGTTAATGATCCGCTTGAAGAAACCGCCAGGCCAGAGAAGTATAAAGTTTATCAACGTATTGATGACAAAGGTTTTGATAACGGGTTTGAAGTAAAAGATACAACGGTGGTTATCCCGCTCGGTCAGAATGACCGAATATACAGTTATAAGATTACCGCCATTAACGAGGGTGGTGAAAGTTTTCCGAGTGAAACACTTTCAGCCGGACTGAAAAGCAATAGTAAAGGGATAATCTTAGCAGTAAATGGTTTTGACCGTGTATGTGCTCCTGCAACTATTAACAACAAAGTTCAAGCCGGGATTGAATGGTGGAAAGATCAGGGTGTTACTGATCATCAGGATCTTAGTTTCACGGGAAATCAATATGATTTTGACCGTAAGTCGAATTGGCTTGATGATGACAGTCCGGGCTGTGGCGCCAGTTATGGCGATATGGAAGGGAAAGTGTATCCCGGCAACAATTTCGATTATACTTCTATTCATGGCAAAGCCATTATGGAGGCTGGTTACTCCTTTGTCTCCGTGAGTGATGAAGCTTTTTGCCAGAATAAATTTGATCTTTCGCCCTACTTTGCTACTGATATTATTATGGGCGAAGAAAGATCGACTCCTGATTTTAAAGATCCTTCAAAGACTGATTTTAAGATTTACACTTCCGGTTTTATGACAAAGATTTCAGAGTTGACAAAAAAAGGAGGCAATCTTTTTATTTCAGGGGCTTACATTGCATCTGAGTTTGGAGAGAGTAAGGATACCATAGCAAGCCATTTTGCCAAAGAAATCATGCATTTCATCTGGCGAACAGGACACGCTTCACAGGGAG